>ERZ506563.1-NODE-1-length-295020-cov-7.81201_pt1 | contig 295020 bp, 248 predicted proteins | sample MGYA00512567_ERZ506563 | MGnify/ENA metagenome assembly ERZ506563
TGCTCTTCCGATCTCGTTCCATGGTTTTCGCCCATATACCCAAGGCTCAACTTCTCTTTGCTCTCCTATCAGAGACCTTTTTAACGATACGGCAGAATTCACTTAATGTTACGGTCTGCATGATTGCTCGCTCCTCTTGTCGAGGTTACTTTATCCACTCGCTTAGCACCCTGTATTACTACAACGCACCGAGTTTAGCTACACGGCTCACTGGCGATTACCGTGACCGGACTTTCACCGGCAAGTGTGGTCCAGCTTCGCTGGACACACGGTATAAAAAAAGAAGGTATATTTCAACCTTCCTTTAAACAATTTATTTGTATATAAACAATTTCCCTTCTCCATCACTCGCAGCATCTTCAAGTTTCATCAATCCAGAAGTTATTATCTTCTCATCAAATGGTAACAGTCTATATATTTCTTGAAACTCAACAATTTTGTATCCTTTACCTTTATAAAAAACTCTTGCTTCAACCGGTATAGCCTTTCCTTCGTTGTCACAATATCCGGTATATTTAACAGGCTGATTACGCTCATATCTAATTCGATGCAACGTATATGATGTACTCAATGCTCCATAGATTAAATATGCAGTAGCAATAAAAGCTTGTACTTTTATTCGTGTCTCTAATCCATTTGCATACTCTATCCCTAAATTTATTGCATATAGTAAAAAAATTACGGTAAAAAGGAAATCAAGTAAAATGTCTATATATAATAATTTCATATGATATTTCTCATCATAAATTTTATACAGATTTTGAAATAACAAATTGTACACTATCCAGATTACAAAACCAACTATTCCAATTATATGCAATAACATTCTATATTTTTCAGCCAATAATGGAGCACATGGCAAATCTATATATTCCAATACATTCCAATATGAACTGCAAAATACAATAAACAATATTATTATGCACACTATGTATCTAAGTATTCTTAATTTCCTTAAGAACGGCTTATCTCCATTTAATGATTTCTTTACTGTTTCAAAAATCTTATCTATCATTTTATCCATTTACCTAGAATGTCTTTTCATCCTTTCAAATCAATTTAAAATACCTCAACGCATCCTTAATATACTCCACCTTCTCCTGCGGACACTGCTTTACCTCTGGATTCTCTTTCTTGGACTTATTATAATTCTCACCCATGTCCAGACCACACATCCGCTTTACCTGTGCAATATAAGAAGTATGCACATTCACACCATACTTTTCCTTCACATATTCCTTAATCTTTGAATAAGTAGCCTTTTCCTCTGGTGTATAATTACTCTCTTCCTCAGGCTCCATTGTAACCTCAATCTTAGGGGTATCTTTTTTGAGGGATAATTTGACAACAGTCTCCACATGCACGGTATTCGGAAACATATCCACGCACTGCACCTTATCCACGACATACCCCCGCGCCAGCAGCACCTCCAGATCCCGCGCCAGACTCGTCGGCTTACACGAAATATAAATCATATGATCCACACCATAATTGATAATCTTTTCCAGCGCCTTCGGATGAATACCATCCCTTGGCGGATCAAGCACAATATAATCCGGCCGTTCCTCAATCGTATCGAGCACCTTTAAGACGTCACCCGCCAAAAATTCACAGTTGTCCAGATGATTGAGTGCCGCATTCTCTTTTGCCGCCTCTACCGCTTCCTCGATGATCTCCACGCCCACAACTTTTTTGCAGACCGGAGCGAGCATCTGTGCGATCGTACCGGTACCGCTGTACAGATCATAAACGGTCTTGTCTGCCAGCATGTCTGGATTATCCCCGAGGATAAATTCGCGGGCTGTGGAATAAAGCACTTCTGCTCCGAGAGAGTTTGTCTGGAAAAAAGAAAACGGTGAAATCTGAAAACGCAGTCCCAACAGCTCCTCATAAAAATAATCCTGTCCGAAAAGTACTTCCGTTCCTTCGTTTTTTACGACATCCGCCACGCTGTCATTTTTTGTGTGGAGTACTCCTTTTAAGGTTCCTTCCAGGGAAAGTGCCAGAAGTACATCTTTCCATCCGGCTAAAAGCTGCTTTTCTTTTTCTTCGTTTACCGTTCCGGCATGTGGACATCTGCCCTGCTTTTCCAGCAATGCAGCCTCTATCTTTGCACGCTCGTCCGGCTCCTGCTCCTGTACATTTCTCCAATCCTGCGTCGTAGTGATCAGATCAACTAAAATCTCTCCGGTCTTTACTGCCTTTCGCACAAGAAGATGGCGCAGATACCCGGTATGACGCAGTCTGTGATAGAAGAAGATTTCCTGCTCCCTGAAATAAGCGAGCGTTGCCATGAGAATCGCACGGAAATCGCCATCCACGATCCGGCAGTCCTCTACCGTTACAATATCGTAAAAACTGCCGCGCTTGTGCATTCCAAGTGCCAGCGGTCCGTCCTTGTATTCATCTCCAAATGAAAATTCCATTTTGTTACGGTAAGCAAGCACACGCGGACTGTGTCTGATTGGAAAAAACTCATAAGCACAGGCATCCCCGATCGCCTGCTCTATCATGCCGCGTACCTGTGTCTCCTTGATCTTTAACTGTTCTTCATAAGGCAGACTCTGATACGTACATCCTCCGCACTGTCCGAAATGCCGGCAGGTATCTGCGGTCTCCCGTGGCGATTTCTTCACGGTTTCCAGAAGCCGTCCTTCCGCTTTTCCTTTTCGTACCTTATTTACTGCAAAGGAAACACGCTGTCCCGGAATGGTATTCTTGACGATGACGCGTTCTCCCTCGTCTGTCATCACAATCCCTTTGTTCGGGAATTCTACGGTTGTTACGTTTCCTTCTGCAATCTGCCCTTTTTTCATTCTTTTACTCCTCATGCATCATTCTGAATCTTATTTTCTTACAGAAAAAGGGACTACACAACTGCAGTCCCTTCTTTCTTCGTTCGGTTTTCTTTTTCTGCGCACCGCTCAAACTGCCTGAAAGTTCTCACGCTTCCGACAATGATTAGTCCTCTGTCTTGTCTGCGGAAGCATCCTTAGACTCTGCAGCCGGCTCATCATCCTCATCCTCGAAGAAGTCATTGTCGAACTCATCTTCAAAATCGTCCTCAAAATCATCCAGATAATCCGGTGTAAAGAAACGATAAATTCCATAGATTGCTGCTGCAACTGCGACAACGATTCCAATCACGGCGAATACAATCACGAATTTGGAAGGTTTCTTCTCCTCTTCTTCCTGTCTCTTCAAAAACTTATTAAGCTTTGCTGCATCCAAAACATCCCCCACTTTGGTAGATGCTAAAATATCTTCTACTTTACTCATGATGGCACTTCTCCTTCCTGCATTTTTAATTACATCCATTATAGCATATCTTTCCCTGTTTTCCTATGAAAAATTTGTGTTTATAAAAAATTTATCATATCTTTTTTAATTTTGCAAAGCTTGCAAACATCTTCTTTGTTCCGACTTTGTCGAAATCTACGGTCACTTCATAGTCCCTGCCCCCGGAAACAATTGCCATGACTTCTCCATCGCCAAATTTGATGTGGCGGACACGATCTCCCACCTGATAGGACAATGCTCCACCCGCGGAACCAAAATCACGCTGGTTTTCCACCTTTGTATATACCGGTTTTGTGGCTTTGGAGGAACGGAAGGTCGATCCATATCCCTCTCCCACTTCTTTTCCATATCCGCTTCCACCATAACTCGGCACCGTCCGGAATGCCTTACGCGCCTTCTGAAATGTGGACTGTTCGATGGGTTCTTCCTTTGTCTTTGGCTCATAAATCTTTCCGGAAAGAAGTTCCGGCGGAATTTCCCTGACAAAACGGGATACTTTTCCATACTGTGTCTGCCCCCGCACCATGCGCACACGCGCGGAAGTGATTGTCAGATTTTTCTTTGCACGGGTAATTCCCACATATGCCAGACGCCGTTCTTCCTCGATCTCGGCCTGGGAGTTATCACTCGTAATAGACATATAACTCGGAAACAGTCCGTCCTCAAGTCCTGCCAGATAGACATTCGGAAATTCAAGTCCTTTCGCACTATGTAAAGTCATAAGTACCACATAGTCACTGTTTTCGTCAAAACTGTCAATATCCGCAACCAGAGCGACATTTTCCAGAAAGCCGTTTAAGGTCGGAGCTTCTTCCCCCTCCGCATAATCCACAGCTTTGCTGATCAATTCGTCAATATTTTCGATTCTTGCCTCTGCCTCATCCGTTCCCTCTGCTTCGAGTTCTCTGACATAACCGGTCGTTTCAATAACTTCCTGCAGCAGATCTGCCACGGAAAGCAGCTTTGCCTTTGCTTTCATAGACTGGATAAACAACACAAACGGCCGGATCTTTGCTGCCGCTTTGCCCAGCCCCGGTACCTGTTCTGCCACACAGAGCGCATCATAAAAACTGATCTCCTGCTCCTGGGCATACAATGCCACTTTATTGATCGATGCCGCACCAATTCCACGTTTTGGGATATTGATGATACGCCGCACCGCCAGATCATCCTGCCCATTGTCGATGGTCTTTAAATATGCCAGCAGATCCTTCACTTCCTTACGGGCGTAGAAATTTACGCCGCCAAAAATTTTATATGGAATATTTGCTGTAATAAAACGTTCCTCAAAGAGACGGGACTGTGCATTGGTACGATAGAGAATGGCACAGTCTTTATACTGATACTCTCCTTTGCGTACCCGCCGGGCAATATCCCTTGCCACAAAATCAGCTTCCTCTGCCGCCGTATCCAGCTGCTCAAAGGTGATCTTGTCCCCTGCTCCATTGTCCGTCCACAGACGCTTTTCCTTTCGCCCCTGATTGTTGGCAATCACAGCATTGGCTGCATCCAGAATATTTTGCGTGCTCCGGTAATTCTGCTCCAGTTTGATCACTGTGGCATCCGGAAAATGATGTTCAAAATTCAGAATATTGTAGATATTCGCTCCCCGGAACTTATAGATAGACTGATCATCATCACCTACAACACAAAGATTCTGGTATTTTAAAGCCAGCAGACGGATCAGTTCAAACTGTGCGGTATTGGTATCCTGATACTCATCCACCATAATATAGCGGAAACGATCCTGATACGAGGCAAGCACCTCTTTGTCCAGTTTGAACAGTTCCACGGTTTTCATGATCAGATCATCAAAATCCAATGCATTATTCTGCTTTAACGCCTGCTGATATTCCCGGTAAACCTGGGCCTGTTTTCGTTTCACATAATCGCCTGCCGCGCGCGTCTCAAATTCGATCGGATCGATCAGCTCATCTTTTGCGGAGGAAATAGCAGAAAGAAACATTTTCTCTTTGTACATTTTCGTATCGATTTCCAGACGTTTGCAGATATCCTTCATCAGAGTCTTCTGATCATCGGAATCGTAGATGGTAAAATTGGTGCCAAACCCCAGCCTGTCAATATATCTGCGCAAAATACGCACACAGGTGGAATGGAATGTGCACACCCAGATACTTTCCGAACCATATCCCACCATCTGGTCAATACGCTCCCGCATCTCCCCTGCCGCTTTATTGGTAAACGTGATTGCCATGATATTGTAGGGATTAACCCCGCATTCCTCAATCAGATATGCCGTACGATGTGTCAGTACTCTGGTTTTTCCGGACCCGGCACCTGCCAGAATCAGAAGCGGTCCGTCGGTTGCCATCACAGCCTGCCGCTGTGGTTCGTTCAGTGCATCTAATAAGCTCATATCGTTTCTCCGTCTCTTTCCATAATTCATTATTCGTGTGTCTCATTATATCATAGATAGTCCGAATAGAACATACATTCTTTTGTTTTTTGAAAAAAGCATGAAAATGCCTTGTCATCTAGTTTTTATTACTATATAATGTGATATGAGGTGAAAATATGGACAACGAAGTAAAAGAATTTCTTGCTGCACTGCAGAAGAAACTGGTTTCAATCGATTACATCAAAACGGAAGACATTCCAAATATCGGTTTATATATGGATCAGGTCACGACCTTTATGGACGAGCAGTTAGAAGCCTGCAAACGCTATGAAGATGATAAAATTCTGACCAAAACAATGATCAACAATTATGCCAAAAACAATCTGCTCCCTGCCCCGGAGAAGAAAAAATATTCCAAGGAGCATGTGCTGACCCTGTTATTCATTTACTATTTTAAGAATCTGCTCAGCATCAACGACATCCAGTCCCTGTTAAATCCCCTGACGGAACATTATTTTGGCAACAAAGCTGGATTTAATATGGAAGATGTCTATAACGAGGTTTTTAATTTAGAGAGCACCGAGTCCGAGAAATTATTAAAAGATCTCGGAAAAAAATATGCACTCTCCCGTGAGACGTTCCGGAAATTTCCGGAAAATGATCAAGAATTTCTGCAGAATTTCAGTTTTATCTGTCTGCTCAGCTACGACGTATACATCAAAAAGATGATTATCGAAAGTGTTATCGACAATATCAACAGTCAAAACAGTAAAACAAATAAAAAAGAGAATTCCAAAAAGGAATCCTCCAAAAAAGACACCATTTAATCCAAACGGATGATTGTATTTTCAGGCACAGATGCAGATACGCATCCGTGCCTTTTTTCTATTCCTGTTCCGGATGTTTCTGTGACAGACGGCTGAATACCATCTCATATCCGTCATTTCCATAGTTCAAAGAACGATTGACACGGCTGATCGTCGCTGTAGACGCCCCCGTCTTTTCCGCAATATCAAGGTATGTCTTCTGATCCCGCAGCATTCCCGCCACTTCAAATCGCTGTGATAAAGAAAGCAATTCATTGACCGTACACACATCCTCAAAAAATGTATAACATTCCTCTCTGTTCTGCAGACATAAAATTGCATCAAACAGATGATCTACTGCCTCTGTTTTAAGTTTCTTGCTCATTATGCTCCCTCTTTCCTTCCAAAAATCATGTCTGTATTTTATCATATTAAAGTTTTAAAGTAAACAGATTTCTTGCATTACCCCATTGTTATGCTATAATGTTTAGTACAGTTTACCAAACACGAAAACGAATGGAGAATCTATGATATGAAAAAGATCGGTTATTTTTTTTCCGGCTTTCTGCCAATTTTAACAACAACAGCTGCACAGATACTGGCTTCTTTTTTTATGTTCGGAATCGCAGCTCTGTTTCTGTGTCCGGCCTCCCAGAGCACAGGCTTTGATGCCGATACCATCGAAACACTTCTGACCAATACGGAGTTTAATGCATGCATCATGCTGATTTATACCGTAACCTGCATCGTATTCATGGGAATATGGTATTATCGCTCCTGTGGGGGCAATTATCTTCCAAAACCATCCCTCACGTTTCATCCTCTGCAGTTTTTATCCATCATTCTTCTGATTCCCGGCATGCAGTTCTTTTCCGGTTATCTGACTTCTGCGGTATCTTTTCTTTTCCCGAACTGGCTCAGCCAGTACGAAAAACTCATGGAAACCGCAGGCTTAGACTCCGACATCGGACTGTTCATGTTTATCTATGCCGTAATTCTCGGTCCTGTCTGTGAAGAACTGGTTTTCCGCGGCGTCACCATGCGTCTGGTCCGACGGGCACTTCCGTTCTGGGCTGCCAACCTGATGCAGGCGGTTCTCTTCGGAATCTTTCACATGAACTGGATTCAGGGAATTTATGCATTTGTTCTCGGTCTTGTACTGGGATGGATCTGTGAAAAAGGAGGAAGCATCTATTTCTCAATGTTCTTCCACATCCTGTTCAACTTCTGGGGAACCATCATCGGACCGCTACTGAACAATCTCAAAGAAACGGATCTTCTGGGAATTATCATCTTTCTCTTTACGATTGTTTCTCTCGTTTTGGGCTTTTCCTTATTCCGCCTGGGAACGAAATGGCGCGATCAGAAAGCGGCGCGCCTTATGGCTGCCCCTGATCATGATGATCATTTCGAAGCAGCTGAATGATCCGGTACTCATAAAACACGGTGATCACAAGGATAGCGGCAATCACCAGCAGACTGTACGCGTCCTTGAGTTCGATCCCGATCACATCTCCCACACACGGAACCATCAGACCGATGATAAACACCAGTTTTACCAGCCGGATCATCCGGATGGAATATTTACGCACCTTTCCCACACACACCTCTTTCGGAAGCCGGTTTATTTTTTCCGGCTGACAGCTTACCAGGCTGAGTCCCACATAGATCAGAACAACTCCTGCAATGTTACAGATAAATTTATATGGCGCAACTTTATAGACAATCCCATAATAGATCTGCAGTCCGATATAGACAATTCCAAGGATCATTCCTATCGCCTCCGCAAAAATTGCCGGAACGGTTAAATCTTCTTTTTTCATCTGCTTTTCTCCATTTCATTCTGTAAAATCATATCCTAATTCTAACACCTTTTTGACTTGAATTCCATAGTTCATGTGCTATAATGAAACACAGAGTAACAATATAACAAAGGAGATCTCATGGAAAATCTTATTTTACCAAAACAATACAAATCAGAACTGAATCTTCATGACACACAGCTTGCCATCAAGACAGTCAAAGATTTCTTTCAGGCACTGCTGGCGCAGAGACTGCATCTGACACGTGTTTCTGCTCCTCTTTTTGTAGACCCGGCAACCGGTCTTAATGATAACTTAAACGGTTATGAGCGCCCGGTTACTTTCGGTATTAAGGAGCAGGACGATAAAAATGCCGAAGTTGTCCATTCTCTCGCAAAATGGAAACGTTACGCCCTGAAAAAATACGGATTTCAGGTCGGAGAAGGCATCTACACGGATATGAATGCCATCCGCCGCGATGAAAGTACGGACAACATTCATTCTATTTTCGTAGATCAGTGGGACTGGGAAAAAATCATTCATAAAGAAGACCGTAATCTGGACTATTTAAAAGAGACCGTTCGTACCGTATATAAGTGTCTTCGCAAAACAGAACAGTATATGGCCATCCAGTATGATTACATTGATCTGATCCTTCCAAAGGAAATTTTCTTTATCACCTCCCAGGAACTGGAGGATCTGTTCCCGGACAACACACCGAAGGAACGTGAGTATTATATTACCAAGGCAAAAGGTGCTGTATGTATCATGCAGATCGGTGACACCTTAGAGTCTGGCGAACCGCACGACGGACGTGCTCCGGATTACGATGACTGGGCTTTAAATGCAGATATTCTTGTTTATTATCCGGTTCTTGATATTGCACTGGAATTATCTTCGATGGGTATCCGTGTAGACAAAACTGCTCTGATTTCCCAGCTTGACAAAGCCGGCTGTCCGGAACGCAAGGATCTGCCATTCCAGAAATCCATCATCGATGGAACACTTCCTTATACCATCGGCGGAGGAATTGGTCAGTCCCGTATCTGTATGTTCTTCCTTCGCAAAGCTCATATCGGCGAAGTGCAGAGTTCTCTCTGGCCGGAAGAAACAATTGCAGCCTGCGAGGAACATGGTATTCAGCTCTTATAATTTATTTTACATAATAAAATAAACAAAGCAAAAAATCAAAGAGGAAAAACGAAAAAACGTTTTTCCTCTTTTTGTATTATCTATCTCCTCTAAATTACAGCTATAAGGTTTCCTCATCCGCCTCGCACATGCGATACCCTACGCCCAGTTCATTTACAATATAATTTTTTTCTCCCGGTCTGGCTCCCAGCTTCTTACGGATATTTACCATATTGACCTGCAGTTTTTTGATGCTGCCCTCATCGTTATACCCCCAGATCTCTTTGATAATGGCTGAGTATGTCATAACCTTTCCCGCATGTTCCGACAATGCTGCAATGATATTGTACTCTGTCTGTGTCAGCTTCACTTCTTTTTTATGCAAGAAAACTCTTCTTGCATCGTAATCAATGGTCAGACCGGAGGCCTTAAATTTTCCACCCGGAAACATTCCGTTTTGCATGCGATGTGTTGTCATGCGGAGCGTAGAACGTATCCGCGCAAGAAATTCATTGGAGCCAAATGGTTTTGTAACATAATCATTGGCTCCCATATCCAAAGCCTCCACTTTATCTTTTTCATCTGACCTGGCAGAAAGCACAATCACCGGCGTCAGGGAATCTTTCCGTAACCGCTTTAAAAAAGTCATTCCGTCCTGATCCGGAAGTCCCAGATCTAAAACAACGAGATCCGGTCTGTGAGAAGCATACATCATCATTCCGTCTTCGCAGGAATATGCCGATAATGTCTGATATCCGTTTGCCTCCAGAAGTGTAGCCACCAGATTGTTAATATGTTCATCATCCTCAATAATTAAAATCTTATATTTATTTCCGTTCATGCCTGTTCCTTCTCCTCCATATCCAGATAAAACCGGAAAAGTGCACCTCCATTTTTCTTATTTTCTGCCTTGATCTTTCCACCGTGCGCTTTGATAATTGTTGCGCACACTGCCAGTCCTATTCCTGCATTGCTCCGTTTGCAATCAGAAGATACCTCATACGCCTCATGACTCCCGTAAAAAACGGATTTTAATTTTTCTTCCGGAATTCCACATCCATCATCCTGTACTTCAAATACGGCTTTGTCCGCCACAAGAAATACCTTCAGTCCCAGGTGCACCATTCCCTTTGCATGCTGCACCGCGTTTTCTAAAATATTGATCAACACCTGCTGGATCAGGATGGCATCCATGGGAATTACCACAAATTCATCTGGAATATCAATTTCAACCTCCTGATCCGGATATCTTTTATGAAACTTTAAAATCACCGAATCAATCAGCTCATCCAAAACCGTAGGTGTCTTAATGATTTTTACTTTTCCACTGTCAAGTTTTGTGATCGAAAGCAGGTTCTCAACCATCCGGAAAAGCCACTGTGCATCCTGCTGGATGTCCTGCAGCATCTTTGTCCGCTGTTCCTTCGTAAAATCATTATCCGGATCAAGCAGCGCCGAGCTGGAGCCATAGATCGTGGTAAGCGGAGTCCGAAGATCATGGGAAACCGCACGGAATATGTCTGCACGAATTTTTTCTTTTTCTCTCTCTGCTTCGAGAATTTTATTATACTTTATTTTGGTGGTAAACCCACAGGTAATCAAAGCCATCAGTATAATGATCACTGCCGATGCCATATTCTCCGGTATGGAAAAATTAAAGTGAAAAAATGGAAATGTGAAAGCAAAATTCACTTCAAGAACGCTGAGAATTGCAGCTGCCACACCATACAGATACCCCGGTGTGATCACAGAAGTCAGAAAGACTCCAAAAATAGATACTGCCGGGATCAGCGCATTTTCCACAGTACTGTTTTGTATCCACAAACAGACCATAAAACACACCAGCTGAATCCCGACGGTAATGGCTATATCTCTTATGATATACAATGTTTTTTTCATCCGAATCTTCTTTCTCCTTATCTCTTGCATCCATATGTTTCATTATAGCATAATGGCGGTTAAGATTCGAATAAAAAATGTATTTTTCTAAGAAAGCGTATTCAGTTCCTCCATCCACAATGTTGCACATGCATCACTCGGCATACGCAGATCTCCTCTCGGAGAAACAGCAACAGATCCGACTTTCGGGCCGTCCGGAAGGCAGGAACGTTTAAACTGCTGCGCAAAAAATCTGCGGCAGAACGTTTTCAGCCATTTTAAAATAAATGCAGCTTCATAGGTTCCAGCAAATGCGATTTTTGCCAGACGGTAAATTTTTGCAGGGGAGAATCCCTGACGCAGCATGTAATACAGGAAGAAATCATGCAGTTCATACGGACCTACCAGATCCTCGGTCTTCTGTGAAATTTTTCCGTCTTCCGGCGGCAGAAGCTCCGGAGAAACCGGTGTATCCAATACATCATACAGTGTATCGGAAAGCTGCTTGTCCTCACAGGTATCCGCATAATAACGCACCAGATGCCGGACCAGTGTCTTTGGCACAGAAGCATTCACGGCATACATGGACATATGATCTCCGTTGTACGTTGCCCACCCCAGTGCAAGTTCCGACAGATCTCCGGTTCCGATCACAAGCGCATTTTTTTTGTTCGCAATGTCCATCAGAATCTGCGTGCGTTCCCGCGCCTGGGAATTTTCATATGTCACATCATGCACCGAAGGGTCCTGTCCGATATCCGAAAAATGCACATTTACCGCCTGACAGATATCCACTTCCACAAATTCTGCCCCAAGGCTTTGAATCAGTTTGACAGCATTGTCATATGTGCGGTCGGTTGTCCCGAATCCCGGCATGGTGACGGCCGTAATTCCCTTATGATCCCGCCCGCACAGATCAAAGGCACGCACGGTCACCAGCAGTGCCAGCGTCGAATCCAGTCCTCCGGAAATACCTACCACAGCATTGGCTCCGGTATGTTCCAGACGTTTTTTTAGTCCCATTGCCTGAATCATCAGAATTTCATCACAACGCTTTTCCCTGTTCTGTCTGTCTGTTGGCACAAACGGTGCCGGATCAATAAACCGCGTCAGTTTTGTTTCTTCTATTTTTAAAGAGAACAGAATCTCGGTATGTGTCTGATCCTCAGTGACAAAAGTTGTCATTCTGCGGCGCTGTGCACAGAGACGTTCCACATCAATCTCCGAATACAGGATGCCATGTCCAAAACGCTTGGATTCCGCAAGAATCTGTCCGTTTTCCGCAATGATGTTGTGCCCGGAGAACACCAGATCCTGTGTAGACTCTCCCTCTCCCGCTGACGCATAAATATATGCCGCAAGAAGACGTGCAGACTGGCCACTTACCAGTTCCCTGCGGTAACTGTCTTTGCCGGTCAGTTCATTCGAAGCCGACAAATTCACCAGAACAGACGCCCCCGCCAGTGCATGGGAGATACTCGGCGGATTCGGTGTCCACAGATCCTCACACAGTTCCACACCGATTCTGAGTTTCGGCATCTGCTCACAGACAAAAAGCAGATCCCGGTCCGCAGGAACACTGCTTCCGTCCGGCAGAACCACCTCTGTCGCAAGCTCTGCTCCGGATACGAAATGTCTCGCCTCATAAAATTCATTGTAATTCGGCAGATAACTCTTCGGTACAAGTCCAAGCACTTCTCCATGGGAAAACACTGCCGCCACATTGTATAATTTTCCAAGGATTTCAAAGGGAAGTCCCACGAAAAAAATGGCGTCCAGTGAAGCACTCTCTTTTACTAATTTCATCAGCGCATCCTTTGCGCCCTGCAGCAGACGTTCCTGCAAAAACAGATCCTGACAGGTATAGCCGGTCAGACAAAGTTCCGGAAAAACTACAATCTTTGCTCCCTGCCGGGTACTTTCTTTCATCATATCCAGAATCAGTTCTGCATTGTATTTTGTATCTGCCACTTTAATTTTCGGTGTGACTGCAGCTGCTTTTACAAATCCCTGTCTCACTTTCTCAACTCCTTTAATTCCTCTACGGAAAATTCATATGCCTTATTACAGAACTGGCACTTTACCTCGATGCTCTCCCCATCATTGATGATGTCATCGAGATCTTTTTTGCTGAGCGTCGAAAGTGCGCGGGATACCCGCTCCTTGGAACAGTCACAGACAAATGCTGCCGGAATTTTGTCGGTGATTTCCAAGCCGAAATCTCCGAGAATTTCTTCGAGAATTCCTTCCGGTGTCAGTCCTCGCTCCAGCATCATAGTCACAGAATCGATCTCTGCAATACGCTTTTCCAGTTTTTCAATGATCTCGTCACTCGTAAACGGCATAAGCTGAATAATAAATCCCCCGGCCTGACGCACCGTGTTGTTTTTGTTCATCAGCACGCCCAATCCTACCGCAGACGGAATCTGCTCGGAAGTTGCAAAATAATAGGTTAAATCTTCTGCAATCTCTCCTGTCTGCAGCTGACACTGTCCCACATATGGCTCTTTTAGTCCCATATCTTTGATGACGCTCAAAATACCGAGATCCAGCGCGCCCCCTACATTTAAATGTCCGTCTTTGTTTGGCGGAAGTTCCACAATCGGATTATTGACAAATCCCTTGACATGTCCATTGGCGTCCGCAGTAACGGTAAGTCCCCTGGCCGGACCGCTGCACTGAATCTGCAGGGTCAGAAGATCCTTTTCCCCTTTTAACATTGTTCCCATCATCGCACCGCCGGACAACAGACGTCCCAGGGCTGCCGTCATGATCGGGGACGTATTGTGATCCTGTCTGGCGGTCTCCACCAGATCCCTCGATGTAATTGCAAATGCCCGGATTGCGGCACCTGCTGCGGTTGCTCTAACAATATAATCTGCCATGTATCATTTCTCCTTTATTCTTTTCTTGTAACAAATGTGATACGCTCACTGTCGGCTTTGACCCCGGCGTCGGTGTAATCATCATACATTCCTTCACAGACCAGTCCCGCCTGCTGCAGAAAATCCACTATCTGTTCCACCTTATAATTTCTCTGATAGTGTGTTTCCGCATATCGGCGGTACAGCTCTCCCGCTTCCGGGATAAACAGTGTCAGGTCATATTCATTGATTCTGGTCTCTTCGTCATAATAATTTTCCCAGATAAAACTTCCTTCCTGCCTGCTCTCCGCAAATGTGTGATCTCCAAGAAGCTGTTCGTATTTATAGGCGGTATTCATATCAAAGATAAATACTCCACCGCTTTCCAGACAGGCGGCAACCCGCCGGAATGCATCGGAAAGTTCCTGTGGCTCAAGCACATAATTGACACAGTCACAGGTACAGCAGACTGCCCGCACACATCCATCCAGTTCGAGTGTCTGCATCTCCTGCAGCAGATAAAGAATCGGCGGATCTGTCTGCTTTTCCATGGCTTTCTGCAGCATATCCACAGAAACATCCACACCGGTCATATCATACCCACAGGCAGCCAGTCTCCGGGTCAGTTCTCCGGTTCCGCATCCCAGATCCAGCACCGGTCCGTCTGCAATTCCATGCTTTTTTAATGTCTCACAAATATATGCACACCATTCATCATAGGGCACATTATCCATAAACAGGTCGTAAACCTGCGCAAAACCCGTATACGCGTCCATTCTTTTCCTCCTGCTTTGTATCATAGTTTAGCAAGTTTTTATGGCAAAAGCAAGGTTGATTATTCTTCCCGAAACCTTTATACTGAATGCATAAGTTGAAATACAGAAAGGATTTTCCATGCCTGACAACTACGAACATTATATTTCCAAAAATATTCAGGCCTTCTATCGCAGAAGACTTTTTTCTCCAATGATATATCTGGTTTTGCTTGCAGTTCTCTGGATCGTATTTCCACTGGGTGCCATGCTGCGGCCTGCACAGCTTTCCGACAATACCAAAATTGCGGACGCCTACAAGAACCATCACCGTTATGTACGCATGACCTTCACAGATCTGAAATTCAGCGGATATACCTGTGAAACCTATGGACAGACCCGCGGATATTATTATTACACCACACAGAAAAATAATTGCAGCATCATTCTCCTTACCCCGCATACATGTGAGGAAGGACTCCCTACGATCGACCGTCTGACCGTCACCGGCCGGATCGTCAAAGGAAAAGAATCTTATCTGGCACTTTTGTCCCAGCTTTCCTCTGACCTGAACTGGACCGAAACCGGTATCCGCAATCAGCTGTCTTCGTATTATTTCAGTGAGCCTGACTATCATTTAACCACGACGCGCATTTTATTCTTCACGTATTTCGGTTCCATGATTTATACCGTCCTGTATCTTTTTGTCTGTATGGTCTATATCCGGTTCCCGGTGCTTTCCCCACCGTGCCAGAACCTGATCGTCTTCGGACATCCGGGGCAGATTCTCGCCGAGGCCGAGGAAGAGCTTGCAACACTTCCACAGCTGGCAACGGAGGATATGTTTATCACCGAACATTATTTTATCATGACATCACCATATGGAAATGCCATTGTGCCTATTCAGGAGATTCTGTGGATCTATAAACATTCGACGCTCCACAAAATGCTCTGGTATCATTTCAGCATCTCTTATACCATGCATATTACCGCAAACAAACATATGTATGTAAACTGTCCGAAAAATACCAAATCCGATATTGACGGTATTATGGATTACCTGGCAGAAGCCAATCACAACATTCTGGTAGGTTTCAATGAAGAAAACCGCCTGAAAGTCCAGGCGGTTCAGGGAAAACCTTTCCATATTGAAAAATTTTATGCGTTATTGCGCCGCCGCGTCTAAAACATACAGGCTTTGCTTCCGATTTCATAATCCAGATTTTCATAGGCTTCCCTTACCACGGGAAGCCTTTCTTTTTCTTCCGGCGGTAATTCATGTTCAGAAAGTATCTTTATATTCTCCTCAATCTGTGCAATATCATAGGTATCAAATCCATACTTTAACCTTTTCCAGCACAGCCGGCGCTGCTCTCCATCCATCATGGGAAACTTTTCCTGCCGAAGTATGTGACCGCTTTCCTGTGAATCTTTTGTCTCCTGTTTTACTTCTTTCACCGTCCCCTGCAGCTGCTCTAAAAAAGTATGCAGATTCCGGTTTATAAAGGCACGATTTTCGGTCTTTGCCGCCATCTCCATAATTTCTGCCTGCTGGGCAATCTCCTCTTTTCCAATCTGGCGGCTGATCCCTTTGATTCCATGAACTTTTGTCTGAAACATATGCAGATCCCGCTGGACATATTCCGGAAGTTTCGGAAGTAAACCCTCCACCTCTTTCCAATAAGATTCCAGCGTACGGATATCCGTAGCGTTCCTCTGCCCTGTGGCTTTCGCCTTCTTTGACGCATCGACCGGATTCGGAAGTTCCCTGTATCTGACCGGAATTCCGGTTTCTAAAACCTGCCTCATCCGCTGCAGCCGGATCGGTTTCGGCATAAAATCGGTAAATCCATGCCGGATGGAACGGCTTCTCACTTCGTCAGAAATATCCGCTGTCATAAGAACAAGCGGTGCATGACTGTATCTTTGTATCTGATCCGCCGTCTCAAATCCGGACATTCCCGGCATCATCTGATCCAGAATGATCATCTGGTATTCCCGTTCTTTTACCATCTGTACAGCTTCTTCTCCTGACACCGCCAGATCCAGTATAAACTTCCATGGAGCCGCAAGTTCCTGAAAAATCACCCTGTTTGCTTCCATATCATCCACCAGAAGGACACGTGCCCGCGGATAAATCCAGTTCGGCTGTATTTCTTCGACCTGCGGATCATTCTGTTCTTTTAATATTTCCCGTCCGATGTTTCTCGGCTCTGATATCTCAGCCATAACCTGTTTCTGATAAAACCCAAAAGATACGCGTGTCCCTTTTCCCGGATCACTCTCTGCTCTTACCCAGCCATGCATCATTTCTACGAGCTGTCTGACAATTGACAGACCCAGGCCAAAGCCCTCTACCCCCATATCCTCGGAAAACGAGACATATTCCGCAAATACCTGTGCAAGTTTTTCCTTTGTCATTCCCACACCGGTATCTTCCACACAGCCGTCAAACCATACCTGTCCTTCTTCCATTTTACAGTGGAGTGACAGCGTGATCGTTCCCTGTTCCGTAAACTTGCAGGCATTCGATAAAATGTTCTGAAAAATCTGTGCCACACGTAAATAGTCCCCACTTACCTGCTCCGGAAACCGGTCCAGAAACCTCACGGTAAATACGATATCTTTTTCCCGGATATTCAGCAGACAAAGACGGGCCTGTTCCTCGATCATTTCATAAAAATTGTATGTTTTGTCTTTGAGCGTCAACATTCCTGCTTCCAGCTTCGAATATGCAAGGATCGTATCCACCTGTTCAAGCAGATTATTTCCCGCGACACGGATATATTCAAGAATGTTTTTGCTCTCATCCGGAAAATTCTGCCTTTTTAAAATATCCGAACCTCCGATAATCGCATGCAGCGGACTGCGCAGATCATGACTGACCGATGCCAGAAAACGGCTTTTTAAAAATGACTGTTCTTCTGCTTTCTTTTTCAGATCCTCCATCAGAACCGTTTCCTTCTTTTGCTGTGTGATGTCGAGCAGGGTAAGAATATATCCTCTCACCACATTTTCACTGCAGACCGGATGCAACTGACACCTGCGATAACTTTCTTTCCACTGAACCACATAATCCTGATCCGGGTCTTTACTCCAACGCATCATTTTGGTATAAAAAGGGTACTCCTGCGGATCGTCCGTCAGTTCCCCCACAATTTCCGGAAACCATCGTCTGGCACTGGCATTGGCATCCCGGTAACGCATTCTGTTGTCAAACAAAAACGTAGGAATATCACTGATATTATAAAAGTTTTCCCGGATAATGTTCGTCACATTGGATAACCTGCCCGTCATCATCAGATAAAAGACAATCAGACAGGAAATTTCAAAAGCTCCCGGCACCAGAAATTCTTCCGCTTTCGGCGTAACCGCGCGAAACAACATTGCAACTCCCGGAAGTGCCATGCCAAGATACAACATATCATTTACATGTCCCTCCCAGACAGAAACCTCGCTTTTCACTCTCACATAAGTAGCCAGCCCCAGAAGAATTCCCGTATAACAAAGCAGCGCAATCCGAAACGCATCCTGATACGTCTCGTGCTGCGCAGCACGTATAATCAACATGGAATTAAACAGCACCAGACTGCAGAACAAAATCACTTCCGTCCTGAGTTTCAGCTGGAATTTCATAAAATCACCCACATAATGAATCATAAGATACAGCATGTGAATGGCCAGTAAATCTGTCAGTATACGAAGTGTCTTTGCCTCTCCCGTAACATAATAGGTAATGCGATAAAAACTGTTCAATGCAATCAGCCCTAAAACCAACGGCAGCAGCCGGTGTTCCCTTGCGTGAAACCCGCTGCTGACATAACTTTGTAATACAAACAGTGTAAAAAAAAGACAGATCAGATGGAAAACCAGTCCCATATCCGTTTTACCTCCAACCACTAAATATCCGCTCTACTTCGGATTTGATATAAATGGCTTTATATGGCCGCACAATATATCCTGCCGCATGCAGTCTCCGACAGGTCATTACCGTATGCGCATCACACATGGCCGTGACAAACAGAACCGGTATCCTTCCCCCTGTGAGCTTGTTTGCTCTCATAGTAGTCTCGATTCCGTTCATTTCCGGCATATCAACATCCATAATGATCAGATCCGGAAACTCATTGTGTTCCAGATAATGCAATGCCTGTTTTCCGCATTTACAGAGAATGACGGTATACTCATCCTCGAGAATTCCACGCATGGCATCCAGATTAGTCTTCATATCATCTACGATCATGATTTTTTTTCTGGCAGTTTCCTGAACCATCTTCTTTCTTTCCGGCTCTTCCGAATCTGGAGAAACCGTATCAAGATATTCCGGTGGAAGAATCGTAACATTTAAGTTTTTATTTTCCATCAGATCCAGTTTGGTCCCATCCGGCATATTCAGAATCGGTCGCAGATTATGCGGTCCTTTGTTTTCATAGATCAGGCCCTTACGTCCATCCGACAGATTTACCTCCGTCCCTCTCGGAAACAGCGGAACCCGCTCCATAAACACTTCCACAACATTTTTGTCAAACATGATGCCACAGGCTCCCATGAGATACTCTACCGCCTCATAAGGGGAATATGGTTTCTTATACGGACGTCTTGATGTCAGCGCATCATACACATCCGCCACATGTACAATTCTTACGGAGAGTGACTGTTCATCTCCCATCAGCCCCTGTGGGTATCCGCTTCCATCTACATTTTCATGATGAAGAAGTACCGTCTGCTTGATATGCGCCGAAATATTCCAGCGCTTCGAAAGCAGCTGGTACGAACGGGTCGAATGGGTCTTCATCAGCTGGTATTCATCCGGTGTCAGCCTGCCCGGTTTGTTTAGTATTTCCTTTGGAATGGCAAGCTTTCCCAGATCATGCAAAAGAGCCGCTGTAACCAGATAATTCAGATCGCGTTCACTCATTCCCATCCCCATACCGATCACACAGCAGAGCACAGCAACATTCACCGAATGTGCATATGTGTAATCATCGTATGAGCGCAGATCCGTCATATCCAGACACACATTTTCCCTGGACAAAAGATTCTCCACAATCTGTTGTGCAATCTCGGCACAACGGTCAATATCATTCTCCTGCACACATTTAAACCCTTCCTGGCGCAGTTTTTCCGGTATTGTTGCTTCGATGTAGATATCTTTCGACTGTTCATCCTCGATATAGATACCGCTAAATCCGTATTCGTTTAGTTTATTGATATAGGAAGCCGTCAGTTCACAGCCGCTTCCCACCATGGTACGTCCCATGGAATCATATAAATCATACGCAAGACACATTCCCGGTCTGGCATCTTCAATGGAAACAAAACGCATAAAGCCTCCAATTATAACTACAACTTAAATCATAACCAGATAAATTGCTGCAAGTGAAATTACAATCTGAATGATGGCAAAGCGAAATACCACCTGGGCATTGGACCACCCACCCTTTTTTCTTACATGGTCGTGGATCGGTGTGATGGTATTCTTTAGAATATGTATCTTTAAGAACCGAAGCAGTGAAACCTTTACCAGACCAAGACCACCATCTGCGATAAGTACCGCAGCAACCAGCAGGTACATAAACGGGCTGTGCATCTTCAATACTGCAATGGCGATAAAAATACCCATTGCACGTGATCCGGCATCTCCCATAAGAAGCTTGCTCGGTGTTGCGTTATACCACAGATATCCCAGCAGACATACCGCAAACAGTAAAATACAGTAATTGAAAGAATCATTGACTTTTAAAATATTGTCAAGAACAAACACACTCATCAACGTGATAATGGTCAGTGTTCCCGACAATCCATCCACACCATCCGAACAGTTGGTAACATTGATGGAAACCCACACCAGAATAACGGTCAGAATGGCAAATACAACCGGTGGAATCACGATGGTCGTTCCCGTAATGGCAATGGTGATCTCACTGGAATTGTAATGCAGATAGGAAATGGCTACAACGACTGCCACTGCCAGATCCAGAATTCCCTTTAAATACTCTCCCCATGGTTTTTCTGCGGCATCATCAAAGAATCCGGTGAACATTTCGATGACGATCAGCACCAGATAAATGATAATTTCCTTATTCATTTTGCCAAACAACAATGCGGAAACAACAAAAGTCAACACAAAAATAATACCCGCACCTCTTGGTTTTCCTGCGGAAAGAGCTCCATCATGTGCATACTGTCTTCCCATGTCCTTCGGCAGATACCCGTTTAATTTTGCAATTGCAATACAGGTCGCTGCAAAAGCAAATAAAACACCGATAAAAGCAACCAGTGCGTGTTCATATGTTCCTAATAAGTATATCATTTTATCCTCCTTCGGGCTTTCACCCAATTTAATTATATTAGGAGACAGGAAAAAAGTAAAGTTTTTGCTTGCATTTTTATCGAATTGTGTTATTATATACTCGCACGCGTCAAAGCGTTAAAGTGTAAAAGATTCAAAGAACCACAAGGAGGAAACAAAAATGGCTCAAAAAGGAGACTTAATGACAGCACGTTCCGATATTCGTGTATTGGACGCAACCATTCGTGACGGAGGACTCGTAAACAACTTTATGTTCTCCGATGACTTTATCAACGCACTCTACCGCACCAATGTAAAGGCCGGCGTTGACTATATGGAGTTTGGTTATAAAGCTTCCAAGGAGCTGTTTGACGTAAATAAATTCGGCAAGTGGAAGTTCTGTGATGAAGAATCCATCCGTGAGATCGTTGGTGACAACAACTCCGATATGAAGATTTCCGTCATGGCAGATGTCGGACGCTGCGATTACAAAAAAGATATCATTGACAAAAAAGACAGTGTAATTGACATGGTTCGTGTGGCAACTTACGTGCACCAGATGCCTGCTGCAATCGAAATGATTGAAGATGCCAAGGCAAAGGGCTACGAGGTAACCTGTAATATCATGGCAATCTCCAATGCCAAAGAATCCGATATTGACCAGGCACTTGAAATGGTCGGTCAAAGCAGCGCCGATGGCATTTATATCGTGGACAGTTACGGTGCTCTTTACCCGGAACAGATCCGTGCGATTGCAGATAAATACACCGAACTTGGAGAAAAATACGGCAAATACATCGGTATGCATGCACACAATAACCAGCAGCTTGCCTTTGCCAACACGATCGAAGCACTCTCCCACGGTGTCAGTCTTTTAGATGCTACCATGATGTCCATGGGGCGGGGTGCCGGAAACTGTGCCATGGAACTGCTTCTGAGTTTTCTGAAAAATCCGAAATACAATGTATTCCCGGTACTCCGGTTCTTAGAAGACTATATGCTGCCGCTCAAAGAAACCGGTGCCGTATGGGGATATGATATTCCGTATCTGCTGACCGGACGTCTGAACCAGCATCCATCTGCTGCCATTGATTTTTGCAAGGACAACCGCAAGGATTACGCAGATTTCTATACCGATCTGTTAGACAAATAAAGCATAATACAAAACAGGCATCCGGGGTTCGCCAGATGCCTGTTTTATCTCTGTTATAAACGTTTAAATCTGTCTGCAAAGTGCATCCACTTTCGCAATTTCTTCCATCATACACATTTCTTTCAGATCCTGTGCATTTCCTTCGGAATGTTCCACTTCCTTTGAGAAAATACGCGCTACATCAATACGGTCAGACATTGTGAATTTGCCACCGTTTCTGTAAAAACGTGCCGCATCCATATCTCGTACCACAAGGGTTGCCATCACAATCATTTTGGCATAGGATAAAATATCATAATCATATATCGAATTCATCAGATAACGATACACAAAATAAACCAGAAGATGTTCATAGCCAAGTTCCGAATAATCCGATGATCGCATATATTCTGTCAGAAATGCCTCATAGGTATCTTTGTGATACAGCTTTTCGAATTCTTCCTTGGTGTGAACCCATTCATCATCCAGCTCTTCCATATCGGCAAAAACCGCAAAACGTTCCTCAAAATCTTCATAAGAAAGTGCACGAACCGGCTTCTCTTTTCCCTCAATATTTTTCTGCTCCCACTCCCGAAGTTCATGACCGGCATCTTCGTATCTCCAGTCTGCCAGTACCGACATATCCTCTTTTGCCTGTGCATAATTGATCACGGTCTGTACACGGTCACACCACGCCAGAAACTCTCTCATGCGCTCCGGAATATTATGGGTACGATTCTGCAGAATATTCACCGACTCCTGCTGCACCCATTCCATGAATGCAACATATGCCGGATCGTCCTCACCGTCATCGCAATTTCCGGGCAGCTCTATATCCACCAGCTTTTCCGGTTCTGTCCGCTCAAACAGAATCCGTCCGACTTCCTCGCAGGAAAGACTCAGTGCTTTCTGCTCCACATCTCCGTAAATCAGGGAAAAACGCGGATATTCTGTACACACTTCACACAGAGCCTCTTCCCCAAGTGCTGTATAAAGATCACAGAGATTATGATCATTGAGCATAGCACAGCGTTTCTTCCCTTTCAGCTTAAAACGGTATCCACCGCCATCATCATCCGGATCGGCCTCATACATACTTTCTTTGAGTCTTTTGCCAAATTTGCCTTCCACACTGTTGTAATATGCATAGGAATCCTCATCAATGTCAATTTCCCAGCCTGCACAGCAACTGTCCTTGCAGCGGGATGCAATGCATGAAAATTTCTCATAATATTCCGGAACCCGTAAAATCACGATGCCTGCCTCTCTTTCTCTTCTTTTTCTGCCATGTACTCTTTCTCCATAGTTTCCCAGTCCGGATCCTGTGTGCCTTTAAAGTGATTATAGGCTATATAGCCAATGCACCAGATCAATCCTGCCATCGTTGTTGAAAAAAGTATTTTGACAACACATACCGCAAGCAGTGTGACATTCAGGTCCCCTGCCAGAAAAGAAACTGCCAGAGTATGAAGCGGAAGCACAAGCATCTTCCACAACCCGTAATATGCTGCTGCAATCACACCGATTGTATAACAGACAAATCCCAACAATGCATTAATATGCTTTTTCATATGTATCCATCCTCGTTTTCATAACTATTCCATCAACTTAACTATTTTGCCACTTTCCATGGTTTTTTTCAAGTCAAGAATGCGCTGATTGACCGATCCACGGAACTTGAGCGTAATATCCTTCTGTTCCTCAATAAATGGACCGTCCACAAGTACATCGATCAGGGAAAGCAGGTCATCCGTGTCTTTCGTATGTTTTCTGCCTCCCAAAATCAGGTCTTTATCATATATATATCCGGTAAATGCCCAGACATTCTTATCCGGATACAAACTTTTTACTTTTTTCATAAAAGGAAGAAGAGCCTCCTGATTTTCTTCCTCAAACGGCTCTCCTCCCAACAGGGTCATTCCCTCTATATACTCCGGTTTCAGTGAATCAAGCACCTTTTGCTGTACCTGCTCATCGAAACATTCTCCATAGGTAAAATCCCATGTCTGTGGCTGAAAACAGCCCTTACATGCATTGCGGCATCCGGATACAAACAGTACCGTCCGACAGCCGAGACCGTTTGCGATGTCACAATACTTAATTCCAGCATAATTCATAATTTACTCTTTCTTTTTATTCAGGAAACGGATGCAGCCTGCTGCTGCCAGTAAAAAAACAATTACTGCTGCTCCAAATACCATCCGCAGATCAACCGCTCCTGTCTTTGGTGTTGCATCTGTCCGGTTTCCGTTTTTTGATGTATTTCCACTGTTATTCTTTTTGTTCGATGAAGTTTTATGTGTATTCCCGCTGCTGCTCTGGGAATCCTGCGTATCGTCTGTATCATCGTACGAATCGGTATCGTCCGTATCGTCTATATCATCTGTATACTCTGTGTCATCCTGACTGTCCGACTGACTCTGGGAAGTGCTCTGGGACTGTGACTGGCTCTGTGTCTGTCCTGCAGAAGCATCCACAACCGTTGTAACCGTAACCGGATTGTAACTTGCATCCGTCACTTCACGCACTGTCAGGGTAACTGGCATCGTTGTATATGCATTTTTCGCCTTAAAGGTAACCGTGGCAATGGTTTCATTCTGGGAATAAGTCTTATTTAAAATTGCCGAAAGATTAAGTGCCTGCTGATTATTTTCCGTAACCGGGGAAACCAGCTCAATATTTCCCGAATCCGAAGAAATCGTATTTGCCCATGTGGTTCCTACATATTCCAGATCAGAATCGTCATATGCCAGTCTTGCTGCAAATGTCGAAAGTCCCGGATTATTGCTTCCGACCAGACGTACCGTTACCGTATCTCCGGCTTTTGCATCATTGGTTGTTCCAACCGTCAGATTCATCTGGCTGTTCGCCGCCATAACCGGCTGCGGAACGGCTGCAAAAAGCAACGCCAGCGCACATCCCATCATCAGTATCGTTTTCATCATCCCTAATTTTTTCATCTTCTGCCCTATATCCTTTTTGCTATGACTACGAGTCTCCCATTGTTTACTGTGTATTCACAGGTAGAGAGCATGATTGTGGTATCTCCATAGATAAGATGCTCCCCTGTATCATACACACGGTTCTCTTCCACAAAATCCAGCAGATTCTGAAACTCTTTCCGGTTTTTATAATTTCGAAACCAGTAATAACGGAATCCGGATTCGTCTTTTTCCTTTACATGTGTCTTTACCACCGCAACAATCTGATATTGTCCAGTTTCATAAATCGTATCAAAAGTAATCACCGGATGCTTTTTGTAAAATTTCTTATCCAGATAGGCATCCAGATCTCCAAACTGGCTTCCATCACTTACGTTGTGCCCAAAGATCACAATATTCTGATCCATCGGATCAATGCTGGCATCTGCGGAAACAAACGGGTTTCCCTTATTATCATCTTTTCCTTCAAAATTGTGTTTCAGATAATATTCCCCGCCTGTATGATCCTGCATCACCGGATAATCGATTGGTGTCCCGTCAACTTTGATCCATCCAACCAGATCCGGATACATACTATATAATATATCATATTGGTCTAAGATTGCAAGCTGGTCCGTCTTTTCTGTCTCACGATTTTTCATTTGCTGCTTTTCTTTGCGGATATATTCCAAAACCGCTTCCTTTTTTGCCTCTTTGATCTGAAAATAATTCAATGCAAGTAACAGAACAACCGCCATGGCCAGGAAAGAAAAGGCGATGCGTCTGCATACCTTTTCCACCATCGGCCGATGGCGGTTTCTGCCACTCGGCCCGATGGGTTTTTCTTTCTCTTCCCGGGGTTGTGGATCTTCTACCTCATGGTGTTCATACAAATGGGCATATTGTTTCCGTTTGTTTTCTTCCATGTTTTATAAATGTAATACTCTTTCTTTGATTTCCTGTGTACGTCCCTGATTCCAGAACTGTGTTCCGATATACCCGCACGTACGACGTGCAACACTCATCTTATCCTGATCACGGTTTCCGCAGTTCGGACACTCCCAGACGAGTTTTCCGCTGTCCTTTTCCTCAACAATTTTGATCTCACCGTCATAGCCACATTCCATACAGTAATCACTCTTCGTGTTGAGCTCCGCGTACATAATATTATCGTAAATGTATTTCATGACGGCAATCACGGCATCAATATTATCCTGCATATTTGGTACTTCCACATAGCTGATTGCACCACCCGGAGACAGCTTCTGGAACTGCGACTCAAACTTCAGTTTATCAAAAGCATTGATATTTTCCGTCACATGCACATGATAACTGTTCGTAATATAATTTTTATCTGTTACGCCCTCTATGATACCAAAACGCTTCTGCAGACACTTTGCAAATTTATAGGTGGTGGATTCCAGCGGCGTACCGTACAGACTGAAATCCATATTTTCCTTTTCTTTCCACTCTGCACAGGCATCATTCAGACGCTGCATGACACGCAGTGCAAATGGTGTTCCGGTCTCCGGCTCCGTATGGGAAACACCTGTCATATAACGGGTACACTCGCACAATCCCGCATATCCCAAAGAGATGGTGGAATACCCGCCAAATAAAAGTTTGTCGATCGTCTCTCCCTTTTTCAGACGGGCAAGCGCTCCGTTCTGCCACAGAATCGGAGCCACATCACTCGGTGTGCCAAGAAGTCTCTTATGTCTGCACATCAGTGCCCGGTAGCACAGTTTTAGACGTTCATCGAGAATCTTCCAGAATTTTTTCTCATCTTTTCCGGAAGAACATGCCACATCCACCAGATTGATCGTCACAACTCCCTGGTTAAAACGTCCGTAATATTTCGGTTTTCCGGTTTCCGGGTCAATATACGGAGTAAGAAAACTGCGGCATCCCATACATGGATAGCAGTGTCCTTCCCCGTTCTTGTCCACTTTCAGTTCTTTCATCTTCTTTTCGGAAATATAATCCGGAACCATGCGCTTTGCCGTACACTGTGCAGCCAGGCGTGTCAGATAAAAATACTTGGAATCCTCATGGATATTATCTTCTTCGAGTACATAAATCAGTTTCGGGAAAGCCGGGGTAATAAATACTCCTTTTTCGTTCTTTACTCCCTTGATTCTCTGATGCAGCATCTCCTCAATGATCGCTGCCAGGTCATCTCTGGTCTGTCCCTCCGGCACTTCGTCGAGATACATAAACACCGTGATAAACGGAGCCTGACCGTTTGTGGTCATAAGCGTGATCACCTGATACTGGATCATCTGCACACCACGGTTGATCTCTTCTCTTACACGCATCTCTGCTACTTTATTGATTTTCTCCTCATCCAGATCCAGCCCGATCTTTTCAAACTCTGTCCGGACCTGTATCCGGAATTTTTCACGGCTCACCTGTACGAACGGTGCCAGATGGGACAGTGAAATACTCTGTCCTCCATACTGCGAACTTGCAATCTGCGCAATCGCCTGTGTTGCTATATTGCAGGCCGTGGAAAAACTTCTCGGACGGTCAATTCCGGTCTCGCTGATTACAGTACCATTCTGCAGCATGTCCTCTAAGTTCACCAGACAGCAGTTATGCATATGCTGCGCAAAATAATCTGCATCATGGAAATGAATCAGTCCTTTTTCATGTGCTTCCACAATATCTTCCGGCAACAGGAATCTCTTCGTGATATCCTTGCTGACTTCTCCCGCCATATAATCTCTCTGTACACTGTTTACAGTAGGATTTTTATTGGAATTTTCCTGTTTTACTTCCTCATTGTTACACTCTAAGAGGGACAGAATCTGTTCATCCGTAGAATTGGATTTACGCACAAGCGCTCTCTTATAACGGTATGTAATATAATTACGGGCAACCGTAAATGCATGCTGGTTCATCAGCTGGTTCTCTACCATATCCTGGATTTCCTCCACGCTGGCAGACCGTTTCATGTTTTCACATGCCACTTCCACATTATCGGCAATCTCCTGAATCTGCTCATCGCTGAGTTTTTCATAATCGATTACCGATGCATTCGCTTTCTGTACAGCCGCAACAATCTTATTCGAATCAAAAAATACCTCGACTCCGCTTCTCTTAATAATTTTCATGTTCCATCTTCCTCTCAAAATCTATCTTTATAAACGATTGTTTACACAAAATATAAGATATAGAGATTACTCCCTATATCTTGTATATTTTCATTAACAAATACAAGACTACACTACATCTTGTGTTATTGTCAACCCACATTTCTACATCATGTGGAGGCTTACTCCATGGAAATGTAGACGTATCTAGGCGTTTATGCAATATGTGAAAAAATTCCGCGCCATTTTTGTAATAATTTTTACAGTCTGCTGTCCGTGCGCAGCACATCAATGAATTTGCCGGCTTCTGCCCATGCCTTCTTTGATTCTGGAATATTCAGATATGCCATCTGGAACACATGAAACATCCCTTCATAAACAGACAGGCGCACTTTTACCCCCTGCTCCCTTGCCTTTGCCGCTACCGAAACCGAATCACTCAGAAGCATCTCAATCGATCCAACCTGTATGAGCATTGGCGGAAATCCCCGGAAATCCCCAAACAGCGGAGAAATATACGGGTCCATCCGGTCATGTTCCCCTGGATAATCATTCTGGTAAATCAGACTCTCCTTCGTATTTCCAAACAGTGGATCTTTCTCATAATTGGTCTCATAAGACTCCCCGCTGGCCGTCAAATCCGTCCACGGAGACATGGCTATGATTCCTCCCGGTACCGGCATATTATGATCCCGCAAATACATACAGAGTGCCATCGCCAGTCCACCGCCTGCCGAATCTCCGGCAAGGATAATCTGTTCTCCATAATATCCCTTGGAAAGCAGCCAGCGGTATGATGCCAATGCATCTTCAAGTGCCGCCGGATATGGATTCTCCGGGGCCACACGATAATCCGGAGTAAGCACATTGCATCCATGGCTCAGCTCGTTATATAATCCTGCAAACACATAATACGCATTGCGCACAGCTCCCGTATAACCACCGCCGTGTAACTGCAGAATCACGTAATCCGTGTTTGGATTTTCCTTTAACGACAAAAGTTTCATCGTAAAATGATCCATATTGATTCCTGTCAGGTTAAACATTGCCGGTGGAATCCATGGCGGCTCTATCATCCGCTTGCGCAGCTCTCCGCTCTTTATTTTTTTTCCGATTTTCAAATCATTGGTAAAATGTGACAGCATTTCTGCCACCACACGTCCTTTTACACTCGCTTCGCTTTCTATCATATATGAAATCTCCGTTTCAGTTCGGTTCGTGCACGCTGATCACCAAGAATCAGTGTTCCAAGGAATAAAAATACCGATACCCCGAGGGACCCCCATGCCAGATATGGAAAATGAATGATTCTCATCTGCAGCAATACCACCGGTACAATGCTCAGCAATATCGTCAGCAGTTCCGACATCATATAACTCTGCCAGTTTCTCCGGTTTATCAGAATCAGGATAAACAACGCCAGATCAATGGCAATGATTCCCCCCGGAAGCACATAGTCTAACGACCAGCGCCGGTATCCGGTCAGATAATCAATTCCAAGAAGCATTACAATGGCAAGAAGTACCAGACAGACGGTTTTGGCCAGATATCCGGATTTTCCCAGAATTGCCATGCGAAGCACCACATTTCCATATAAAAGAATGATACCAATTACAAGGCTCCATGCCACTTCCCTGTCCACCTGGAAATTGATGGCAATCAGCAGACACTCCGCCACAATGGAGATAAACAGTACCAGATTCTCCACAAACCGGAATTTACGCGCCGTTGCAATGGCATCCGGATACCGGCTCTCTCCCGGTATCCCGTCCGACTCCAGCACATGTTTACAGAGCGGACAGCGGTCCGTATCGTCCAATATGACAACATTACATTTTTTGCATTTATTCATAATATACTCCGTTCGTCTCAATCTCCACATCCACACCATCCGCCGCAATCTTGCGGAAAAATGCCTTCTGTACCAGAGCCTCGGAAAAGATGGAACTAAATGTAAATACCAGCGTATCCTGGTAAGAACAGATCGTTCCTTTCAGATACTGCCCTTTTGACATGGCTATAAAAGCCGAAAAACCTTCTATATAGGGCTGGTAAATATCTTTGATCTTGATATTACCGATGTTTGTGATCGTTGTCGTATTTGCCACTGCGGATTTTTCATATACGATACGCATGGCAATATTTTTCAAAAATAACGGCACCGGACGCATAAGCAGGTTCCTCTGATTGGATACACTGTAAGAAAACAGATCCTCTAAATGTTCCTTATTGATCTGGGAGTGCAGGCTGCTTTGTATGCATGCAAGTACTTCCTCAAACGTGTAGGACTCTTTCTGTGGACGGAATTCTGCAGATACCATAACAAAAAAGTTTTTTGTCGTATCCGAATCAAAATACGGCCGCAGATTGACCGGCACTGCGATTCGGATCGGTTTTCCTCCCGGCATCCCGTGTAACAGTTCTTTATACACACTCCATACAAAGACTGCAATAAAATATTCATTCAAAGATGCATGATAGCCATGTGCTACCTTTTTCAGCTGTGAGACCGGCATCCGCCCATGCATGACACCAAATTCTCCGGCCGGAAGTTTATCTTCTTTGATCAGATATGCTTTTTCTTTATTAAATCCGCTTGGCTTGCTGCTGCGGTAATTGCGGACAAAGCTGTCCTCCCTGCTGAGAGAGGTATCTCCGCTCAGTTTGTTTCCTTCTTTTTCCGCCAGTTCCGGATGCACCAGACGCAGATACTGATACGTCAGCTCCCGGAGGAAATTAATGCCTCCCATGCCATCGGTCAGTACATGAAACACTTCCAGATTGATTCTTGACTTATAATAGGTCACACGGAACAGATAATTGCGGTTTTTGTTCTGCCGGATAAACCGGCATGGAAACATCGCCTCTTCCGTGACTTTCGGCGCCTTTTTTCCGTTCTCTTCAAAATAATACCAGAATACGCCTGTGCGCATCCGAAGATTAAACCCATCGAATTTCGGCAGAATCATGTCCAGCGCCTGCTGCAGAAATTCCACCTGAACCTCTTCTTTTAAGGTCACACTGATCCGGTACACGTTTGTCATACTCTCCCCCGCAATGGACGGGAAAAGATGTGCTGTATTATCAAGCTTATCCCAGCGCACCTGACGCGGAATCGTCTTGGTTTTTTTCTTGTCTTTCATTGATTAATTACTTCCTTGGTTATTTCAAAAACATGCCGAATCCTGCCACACTGAGCACCATCATAATAATTCCTGCCAGCAGAACCCCGAGCATGACGGCGATAATTGTTGATTTAAAATCCATGTCCAGAATACTAGCCGCCAGTGTTCCTGTCCATGCACCGGTTCCCGGAAGCGGAATTCCTACAAACAGGAGCAGTGCGATAAACAGCCCCCGGCCTGCTTTTTCCTGTAATTTCTTTCCGCCCTTTTCTCCCTTCTCCAGACACCAGGAAAAAAACTTTCCAATCACCGGTTTATCCGCTCCCCATACCAGAACTTTCCGTGCAAACAGATAAATCACCGGCACCGGCAGCATATTTCCGATAATTGCCACAATATAAGAAGAAAGTACCGGCAGCTGCAGTCCCTGCGAAATAATAATGGAACCGCGCAGTTCCACCAGTGGTACCATGGAAACAAAAAATACCCACAAGTATTTTGTCAACATAAAAAATCCTCGCTTTATTTATTTAAATATTTTTTCAGAAAATCGATCAGTTTATGCATCTGCTCATCCGTACCGATTGTGATACGCAGATATTCGTTGATCCGTGCCGGCTTACCAAAATGCCGCACATAAATATCATTTTTCTTCAGTGCTTCAAACAGTTCCACACCGGAAACATCCGGATGCATGGCAAAAATAAAGTTGCTTTTGGAATCACCAAATACGAACCCGAGTGCCCGAAGCTGCTCTTTGGTCCACTCTCTTGTCTTTATGATTTTCTCTGTCGTCTGCTCAAAATATGCCCGGTCACGGATAGATGCCGTTCCCAAAGCAATGGTGATACGATCCATCGTGTATGAATTGAAGGAATACTTCACATCATTTAAATATTTAATCAGTGTCGGATTACTGATGGCAAAGCCAATCCTCGACCCCGCCAGAGAACGTGACTTGGAAAATGTCTGTACCACAATTACATTATCGTATTTATCAATCAGAGGCAGGGCACTCTCTCCTCCAAAGTCAATATATGCCTCATCCACGATCACAATCACATCCGGATTTGCCTGAATGATCTCCTCGATGGCAGATACCGGAAGAAGTTCCCCGGTCGGCGCATTCGGATTTGGGAATACAATTCCACCATTTTCACATTTATAGTCTGAAGGATTCAGGCGGAATGCATCATCCAGCGGAATCTGTGTATACGGAATGCGAAGCATTTCTGCCCACACGTCATAAAAGGAATAGGTAATATCCGGAAACAGAATCGGCTTCTTTGAATTAAAGAAGGTCATAAACAGCATTGCAAGCACATCATCCGATCCGACACCGACAAAGACCTGTGAAGGGTCTACCTGATAGAATTGTGCAATCCCATCCACCAGATTTGTCACAACCGGATCCGGATACAGCCGCAGATCATCCGTATGAAAATGTTCCAGTGCTTCCTTTACCCCCGGTGCCGGCGGATATGGATTTTCATTGGTATTTAACTTGATGATCTGTGATTTCTTTGGCTGCTCTCCCGGTGTATAGGGAACAACCTTACGTATATTTTTTTCCCAGTTTTTCAACTTTAATCTCCTTTATATGTACAATATTACAGTCACTTACCACTCTACCGCATTCTTCCTCAAATGTAAAGAATTGACGCGGCAAAAAAAACGCAAAAAAAATGAAATTTCAGCATTTTTTCCTCTTGTAGTTTTACACAATCGTGATAAAATATCCTAGCATTTGCAGTTTTGTTTAAAATATAAAAGGAGTAAATCATTATGGCAAGAAGTACAACAAAAGAATTGACCAGCGGTTCCCCTATGAAACTGATTCTCGGTTTCGCCGTACCGCTTCTGTTCGGTATGCTGTTTCAACAGTTTTACAGTCTCATGGACACCATCATCGTCGGCCGCTATCTCGGCGTAACGGCACTTGCTGCAGTTGGGGCAACCGGAAGTATCAATTTTCTGATCATAGGATTCTGTCAGGGAATCTGCAACGGTTTCGGTCTGCCGGTTGCCCAGCGGTTCGGTGCGCGCGACTATGACGGTGTGCGCAAATATGTCGGTAATTCCGCCATTCTGTCGGTTCTTATCGGCGGTGTTCTCACGGCACTGACCGTCATTTTCTGTCGGCAGATTCTGGTGCTGATGCAGACACCTTCCGATATTATCGACCTGTCCTACAATTATATTGTTGTTATTTTTGCTGGTATACCAGCCACCATCCTTTATAATATACTCTCCTCCTACCTGCGTTCTCTGGGGGATTCCATCACGCCGGTCATTTTTCTGATCGTTGCGGCTGTCTTAAATATCGGACTGGATCTGTTCTTTATCATCTGTCTGCACTGGGAAGTTTTTGGTGCCGCATTTGCTACCGTTTTATCGCAGGCGGTTTCCGGTGTGCTGTGTCTTTTCGTGATCATCCGGAAATTTGACATTCTGCACCTGAAGCGCTCCGACTGGGTACTGGATGCTTCCTATGTAAGAAATCTTCTGATTATGGGACTTCCTATGGGTCTGCAGTATTCCATTACCGCCATCGGAAGCGTCATTCTGCAGACTGCTGTCAACACCTTAGGTTCAGGCGCCGTGGCAGCCATGACGGCCGGCAGCCGTATTTCGATGTTTATGGTGTGCCCATTTGACGCACTCGGTTCTACGATGGCAACTTACGGTGGACAGAACGTTGGCGCCGGAAAATACGATCGTCTGGCAAGCGGTATGAAATCTGCCACCATTCTTGCCGCAGTTTACTCCGCAGCGATCCTTGTTGTCATCATTTTCCTTGCACGTCCACTGATCTATCTGTTTATAGCTCCTTCGGACAGTGCCAATATCACACAGGTTGTCGCACAGGCCAGACAATTTCTGATCACCAACACCTGCTTTTATATGCTTCTGTCACTGGTCAATATTGTTCGTTTTCTTATCCAGGGAATGGGCTTTTCCGGCTTTGCTGTATTTGCCGGTGTATTTGAGATGATTGCCCGCGCATTGATCGGTCTGATCTTTGTACCGATCTTCGGATTTACGGCTGCATGTTTTGCCAGTCCGCTGGCATGGCTGTTTGCGGATTGTTTCCTGCTTCCGGCATTCTTCCACTGTCGGAAGAAGCTTATGCGGAGGGTTTGCCAATAAATAACAAGTATAAATATAAATTTTCTCGATACGACGGGATCTATTGATAAAAAAATAGTGATTAAGGTGACACATTTCCTTATTTTCAATGCCTAAAATAAAGGAATGTCACCTGCAAGAGAAAAATTGCTTCTTCAAATACCGATTTTTTGAAAAAATGGTACCTGAAGAAGCAATTTTTGTTCCATAGAGACTTTGTGGTATCTAAATGTTACATTTTAAGTGTATAGATACCATAACGGTATCTTTTATGCAAATTTTCTTTGTATAGATACCAGCACATTTTCCAAATTATCTTTTCTCCAACCAACAGGAAGAAGGCGTATATTTCTTTCGGAAGAACAAATTTGCAACTTGCTCTGGCACTCACTGAATAAAGATAATTGCATAAAATGAAAACCCTTACACAAAGAACCTGAAATCAATGCCAGAGCTGCTTTGCAAATTTTTCTGTAGAAAGAGAATATACGCTTTCTTCCGTCACATTGAGAAAACTTATATCTGCCAGAGAACGCAATTAAACAGCTGCAATAAAACGTTCGAATGCCTTACGTCCTTCCGGTGTACACTTGTACACACCTGCATCCTGCAATACTTCATTAAAGACCAGACCGATTTCCTCATGCAGAATATCCATCACATTTTCTTTTGTGATCTTATCATACTTCGGAAGGAAACCTTCTGCCCATTCTGCATGGGAAGCAAGTGTTTCTGTTGCACGTAAGTCTGTACCATTTACCAGTGCATCGGCAAGCTCTGCCATCTCATCTTTCAGGCGGGCAGGCAGTACCGCAAGTCCCATAACCTCGATGAGACCGATGTTCTCTTTTTTGATATGATGCAGTTTTGCATGTGGATGATAGACACCCAGCGGATGCTCCCCGGTCGTGATGTTGTTGCGCAGTACCAGATCCAGTTCAAAATCATCTCCACGTCTGCGTGCAATCGGTGTGATCGTATTGTGTGGCTCTCCGTCCGTCTCGGCATAGATGAATGCATCCTCATCGGTATAGCCTCTCCAGGTTAAGAGAATCTTGTCTGCCAGTTCAATCAGACGCTCCTTGTCCGGTCCGCTGATACGGATGACAGACATCGGCCATTTCACGATTCCTGCTTTCACATCGGAAAATCCCTCAAACTGAAGTTCTTTTTCAATCGGTGCTTTTGCCATGGCAAATGTATAATGTCCACCCTGGAAATGATCATGACTTAAGATGGAACCTCCAACGATCGGCAGGTCTGCATTGGAACCTACAAAATAATGTGGAAACTGTGTCACAAAATCCAGAAGTTTTCCAAACGTTGCACGCTCGATTTTCATTGGCGTATGCTTGGAATTGAACACGATGCAGTGCTCATTGTAATATACATATGGAGAATACTGGAAAAACCAGTCACTGTTGTTAATCGTCAGTGGAATGATGCGGTGGTTCTGGCGTGCCGGATGGTTGACACGTCCTGCATATCCCTCATTTTCCTTACAGAGCTGGCACTTCGGATACGCGCTCTGCTTTGCATTTTTTGCTGCCGCAATGGCTTTTGGATCTTTCTCCGGTTTGGACAGATTGATGGTGATATCCAGTGTTCCAAACTCGGTGTCGGTTGTCCACTTGCGGTCTTTTTTGATACGCTGTCTTCTGATATAATTGCTGTCACAGCTTAATTTGTAAAAATAATCCGTTGCGGCAAGCGGTGAGGTATGCTCATACAGATCACGGAACGTCTTGCGGACACTGCTTGGTTCCGGTACCAGACATCCCATAATTTTTGTATCAAACAAATCTTTGTATACAATACTGTTTTCTGCCATGAGACCATTCTCATATGCATAATCCATCATTTCTGCAAGGATTCCCTCGAGTTTTCCTTCTGCCTCTTCCTGTGTCCATGCCGGAAGATTTTCCACCTTTTCAAATACCGCATCCTCGATTTCGTCTACCTGAAAAAGCTCCAGCAGGCGGTTAATGGTATATACTTTGTCCTCCGGATCTACCAGTCCGGTGCTCAGACCATATTTTACTAACTCTAAAATGTTCTCCTGAATCATCTCGTACTCCTTTTTATAAAGCCTGTCGGCAAATGCGGTTCCAATCAGCTCCGCACACATTTACCCTATATAATACGTTCTTAAATCAGACGGCTTGGGCCATCTCCGATGGAAACCACATAAAATTCCGGTGTCTTTCCGACTTTTTCCTCATATGCCTTTGTCAGCTTCTCCTTGAATTCGTCCACGGATGCATCCTTTACGATACTGACCGTGCATCCACCGAATCCGCCTCCGGTGATACGGGAACCGATCACGCCAGGAATCTTCCATGCTTCATCCACAAGTACATCCACTTCCGGACAAGAGGTCTCATAATCGTCACGCAGGGAAACATGGGAAGCATTCATAAGTTTTCCGAATGTTTCAATATCATTTTCCTTTAAAGCCCTGACTGCTGCGATTGTACGCTGATTCTCGTAAACCGCATGTTTTCCTCTCTTTCTGGCAACTTCATCCTTAATGGCTCCCTTGTACTGCTCAAACTGCTCATCCGTCAGATCTCCAAGCGTTTTGATATCCACAACGGTCTGCAGATCCTTCAGTGCCTGTGCACTCTCATTTCTGCGGTCATTGTATGCGGAAGTAACCAGGCTGTGTTTTACCATACTGTTGGTGACGACAATTTTTGCCCCGTCAAGTACGATTGGTGCATATTCAAAAGAAAGATCCGAAGTATCAAGGAAAATTGCATTGTCCTTTTTACCCATGGCAGATGCAAACTGATCCATAATTCCACAGTTGCAGCCATTGTAGTTGTTCTCGGAATACTGTCCGATCAGAGCCAGATCCTGATTGGTCACATCAAAACCATACAGATCCTTTAACATATATCCGGTAACCACTTCTAAGGATGCGGAAGAAGAAAGTCCGGAACCGTTTGGAATATTTCCAAATAACGCAATATCCAGACCGGTTTCCAGTTTCATGCCGCGTCCTTCAAATGCCCACATAACCCCCATCGGATAATTGGTCCACAATCCATCCGGGTCCGGAGTAAATGCATCCAGCGAACTTTCGATTACTCCCAGTTCATCGAAGTTCATGGAATAAAAACACAGTTTCCGGTCGGTTCTCTTTCTCGCTGCCATGTAGGTTCCAATGGTAAGTGCACATGGAAATACGTGTCCGCCATTGTAATCGGTATGCTCACCGATCAGATTCACACGTCCCGGTGCAAAATATACTCTGATGTCCCCCTCATCGCCAAAGATTTCTTTAAACTTTGCTAATACATCATTCTGAATCATTGTTCTCTCCCTTTCTACATGTTTATCCGCTGCTTGGTGCAACGGTTCGTTTTCTTGATAATTCCATTATACATGAAGGGGAATTCTTTGCAATATGCTTTGCGCAACTTGCAACATTCCCATTCCTTCATGCAACATTTTTACATATCTTATTTTCTAAAATCACGAATCACTTCCAGTGCCGGAAGGACATTTCCATCGTAGTCAAACAATGCCTGATTTGCCCACTCATTGCCACATGGTCCCGGATCATTCATATACTTTAAGGATGCCGGCGTTGCCCAGCCGCTTCCGTGTACCGGAATCCATGCAGGCTCCCACCAGAAAAATCCCAGTCCTTTGTTGTCACGCACATGTGCCACGCGGTTTAAGAAGTCCTTCGTAAAATCTGCCTGTCCCTGTACCGTCATCGGATACTCGATCTTTGCCACAAGTTCCGGCTTTGTCGCATATCCCTTTCGCTCACTGTCCTTTAGTTTCTCATACTGCTTGTAATCTTCCATGGTATATCCCATAGAAACCTCTGCCACGATCAGTTCCTTCCTGTAACGGGCTGCCATATCGTTCATGTTGTCTTCAAGCATCTGCAGGGTGCCATGCCAGAACGGGTAATAGGAAAGTCCGATATAATCAAAATCTTCCCCACGCTCCATATAATGATCGAACCAGTCGCGGTACATCTCATTGTTTCCACCGTTGTCGAGATGAATCATCAGCGGGATCTCCGGCTTAACGGCACGGCATGCCCGGATACCGGAACTGATAAATCTTGCAATATTGTCATAATTCGGCTTTAATCCCTCCGGCCAGAGCAGTCCGTTGGTCACTTCGTTGCCCACCTGGATCATTGTCACATTGACACCGGCTTCCAGTACTTTGCGCAGAGAATCCTCGGTAAACTCATAAACTGCCTGTTCCAGCTGGTCCGCGTCAAAATCTTTCCATGCCTTTGGCTTAATCTGTTTTCCCGGATCTGCCCAGAAATCACTGTAATGAAAATTTAATAATACGCCGAATCCCGCATCGGATACTTTCTTTCCGATGGCAATTGTCTCTGCCAGATCATTGCATCCGGCACCGTACGGTTCACCGGTTTCGGAATACGGGTCATTCCACAGACGCAGACGGACTGTGTCCACATCATAATCTCTCATGATGTCTAAAATATCCCGCTCTTTTCCATGGTCATAATATTTTGCCCCACAGCGCTCTAACTCAAGCAATGTGGAAAGGTCCATTCCTTTAATAAATCTGCTCATCTTTTCTCCTTTTCTTCGAAAACGTTTACCATCCCTTTAATGCGTTAATATGAAAGTTCTGTAATTTCCGCTCATACCGCTGTGGATTGATCTTCCACTGGTATGGCGACGTATTAAAAAATTTTTTAAAATTCCGGTTAAAAGTGGAAGTTGTGGAAAATCCTGCCTTTCTGGCAACCTCATCCATCGAATCATTGCCATGCTTCATCTGTTGACACGCGTATTGTACACGCACCAGATTCACATAATCCATCGGCAGCATATGCACATATTCTTCAAACACTTTCCGGAAAGATGTCTCACTCATCCCACAGACCTGCGCAAGGGTGCACACTTTTACCTCTTCCTGATAATGGTCATTGACAAACGTGAGTGCATCTGCGATCTGCCGCATTGTTCCGCTTCCTGCCGCCTCAAGTCTCGTCTGTGCCTGCACTTCATTCAGACGAAACATCTCATACACCAGCGCATGCAGATAACTTGTGATCACCTGACGATAATACGGACTCTGCTTTTTTTCTTCCCGGATGATGGCATTGACGATCTCTGCAATCTCCGGATACTCGCTTCCATGCAGCAAATGTGCCGATCTGCGTACCAGTTCAATGGCCTCATTTTTTTGTGCGATCCGGTCGCCATACAGTTCCTCCATGACATGGTTGACATCCACATATAAAAATTCCCAGGAATTCCGAACCATTCCATTACTGATCGTTGTATGTGGAATATTCGGAGGAATCAGAGTGACAGAATTTGTCCGGTAGGTATACGTGTGTTCATTTATAATAAGCTCCCCTTCGCCTTTTCTGCAAATTCCAATCTCCATAAGGTTATGGAAATGCAGATAAAAATTGTCATGTCCGTATACCCGGTTCCACTCCTCTCCCAACAAAGCAAGTACCGGTTCTCCCTGTGGAATTTCATAAAAACGCAGTTCCACGGTTTCTTTTTGTTTTCGTCCCATAGGCATATTATACTCCCTGAAAGTTATACCCTGATATTAAAAACGTGCGGCAGCTGCCGCACGTTCTTTTTAGTCGAAATCAAACTTGTCGAATCTCTTATGCATTGCCCCATAACGGAATCGAACCATCTCATTTTTCGCTAAAACGTCTTCCTCCGTACCTCTGTACTGGCAGCGGATACAACTGTAAATCTTTGTATCTTTATTGTAGAACATATCGATGTCGAGGTCTCTCATAAAGCAGGACGGACATCTGTAATTTAATTTGCCTTTTCCAAGTTGAGCCATGTTGCAAATACCTCCTTGTCTGTAATAATCTTCTTATATCCAAGTTTAAACATTGGTGAGAATGCATATCCTTCCTCAATGTATCCTTCTGCGTCTGTAGAAGAAGCAGTCAGGGAAACTTTGGTGTCGATTGGAGGCACTACAGCGCTGACTGCGGTTGCTCCTGCCAGGACTTCACTGCGGCACTTGTATGCATAGTGAATGGTCTTTTCATCTGCACCTTCGCATTTTAATACGACAGATGTCATATCTTCCGGATACTCTGTGGTTCCGTAGCATGCTACCATGTACTCATCAATGGTAACCTCTGCATCAGGATCACTCATCTCGAGAATATTTCTTTCGATCTTGATCTTAGAAGAACCTTCCTCAAAATATTCCTTTGTCTGTAATTTTACTGTCAGTCCATTAAACTCGATGGTTACCGGGTCCAGTGTCAGAATTCTGGTATTGCCTTCCTGTGAGAAATGTGCATGTGTCGGGCAGAGGCACAGATCTACTTCCTCACCCTTGTAGCAGAGCTTTGCACTTCTGACTGTTCCTTCTCCTGCGTAATGTGTAAAGTATCCGGCACGGTACTTCTCCTGAATCAGGAATGGATAAGAAGCATCCTGTACATGAGGTGTTCCGATACCAACCGGCCAGTTTAATTTTGCAACATATGGACGAAGGTCAACAATCGCACCACCCTGATCCATATTAACACAGGCTCTCATAAACGGATCGCAGTACCAGAACAGCTGCTTGTCAGATCCGTATAAAATATCTCTCCAAAGGGCACATTCCGGCTCTGTATAACGTTTCTCGTCGGTAATGCCTTTCTTCTTTCTGTAGTGATCTGCGAACTCGGACATGGTCATATCTACCAGCTTGCCCTCTTTCTTCAAATCTCCGTAATACTTACATCCGTCACTGTATGACTTTAACAGCAGATCATATGGAGCCTCCCAGCGGCCCATCTTGTTCATCCAGCCTGGTCCGACGAACATCATGTTGTAAGCATATCCATTGTTGTATTTTTCCAGATCACGATACTGATCGATCAGGTTATACAGATACGGATACTCCCAGGTCTTTGTATCATAAATCATACCGCGAAGCACGTTCTGTGGATGTGTACCGAAGTTTGATCCGTTTCCGTCATAACATGCAATCAGGTCACGGGAAAGGTGTGGGATAGCTACGATTCCACTGTCCTCTGCCTGATTTGCTGCCGGCGCATGTGTATTCTGCTTGGATGGAATCCATGGTGCCCATGGGCCGCCATCGAAAAGTGTATACCAGGAGTTGTTACAGGTATGATATGCTTTCGGGCCTTCCTCCCAGCAGGTAGCTACCGCACACTTCACAGACGGGTAAGCTTCCTTCACATAATTGATCAGTTCTGCGTCCATATAGTAGGAACCGGTTGACTCCGGGTAAAAGCCGAAACGATCATGGAATTTCTCGAACACATCATTAACGATTGCCTTCTTGTCTTCCATGGAAAACATCCAAATACAGAAATCTTTTGTCTTATATTTCTCACGGAACTCTTCGCAAGGCAGTCCCAAAAGGGAAAGTGCGATTTCGTCTCCATAGACTTCATGATCATGTTTTGCGATCTCAACCGCTTCATCGTTAAACAAAGAAGCATATGTCATCTGAATGGTAACTTTCAGGCCATTCTCATGTGCCAGTCTCTGCTGTGTCTTGAAAATATCGAGAGACTCTGTAAGTAAAGCCTTATCTCCGATATCCTCTTCCTTTCCCTGTCCGGTCACGGTTGCAGAATACTCTGGAACCATCTCCGGGCGATGGATGATGTTTACAATAAATTTGTCCATCTCGTTCTCCCTCCGCTAGATGTATTTTATTTCTGGACTGCGCTTTTGCGCAATCGGTTGTTCTATGATTCTAGTATAACAAGAGAGTCCCACAGTGTCAATGTACAATTTTGATATATTTCGCTTTCTTTTTTGCACACTTTTCACAATTCCAAGCATATTCTTTTTTTATTTGCGCAATCGGTTGTTTCGTGTAATTTTCAATATTTTTCGTATTTTTTAGTATATTTTTCATGCATATAGAACCCACATTTTGCGCAAATTCATTTATTTTTCATCATCCAAACACAAAAACAGCCATTTGGATATTTCCAAATGGCTGTTTTTGTGTTTGAATTTTAGAGTTTATGATCCTACGAACAGATTCCGCATGTCCGTATCCTGTCCCCTTGAAATTAGTGATGGAATAAACGGATTCCAGTAAAGCTCATAACCATACCGTATTTATTACATGTCTCGATCACATTGTCATCACGTACCGATCCGCCCGGCTCTGCCACATACTTTACGCCGCTTTTGTGTGCGCGCTCAATATTGTCGCCAAATGGGAAGAATGCATCCGATCCCAATGCCACATCGGTATTTTTATCCAGCCATGCACGCTTCTCTTCTGCGGTAAATACCGCCGGTTTTACCTTAAAAATCTTCTCCCATGCACCATCTGCAAGGACATCCATATAATCCTCACCCATGTACAGATCAATGGCATTGTCACGGTCCGCACGCTTGATACCGTCAACAAACTGCAGTCCTAAAACCTGTGGAGACTGGCGCAGCCACCAGTTATCTGCCTTCGAACCAGCCAGACGGGTACAATGGATACGGGACTGCTGTCCTGCTCCGATACCGATTGCCTGTCCGCCCTTGACATAACATACAGAGTTAGACTGTGTATACTTTAAAGTGATCATGGAAATTGCCAGATCAATCTTTGCCTGCTCCGGCAGTTCTTTGTTTTCTGTCACGATGTTGTCAAAGAAATCATCTCCGATATGAAGTTCATTTCTTCCCTGCTCGAATGTGATACCAAATACATCCTTATGCTCGATCGGAGCCGGCTCGTATGCCGGATCAATCTCGATTACACAGTAATTGCCCTTCTTTTTCTGCTTTAAAATTTCCAAAGCTTCCTCCGTATATCCCGGAGCAATCACACCATCGGAAACCTCGCGCTTGATGACCTTTGCTGTTGCTGCATCACAGATGTCTGACAGGGAAATAAAATCTCCGAATGAAGACATACGGTCTGCACCTCTGGCACGGATATAAGCATTTGCAAGCGGTGTAAACTCAATATCCATATCATCGACCCAGTAAATTTTCTTTTCCACGTCAGACAGCGGAAGTCCTACCGCTGCACCAGCCGGGGAAACATGTTTGAAAGAAGTTGCTGCCGGAAGTCCGGTTGCCTTCTTTAATTCCTTTACCAGCTGCCATCCATTAAAAGCATCCAGAAAATTGATATATCCGGCTCTTCCACAGAGCACCTTAATCGGCAGATCTTTGCCATCTGCCATATAGATTCTGGCCGGTTTCTGATTTGGGTTACATCCGTATTTTAATTCATATTCCTGCATGATTTTCTCCTTTTTCAACAATCCGCTCTTATTTATTTTTATTTATTCTTGTTTACAATTCTTGACTCATAGTTTCCGGTCTCAATGTCAATAAAACGTACAAACAGGGAAACTTTATTATCCTCATTTAAATTCTCCCATACCATTTTCGTAAACGTATCGATATCTCCATCAATATCAACCCAGGTTGGTTCACCCTCGAAACTTGGCAGTGGATTTCCGTCTCCCATATAAGTATGGATAAAATGTCCCTCTCCGGCAACCGGGTTGCTGTATGCAAACGTGTAACGGTTGCATGCATCCGGATTTCCGTTGTTGCTCTTTAAGATAGACATCGCATAATTGAACTCACCCTTATCAATGTGCATGATACCAGAAATACGTGGAGTATAATTTGGTGCGTCCGGCTCAAATTCTCTGGTGCGCAGCGCCTGCTCAAATGTCTGCTGCTTATCCATCAGCTCATAAATCGTATCGGTCTGATCTCCGTTTGTCACAATCGTCTTGTTGCCAAGTACTCGAACCGGTGCGTAAATGATCAGGCTCGGATCTTCCAGCTTTGACGGATCAAATGCCTGTGTACGGATACCTTCGCCATCCTCTACAAATACACGATTACGGCTGTTTGCGCTTCTTCCCATAATAAAATAAGCAGTTACCGCCTTCTTTCCATCCTTAGAACGTCCGATCACAATACCACGTCCCGGATATGTTGTTGCGCCTAATTCTTTACTGAGTGCTACCTTCTGCATTTGTTTCTCCTTTCGCAAATACGCCTAAAATAAATAAAAACCGACACATCCGGGAACCCACATTTCAATCAAATACATATTTCATGTATTTCCCTGCAATGTGCGGTGCCCAGACGGTCGGCCCCTGCGGTGCTTCTCTGAAGCATCGCCTTATCTGCGGTACATCTGTGATGTATCGCCCTATCTGCGGTGCAATCTTTGGATCTGTCACCTTTATATCTCTTGTTATACTCCACGTGGTTCTTCCACTTATCCGTCAGTCATATAACTAAATTTATTTAAGCATGGAAAGTTCCTCTTGTCAAGGGATCTTCTGTTATTTCATCGTTACTATTCACTCACATGTTACTGTTCACAGGTTACCCTGCGAACAGTAACCTCACATTCAGCTGCATGCCCGTGCATATTCCTGTAATTTTTCTTTTGCAGTCTGCGACAAATGTGTCGGAACCTCTATCTGCACCTGGGCATATTCATCTCCGTGAACTGCCGGATTATTCATAGCTGCTACGCCCTTTCCTTTCAATCGGATTTTTGCCCCAGACTGTGTACCCGGTTTAATCTTACAGACAACATCTCCATACAACGTATGGATCTTTATCTCTCCTCCGAGCACAGCTGTTGTATACGGAATTTTCACCGTCGTATAAACATCCTGGCCTTTTCGCTCGTAACCAGATTTTTCTCCGACTTTGACTTTGATCAGCAGATCTCCGTCCTTTCCATTGTACCCTTTCTGTCCTTTCCCTTTCAGACGCACAGACTGCCCGTTTGCAATGCCTGCCGGAATATGCACTTCAAAGTTCTGGCTCTTTCCGTCACTGGAAGAAAGCGTAAACCTTTTATCACAGCCAAATACCGCTTCTTCAAAGCTGATCGGTACTTCCGTCTCGATATTTTGCCCTCTTTCCTCATGTACTCCGCCAAAACCACTGCCAAATTCTCCGGTACTTCCAAATCCGCTTCTTCCGCCAAAACCTCCGGTTCCGTGGAATCCACCTTTTTTTCCAAACAATTTGTCAAGAATATCATCCATATCGGAAGAACCATCAAAATGGAACTCCTGATATCCGCTGCCTGGTTCTCCGGAAGAATACGACTGATAAAATCCTCCATTTCCAAATGGATTCCCGTACTGTGCCTGTTTCATCTTCTCCGGATCAAAACCTGCCTCCAGCGAAATCGGACCATACTCATCATACAACTTCCGCTTCTTCGGATCTCCCAACACTTCGTAAGCTTCCGTTACTTCCTGAAAAATCTTTTCCGCATTTGGATTTCCTTTATTCATATCCGGATGATATTTTTTGGCAAGTTTTCGATATGCCTTTTTAATCGTTGCTTCGTCTGCATTTTTATCTATTCCCAAAACTTCGTAAAAATCTCTTTTTGCTGCCATAATTATCACCTCACCAATCACAAAAACAGGAACTGCTTTCTAAAATGCACTTCCTGTCATTCCATCTCAGTCAGAGCATTTTCCACTAAGACGTACTTATATCTTTGCTTCAGTTTTGTTATAGCATTGTTTTTAGCACTCGTCAAGCACGTCTGCTAACAATTTTCTTAATTTTTTCTAAATTGGTGATTCACGGCATGGTCTGAGGCTTTTGATTTTTGCAAGAGGAACGGAACACGCAGCAAAACAACGACTTATATACCATAGATTTTTAAATCAACACGTCCATCGACAACTGCAATTCCATCCGCCTGCAATAGCCTTGCCTGCGCACCTTCTCCACCAAACGCAAATTCTCCAGCTAATTCTCCCTTTGCGTTCACCACACGATAACAGGGAATCTTCTCCGGATCCGGATTTTTATGCAATGCATTTCCCACGGCGCGTGCCATCTTTTTATTTCCGGCCATCTCCGCAACCTGTCCATATGTTGCCACTTTTCCGCGCGGAATTTTTTTAACCGCTTCATAAATCCGTCTGGTCGGACTGTCCGTAACCAGATCATAGCTTTCCGCAATCATACGCTGGATTTCCTGCTCCGGAACGGTACCATCCAGAATAATGGTATTCCAATGATCTTTATTCTGATGCCATCCCGGAATGACAGATGCATAGGTACTTCTCCAGAAATCACGCCACTGCGGATCCGCTTTCACATTTAAATTAATGTATCCTTCCCTCTCATAGGTCCATAAAAACACCTTTTTGCTTCCTTCTACCCTCACAAGCTGCCAGTTATTATCATGAAACGGTGCCTCCTGATAGGTTTTCGGAAAAGACAATGCATATGCCAGCGCCTCTTCCCTTGTTTTCATACACTCCTCCTTACGGTTTTTCCGTCATATATCATATATTTTCTGTATATCTGCATGTCGGAAATCCCATACATCCCCAAAACTCTCCGAACCTTCCGTTCCTTTTTTTCAGTGGCTGCCCACACACCGGACAATTTTTTATTTCAATATTCCGCCCGGTAGTACCATCCAGCTCCTTTGCCAGCTTTTCAAAAATCTGCTGGTTCATTCGGCAATCGTTTAATGCACGGTGAGCCCCGGCTGTGGAAATCCCGTAATATTGTGCCAGATCCCCCAGACGATGATGCGAAAGTTCCGGCAGACAGAGCCGTGCCAATTTCAGTGTGTCAATGTAATCGTTGGTTAGTGTCTGACCGAAATACCGTTCACAATCACGATACAAAAATTTCATATCAAAACGATTGATATTATGTCCTGCCAGCACATCATCTCCGATAAAAGCAAGAAATTGCTGCAATACGGAATCAAACATTGGTGCAAACGCCACCATATCATCCGTGATATGATTTACTGCACTTGCCGCGCTGGGAATCGGTCTGCCCGGATTCACAAGCTGACTGAACTCTTCTGTAACCACGCCGTTTTTTACTTTGACAGCCGAAATTTCAATAACCTCGTCATATTTACTCGAAGTACCGGTTGTCTCAAGATCATAGAGTACATAATCCGGCACATACTGATTAATCAATTTCCCTTTTGTATTTCCTAACATCTTTTGTTCCTTTGCCTTTTTAGGATTGTTTCAGGAAAAAACGCAGACTTCCAATCCGAAGTACCGCTCCCTGGGAAGCCGCACCGTTTTCAAAGTTTCTTGCAATTGTTTCCTTTTCCACGCTTAATGTCTTTACAATGTAAAATTCCTTCTTTGCCGCCGTCGGTGCATTGTGCATAAATTGCATCACTTCCTGCAGGTTTCCAGATCCGGCATAATCCTCGCCGAGCACCGTATGGGCATCCTTTTCCTGAAACACATGCGGAATGACCGAATCAATCGCTTTATCGTAATCCGCATTTCCCACATCGATCCGGATGCGCGCCAGACAGCTTCCGTCCCCCGGCTGTTCCACCTGATAATCCAAAAGCTGCAACTGCCCCCACTTCTGATTCACTGCCTCCTGCCATTTTGGAAGGAACTGACCTTTCTGCGCATTCAAAACACTGACAATCATGGAAATTTTTTGTTTATTTGGAAGCTTCATAAGCATACCCAGTCCCGGAATCTTCGGAAGCTTTACCTGATCAATATTTAATTCTGTAATATCTGCTACCAGTCGAAACATTTCTTCTCCTTCATCTTTGGTTATTTTCTATGCTATCATGCTATCACTTTTTTCGTAATTTTTCCACTAAAATAACACTCACAATATTATGCTATAATTTCATTTGGCACCGCCAAACCGGATTCACCAGAAAATTGTTATGAATTTTTCTGCTAAAATCCACGACTATATTCAAAATAATCATGGTTCATGTGAAGTTTATCCAACTCCATTCGCTGCATTTTTAAACGCGGACGATAAAACCTATGTGGAGCCGGACATCAGCGTCATTTGTGATCCATCCAAATTGGATGACAGAGGATGCAATGGTGCCCCGGATTGGATCATCGAAGTTGCATCTCCAGGCACCAAGCGGATTGACTACGGTATCAAATTATTCAAATACCGATCTGCAGGTGTATGGGAATACTGGATTGTGAATCCACTTACTAAAATTGTGAATGTTTTCGATCTGGAAAAAGAAGAATTGTCAGATCAATACCGTTTTGATGATGATATACAGGTATGTATTTATGATAATCTTGTAATCAATATCACAGAATTGTTAAAATAAAAAGGTGCTTATTTAAGCACCTTTTTAGTGGACTAGACGGGAGTCGAACCCGTGTCCAAAAACCAATTCCCTGTCCTTCTACGAGTGTAGTTTATTCTTTGACATTCCCTCCGCCACACGAAAACAAACATCCTTGTGGTTTTAGTAGCTTCATGATACGCCCACAGGTGCAAAGCTTAGCCTGCGTCGTTTCTCACAGAGTCGAAGCCTGGATCCTAAAGTGTGAGTGCCCTAGGTCAGACTGCTGCCATTAGGCAGCGTATGCTAAATTATCTTCAGCGTTTAATTTTAATTGTGGAATTTAACGTATCCCGTACGACTCGCTTCTCCAGCTGCATGATCCCTGTCGAAACCATTACTAGCCCTTGCAATGTTTTTTGCGAAACACCTATCCAAGATTCCGCACTTTGAAATCCCGTTCGGCTTCCCGCCGCTGGTCTTTTTTGGCAATGTCCTGACGCTTATCGTAAAGCTTCTTTCCTTTTGCCAGAGCAACCTGCACTTTTACAAGACTTCCTTTGAAGTATACTTCCACTGGAACAATCGTGTATCCTTTCTGCGCGATCTTACCGACCATCTTCTGAATCTCTTTCTTGTGCATCAGAAGCTTGCGCGGCCGGAGCGGATCTTTGTTGAAAATATTTCCCTTTTCATATGGGCTGATATGCATACCATAGAGGATCACCTCCCCATTTTCAATATGGATAAAGGATTCCTTGATGCTGCACTTGCCCATGCGCATGGACTTTACTTCGGTTCCAGCAAGAGCGATACCGGCTTCAAAAGTCTCTTCGAGAAAATAATCGTGATAGACTTTTTTATTGTTGGCTATTAACTTCTTCGGTTGTTTCGCCATCCCGGCTCCCTCCTTTTTGTTCTGTAAACTCAGTGTATATGATTTTCCTGCAAAATGCAATAAACTGCTGCTTTTATTTTGAAAATTTTAAGAATTCCATCAATTTTCGTCAGAATCTGCGAGTGTAAAATCAATCGTCCGCATGATCCGGTCACAGTTATCCACCGTCACACGCACCTGCTGCCCCAGTTTAAACCTGCGGTTCGTTGCTTCTCCCACCAGTTCATAAGTTTCTTCATAATACTGATAAAAATCATCGGTGAGGGAAGTCACACGTACCAGACCCTCCACAGTATTTTCCAGCTCCACGAAAAATCCGTACTCTGCGACTCCGGAAATAACACCGGCAAAGGTTTCTCCGATATGGTTTTCCATATACTGCACTTTTTTCAGCTTAATTGTCTCCCGCTCGGCCTCATCTGCACGCCGTTCCATCTCACTGGCATGCTTTGCAACCTCCGGCAGTATCTGCGTATAGTGGCCAATGCGCTTTTCGCCCAGACGTCCCCGCAGACTGTCCTTGATAATCCGGTGGATCTGCAGATCCGGATACCGGCGGATCGGTGAAGTAAAATGGCAGTAACAATCCGCTGCCAGACCAAAATGCCCGGTATTTTCCACCGTATAGCGTGCCTGCTTCATCGAGCGAAGGGTCAGACGGCTGATCAGCGGTTCCTCCGAAGTTCCGTCGATTTTTTCCAGCAGCTTCTGCAGTTCTTTCGGATGCACCTCATCACTTCCTATGTGGAGAGAGTACCCGAAATTATTGATAAACGTGGATAGTTTCTGTATTTTTTCCGAATCTGGCTGCTCATGCGTACGATAGACAAACGGAAGTTCTCTCCAGTAATATTCGGCTGCCACCGTCTCGTTTGCAGCAAGCATAAAATCCTCGATCAGTTTCGTTGCCACATTGCGGTCATACGGACGGATATCTACCAGATTTCCATTCTTATCCAGAATCACCTTTGTTTCCGGAAAATCAAAGTCGATGGAACCACGCTTCATACGCTTTTTGCGAAGAATTGCTGCCAGTTCTGCCATCTTTTCAAACATCGGAACCAGTGGCTCATATTCCGCCATCACCTCCGGATCATGGTCTGCCAGAATTTTTTTCACATTGGTATACGTCATACGCCGGTCCACGCAGATAACTGACTCTGTGATTGTGTGATCGATAATTTCGCCCTTAGGATTGACCGTCATGATGCAGCTGAGTGCCAGCCTCTCTTCCCCCTGGTTAAGGGAACAGATTCCGTTTGACAGGGCATGCGGCAGCATCGGAATCACCCGGTCCACCAGATATACAGAAGTTCCTCTCTTCAACGCTTCCGTGTCAAGAGCACTGTGCTCCTGCACATAATTGGACACATCCGCAATATGCACACCCAGAATATAATTTTCATGGTCCATGGTAAGTGACACCGCATCATCCAGATCCTTGGCATCTTCGCCATCGATGGTCACCATCTGCCAGTCGCGCAGATCCATGCGCCCTGCCATATCCGCTTCCGATACCGGCTTTGCCACATGCTCTACCTGCGTCATGACCTTCGGATCAAATTCCACCGGAAGACCGTACGCGCGCACAATAGAAAGGATATCCACCCCCGGATCATTGATATGCCCGAGAATCTCCACCACTTTTCCTTCCGGATTCTTTCCCTTTTTCCCGTACTGTGTGATTTCAACAACGACTTTATGACCGTTTACAGCTCCTTTCGAACGCTCCAGCGGAATAAAAATATCCGAACCAAACTTTGGATTATCCGGCACTGCAAAGCCAAAATTTTTATTCAGCTGATACGTGCACACCACCTGCTTCATGCCCCGTTCAAGCACATGCAGCACCTTTCCCTCCCTGCGGCGTCCGGTCACTGCCGGTGATACGGAAATCTCTACCGTATCCATATGCATCGCACCATTGGTCTCGGATTCCGGAATAAAGATATCTTCCTTTTCCCCCTCCACGCTGACAAATCCGAATCCTTTCGGATGTGCCTGGAACGTGCCTGTGATCTTTTTCTCTTCGGATTTGCTGAACTTTCCTCTCTTTGAACAGACAATGCGCCCTTCTGTCATCAGTTCATTTAATATCTGTTCCAGCTGTGGGCGCTGATCCTTCTTCACTCCGAGGACGATCGCCAGTTCCTTGATTTTCATCGGAACATACATATCATCACACATAAAGTCATATATCATTTTTTTCCGCTGTTCATACTTTGCGTCCATACCCAGATCTTCTCCTTATATAATGAAAAAAGCTGCCGATGTAATCGACAGCTTCCGGTTTCTACCAGATTCCCAAATTCAGAACCATTGCAATGACAAGGAACAGAATCACAAAAATTCTTGTAAGCTTTACAAGCATTCCTTCCATGGAACGTCCCTTATTTTTGCCCCAGTAAGTATCTGCTGCTCCGGCGATCGCGCCAAGACCTGCAGATTTACCCTCCTGCATTAAGATAATCACTGTAATTACAATACTCAGTATAATAAATACAATAGTTAAAATCGTATTTAAAACGGTCACGATTTCCACCTCCTAATTCTAAACTCACGACTAATCGAGTATATCATAAAAGGGAAGGCTTTTCAACATTTTTTTATATTTTCCTTTTCATTTGTTACTATGTGTCTGTCTGTTCACTGGCGGATGTTCCCAAAACAAGGATCAGCCCTCTGCCACGCACAACCAGACCCCGGCCACAGAAGCTGCCTCCCATACGGATCACACCCCACAGGTACTTACCCCGCAGGCAGACGGCACCAAAACTTTTACAACAGATACTGCAGTTATTGATATCTCCCACACGCAAGAAGGATATATTATGGCAAAATACACCGGTTCCAATGCCAAACCCAAACTGCAGCTGACCGGGACAGACGGCATCACATATACATACAGTCTTTACAAAGATTATAGTACCTTTCCCCTTACTTCCGGAGATGGAACCTATCAGGTCGGTGTCTACGAAAATGTTTCCGATGACCGTTACACAACGCTTCTCTCCGAGACATTTTCTGTCACACTTACAGATCCGCTGAAGCCTTATCTGTATCCGAACCAGTACGTGAACTTCACCGCCGATTCCCTCCCTGTGGCCAAGGCCGAAGAACTTGCAGACGGTGCTTCCAGCGATCTGGACATCATCAGCAGTGTATATAATTATATCATTACACATACCACACGGACGCTTCTGCACATCAGTACCATTCTCAATCATTATATGCTTGGATTTATCATTGCCTTTCTGGTATTGCTTATCATCTGTATGATTTTATATCACACCGATCTCGGGCGCGTATTGTTCCTCGGACAGAAACTTGCCATGACGGTTGCCTCAGGACGCGTTCCAAACTGCCTGTATCTGGTTCTCTCCAGCGGACTCGACAGTAATATCGGTCTTACCCCGGCACGCGAACTTGTCAATAATCCGCATATGAAGGCACTTATCGACAAATGTCACGAGAATATCCGCCACGGGGAATCATTCGACAAAGCACTGCTGCTGTCCGGCATCTTTTCCCAGATGTACGCCAGCTGGATTGTAATCGGTTCCCGGACCGGCGAAATGGAAAGCATTGTTTCCCAGCGGGAGATCAATACCGATACCGCAAGCTATCTGACGGCACTTCGTGCTGCATTGCGCCAGATCAACGGTATTATCTACACTTCTGCCGCAGAAAATATGATCGCCATGGACAGTAGCATCTTACAGCTTTATAAAGACGGACGAATCGACAAACACACCGCCATCTCGGAAGCGGTCAATCCGGAGATCATGTCCAAACGTCTGAATCTCTTATAATGTTTCACTGATCCGCAGAAGCTGGTTATACTTGGCAGTGCGCTCTCCTCTGCACGGAGCGCCTGTCTTGATCCAGCCGGCATTTACTGCCACCGCGAGATCTGCAATAAAAGAATCTTCCGTTTCTCCGGAACGATGTGAAATAATTGCCTTATAGCCGTTCTTCTGTGCCAGTTCAATCGCATCCATGGCTTCCGTAAGCGTTCCGATCTGATTGACCTTAATCAGCACAGCATTTGCCACCTTAAGATCCATTCCGCACCGGATTCGTTTCACATTCGTGACAAACAGATCATCCCCTACCAGCATCACCTGTTCTTTCATGCGCTTTGTCAATTCCTGCCAGCCTTCCCAGTCGTCTTCATCCAGACCGTCCTCAATAGAAATCAGCGGATATTCCGTGGTAAGTTCTTCATACAGTGAAATCATTTCCTGTGCACTGCGCAGGACTTCTTTTTTTTCGGTGATCTCCTGCGTTTTCACATGTGCTTCGGATGTATAGGCACCTCCCTGCGTGTCCGGACGCCGCAGATTGACATCCACCTCTGCATGTGTCTGCGCTTCTCCCGGAAAATGATACATTCCGTCTTCCTCACTGTACAGCTCGGATGCTGCCGCATCCATGGCAAATGCAACATCGCTGCCCACCTTATATCCGGCTTCCTCCACGGCACGCTGCAGACATGCAAACACTTCTCCCGCACTGGAAAAATCCGGTGCAAATCCGCCTTCATCCCCCACTGCCGTCAGTTTGCCTTCTTTCTGCAAAATTTTTTTCAGAAAATGATAAATTTCCGCACCCATCCGGAGTGCATCCGGAAACGACTCGGCTCCGACCGGTACAATCATAAATTCCTGAAAATCCAGGTAATTCTTTGCGTGAGCTCCGCCATTTATGACATTCATCATCGGCATCGGCCATTTTTTTGCATTCGGTCCTCCCAGATAACGGTACAACGGCATATCCAGTGCTGCCGCTGCGCAGCGCGCACAGGCTAAAGAAACACCAAGTAAAGCATTGGCCCCCAGATTTCCTTTGTTGTCTGTCCCATCCAGTTCCACAAGTTTGCGGTCAATCTGTACCTGTTCCAGCACATTCATTCCCAACAGCTCCCTGCGGATCTTTGTGTTGATGTGATCCACAACGCGCTGTACGCCAAGCCCAAAATAACGTTCCTGTCCATCCCGCAGCTCAATCGCCTCAAATCTTCCGGTACTGGCTCCGGATGGCACAGATTCCCTGCCCGTAGTCTTCTTTCCCGTTGTCTCTGTCTGCGCGGTCACTTCCACCTCAACCGTAGGATTTCCTCTTGAATCCAGAATTTCCCTTCCATGAATTTCAATAATTTTGATCATCAGACCCATTCCTGTTGTCCTCCTTTTTTCATTATTGTGTGAAAAAGAAAGAAATTTATTCAAATCCAAAGAAAAAGAAAGACCTCCCCATGTTATGGGAGGTCTTTCTTAGCATAACCGACCGGTCTGTTTATAGGTTCATTTATACGTTAATTTCTGCAGTAACGCCGAGTTCCTCTTTGTGTGCATCCAGCACTGGACGAACCACATCACGCAGGAATACTTCCACCTGACGCGGTGCACGACCCACATACAGCTCTGGTTTTAAGTTTGCCTCGATCTGTTCTTTTGTCAGACCAAAAGCCGGATCTGCTGCAATCAGATCTACCAGATTGTTATCCTTACCCTCTTCCTTGACGGTCTTTCCTGCCTGCATGGACAGCTGACGGATTTTCTCGTGCAGTTCCTGACGGTTTCCACCCTCTTTTACGGCATCCATCATAATATTTTCGGTTGCCATGAATGGAATCTCTGCCATAAAGTGCTTGTAAATTACCTTCGGATATACCACCAGGCCATCTACAACATTTAAGCACAGATCCAGGATACCATCGATTGCAAGGAATCCTTCCGGAACCGACAGACGCTTGTTGGCAGAATCATCAAGTGTACGTTCAAACCACTGTGTTGCAGAAGTAATGGCCGGATTTAATGCATCTACCATCACATAGCGGGAAAGAGATGCAATACGCTCACTCCGCATCGGATTACGCTTGTATGCCATCGCAGAAGATCCGATCTGGTTCTTTTCAAATGGCTCCTCTACTTCTTTTAAATGCTGCAGAAGACGGATATCGTTAGACATCTTATGCGCACTGGCAGCAATCCCTGCTAAAACATTTAAAACACGGGTATCCACTTTACGGGAATAGGTCTGTCCGGAAACCGGGTAGCAGGACTTAAATCCCATTTTTTCTGCGATCATCGGATCGATCTTATCGATTGTCTCCTGATCCCCGTCAAAAAGCTCTAAGAAACTTGCCTGGGTACCGGTCGTTCCTTTCGATCCGAGCAGTTTTAACGTACTCTGTACATACTCCAGATCCTCCAGATCCATCAGAAACTCCTGTGTCCAGAGTGTTGCCCGCTTTCCGACTGTTGTCGGCTGTGCCGGCTGGAAATGCGTAAATGCAAGGGTCGGCTGATCCTTATATTTTTCTGCAAAATTGGACAGCTCCGCAATCACGCTGACCAGTTTTTTATGTACGAGCTTTAATGCCTCATTCATAATGATGATGTCTGTATTATCTCCGACATAGCAGGAAGTAGCCCCCAGATGAATGATACCGGCTGCCTTCGGGCACTGCTGTCCATAAGCATACACATGGCTCATGACATCATGACGCACCAGTTTCTCACGTGCAACTGCTACGTCATAATTAATGTCATTGACATGTTCTTTCATCTCATCAATCATATCCTGTGTGATGACCGGCTTTCCATTCTCGGAAAGTCCAAGTTCCATCTCTGTCTCAGCCAGTGCGATCCAGAGCTTTCTCCATGTGGAAAATTTCATATCCTGGGAAAAAATGTACTGCATTTCCTTGCTGGCATAACGCTCGGAAAGAGGGCTTGTATATCTGTCTGTGCTCATGTTCTTCTCCTTTTATTTGATTACATTGGTAACAACTTATCGGCTCATCTTGCGCTCAAGATCAATCTCTTTGTCATAATACTCACCGCGAATGTCCTGTTTCGGCGGTTCCATCGGGTATTTGCCCGTAAAACAGCCGGTACAGATCGGAAGTCCTTCCGCCATTTCTTTCAGACGGTCGATTCCGAGATAACCAAGGGAATCTGCTCCGATAATCTGGCGGATCTCTTCAATCGTACGGTTGTAGGCAATCAACTGCTCACGCGCCGGAATATCGGTTCCGAAATAACAAGGCCATAAAAATGGCGGAGAACTGATGCGTACATGCACCTCGGTTGCTCCTGCATCCCTTAACATGCGCACAATACGATCCGATGTCGTACCTCTTACAATCGAATCATCGATCATAATGACACGTTTCCCTGCCACTGCCTCACGCAGCACATTCAGCTTCACCTGTACGCTGGATTCCCTGCTGCTCTGCTTTGGCTTGATAAACGTACGTCCCACATAGCCGTTCTTGACAAAGGCTGTACCATACGGAATCCCGGATGCCAGAGAATAGCCAAGTGCTGCAGCATTTCCGGACTCCGGCACACCTGTCACCAGATCTGCCTCTACCGGCGAATCCTGTGCCAGAAACTTTCCGGCCTTGATCCGGCTTGCATATACACTCACCCCGTCAATATGACTGTCCGGTCTTGCAAAATAGATGTACTCAAAAATACAGCGTGCTTCCTTTTCTTTCGGAAGTGCCATGGTCATATCGGACTCAATACCTTTTTCCGGAGAAATGGTCACAACTTCTCCCGGCAGCACATCACGCACAAATGTTGCACCAATGGTGTCAAGTGCACAGGTTTCCGATGTGATAATATAAGAATTGTCACGCTTTCCGATACAAAGCGGCTTAAAGCCGTATGGGTCACGCGCCCCGATCAATTTACGCGGACTTGCCACAACCAGTGCGTAAGCTCCCTTAAGACGCTGGCACGCACGGCGCACAGCTTCTTCTGCTGACTGGGAATTCAACCGCTCCCTTGCGATATAGTAGGCAATCACCTCAGAATCAATGGTGGTCTGGAAAATTGCTCCCGTATATTCCAGCTCCTTGCGAAGCTGTGGTGCATTGATCAGATTGCCGTTGTGGGCAAGTGCCAATGTACCTTTGACATAATTTAACACGAGTGGCTGGGCATTTTCGCGGGTAGAAGAACCGGCCGTTGAGTAACGTACATGTCCGACTCCGATGTCCCCCTTCATCTGCTCAAGATTTTCCGGTGCGAACACTTCATTTACAAGTCCCATTCCCTTGTAGGAAAGAACCTTGCCCTTAGGACCGCTGGTATCGCTGACTGCAATACCGCAGCTCTCCTGGCCACGGTGCTGCAGGGCAAACAGTCCATAATATATTGTCGATGCTACATCTGCACCGTCAAAATCATACATTCCGAAGACGCCACACTCCTCATGAAGTGTATCCGCATCATAACTGTTATTCTGAATCATTGTGATCTCCTATATCTATCTTGTAAAAGGCTTACCTGTCAGAAGCTCATATGCTTCTTTGTACTTATCAACGGTCTTTGTAACAACTTCTTCCGGAAGAAGGAAATCATTGTCCGGATTTGCCTTGAGCCAGTCTCTGACATACTGCTTGTCGAAAGAAGGCTGTCCCTGTCCCGGCTTGTACCCTTCCAGTGGCCAGAATCTGGAGCTGTCCGGTGTAAGCATCTCATCACCGAGAACGACTTTACCGTTCTCGTCCAGACCGAACTCAAATTTGGTATCTGCAATGATAATTCCTTTGGAAAGTGCATACTCTGCACATTTCTTGTAGAGAGCGATGGTGCAATCCTTGATCTGTGTTGCGTAATCAAGTCCTTTTCCAGGATAAATTTTCTCCAACACATCTACAGACTGCTCGAAGGAAATATTCTCATCATGATCGCCCAGATCTGCCTTGGTACTCGGTGTATAAATCGGCTCCGGAAGCTTATCAGACTCTACCAGTCCTTCTGGAAGCTTAATGCCGCACACTGTGCCGTTTTCTTTGTAGCTTGCCCAGCCGCTTCCTGTGATATAGCCACGAACGATACACTCGATTGGAAGCATCTCAAGCTTCTTGCACATCATGCTGTTTCCGTCAAAACGCTCCTGTTGGAAAAATTCCGGCATATCCCTGACATCTACAGAAATCATATGATTCGGAACAACATCCTTTGTAAAATCAAACCAGAACTTTGACATCTGGGTCAGAATTGCGCCCTTGTCCGTAATCCTGTTCTTTAAAATGTTGTCAAATGCAGAAATACGGTCAGTAGCTACAATGATCAGGCTGTCTCCGTTATCATAGACTTCTCTTACTTTTCCTTCTTTGAATGGTTTAAATTCCTTCATTTCCGCTCTCCTTATTCTTTTATTTTTCGATTAACAAACTCTTTCCGGTCATCTCTTTCGGCTGCTCTAATCCCATAATCTGAAGCAGGGTCGGGGCAATATCTGCCAGGCATCCGCCCTCACGCAGTGTATACTTCGGATCCGCATTTACGAGAATAAACGGTACCGGATTGGTTGTATGGGCAGTATGTGGCTCACCTGTTTCGTAGTCAATCATTTTCTCTGCATTTCCATGATCTGCACAGATAAACAGAACACCATCCATATCCTTCACCGCCTGGACTGCATCTCCTACCAGTCCGTCCACACGCTCGACTGCCTTGATGGCTGCCGGAATCACACCTGTATGTCCGACCATATCCGGGTTTGCAAAGTTGATAACGATCACATCATACTTGTCTGACTTAATAGCCTCAACAAGATCCATACCAACCTCCGGAGCACTCATTTCCGGCTTCAGATCATATGTTGCAACATCCTTCGGGGAATTTACCAGCAGACGTGCCTCATCAACGTTTGGCTCTTCCACTCCGCCATTAAAGAAGAATGTAACATGTGCATACTTCTCTGTCTCGGCCAGACGAAGCTGTGTCTTTCCGCACTTTGCCAGGTACTCACCGAATGTATTTACAATATGCTCTTTTTCAAATGCGATCAGCTTGTTCGGGATCGTCTCATCATAATCCTTAAAGCAGACAAATGTTGTCTTAATGAACGGACGGTCAAATCCGGTAAACTTGTCATCACAGAATGCACGTGTCATTTCACGGGCACGGTCCGGACGGAAGTTAAAGAAGATCACGGAATCATTCTCTTTTACAACAGAGACCGGTTTTCCATTCTCTGTAATTACGGTAGGAAGTACGAACTCGTCTGTTACATCCTTTGCATAAGAATCTTCCATTGCCTTAACCGCATCTTCTGCCTGTACGCCCTCACCCTTTGTCAGGGAATCATAGGCTTTCTGTACTCGATCCCAGTTATTATCACGATCCATTGCATAGTAACGTCCGGATAAAGAAGCAATCTTTCCAACACCGATCTCTTTCATCTTCTTTTCCAGTTCTTCGATAAATTCTTTTCCGGATGCAGGAGGTGTATCACGTCCGTCTAAGAATGCATGAACATATACCTTGCTCAGTCCCTGCTTCTTTGCCATCTCAAGCAGTCCGTAAAGATGTGTAATATGACTGTGCACACCACCATCGGAAAGAAGTCCCCACAGATGCAGGTCCGAATCATTTTTCTTACAATTATCCATGGCTGCAAGCAGTGCCTTATTCTCGAAAAAGTCACCGTCTTCGATTGCCTTGGTAATTCTGGTCAGATCCTGGTAAATAATGCGGCCGGCACCGATATTCATATGTCCAACCTCAGAGTTACCCATCTGTCCGTCCGGAAGTCCTACTGCCAGGCCGGAAGCCTGTCCTTTTACAAAAGGACATTCCTTCATTAATTTATCCATCACCGGGGTATTTGCCAGCGCAATGGCATTTCCCTCTGTACGGTCATTCAGACCATAACCGTCAAGAACCATTAAAACAACAGGTTTTTTGCTCATAATTCATCCTCTCTTTCCATTGTAACAATCCTATACTATGGTACTTCATTATTGTTACACAAACACTTATTATATTACATAATTTGAACGGGATTGCAAGTGTTCACTGCAAATTTCCCACGATATCTATCGATTTTAAATCCAGATCCACATCATCAAAATACTGTCCATAACGCCTTCCGGACGTATAGGCATAAGGAGAAGCTCCCGATTTTTCGACATTTTTATAAGGATAAAAGAATCCGTCCTCATCAATTCCCACATTATCGGAGATGTCTGCCAGATAATGATAAAATGCTTTGATCTGTTTTTTTTCTGTCAGAATCGAAGTCGTAAGCGAATCCTGTATGCACGGAATCATCCGCAATTTCAGACTGCCGGAATCATCAATCTGAATCTGCGCAATCGTTGTGTAAAGTTTTCCGGTAGAAAACCAGAAATTTCCCACGCTGTATGCCACCGGCACATTTTTTATAAACTCAACGCCCTGCAGACGGTGCGGATGTCCACCAATCACGGCGTCTGCACCAGCTTTTACACAAAGGTCTGCAATCTCTGTCTGATCCTGCCCATAATGGATCTTTCCTTCTGTTCCCCAGTGAACATACGCGATCACATAATCACTGTTCTTCTTCGCACACTTCAGTTCTTTCTTCCATACCTCTTCCTGCTGGGTCTTTAATACTCCCGGTTTCTCCTTCTGGGCTTTCTGTGTAAAATGATAAAACCTTTCGATTTCCGTTGCAGATACAATCGCAATCTTTCGTCCACCTGTGACCACATAACGCACAGCGCTTGCCTCTGTCAGATTTCTGCCACCACCACTGTACGGAATTCCCGCTGCATGCAATGCATCCAGCGTATCTAAAAATCCCTGCTCACCATAATCAAACACATGATTATTTGCCACAGAGACCATATCTATTCCCAGTGTGCGCAGGAATCCGGCATCTTTGGGATCTGCCCGAAAACAGTATGCTTTGCCAACCTGCCGCTGTCCCCGTGTTGTATAAGCAAACTCATTGTTTGCCATCGTAAAATCTGCCGAAATCAGTTCCTTTTTTACTTCATCGGGAAAAAAATCCGCCATGTGATTCTTTGCCGTCTTCCCCGTACACCAATTCTCATCCAGACAGATATCCCCGACAAAATCCAGACAGATGCATGCCGGATCGGATGCTTCTTTCCAGATCACATCCTCATACGAATACGACATATACTGTTGCTGCCTGCAATACATAAGCCACAGAACATGCATACTGTTTCCGGTAAACCGATACCACAGATCCGGGTCCTGATTTCCGTTTTCCAGCTGTGTATACAGATGCTGCAGCACACCGCTCCCATACTTCGTTTCAATCCATCCCATAAAGGCTTCATCCACCGGATATTTCTGAAAAAACTTTCCGGTGGCAGTCCTTAAAATCTGGTTTTCCAGATCCTGTACTTCCGGCTCGGTTTCCTGTGATTTCTCCGTGACCTGGGAGGTTTTTTCCTCATATTCAGTTTGTACTTCCTTAGTCTCTTTCAGCGGCTGTGTATTTTGGATGATGCCATGTGTCAAAGCAAAAATAAACAACAAGAGAACGACACATTCCAGACATTTTTTTTTCATGTGTAAAATTTCAAAGGCTATTCACCTGAAATTCAGATGAATAGCCCTATAACCATACAAAATCAGATTCTAGTAGTTTACAATCTTACCGAAATCAGCTTTCAGGGATGCTCCGCCAACCAGACCACCATCGATGTCCGGCTTTGCGAACAGCTCTGCTGCATTTCCTGCATTTACAGATCCGCCGTACTGGATACGAACAGAATCAGCAGTAGCCTGATCATAGATTTCAGCTACACATGCACGAATTGCGCCACAGACTTCCTGTGCCTGATCGGATGTAGCAGTCTTGCCTGTTCCGATTGCCCAGATTGGCTCATAAGCGATTACCATGTTTGCAACGTCTGCTGCTGCAACGCCTGCAAGATCAGATTTGATCTGAAGTCTGATCCAGTCAAGTGTTACACCCATCTCTCTCTGCTCTAAAGTCTCTCCACAGCAAAGGATTGGAGTAAGTCCTGCCTCGATTGCCTTCTTAACCTTCTTATTTAAGAGAACATCATCCTCTTTGAAGTAGTCACGTCTCTCGGAATGTCCGATTACCACGTACTTAACACCAGCGTCTACCAGCATCTCTGCGGAGATCTCACCTGTGTATGCACCCTTCTCTTCGAAGTACATGTTCTCGGCACCAACCTGTACGTTGGTTCCTTTCACAGCCTCTACAACCGGTACGATATCGATTGCAGGTACACAGTAAACAACATCTACGCTGTCAGATACTACTAATGGCTTTAACTCTTCTACTAACTTTACAGCCTGGCTTGGAGTCATGTTCATTTTCCAGTTGCCGGCTACGATTTTCTTTCTTGCCATGATTTTTATTTCTCCTAATCTGTAAATAATTTAACTGTCTTTTATTTATCGTCTGCTGCTACTACGCCTGGCAGTTCCTTACCCTCTAAGAATTCAAGGGAAGCTCCACCACCGGTAGAAATATGGCTCATCTTATCAGCATAACCCATCTGGTTAACAGCTGCAGCGGAATCTCCACCACCGATGATTGTTGTTGCATCGGTCTCTGCAAGAGCCTTAGCTACTGCAAGTGTACCAGCTGCAAGTGTCGGGTTCTCGAATACACCCATCGGTCCGTTCCATACTACAGTCTTAGCTGTCTTAACAGCATCTGCAAACATCTCTGCGGACTTAGGTCCGATATCGCATCCCTCACGGTCTGCCGGCATAGCTGTGATATCACATACTTCTGTCTCTACAGGTCCGTCGATTGGATCCGGGAAATCCTTGATGGTAACAGCATCTACAGGAAGAAGGATCTTCTTCCCCATCTTCTCAGCCTTAGCCATCATTTCCTTACAGTAATCAAGCTTCTCATCATCGCAAAGAGAAAGACCGATCTCATATCCCTGAGCCTTGATGAATGTGTAAGCCATACCACCACCGATGATCAGTGTATCACACTTCTCAAGGAGGTTGTTGATTACGTTAAGCTTGTCAGCTACCTTAGCACCACCGAGGATTGCTACGAATGGACGTACCGGATTCTCAACAGCATTTCCTAAGAAAGCGATCTCCTTCTCCATCAGGTAACCAACAACGTTCTGTCCACCCTTTGCAGTGATGAACTTTGTAACACCGGCTACAGAAGCATGTGCTCTGTGGGAGGAACCGAATGCATCACATACATAGATGTCTGCAAGATCAGCAAGTTCCTTAGAGAACTGCTCACCGTTCTTTGTCTCCTCAGCCCCACGAAAACGGGTATTCTGAAGTAATACAACTTCTCCCTCTTTCATTTCCTCAACAGCCTTTGTAGCTGCCTCGCCTGTTACGTTGTAATCAGATACGAAGTTTACTTTCTGTCCGAGAAGCTCCTCAAGTCTCTTGGCAACTGGTGCAAGGGACTCTCCTTCGTTTGGTCCGTTCTTTACTTTTCCAAGATGGGAGCAAAGGATTACCTTTCCACCATCGTTTAATAACTTCTTAATTGTAGGAAGAGCAGCTTTGATACGGGTATCATCTGTGATTTCGCCAGCTTTCAGTGGTACATTGAAGTCACATCTTACAAGGACTCTCTTGCCCTTTGCGTTGATATCATCAACTGTTTTCTTATTTAATGCCATGTTTTTATTCTCCGTTCTGCCTTTTTGGCAATTTTAAACCCGAAGAAAAGGAAATGACTTTCCAGCCGGTTGTTTCATACTCCGCAGCTGCATAAAACAGCGGAACCCTTTCCTTTTCTTCTTATTTGTCATAATGAAAAAAGGTCCGGCCCTACAGGCCGGACCCTTTCACATAAACTAAGATAGATTATGCTAACTCAGAGAAGTACTTGATTGTACGAACCATCTGAGATGTGTAGCTGTTCTCGTTATCATACCAAGAAACAACCTGAACCTCATACAGATCATCACCGATTGGGTTAACCATTGTCTGAGTAGCATCGAATAAAGAACCGAATCTCATACCAACGATATCAGAAGATACGATCTCGTCCTCATTGTATCCGAAGGACTCATTAGCTGCTGCCTTCATAGCTGCGTTGATGTCTTCCTTAGTAACGCCAGCCTTCTTAACAACTGCTGTAAGAATTGTAGTAGATCCTGTAGGGGTTGGTACACGCTGTGCAGATCCGATTAACTTTCCGTTCAGCTCTGGGATTACAAGACCGATAGCCTTTGCAGCACCTGTGCTGTTTGGAACGATATTAACTGCAGCTGCACGGGATCTTCTTAAATCACCCTTACGCTGTGGTCCATCAAGAGTCATCTGATCACCAGTGTAAGCATGGATTGTTACCATGATACCAGACTGGATTGGAGCAAACTTGTTAAGAGCATCTGCCATTGGAGCTAAGCAGTTTGTTGTACAAGAAGCTGCAGAAATGATTGTGTCAGAAGCCTTTAATGTCTCGTGGTTTGTATTGTAAACGATTGTAGGAAGGTCGTTTCCTGCTGGTGCAGAGATAACTACCTTACGAGCTCCGGCATTGATATGAGCCTGAGCCTTCTCCTTGCTTGTATAGAATCCAGAGCACTCTAATACAACGTCAACCTTTAACTCACCCCATGGGCAATTGTTTGCATCTGGGAAAGCGTAGATCTTGATTTCCTTACCACATACTGTGATAGAATCATCGCTTGCAGAAACTTCATCTGCATGCTCGTACTTACCCTGTGAGCTATCATACTTTAATAAGTGTGCTAACATCTTTGGGCTTGTTAAGTCGTTGATTGCTACTACTTCGTATCCTTCTGCTCCGAACATCTGTCTGAAAGCAAGACGACCGATACGGCCGAATCCGTTGATTGCTACTCTTACTGCCATTCTTAATTCCTCCTAGAATTGTAAATAAATAGTCTCATGGGACTTGCGTCCCAAGCTTCCTTTATTTTACCCAATTATTTCCGAAAGTTCAAGTCTTTTCTCCGTCTTTGTTAATTTTTTCACTAAAGGTATCTATTTCCCCTGAAATATAGTATAATCTTACGAAAAGACTTTTTCCAAAACCAACCACACAGAAAAAAGGAGGCTCTTATGCTTTGGGATACACATATGCACACGCATCACAGCGGAGACAGTGACGCATTGATGCCTGACATGATCCAGGCCGCTGTACGGCAGAACCTGGATGGCATCTGTTTTACCGATCATTTTGATTATGATTACCCGGATGATCCCAATCTGTTTCTTCTGGATTTTGATTCCTATATAAAAGAAGTCCGCAGTTTTCAGGACACCTGCCGTGACCGTCTTTCCATTCGTCTCGGAATCGAAGTCGGTCTGCAGCCCCACATCACGGAAATCAACCGCAAAGCGGTGACCGGACATCCGTTTGATTTTGTCATCGGTTCCTCCCACGTTGTTCACGGAATCGATCCCTATTACCCGAAATACTATGAAGGACGCTCCGAAAAAACTGCTTACCGCGAGTACTTCGAATCCATTCTGGAAAACCTGAACACCTATTCCGACTTCGATGTATACGGTCATCTCGATTATGTTGTCCGCTACGGTCCGGACCGCAACCGTTTCTATACATATGAGGCCTATGCCGATATCATTGATGAGATTCTGCGTAAACTCATTTCCATGGGAAAAGGGATCGAAGTCAACACGGCAGGATTCAAATACGGGCTGGGACATCCAAACCCGACCGAAGCTGTTCTTTTACGCTATCACGAACTCGGGGGAGAGATTCTGACACTCGGAGCCGATGCCCATGTGCCGGAGCACGTTGCATATGCGTTTGACCGTCTCCCTCAGATTCTGCGGCATGCAGGCTTCCGGTACTTTACAGTCTTTACCGGCAGAAAGCCGGACTTCCTTCCGCTTTCGGAATAGCGAAAATAAAGGATTAATTCCAAAAATTTCAAAATAGGTATTGCAAAATCCGAATAACACGGTATAATGTAAGTATTGAATGGTGTTATTTAAATATAGCATGCACGTACGCAAATGAGTATGTAGTTCAATTTTATTAAACAATTATCTAATTAACTACTCAGTTACTCAATTTCCTTTAAGTAACTAAGAAGGAGCAGGTTTCCTCGCCTGCTCCTTTCTTTGTTTTTGGGCTTCTGTCCTGATTCTTATATACCTGCTGTCTTTTCGCGGTTGCTCCCCGACCTCTTTTTTATAAAGGTAAGAACAGCAAGCAGGAGCATGAGGCTGATGCCAAGTGCTACCCACCAGATCTGTACCAGTCCTGCAATGATATAGCCAATGATACATACCACAGCAACAACCGCTGCATACTGCATCTGCGTTGTCACATGGTTGATATGGTTACTCTGCGCGCCGGCCGAAGACATAACCGTTGTATCCGAAATCGGTGAAATATGATCCCCGCAGACGGCACCTGCCAGCACTGCGGAAACCGCAATGATCATCATTTCCAGATGATCTGCCCCCGGAAACATGGCAATTGCAATCGGAACAAGAATCGCAAATGTTCCCCAGCTTGTTCCGGTAGAAAACGCAAGGAACACTGCAACAACAAACAAAACAGCCGGAAGGAACAGGCTTGCAGAAGCACTCGTTCCTACGATGGATTCCACAAATGTACCAATCTGCAGAGCATCTCCCATTCCCTTTAAGGTCCAGGCAAATATCAGTATTCCGATCGCCGGGATCATCAGCTTAAAGCCTTCCACAAAACTCTCCATGAATCCTTTAAACGTAACCACCTTTCGCGGAAGATACAAAAACAGCATGACAAAGACCGTGACCATGGTTGCAAAAATCAGGCTGGTCTCCGCATCACATCCTGCAAATGCACTGACCACATCGGTCGCACCGCCCAGAAATCCGGTATAGATCATGGCACCAATTGCAGAACCGATCAGAACAATCACCGGAAGAAGCAGATCAATCACTTTTCCGTTGGAAGAAATATCTTCTTCCTTAACCTTTTCAAACTCTTCCCCGCCGCTGGTAAACAGATCTCCTTTTGCAGCATTCTCCTCATGTTTTTTCATGAGTCCGAAATCAAAACCTGCAATAATCACAAAAAATACCATGACAATCGTCAGAATCGCATAGAGATTGTACGGAATTGTTCGCAGAAACAGCTGAAATCCCGTAATCCCGGCATCTTTCGGAACATACGAATTGACGGCTGCCGCCCAGCTGGAAATCGGCGCAATGATGCAGACCGGCGCAGCGGTCGCATCAATGATATATGCCAGTTTTGCGCGGGATACTTTGTAGCGGTCAGTTACCGGACGCATCACAGATCCGACGGTCAGACAATTGAAATAATCATCCACAAAAATCAGCATTCCAAGTCCTGTGGTTGCCAGCATTGCGCTCTTTTTTGACCTGATCTTGCTGCCGGCCCATCTTCCATAAGCAGCTGAGCCTCCTGATTTTGACATCAATACAATAATCATGCCAAGCAGCACATCAAAAATCAGAATATTCAGATTCATGCTGTCTTTCATAATCGAAAACAGGGCATTGAATGCATTCCACGGATGAAATCCGGTATATAACAGTGCTCCGACCGCCACTCCAATAAACAGGGAACTGTATACTTCCTTGGTGACAAGTGCCAGTATGATTGCCAGAAGAGGCGGCACCAGTGACCACCATGTTCCGATAAAAATCGATGTATCCATTTTCCAGATTGTTCCTCTCTTATACCTTTATTTTGTATCACTATTTTAACTTGAACTGCTGCACCAGATCATTCAGAGAAGCAGACTCTGCAGAAAGCTCCTGACTGGTTGCGGAAGATTCCTCTGCGATTGCCGCGTTGCTCTGTACAACCTCGGAAATCTGGTTTACACCGGACTCTGCCTGCTTGATCTGCTCTGCCTGTGTCTCGGAAAGCTGTGCCAGTTCCCGGGATTTCTTTGCCACTTCATTGATTCCCTCTACAAGAGAAATAATCGTCTGGAAAGTCACATCAACTGCCTGATTGCCGTTTTCGATTTCCTGAATAGAGTTCATAATCAGCTCACGGGTATTGACTGCAGACTGTGCACTCTCATCCGCAAGTTTTCCGATCTGGGATGCAACTACGGCAAAGCCCTTGCCGGCTTCTCCTGCACGTGCAGCCTCAATGGATGCGTTCAGTGCAAGCAGGTTCGTCTGCTCCGCGATCTCCTCGATCTGTCCGATGATTGTCTCAATCTGCTTGGACATATCGCTGATTCTCTTCATTGCTTCGGTAACTGCATTCATTTCCTTCTGTGTCTTATCTGCTTCCTGTGCATATTTTACAGATAACTCGTAAGAAGCCTGTGCACTCTCATGTGTGTGCTCAACCCCTTCTGTGATATTGGCAAAGGATGCCAGAAGCTCTTCCACTGCACCTGCCTGATCGGTAGATCCCTCTGCCAGTGTCTGTGATCCCTCTGCCAGGTTGGTAGAACCTGCAGATACCTGGGAAGCTGTCTCCTCAATCCGGTGCATCGTCTCATTCATATCGGTGTTCATGACATGGATCGCATCATTCATTGCCGCAAACTCACCCATATATTTCTCCGGGATTTTGGATACACCGGTATAATCGTTGTGAGCCATCAGATCCATACGGTGGTTGACATCCTGAATAACAGCGGCCAGATTCTTTGCCATCTCGCGCGCAACAATTACCATCTCGGAAATTTCATCCTCTGATGTCATCTCCGGGAATTCGCTGGAGAGATCCCCCTTTGCAAATGTATCAAAACGGGCACCCAGCTGATCCAAAGGATCAACAATATTCTGTGCAAGTACTCTGCCGATCCGGCGGGCTACAAAAATTGCAAGTGCAATAACCGCAATAATTGCAATAAGTGTGATCAATTCTACCATCGTAAGAATTTTTTCTAACTTATCTCCATGCTCGGTATTTGTATCCATCAGTTTCACCATATCCTGATAAATCTGCTCATAGATCGGTGCCACCTGGTCCTGTGCCATCTGCTGAGCCTCATGGCGCGCATCAATGTCCTGTGTGTTCTTTCCTTTTTCCAGTACTGCATCACAGATTTCATAATATTCCGTCAGTTTTTCTGTGATGCTGCTATAGATTTTCTCCTCATCCGAAGATGAAACCGTATTTTTTACCTCTTTGGTGTACTGCTGGCAGGATTCTTTCTTCTTCTCATAATTTTCTACGCAACTGTTCACAAGGTTTTCATCCTGATATCCGATTGAAGCACGCAGATAACTTCTCGTATCGGCAAACGTAATCATCATCTTGCCGATATCACCCTGTGAAAAACCATAATTTTTCAATGCATAATTATAGCGGTTGTTGACCACAATTCCGGATACGGCTCCCACAACACCGGAAATGCTAACAATCAGGGCCACCATCACAATTGCAGAAGAAATTCGTTCTTTTAATCTCTTCTTATTTAACTTTTCAATCAACTTTTGTATCATATAAGTTTCCTCCTCAAACGGGTTCTCATTTGTTTAGATATTTTTTCAGAATTTCTTCCGTCATCTCAAACGGATAGTTCTTTAACTTGGCAGGATTCTGCAACAGTTTCTGCACATCCTCCTCCCACAGTTCCTCCGGGATCTGTGGTTTGCCCAGCAGCTTGTCCAGATAGGCGATAAATTCAGCCCGGTTCTCAAATCCAAGCAGCTCAAGCACCTCTGCCACCCGCTTCTGATTATTGTAAAAACGCAAAAATCCCGGCAGGAAAAATCCGACTGCCTTTCCATGCGGAATGCCAAGCTCATATGTGACCGGATAACTTAATCCGTGCGGAATACTGGTACCGGTATGTGCAATCGCCATACCTGCCACAACCGATGCATGCATGAATGTTTCGTATCCTTCATCCGGAATCTTAATCCCGGAAGAAAGCAGGTATTCCTTTGCACTGCCCCAAATCCGAAGACCTTCCGCTGAATATATCCGGTTATATGCATTTGCATTAGTATTCAGATATGACTCAATCAGATGTGCCAGCGCATCCACACAGGTGCTGACCATATTCTCATAAGAAGAAGTCTTTAAATATCCGGCATCCACAAATGCCAGATCCGCAAACCATTTGTGTGCGATTGACTGCTTGGTATGTAAGTCGTGCCGTGTCAGAATCGCATAAGGCGTCACTTCCGATCCCGTACCGGATGTGGTCGGGACTGCTGCAACCGGATAGCCCTGCATCGGCTCCGGATGATAAAGACGTTCCTCTGCATGATCGATTGCCGATGGATTCGCTGCCAGAAGCGAAATCGCCTTGGACGCATCCATCGGAGAACCGCCTCCCACAGCCACAAAGAAATCCACCTGTTCTTTTACTGCAATGCCCGCTGCCACAGCCACGGTCTCCACAGAAGGATTCTCTTCGATCTCATCAAAAATCACATAGGTCTGCCCATTTGCCTGCAATGCCTGTTCAACTGCTGCAAGCGAACCATTGATGCGGCTGGAATGTTTTCCCGTCACAATCATGGCTCTGCTTCCTAATGCTTTTAACTCTGCACCGTTTTCCGAAACACAACCGCTGCCAAAAAATACCTTCGTTGGCATATACAATCTCATGTTTCTTCTCCTTTATGCATTGCACATCTCTGTAACAACTTCATTGATCACCTTTCCGTCTGCCTTTCCTTTCAGCTCCGGCATAATCGTCTTCATGATCTGTCCCTTGTTCTTCGTTGCAATCACATCTGCAAACTTTTCCTTAACAATCGCAGTCACTTCCTCTTTCGAAAGCATCTTCGGTGCATATTCTTTCATAATGTCATAACGTTTTCTGTACTCCTCCAGCAAATCGGTACGGTCTGCCGGGCAGGAATCGATCTGTTCCTGAACGGTCTTTAATTCCTTCATGATTGTGGCATTGACCATATCCTCCGGAATGTCATCTCTGCATCCGGCATCAATGGCATTTTTCTTCACTGCCGAAACCAGAGACGAAATTGCATCCTTCCGTTCCTTGTCGCGCGCTTTCATCGCTGCCATCATATCTTTGCGTAGCTGTTCCATCTGCATAATTTCCTAACCTCCATGCCTATAAAATTCAGATAACTACATTATACTACGCTTCGGGCTGATAGCAAAGAATAACCTTACATTTTTTAATTATATTTATGAATTTTTTTCTGAAACTCCCGAATATCCTTTGCAATTTCACCACTGAGCAGGAGCATACAGATCAGATTCGGGATTGCCATCAGCGCATTGGCAATATCCGAGAAACTCCATACCAGATTCAGTGTCTGTGTACATCCGAAATACACAACAAAGGAAAAAACAAGGCGGTATACCATATTAAACCGGTGCGTTCCCAGCAGATATTCAAATGCTTTTTCCCCGTGATACTCCCAGCCGAGTATTGTAGAAAACGCAAACAATGTAATCCCGATTGTCACAAGCCAGCCCCCGGCCGATCCCAGAACCGTCTCAAATGCCGCAATTGTAACATCCGAACCGGTCAGCATATTCCCGGCAGCATCGGTCATGCCAAGGACACCGGAAGAGGCAATCGCAAGTCCTGTAATCGTACAGACAACAATCGTATCCCAGAAGGTTCCCGTCATATTGATATATCCCTGACGCACCGGGTTATCCGTCGTTGCAGCCGCTGCCGTAATTGCCGCAGATCCCATACCGGCTTCGTTGGAAAATACACCTCTTGCCACACCATAACGCATTGCATTCATCATGGAAGCGACAATCGTTCCGCACAGACCGCCGCCTACCGCTTTTACCGAAAATGCCATCTGAAAAATCATCAAAATGCCTGCCGGCAGATTCGAAATATTTCCGATAATGACAATAACGCCACAGATCACATAAAAAATCGCCATCAGCGGAACGACCACCGAAGAAACCTTTGAAATGGATTTGATACCGCCGACAATGATCAGCAGGGCAAGCACCGTAATCACAATTCCGGTCAGATGGGTCGGCACATGAAATGTCGTATGTAATGCACCGGAAATCGAATTTCCCTGTGTCATATTGCCGATTCCAAACGAAGCAATCACAGCAAAGAGTGCAAATAACCACGCAAGAACCGCTCCAAATCTTTTATTCTTCAGTGCCTTTTTCATCGTGTACATCGGGCCGCCGCTCATCTCCCCTTTGGCATTGATCTCACGGTATTTGATCGCCAGCATACATTCACCGAACTTCGACGTCAGACCAAATGCAGCAGAGATCCACATCCAGACCAAAGCTCCCGGGCCACCGGAAACCATCGCCGTCGCAACCCCCACAATGTTGCCCGTTCCGATTGTGGCGGCAAGTGCTGTGGTCAGTGCCGAAAACGGAGACACATCGCCCTCGCCAAGGCTTTTCGTCCGCGCCTCTTTGCTTAACGTACTTTTGAGTGCATAACCGAGATTTCTCCATGTCAGAAACCGCGTGCGGATCGTAAGGAAAATTCCGGTCTCCACAAGCAGAATCAGCATGACTGGTCCCCAGACAAAATCGTCAATTGCTGTAATCACATCATTTAACTTTTCCATAACCTCATCCCTCCTGTTTTCGAATAAAAAAAGGGGCAGTGTCTGAACAACATCGCCCTTTGTTTTTTATATCCTATGAAATTTGTCTTTATATTATACTTCCGAAAGGAATCTGTCAACTGGTTTATGCAGCAACGTCCACTTCGTCATCCTTCTGACGCAGAATCCTTGCCGTTTCCATCCCATTCTTTCCCGGCATCTGGATATCCAAAAAGAGCATATCCGGCTTACAACCACTTGCAATCAGTTCATCACCCGATAAATATGTTTCTATCACTGCATCCGGTAATAATTTCTTTATTTTTTCTTCTAATATCAAGCCTATAGATTTTTCATCATCGCAGATTGCAAATTGCATCCTGACAATAGTATTCTCAAAAATATATTCTCCCCGAAAATGCCACATGCGGTAATTCATAAAAAATACTTTCCCCCGGACAGATCGGACGATACAGAGGATCTGCCACAATGATCCCTGCACTTTTAAGTGCCTCTTCCATCGCTTCCTCTCCAAGCACCATTTTATCTTTTTCACCGAGCAAATCCGCACATTCCTTTAACGGACACAGGACGCGGGCGGCACGACCATATCTTTTTTCAATCCCTGCTGCTAATGATCCCATAGTGACAGGTTCTCCGACCAGCGTAATATCTGCCTCCTGCTGCATGCGGTTCTGCAAATATACAACCGCCGGCTCTGCCTGCCGTGTGGCTGCACGCTCCAGTGCATTTGAAATATCTTCTGCCAGCCAATCGTTTGGTGTTCCGATCACATATGGTATTTTGTACTTCTCCCAGAGTATCTTTGCCACACGGAGTCCTACTGCCGAAACAACCAGATTAACGTCTGCCTCCGCTGATCTTTGCAACGTTTTCAAATCATCGCCCATCGCCCACACAGACATAACCTGCCATCCGTATTTCTGCAGATTCTCTTTTAAGGTTTCTGCATTTTTCTGTGGTCCGAAATCAAGTGGTGTCACACCTAACAGATTTACCGTGCGCGAAGAGGGATCTCTATTCTCCTGCCTGTCCGGTTCTCTGACAAACCGCTTTGCGATTTCTTCGAGTGCAATGCCCGCTCCATACACATAATCATTCATCCCGTTCGTCGGCACGGAAAATGCCGGAATTCCGGTTTCTGTCTCAATCACACGCGCAATTGCAGGAAAATCCGTACCATTCATAAATGGAATAGGCGAACCTGCCAGCGCGATAAATTTGGGATGCAGTTCACGGGCTGCATACTCGATATCATCAATAAATTTTCTGTCATTTCCCATGATCGCGTCAATTTCTGTAAGTCCCGAGATAAAAATAAGACTGTCCTGATCGTACCAGCGGATTTCATCATGCGTATTGTAAGTAGAGTTGCATCCGGAAGGATCATGCATAACTGTCATTCCGCCAAGTTCATACAGTGCAGAACAGACCCCTGACACATCGGCCGTATAAACCGGTATCATTCGATAAGATTGTCTCATAGACAGCACTCACACCCCCATCCTTTTTGTACAACAAGTTTTTCTGTATCCTTTTCATTGAGATATGCATCCATCATCAGCTCTGCGGTTCTTCGAATACCGTCAAATCCATACAGACCTTCTCCCTGTACCAGATTGACAAAGTGACGGCTTCGGCCAAAATAGGCCGCTTTCTGTCCGATTGCCAGCACTTCCCCGCTTGCACCTCTTGGCAGTACACGCATCTTCACCTGAATCGTTGCGATCAGCTCAAGTTCCGGTGCATGCTCCTGCAGCCAGAAAAAATCTGCTTTTTCTTCCGGACTGATACTGTCCAGATAAACAGCTTTCACACAAAAGCCATGTGTCAGAAGCAGTTTTGCCAGTCCAAGTGGTCTTGGATGATACAGATAATCCAGAGTGACCGGCATATCCCCGATCAGATTTTTTGCTTTTGCCAGAGCCTCCTCACAGGACTCCTGCTCGCGGGCCAGCTCATCTTCTGTCAGTTCCGGCAGTCCGAGTGCATCGGTCAGCTGCTTTAACTGCTTTCTGATCTCATCATAGTCAAAACTGCCGGGCAGATACAGAGATTTTCGTCCCAGGCGGCCTGCCTGTGCCTCCATCCCGTATTTTCCAGCCGGATAGCAGTCGATAAACAGGCATCCCCTGCTCATATCCAACAGTTCCTGCCAGGTTTTACATCCGGGCAGTTCCAGCACCTTATAATCATATCGTTTTAACAGACGCTTAATATCACTGTTCTCATCCAGAACAAAATCACTGCCAAAGACAGATACTGTTTTAGCGTCCGGCTCACAGCCCAAAAGAGGATCATACATTGCTTTCCGCAGCTTCTGGTCCGGTGTCAGTCCATGTTTTTGCATAATCGGGTCCATATAACAGCGGATAAAGCAGATGTCAGGAAAACGATGCTCCAGTTCCCTGTAAATATAGTTCAGATTACTTCCCACAAAATGATGCAGACAAACGGTAAAAAGCAGAACCGCCTCAGGATGGTCCTTCCGTTTATTCAACACATCCGTCACACCCTCGATGGTAATATCCTCCAGATTGCCGCTTAGCAGATTCTGCTCCTCCACAAGAACAAAAGAAAAACGGTCTGCTGCATTCATTTCTGCCGCAGTCAGTACAACACCACGCATACAGTTATCCGCACAGACATAGATCTGGATAGATTCCGGAACCTGCATTCCCGTATGCACAATATTCCAGTTGCCATGCACCGGCGAATTATACTCCAGTGCCGAAACAAATGGTGTTGGAAATGAGGCATCTTTTATTTTTACCACAGCATCTTTCGAATCAACGGTTTCCCCCACACGACGTAACATTACGCTTCCTCCTGTATATATCCGGACCTTACCTTATCGCTTTTCGCTTCCAGAATGCCACCGCATATGCGATACATCTGCATGGCAAGCGCACGGTATTCGTCTGCCATTTCACCTGTTGGATAACACTCCATCAATGTTTTTTTCTGCTCCTCTGCCAGTGCCACCTGCCCGCTGTGTGATAGTGTACCAATAACAGCTGTGTGAAAATCGTCTGCCAGTTCTGCCACTTTTTCCTCTTCCCGCGGGACATCCCTGCGATTTAAAATGAGTCCGCCAAGCCCGGCATATCCACGGTTTTTAAAATTTTCCACTGCCATGGCAATATTTGCAGCTGCATGAATTGCCATGTTTTCCCCGGAGGTAATAATAAATATTTTGTCCGCATAACCGCCCCGCATCGGCATGGAAAATCCACCGCATACCACATCTCCGAGTACATCATATAAAACCACATCCGGTTTGTATACATCATATGCGCCAAGCTCTTTTAACTTTTCCAGTGCCGTGATGATACCACGGCCGGCACAGCCAAGTCCCGGTGTCGGTCCACCGGCCTCCACACAGATAACACCGTTATACCCAATGCGTATCATATCCTCCAGCTGCAACGCCTGCTTTTTCTCATTATATAAGTCGAGCACGGCCGGCACAGCCTCTCCATGACGGAGCAATATGGTAGAATCTGCTTTCGGATCGCATCCGATCTGCATCACCTTAAGCCCCATTTCTGCCAATGCAGCCGCTACATTTGAAACGGTAGTGGATTTTCCGATTCCGCCTTTTCCATATACTGCTATCCTGATCAATCCTGTGTTCCCCCTTCTGCCGGAGTAATGACATTCGAATATGCAGTCTTTGCGAATACGCCTTTTAAATGTCCGATTTTTCCGGAAAGTGCACTGATCGTGTCCTGTGGTGCATCAATGACAATGCTTATGATGCTGATTCCTTTTGCGCGGTATGGTATGCCCATTCTGCCTACAATGTACTGACGTGCTTCATGAAGAAGGATATTTAATTCTTCAATGGCATCCTCCTGTTCTACAATAATTGAAATAACTGCCACTCTGGTTTCCATGCCCTGACTCCTCCTGTTAACAGATTCTTGGTAAAAGCTCTCCCCCCGGCTGTGGAAGCAGTGCCTGTGTGCCGATTTCCGTCTCCATTATAACTCTTCCCGGTTCCTCTGCGATCACTTCACCAATAATAGCTGCATCTGCGGAATATGGACATTTTTTCAATGTTTCTACAATGCCCTCTGCCTCTTCCTTTGGTGCCATGATGACAAGTCTTCCTTCGCATGCCAGATATAAAGGCTCAAGTCCAAGCATCCCGCAGACTCCTTTTACTTCCGGCCGTACCGGAACAGCCTCTGCATTTAAACGGATGCCTACGCTGCTCTGACCTGCGATCTCATACAGGACTGTTCCGACGCCGCCTCTGGTCGCATCACGTATCACATGCAGGTTGTGTGTGGTATCCATGACTGCCTTTACGGTCTTCCACAAAGGTGCACAGTCACTGGTCACATCCGCATCGATGCCAAAATCTTCCCGCTCTAACAGGATCGTACATCCGTGCCGTCCGATATCACCGGTTACGATGATTGCATCTCCGGGCTTTGCCAGTTCTCCGCCGACGGTCACTCCTTCTTCGATCTCCCCCATTCCGGTCGTGGTGATAAAAATTCCATCCACCTGTCCTTTTCCGGCAACCTTTGTATCTCCCGATACAATATGTACCCCGGCCTCTTTTGCTGTTTTTTCCATGGCAGCTGCGATTTCTTCGAGTTTGTCCATTGGAAATCCCTCTTCAATTACAAAAGCGCAGGTAAGATAAAGCGGTTTTGCACCCATACAGGCAAGATCATTTACCGTTCCGCAGATAGACAGTTTGCCGATATTTCCCCCCGGAAAAAATGCCGGAGATACAATAAACCCATCTGTAGATACTGCCATTCTTCCTGCCGGCGGAACTAATACCGCTGCATCATCTGCCGTCAGATCATTGTTTACAAAATGCGCCTTAAACACCTGATCAATCAATTCGGATGTCTGCTTTCCACCGGCACCATGTGCCATCGTTACTGTTTTATTTTCCATGATGTTTTTTCCTTCTTTCTTATGAATACTGATAATATGCAGAGCAGGCTCCCTCACCGGACACCATGCAGGCGCCGATCGGATGCTGCGGTGTACAGCCTTTTCCGAATACTTTACAATCGGATGGTTTGCATTTCCCCTGAAGTACATCGCCACAGCGGCAGGCCGGATTTGGTTTTCCTTCAATTTTCGGCATCTGATATTTGAGACGTGCATCGAACTCCTGCCACTCCTGTCTTAATTTCATGCCGGATTTCGGAATAACACCCAGCCCTCTCCATTCGCAGTCACAGGCTTCCATCATCTCATCTACAAGCAGCTGTGCCTCCCTGCTTCCATCCTGTGTCACCACTCGCGGATAGCAGTTTACAAAAAATGGCTTTCCTTCCTGGAATTTTACCAGCGCAACCGCCAGTGCTGTCATCAGTTCTTTTGCCGTAAATCCTGCCACAACACCGCTGACCCCTTCTTCGGTCAGAGCTTCGCAAAGACGTGTTCCCGTAATGGCATTGACATGTCCCGGATATAAAAATACATCTGCACTGTCCTTTAATGCCTCATACGCCTGAGGCATGGTTTTGTTTGCCACCAATATAGAGTAATTATCCAGTCCATCTTCTCTTGCCGCCTTTACGGAAAGACATCCTGCCGGTGTCGTTGTCTCAAATCCGACCGACAGAAATGTCACCTGCTCATCCGGATGTTCTCCAGCATATTTTTCGGCATCTGCCGGAGAATACACAACATGGATTTTCGCTCCCTGTTCTCTGGCTCCCGCAAGGCTCATATTGGTTCCCGGCACTCGCACCAGATCACCAAATGTACAGATTGTAACTCCTTTTTCCAATGCCAGATAAATAGCTTCATCTATAAAACTAACCGGTGTTACACATACCGGACATCCCGGTCCGGAAATCAATTCTACCTGTTTTGGCAGCAGTTTACGGATTCCCAGCCGGAAAATCTCATGTGTGTGCGTACCGCACACTTCCATGATCCGCACATCCGGGCCATCATAATTTTCAATGATCTCTCTGGCTGTTTTCATTATAAAAATTCCTCCATGAGCTGCTCAGTTTCACTGTCGTCCTCATCGGTGATTTTTGCAATTGCTACACCTGCATGCACCATAACATAATCTCCCGGCTCCAGATCTTCCAGAAGCTGGGAAGAAACCTCTCTTTTGGCACCGCCTGCATCAATGACCGCCGTGCCATTACTGATTTTTACTACCTTAGCTGATAAACCTACACACATCTTTTTATCCTCCTATTTCTGTAATTGATACATCCCATATGCTGCCTGTCCGATTGCAATTCCTCCGTCATTCGGCGGAATCATGCGGTGCCGCAGCACTTCGAATCCTTCCTGTAACAGTCGTTCTTCTGTCAGACGCAGCAGTAACCGGTTTTGGAATACGCCACCGCTTAAGGCAACTTTATCCCTGCCACTGCTTTCTTTTGCTTTGATACAGGCAGCTGTAATCATTTCTGCCAGTACCTGATGAAACCGATATGCCAGCATCCCGGTGTCTTCGCCCCGCATTTTTGCTTCTGTAATCTGCTGCACCAACATCTGTGTATTTAAAACGAAACGCTCTTTTGTTTCATGCAGCAGTATATCCTTATTTTCCTTTTGCTCCTGTGAGATATTTGAGAGGTTCTGCTGCTCGTATGCCTCTGCTGCAAACTGCAATGCCGTCGATGCTTCCCCTTCAAATCCTGACCTGCGCCTGATCCCGAGTATCGCACTGACGGCATCAAAAAGCCGTCCTGCACTGGTTGAAGCCACCGCATTGATCTTCCGGTCTGCCATGGTGAACTGTACCCTGCTTTCCTGTTCGCTGCAAAGACCCAGTGTTTCCATGATCTCCCATGCCCTTTTGCGATCTTTCGTATATCCGTAAATCATAGAGACCGCAATACGCCAGCCCTCTTTTGCAGAAGCATCGCCCCCCATCTGTAAAAACGGGGTAATACTTCCGAATCTTGTAAAATTCCCATAATCCGCCAGCAGGATCTCTCCGCCCCAGATCGTGCCATCCGTTCCATATCCGGTTCCGTCAAAAGCGACTCCGATGACCGGATCATGACAGTCATTTTCTGTCATACACGATAATATGTGTGCATAATGATGCTGCACTCTTATCACCGGATATCCAAGTTCTTCCGCTACAACCGTAGAATTGTATTTTGGGTGCAGATCACAGACCACAGCCTGTGGCTTTACTTCCAGCAATGTCTGAAACCGGTGTATTGTCTCCTGCAATGCCTTTACCGTTCTTAAGTCCTCCAGATCTCCCACATATGGTGACGGATAAAACCTGTTGTCCACACCTATGCAAAAGGTATTTTTCAATTCCCCGCCAACCGCGAGCACCTGTCCTTTCCAGTCTGCTTTTGTCATAAACGGCAGCGGTGCATAGCCTCTGGAACGCCGGATCATGTACGGTTCATTTCTGTAAAAATCCATCACCGTATCATCTGCCCGTATCCTGATTTTGCGGTTATGTGACAGCATCGCATCACACAAATGGGATAATTCGGCAACAGCTTCCTCATCCTCACGACAGATCGGTGCACCGGAAGTATTTCCACTGGTCATCACCAGAAGATCCGGCATCCCGATACCATCATCATACTGAAAAATCAATAACTGCACCGGTGCATATGGAAGCATCACACCAACTTTTGGATTGTTCGGTGCCACCGAAGATGCCAGCCCGCCATCGCTTCGTCTGTCCAGTAACAGAATCGGTTTCTGATGTCCGGTAAGAATCGCCTCCTGCTCCGGTGTCACCACACATTCCCGTTTTACAACCGATTCATCTTTTGCCATAACTGCAAAGGGCTTGGCCGGGCGGTTTTTTAATGTTCTAAGACGGCAGACCACTTCTTCATTTGTAGCATCACAGCACAGATGAAACCCTCCGATTCCCTTGATTGCTACAATTTTGCCTTCACGAATAAGCCGGCGTGTATATGTAATTGCGGCACGTCCCCGCTCGGGTCTGCCGATCAGGTACACCTGTGGTCCACATTGGTTGCAGCACACCGGCTGCGCGTCATACCGCCTGGTTTTCTCATCCGTGTATTCTTTTGCACAGTCCGGGCACATCGAAAACTCTTTCATACTTGTGCGTTCCCTGTCATACGGCAGAGCATCCAGAATCGTAAGCCTTGGTCCACAGCAGGTGCAGTTGATAAACGGATGCAGATACCGTCTGTCTTTCGGGTCAAACATTTCTTCCTTGCACTCATCGCAGATTGCAATATCCGGGGAAATAAAGATTTCCCCTTTTGTTTTTTCACTTTCGATAATGTCAAAATGTTCAAACTGTTCTGTTGTATCTGCGGTGATATCCTCTGTATTTATCTTCAAAACAGCCGCACGCTTCGGTGGATGTTCTTTCAGACTGTTTAAAAATCCTTCGATCTGTTCTTTTGTCCCCTGTGCATAAATTTCCACATAGGGTCCTTTATTGCAAACAGTTCCGTAAATTCCATGGTTTGTCGCATGGCGGCTTACCGTTGGCCGGAAACCAACACCCTGAACGATACCGTATACCCGGATGCGCCAGGTCATCTCATTCTTATACACACTTTTCTCCAATCGTACACTCCCTTATTGCGGGTCACATCTTACAAGACAACCGGCAACTGTTATCTCATCTCTGCAAGATGCCCCGACACCGCAAAATGTATCGTATCCACAAAGATTCCGTCAAATTCCGGTGTCATACGCTTCATACATGGATCCGCGTAAATCACATCATATTCCATGTTTTCCACCAGCCTTATATAATCTTCTTCATCCCGCAGATGCAGATCTGTGTCACTGCAAAGCTCTGGCTTTATCATAAACCAACTTGCAACTGTCACCTGTGCATCCTTTGCTTTTTTTTGTATCTCTTCCCGGATTGCAGATCCGATCACCTGCTGCTGTACAATAAGTACCTTTTTCCCATGATAATCCATATCGTAAACCATTTCATCCACCAGCGGATAGCCTGTCTCGTACGGTGTTCCATATGTTCGTTCCAGATATTTCGCTGCCTCTAAAGCGGCCGGCGATACCACGATATTTTTTTCCACATTGGAAACCGATTTTACATCATCAAGTCCATTTCCCATTCCAAAGCAGACAGCAGTTTTTCCTTCTGCCGCAAAATGCTCCCGGATACGGTCTGCTGCACGCAGATCACTGATATCCTGTGGTGTCATGCCAAGTATCCCGATTCTGCCCAAAATCACGTCTTCTTTTTCACCTGCAAATACCAAAAACAGTTCCTTCCAGGCTTTTTCTTCCCCCTTGTCATACAATTCCATTCCATCCGTATCCACAGTCAGAATCGGCAGATCCACTTTTTTCTCCGTCATACGCTTTAAGGCATGGTAATCCGTTCCGATAACGGCCGGAACCGGCGTCCCGATAATCGCTGCAAACTTTGCATCCAGTTTTGTCACGGCATCTGCAAGCTTTGCCACCAGCCTGTCATCACGGCCGAGAATTGCATCCATATCGCGAAGCCCTGCACTAAACAGTGCGCTTTTGCTCTCAAACCACCGCGGCTCATCAAATCCACAGATATTTCCGGTACAACCACCGGCATCGCAAATGACGATAATACCGCCAAATTCATATAATACAGACACCGCACCTGACTGATCCGGTGCAAATGGTGTCAGATATTTTCTCAGTCCTCTCATTGTGTTATACCTCCGCCAATGCCTCAAACAGTCTGCGCACACCGGCATAACCGTATGGCTGCCGTTCTTCATTCCAGAGCACATTGGAACATTCTTTATGATAATAGCCGGCATCTTTTCCTATGGTCATATTGACGCCGGACTGACTTTTGTCATAATACAGCATGGTCGGTTCCAGATTGGAAAAAACTTTCGTATCCGGGCTGATTTTTGCCAGTTGTTTTACATAGACAAAGTTTTCACCGGATAATGTTCCATAAATCTCCGACACACGAAATCCATAGTGTACCAATGCAAGTGCCAGTTCGAACGGATCTCCGTTCATCCATTCTCCGACGGCAAATACTGCATCCGGATGTATTTCCCGGAATTTTTCTACCGCCTCCTCTGCTGCCTTACGCGGTATTTCATCCTCAAATTCCACACCCAGTGCAGCGGCAAGAGCACGATACTGACTGGCAATTTTATCGATCTGATATAATCTGCGCAGCTCGATATATGGAATTTTCAGCCGGTCATGAAAATCCTCTGCTGCAAAGCGCGCTTCCGGATGCAGTACCAGATTAAAATTTGCTTCCGACATGGTCTGATACTGTGCATAATCCTTGCACCTGGAAATCTCATGGATTGTTTTTACTCCTGCCCCATGAAGCAGATCATACAGCTCACAGTCATCCGTAAGCGGTGAAAAATATCCCAGTAAATTCACCACATTTCCTTTTTTCTTTTTCGGTTCCAGCAACGAATAAACGGACTGCCGCACATGCACCATCGGTGGTTTTCTGCCCTCTCTGGTCAGTGCATACATATAACATGGCCTTACCGGAACCCCTGCATATTCCTCTGCCTTGTGACAGACACGCTCCATATCCGTGCCAAGCAGCGCATCCACACAGGTAATACATATCATCACAACAGACGGCTTTTTCTTAAGTCCTTCGCATATTTCCGCTACTGCCTTAGGGATCTTTTTCAGGTGCCTTCCGGTCACAATATCCGTCTCATCCATCAACAGATAATAAAAACGGTCCTGATAGGCCCGCATCGAACTAAGCACCGAGGTATTGCGGCCACAGCATCCCGGAGACACGATCAACATAACAGAATCCGGAACCGCCAGACCTGCACGTTTGACACCAAATCCTTCTGCTCCCGGAGAATTGAATGCCAGCGTTGCAGGGGAACTGTAGATCAGATGTGTATGGGAAATAAGCTGTCTGGGAATGTTATTTTTTCCAAGCTCATCCAGCTCTTTTACCGTACAAAAATATGCTTCCTGTCTCATGCGTTTTCCTCTTCTTTCCATAACAATGTGGCAAGATCAAAGAAACATCTGCTGATTTCAGAGGCCGGATCTCCTTCAATCACAGTCTTTCCCTGCTCTTCCCAGTGAATAATTTCATTACTTCGCGGCACTTCTCCCACAATCGGCACCCCGATCTTTTCTGAAAATGCCTGTACTTTTTCTTTCTCATTTTCCACATTTCTGTGATTTAACACGATGCCAAATACCCGGGCATAACTGCGATCCTCAAAATTTCTGACTGCACTTGAAATATTGTTGGCAGCATACAGTGCCATTTTTTCACCGGATGTAACGATCAGAACCTTATCCGCATATCCCTCACGAATCGGTGCTGCAAATCCACCGCACACAACATCACCTAATACATCATACAAAACCACATCGGGTTTATAATGTTCGAATAGTTCCATATCTTTAAGAAGCTGAAAAGTCGCAATAATTCCACGCCCCGCACAGCCAAGTCCCGGTGTCGGTCCGCCCGTCTCAATGCAGAGGATTCCTCCATAGCCTTCCTTTGAAATCTGCACCAGCTCATCCGGCTCCTCGTCCTCTTCCCTCATATAATTCATTACCGGACGAAGTGGCTCACCACCAAGTAAATTAATGGTGGAATCCGCTTTCGGATCGCATCCGATCTGAATGACACGTTTTCCCATATTTGCAAAAGCTGCTGCAAGATTGGAAGTCACTGTGGATTTTCCAATACCGCCCTTTCCGTATACTGCTACCTTTAACATGCTATCCTCCTGTTATTTTCAACGCAAAAAACCATCTTTCGGGCAATCTGTCAGAAAGATGGTTCTGTAAATCCTTATTTCTTAACTATTCCTGCTCGGATCATCCTTGCCGTCAGAGTTTTTATTCATTTATATTAAAATTGTTCAACACAATTACCGTCGTATCTTTTTCACCAAATGCTCTGCAGATGAATGAATCAGATGCCGTAATTTTCCCAATCATTTTATCAGCTGTTATACAAATTAGTCAACACGAACTGCATGCTTCAATCCCCTACACCTGCATATTCCAACATATTTAAGCCTATGGCCTGTCGTGTTTTTCATAGGTATACTCTCACGTCATTTTATTTTCTACAGACAGTATACCATAAAAATCAGAAATTGCATCCTCTTCCTTTGCACCAAATAGAAAAAATGACTCTGTGGGATTTGCCCACAGAGCCATTTTTTCTATATGCCTTTTATTTCAGATATCCGTTTGTAACCATATCTACAATCTCACCTGTCGGAATGGAAAATTCGACCATTCCCATATATCCCGGTGCTACTTCATACTTATCAAATACAAGGGTAAGTTTTCCCTTCTCATTGACATAGAAATTCGTCTTATTGCTGATGGACTTGAAATTGAACTTATTGTTTTCATCGTCCACAAAATAGGTAACATCTGCATTCTCTTTCATCTGTGCCCGCATCTGTTCTTTGATATTGTCGGAAATCCGGTCAATATAGCCGCTTCCTTTTTTGAACAGATTTTTCAGAGTGATTTGTTTTCCGGATTTTTTATCCACACTGAAAATCTTTGCATAACTCTGGGAGCCGCCCATAGCAATTACCGTATCAATCCGCAGGCAAAACAGCTTGTCGTTGTCGGTTACAACCTTATATCCGGAAGTAAGGCTCTCATTTCCCTTCTCTCCCTTCTTTATGGCTGCCACATCTTTTTTATAATCTTTGATAAATTTATTCTGATAACTAGATATTGCAGCATTCAGTTTTTCACTTTCGCTTTTCATGACTTTTCCGTCTGTACCTGTAATTTTCACTTTCGGAATCTTTACACTGGCTTCCATCTGTTTGCCCTTCTGGTTGTTGGTATACTTCTTTGCCAGCGATACTTTATAAACCGGCAGACTTGTTTTTGCCTGTGTAACCACCGTTCCTGCTCCCATTGTCACCAGCATTGCCGCAGCAGCTACTGCAATACCTGTCTTTTTTAATACACTACTCAGTTTACTCATTTTATTTTCCTCCTTTTTTGTTTCTATCTATTAGACCATTCATCACACATAAAAGTTTCAGAAATACAAAAATTTCCATTTTATTTTCCTGCTGCCCGGCTTCATTGAAAAAAAACAGGAAAAAAGCTATAATAATATAAGTTTGCCATATAAAAGCAAATACAGATATTAACATAAGAAAGGGCGAAACATATGACTTCAGAACAACAAAATCCACTTGCCGTGGACAAAATTTCTTCGCTGATTCTGCGCTTTTCCGTACCGAGCATTATCGCCATGCTTGTCAGTGCAGTATACAACATTGCAGACCAGCTTTTTATCGGAAATGCGGTCGGCACACTCGGCAATGCCGCTACCAACATTGCATTCCCACTTGCCATGATGTGCACAGGACTTGGACTTCTGTTTGGAATCGGCGGTGCGGCAAGCTTCAACCTTCACATGGGTGCCGGCAAAAAAGAAAGAGCTCCCTATTTTGTCGGAAACGCCATCACAATGCTTCTTACCGTTGGCATCCTTCTTTTTGCCATAACCGAATTATTTTTGAATCCTCTGCTGGTCGGATTTGGTTCCCCTGCAGATGTTCTCCCGCTTGCCCGGCAATACGTCCGTGTGACGGCGATCGGTTTTCCTTTTTTAATTCTTACGATCGGAAGCGGACACTTAATCCGTGCAGACGGCAGCCCAAAGATGGCGATGTTTGTAAACATTTCCGGCGCCGTCATCAACATTGTATTGGATGCCGTGTTTGTTCTGGGATTCCACTGGGGCATGTACGGTGCTGCAGCGGCAACCGTGATCGGTCAGGTCATCTCTGCGATTATTGCGGTCTGCTATCTGTCACACTACCGCACAGTAACCCTGCACTCCGAGCATTTCCGGCCGAATGCTTCCCATCTGGCACAGATCTGCTCACTTGGCATGGCTTCTGCCATCAACCAGGTTGCCATGATGATCGTGCAGATTACGATGAACAACCTGCTAAAGCATTACGGTGCACAGTCCGTTTACGGAGAGTCAATTCCGATTGCCTGTTCCGGAATTGTCATGAAAGTCAACCAGCTTTACTTTTCCGTGATTATCGGCCTGTCACAGGGCAGCCAGCCGATCCAGAGTTTTAACTACGGTGCAAAACAGTACAACCGGGTAAAGGAATCATATCGTCTGGCGATTACGGTCGGTGCCATTGTATCCATTGTATCCTTTCTGCTGTTTCAGATTTTTCCGCGACAGATCCTCGGTCTGTTTGGCAGCGGAAGCAAAGAATATTTTGATTTCGGTGTAAACTATTTCCGGATTTTCCTGCTGTTTACATGGCTTAATTTTATGCAGCCGATTTCCTCGACGTTTTTCAGTTCGATCGGAAAAGCATATAAGGGAACGTTTCTTTCTCTGACAAGACAGATTTTATTCCTGCTTCCTTTGCTTTTGCTTTTCCCGCGTTTCTGGGGAATTAAGGGAATTCTTTATGCGAGTCCGGTTGCGGATGTGTTATCTTTTGCAGTTGGACTGGCAATGGTTATACATGAATTCCAGTTGATCCGGAAGTTGGAAGTTTCTGAACAGAATACAACGACTTTCTAACATGAAAGTAAAAATATATTTTCCTGCAAAAAAGCGCGCAGCAAAAGGGGGGCACCACTTTTTGCTGCGCGCATTTTTTACTGTTTCAAATCGGCTTTTATTTATTTTTCAGCCCCGATATGAGTTCTCAGCTTATTTTTGATCTCATTCTCAAGCTTCTCCACAAACTCATCCAGTGGAAGAACTGTGGTATCTTTTTCTCCATGCAGACGGAAGGATACGGTTCTGTCTTCTTTCTCATTGAAGCCGACAACCAGAAGATACGGCACCTTCTGCACCTGTCCTTCACGCATACGATAGCCAAGCTTCTCGGATCTGTCATCGAGTTCTACACGGACATCCTTTGCCTCTAATGCATCGCAGATTTCCTTTGCATAAGCAGTCAGTTCCTCGTTGTCTGTCTTAACCGGCATCACACGAACCTGAACCGGAGCCAGCCATGTCGGCAGATTTCCCTTGGTCTCCTCAAGAATATATGCCATGAAACGATCGAGGGAACCAAGAATTGCACGGTGCAGAACAACCGGTGTCTTCTTCTCGCCATCGCGGTCTACATAAGACAGATTGAATTTTGCCGGGAGACAGAAATCAAGCTGGCAGGTAGAAAGTGTGATCTCATTGCCGACTGCAGGCTGTACGTTTACATCCAGCTTTGGTCCATAGAAAGCAGCCTCTCCAATTTCCTCTGTATAATCAATTTTCAGATCATTCAATACCGTGCGGAGTGCATCCTCTGCCTTGTTCCACATAGCATCATCATCATGATACTTTTCTTTGTTTGCCGGATCACGCAGAGACAGTACACAACGGTAATTGGTAATTCCGAAATCCTTGTAGGTACTGAAAATCAAGTCTACAACCTTGGTAAACTCATCCTCAATCTGCTCCGGTGTTACAAACAGATGCGCATCGTTCTGACAAAAATGTCTGCCTCGCTCGATACCCTTTAACGTTCCGCTGGATTCGTAACGGAAATCATGTGCGATCTCACCGATACGGATCGGCAGATCCTTATAGGAATGTCTTCTGTTTGCATAGATCATCATATGATGCGGGCAGTTCATCGGACGAAGAACGAAAGACTCTCCCTCCATCTCCATTGGTGGGAACATGTTTTCTTTGTAGTGATCCCAGTGACCGGATGTCTTGTACAGATTTACGGTACCGACACAAGGAGTCATAACATGCAGATAGCCCAGCTTTCTTTCCTTGTTCTTGATATAATTCTCCAGCTCCTGCCAGATCACATATCCCTTCGGAAGGAACATCGGAAGTCCACGGCCAACCAGATCATCAACCATAAACAGGTTCATGTCCTTTCCGATTTTTCTGTGATCTCTTTCCTTTGCTTCCTCTAAAAGCTTAAGGTGTGCCTCCAGCTCCTCTGCGGTCGGGAAACATACACCATAAATTCTCTGCAGCACTTTGTTTTTGCTGTCACCTTTCCAGTATGCACCAGAGTGACGGATCAGCTTGAAGTTTCTGCAAAGTTTTACATTGTCTACGTGCGGTCCACGGCACAGATCCGTAAAATCGCCCTGATCATATACGGTAATATTTCCATCTTCCAGATCGGAGATCAGATCCAGTTTATACTCATCATTCTTGAACATTTCCATAGCCTCTGCCTTAGAAACTTCACGTCGCATGATTTTCTTTCCGGATTTTGCAATCTTTTTCATCTCTTTTTCGATCTTTTCGATATCCTCATCACGGATTACATCTTCCCCAAGATCTACATCATAGTAAAATCCCTCTGCAACAACCGGTCCAACCCAGAATTTTGCCTGTGGGTACAGATGCTTGATTGCCTGTGCCATCAGATGTGCACAGGAATGATTCAGTGTTTTTAATTCTTCATTTTCCTTAAAGTTTACCATTTTACGTTAACTCTCCTTCTTTTGGTATGGAAATAAAAAAGCACCCCGGATATGCATGACATATCTAAGGGTGCTTTATACACGGTTCCACCTTAATTCTTTTACTCTTTGGCTTATAACGCAGCTACACGGTGACGCTTCTTTCGCGCACAGCTCAGGAGTGGTCTTCATGAAATCTTTCCATAAACGGCTCACACCATCTACCGTTCTCTCTGTATGTTTCAATTTCACTACTTGTTCCGTCAATGCTTTTTTCTATTCTTATGCATTGTACCACGTTCTGATTTCTAATACAATAGGGTAATTTTGCTAATCTGCTTTTTCATCCATATAAGTAATTTTCAGATCGAACGACCATGGAATATCGGAAAGATACTGTTCCTTATAATAATTGTTTCCGTTTGTTATTTTTTTCCGGAAGCGGAAGGAATCCGGCGTAAAAATTACAAGCAGATATGTATTTCCTTTCTTTAAGCGATACGTATTTTTTTCAGATTCCATACTGTATCTGGAAATACTGTCTTTTTTCTTCTGCAGTTCCCTCTGGATAGCGCTTGTATACCCTGCCGAATTTTTTATTGCACGCTTCGCACTTCTCGTAAGTTTTTTCGATGCGTTGACATCATACCATACTTTGCCATAACCACTTGCAAAAGTTCTGGAAAGAAACTGATAGTAGGTACTGTTCCATGGGTCATAAATCTCATACCCGCTTTTTAACTCTTTTGGCAGAAACATGAGATAATTGTTATCATTATAGATCACTTCATTCTTGGATTTTCCCTTAAAATCACTTTCCGTAAACTGGTATTTACCGCTCTTTCTACATTGAAATTTTACAAACGAGACATTTTCACCAACACCATCATCATCCACATAACTGGTATTTGCTTTTCCGGTCATACCGGACACATTAATGACGTTCCTGCCCTCATACAATGCCGGGACCTGCTGCATCGTGTAATTATACACACTTTTTGAAATCAGTTTTCTCTCATAGGCGCTTGTCTCCAGCTGTCTGTAAGTCAGCTTGTCCGCATTGGACTTGTTTACCAGATTTCCCGTCATCAATGCTGTTACCGAATGTACCATTGCTGCATCTGTGTGCTCCATTTCCATTGGTGTCACAGCAATTACTGCCAGAATCACAGCCAGAACAAAACAAACCCTCTTTTTCCACATTTGTCTGAGCATAAATAAATAATCCTTTTTTGTTATTATTTTATTCTATCTTTCCGATTCCTTCAAGTACTTTCTGCTCTATTTTCATTATCTCATAAATAAAACCATCAGCCACCTTACCGCAAATGCTGCCACCCAGGCGATCATACACTGCCAGATCACCATGCCAACTGCCCATTTTCGTCCAAGTTCCCGGCGAATGGAAGCAATTGCTGCAATACACGGCGTGTACAACAGACTAAATACCAGAAGTGAAGCTGCCGCTACCGGTGTCAATGCATCCTTTACTGCTCCTCCAAATAAAATTTCCAGAGTTGAGATCACGCTCTCCTTTGCCATAACGCCGCTGATCAATGAAGTACAGATCCTCCAGTCTCCCAGTCCAAGCGGTGCAAAAATTGGAACCAGGCAGTTTGAAATCATCGCAAGAATACTGTCTTTAGAATCTGCCACCAGATTAAAATGCAAATCAAATTTCTGTAAGAACCAGATACAGATCGTTGCTACAAAAATAACGGTAAATGCTTTCTGCAGGAAATCTTTTGCTTTCTCCCACAAAAGCTGCATAACATTTTTCAGCCCCGGCAGACGATAATTTGGCAGCTCCATGACAAACGGAACCGCATCTCCACGGAACAGTGTTTTCCGATACAACAACGCAACCAGGATCCCAATCACAATTCCGGTCAGATACAAAGCACACATCACGAGTGCTCCATACTCCGGGAAAAATGCGCTGGTAAAAAATGCATAAATCGGCAGTTTTGCCGAACAGCTCATAAATGGAGTCAGCAAAATCGTCATCTTCCGGTCTCTCTCACTCGGCAGCGTGCGGGTCGACATCACCGCCGGAACTGTACATCCAAATCCGATGAGCATCGGTACAATGCTTCGTCCGGAAAGTCCGATTTTTCGCAGAAGTTTATCCATAAAAAATGCAACTCGCGCAATGTAACCACTGTCTTCCATCAATGACAGAAAGAAAAATAATGTTACGATAATTGGCAGGAAACTCAGTACACTTCCGACTCCGGCAAAAATACCGTCAATGATCAGTCCGTGAAGCACTTCATTGACTCCCGCTGCCGTCAGCGCACGGTCTGTCACATTAGACAGTGCGTCAATCCCCATGGCAAGCAGGTTCTGTAAAAAAGCGCCGATCACATGGAACGTAAGGAAGAACACCAACAGCATAATACCGATAAAACATGGAATTGCTGTATATTTTCCGGTCAGAATCCGATCAATTTTCTCACTGCGGATGCGCTCCCGGCTTGCCTTCGGCTTTACTACCGTTTTCTCGCACACCTTTTCGATGAAATTAAAACGCATATCCGCAATCGCCGCACTGCGATCGAGCCCACGCTCTTTTTCCATCTGTACAATCAGATGTTCAATTGCTTCGTGCTCATTCTCGTCCAGTTCCAGTTTCTGCAGAATCAGATGATCCCCTTCAATGATCTTAGAAGCTGCAAAACGCAGAGGAATTCCCGCATGCTCTGCGTGATCCTCGATCAGATGGCTGACTGCATGAATACAGCGGTGCACGGCTCCACCAAACTCATTTTCACTACAGAAATCCTGTCGTCCCGGCCGCTCCTGATATTTTGCGATATGCAGTGCATGCCTTACCAGTTCATCCACTCCCTCATTTTTTGCAGCAGAAATCGGGACCACCGGCACACCCAGCATCGCTTCCATCCCGTTTACATCCACCGATCCTGAATTTCCGGTCATCTCATCCATCATATTGAGTGCCACAACCATCGGGATATCCATTTCCAGCAGCTGCATCGTCAGATACAGATTCCGCTCGATATTGGTTGCATCAATAATATTGATGATCGCCTTTGGTTTATCCTCCAGCACAAAATTTCTTGAAACAATCTCCTCACTGCTGTAAGGGGACATCGAATAGATTCCCGGCAGATCTGTCACCAAAGTGTCTGGGTATCCTTTGATCGGTCCATCCTTGCGGTCAACCGTAACCCCCGGAAAGTTTCCGATATGCTGGTTTGAACCGGTCAGCTGGTTAAACAGCGTCGTCTTTCCACAATTCTGATTTCCCACCAGCGCATATGTAAGCCTCGTCTTTTCCGGCAAAGGGTTTCCATCCCCTTTTACATGATACTTTCCTTCTTCGCCCAGTCCCGGATGAACCGACTGATTAATGTTTCTGGCTCCTTCATGCTTTCTGGTACGGGAAGAAATCTGCTCAATTGTAATCTGATCTGCATCTGCCAACCGAAGAGTCAGCTCATACCCATGGATCTGCAGTTCCATCGGGTCGCCCATTGGAGCAAACTTAATCACCGTCACTTCCGCTCCCGGAATCACTCCCATATCCAGGAAATGCTGGCGTAACGCACCCTCACCGCCTACGGTTTTAATGACTGCACTTTTCCCGATTTCCAATTCTTTTAATGTCATATTGTCTTATCCTTTGCATTCTTTCTTTTGTGTTATTGATAATTTTTCTTAATTATACACGTAAATTACTAAAAGAGAAAGTTTTTCAATAAGAAAATATGGAAAAGAACAAGTCTATAAAGTTAGTTTTTTGTACATGGAAATTGTTTCTTCATTCGTCTCCCCGTAAATAAAATAATAGTCGATCTGATCCTCGCCCAGTGTACTGATGTAAGGCCCATAGGTTTTGATATTACAGAGCAAAACGGTTTCTTTTGCCGCTATCCCAAGCCCATACCCCTTCCTGGATAAAACAAGAGGCATCCGCATAGGCTTTCCTCCAAAAGAAATATACTTTGCCTTTGCACGCAGCACGAGCAGATCCGTAGAAAGAATTCCCTTTGCATTAATCTTTTCCGAAGAATCCCATTCAAAAAATTCCCAGGTCTGCTGATCCATAATCAGGCGCGGTTCCGCGGAGCGTTCCTTTAACAGAACCGTCCCATCTGCTGTTTCAAATTGTATGGCACCTGTTTTTTTATCAATCACAGCACTGACTTTTTCCGTGGAAACTTTTAATGCCGTCTTTGACTCTCTGACACTCCACGAAAAAACATCCGTTGCCTCCGGTTTCCAGTAGGTATCCTTGATTTCTGTCATCACACCTTTGACGAAACTTACCCTTATCACCTCGGGTGTCATCGGTGTCAGCCGAAGAATTCCTGCCATACTTGCAATGTCTATATGCTTTTTCGTTTTTTTGGCCCATTTCACCGTATAATTCATGCGGGAATGTCCACGTACCGGTAGCAACCGGTTATCCGGCAGATCCCCAAATGCATAAGGAGACGGATTGATCTGCGCAATCTCCGGGGCCTTCGACACCTTTGAAACCGGATGGATGACAGATTTCTCTTTCTCGGGTACTGACTTCTCTGAAACCGGATGGATGACAGGTTTCTCTTTCTTGGGTACTGACTTCTCTGAAACCGGATGGATGTCAGGTTCCTCTTCCTTCGGTGCAGACACCTCGATCCGTTCCGGACCGATATAACTTCGCGCATTGCGTTCCTTATCTGCCTCCGTCCGTCGCTGCTGCTCTATTTCTTTTTGCGTAAAGGTTTCCTTTTCATATTCCTTTGCCTTGGTCAGTGTTTCTGATGCAAACACTTTCTGCTTTTTCTCTTTTGAAACCGGATCTGTCAGAATTCTGCTCAGATTTCCGTGATACAACACCACAAGCTCATGCAGCGCGCGGGTTGCCGCAACATACAAAAGTTTCACATGTCCGTTATCTGCCGGATATTTTTTCTGCGTCGGATCATACAAAAGAACCGCATCAAACTCCAGTCCTTTCGTGTAGACAACCGAAAGCACCATAACACCGTCTCCAAATTCCGTAGTCCCCGGGTTACAGTCCACAATCTCCATATAAGATTTCAACTGTTCCGCCAGCTCTGCTGCCTCTTTTTCCTCACGACAGATCACCGCAATCGTTTCATATCCATCTTGCTGCCACTTCCTGATCGTATGTACCGTCTCTTCTAAAAGCGCTGTTGCATCCGGCTGTTTCTCCACCCGCACGGCTGCTCCATGCCGGATAATCGGTTCCACCGGATACACAGCAAAATCTCCATGCCGCAAAATATCATTTGCAAATTTGGAAATTTCCACCGTATTCCGGTAACTTTTCCGCAACAGCCCAAACGCATCATACGTGCCGGTCAGCACCAGTTTCCGCAATTCCTCCCAGTCATTTAGCCCATACCGGAAATGTATGTTCTGGGAGGTATCCCCCATGATCGTGTATGTGCATCCCCGCAGACAATAGTGCAGACAGCAATATGCCATCATTCCAAAATCCTGTGCCTCATCGATGACCACATGACTGGCCTCCCGCACCGGATCAGTTTCCTTGATCCGCTTGTATATATAGGCAAGCGCTGCAAGATCGTATACATCAAAAGAAGTTTCTGGTATATCTACTTCTTTCCCGGCAACTGCCTGCACCTGTAAGAATTCCCGGTAAAAATCGTAAATAGATGTCTTCCATTTTCCATCTCCAAAAAAAGAAGCATATTTCTTATCCAGTGCCTTTTTTACTTTTGCCGGATAGGATATTTGTTTTCCCAGAACTTCGTTTTCGTATTTGGAATATAAAACCTCGTTGAGCATAAGAATTTTGCTCTGCATGGAAAGATCGGGATGTTCCCGCAGATAAGTATTGATCAGCACATGCCCGACCAGAAGTGTCTTTGTGTTTTCCAGATAAACTTCCTCGTGTGAAATTTCCCTCTGTTCATAAGCTGCACAATATAATTCCAGATCATGAAACCACTCACGGTTTCCTTTCTGCGCATTCTTTTCATCATCTTTTTCCAGGAGGTGAAAACGATATTTCCGTTCATCCCAATCCTCATACAACAGGCGGATGAACAGCTGTTCCATCGTCATCTGCCGGATGCCATACACATCCAGTTCCGGCAATACCCCCGTAATGTAATTCAAGAGTATCCGGTTGCTCCCTATAATATAGAAATCTTCCGACCGGAAATCATCGCTGTAATTGTATAAAATATAGGAAATACGGTGCATGGCGACGGTTGTCTTTCCCGAACCGGCTACACCCTGTACAATGATATTGGTCTTTGGCGAACGCCGGATAATCAGATTCTGTTCTTTCTGAATCGTTGCAATGATCTCACCGAGCACCGCCTTCTTGTTTTTCGCCAGATACTTTGTCAGAAGTTCATCATTTGCCACCACATCGGAATCAAAAAAATCTTTCAGATGATCATTTTCAATCTCATACGTGCGTTTCCGTTTCAGGTCAATCGTAAAGGTTCCCTCCGAACTGACGGTATACTGACATGGCCCCAGACCACTCTCATAATATACCGATGCAATCGGTGCTCTCCAGTCCAATACGACCGGTTCCGAGTTATTTTTTGCAATTCCCACTCTTCCGATATAGTAAGACTCGTCCCCTTTTACATTCGGATCTTTGAAATCAATTCGTCCAAAATACGGTTTCCTGCGCGCTTTCTCATAACGCACCAGATCATACTCATTTTCCTTCAGACGCGCGGTTGCATTATTCCACAACGCCAGGCCTTCCTTATCCTGTGCCTCATACACGTCCAGCAGGTCTTCCAGATCCTCGTTCACTTTCCGGATATCTGCTCTGGCGCGTTCAAGATTTTGCTGTGCAATCCCGATAATCTCCTGCAGTTTTTGTTCTTCGGCCTCCCGCGTCAGTCCCGGAAGCATGTTTTTCTGTTCCAAATGTATTACCCTCCTGTAATTTACAGAATGTTTGAAAGACACAGGTTTCGCAACCGGCGTGTCAGGGAAAACGTGCCTGCATCTTTTTTCTGTGCTCCCATAAGGATCGTGATATCCTGTTCCGGCAGATTTGCAAAATATGCGCCCAGCCAGCCATCCCAGCCATATTCTCCCTTTACACAGATTCCCTGCTGCAATTCAGGTGCCACACATCTCCGCATAAAATTTGCATAGGTATACCCTTCCAGTCCGATCCACTGCTGCATTGCCTGCTGCTGGTTTGCCGACAAACTTCCATGCGTCAGATATTCCACCGTTTTTTTCTGCAGAATACGCTGCCCGTTCCAGATTCCACCCTGCAGCAGCATCCGCGCAAAATGCAGATAATCATCCAATGTCGATACCAGTCCGGCTCCTCCCGAAACAAATGCCGGCTCTCCGCTCATATCGTTTAAAATAGCCAGATGATTTCCTTCATACCGCTCCATCGTTCTCTTTTCCTTTTGCAAAACCGATGCGTAAGTTGCAGCCAGACGTTTTCTCTTTTCTTCCGGCACAAAAAATCCGGTATCTTCCATCTCCAATGGTTCGAAGATTTCCTTTCTCATAAACGCGGACAGTGGTTCTCCCACTATCTTCTCAATGGCTGCGCCCATTATATCTGCAGATGTTCCATACTGCCAGCTTGTCCCAGGTGCAAATACCAGTGGACATGCCGCAATTCTTTCTGCCATTTCCTGTGTGCTCACCGGGTGATCACTTTCCAGACGCGCACACGCTTCCTCAAACACTTTTGTGACTGCACGTCCACCCATGGTCTGTTCCTCCGGATATACCAGCCCGGAAGTCATCGCCAAAAGATCATGCATCAGTATTGGTCTCTCCGGTGTATACAATTTTCCGTCTCGCTCCACTTTCTGGTGTGCAAATGCCGGAAGGATATCCGCTACCGGCTCGTACAGATCAAGCATTCCTCTTTCCATCAGAATCATTGCCGCCACTGCTGTAACCGGTTTTGTCATGGAATATAACCGGAAAATCGTATTCCGTTCGATTGGTTTTTCCGCTTCCCGGTCCGCCATTCCAGCCTGTGCATAGACCAGTTCTTCATTTCCTTTTGTTATGAGAAAATTAGCACCCATGACTTCGCCGGAGGCGATGGAATGTAATATCAGATCTGTAGCCTGTTGCGTTAATTTTTTTAACATGTTCTTTCTCCCTGTTTCATCCCGTTTTTCACTATTTATAAAATTTTACTCTTAATTCGTAGAATGTGCAATTAAAGTATTGGAATCTCAATCCACATTTTTACAAAGAAATCAATGCAAAAGTCAATCTCGACTGTTTGATCAATTTTATTGCAATCTACGCTTTCACAAAGGGAGCGATGTACAGACTGTTTGGCGGCTAAGTGTAGCCATGCAATTTCAATCCACGCTCCCACGAAGGGAGCGACCCGGTTGCAGGATTTTTTTGAAATCCTACTTAGATATTTCAATCCACGCTCCCACGAAGGGAGCGACCAACGATTATTCGAAGTCGTCTTATAGTAATTCGATTTCAATCCACGCTCTCACGAAGGGAGCGACGGCATCGTGGCAATTTCATTTGTTGCGTAAAATCATTTCAATCCACGCTCCCACGAAGGGAGCGACAGCTGCCTCCACATCGGATATTTACCATGAGATTATTTCAATCCACGCTCCCACGAAGGGAGCGACTATACCTCGTTTCTGTCGTAAAGTTAATAGTTTATTTCAATCCACGCTCCCACGAAGGGAGCGACACAGGCTACGCAGAATGCCATTGGTTATGTACAATTTCAATCCACGCTCCCACGAAGGGAGCGACGAGAATGTGGGTTATCTGGACTTCGAAGCAAAAGATATTTCAATCCACGCTCCCACGAAGGGAGCGACATCTCCGTGGATTAAACATACAGATGTTCCCGATATTTCAATCCACGCTCCCACGAAGGGAGCGACGCGCTTTTTTTACCCAGCACCGGAAGCTGGGGTAATTTCAATCCACGCTCCCACGAAGGGAGCGACGGTCCGTGATAGATTCGATGTACAGCCGGTTGATATTTCAATCCACGCTCCCACGAAGGGAGCGACCCGGTGTTGGCTATAAAACCAATTGGGATATATTATTTCAATCCACGCTCCCACGAAGGGAGCGACACATTTATACCGGAAGAGGATAGATCTTTAGTTCATTTCAATCCACGCTCCCACGAAGGGAGCGACCTTTAGTGCAACATCTACGTTGTCGTGCAATACAGAATTTCAATCCACGCTCCCACGAAGGGAGCGACACTGGTCTTTTGCATCTTCTTTATCATCAACGGTAATTTCAATCCACGCTCCCACGAAGGGAGCGACAGTGCCATCCGCGTTACGACAAAATCCACAATATTATTTCAATCCACGCTCCCACGAAGGGAGCGACATCTCCCTTCGTCAGATCAGTGTCGTCAAACGCATTTCAATCCACGCTCCCACGAAGGGAGCGACGCTTTTTCGGTGCGTACTTTTCGCGCCAATAATCATTTCAATCCACGCTCCCACGAAGGGAGCGACCATTTCTTGCTTATCTTGGTGTGTCCGAGTTTAGCATTTCAATCCACGCTCCCACGAAGGGAGCGACAATGGAGAAGTTAGCGGATTACGAGGACTTAGATATTTCAATCCACGCTCCCACGAAGGGAGCGACAAGCATAGGAGGGATGCGGAATGTTATTTACAGATATTTCAATCCACGCTCCCACGAAGGGAGCGACAGCAATATTATACAATAAATTTCTGTTATTTCATATAATATTGACAAATCCATCAAAAGACACATAAAATAGATAATTTTTTCTTCCATTTTAATGTTATTCAGATGTTTTTGGTTAATTTTTCTGGTGCGAATATCCCCCAAAAATTATGTCCACTTCCTACTCGCACCATAGTTATTATAATATAAGAGTTTCATCCGCTGCAATTCCCCGATCCACACCAATATGTTCAATTTTCGTCTGATAGTTGTTTCCCAGATAATAAAAACGTAAACTATCCACACTTTCATCAATAATATCTGTCAATATCGACTTTAATAATACACATTGCGCATGATCAAGGATACATTCAAACACTGAATTTTGGACCCGTCTTCCGTAATTCACACACTGCTTTGCAACTTTTCTCAAACGGCCTTTTCCAGCGGCAGTCTCTGTATTCACATCATAGGTAATTAAAACAAGCATTCTTTCACCTCATTTCCAGAGAAATACCGGATAACCATCCAGATCGCCCCTTAAAAATCTTGCAAGCAGCATAGCCTGAACATACGGAACCATTCCCCACTCCATTTTTTCTTTCAGGTAAGGATGTGTAATAATTTCCTTTTTCTTATTTTGCCATTCTGACAACAATTTTTTTCGAAGATCCGCGTCCATCAAAACTACACCATTTTCTTTTCTGGTAAAATTTTTTCCGCTCACAATTTTCTTATTGATTAGTGACAACACAAAACGATCCGCCATCACTGCACGCAGTTCTTCAATCAAATCCAGCGAAAGCGATGCTCTCCCCGGTCGATCCGTGTGCATATATCCAACGTATGGATCAAGTCCGATGGTTTCCAATGCAGACGTAATCTGATTTGTAAGTAATGTATAAACAAACGATAACATCGCATTTACATTATCAAGTGGCGGCCTTTTATTTCTTCCCTGAAATGCAAAATCTTTTTTCTGCTGCAAAATCAATTCATCAAATACGCCAAAATATATACTTGCAGCTTCTCCCTCATATCCCCGTAACTGATCCATTGATTTTGCATTTTGAATATACTCCAGAAAAGATTTTAATTGTGAGGATGCATTTTTTACAGCCTCCACATCAATCTGCATTGGATGATCCCTGCTCGCCCGTTCCAAAACCCATCTTGCATTATATACCTTTCCAAGAATACATGTTTTTGCTATTTCCAGACTGATTTTTTCATCTTTGGTACTTGAAAACTGCTGTTCTCTTAATATGACATTTCCTTTTACTTTTCCGGTAACCCTTGCAAGAAACTTTCCCTGCGGTGTTAAATAACATAAGGAAATATTTTTATCTGCACATGCTCCCATCAGCGCCGGACTTGTTCCGCGATATCCAAAAGAAACAATTCCCTCAAGATTATGTAATGGCACTCGCCCAATTTCTTTTTTGTCATCATAGACAACTACATTTTCTCCGTCCAATCCCAGATAACTGTTTTCGGAAGTCACATATAAAGTATTCAATAATTTTCTCATTCTGCATCCTCCAGCATCCGATGAACATACGATTTAACAGAACCTGCTTTACCCAATTTCGGAAGGCATATTTCCTTTAAGGAACACGAAGAACAAGCCTTCGTTGTTTTTACTTTCGGAGTATAATTTTTCTTATAATATTCGTGCATTTCTTTGAATATCGATCTCACTTCACCGCGAAGTTCCTCTGTAAATTCCACCTGCTCCCTTCTCCTCGTTTCTCCATAAAATATAGCGCCTTCCGGAATTTCTGTTGAAAACATTTCTTCCAGACACATTGCCTGCGCTGCAAGCTGCAACTTATCTTCATTGGATTCTTTTGGTTTTCCTTTTTTATATTCAATTGGATATACGGAATACAATCCGCGATGGCCAAATAATTTTATCCCATCTTTGCATTTATGAAATTCTACAATATCACCTTCTCCGCTTACTCCCATAATTCTTGAAGATACCGGTAGTGCGCGAACGATAAGAACATCCTTTCTTTTTTCAGTAAGATATGGATCATGCGCCTTTTTATGCATCAATTCACCGACAACCGTGTGAACATTTTCTGCCCACTGCTGCTCTACATGAATGAGTGCCCATTGCCTCCTGCAAAATTTAAAATGCTGTATCCCAGAAATCATTAAATAATCATCCTGCGTATATTCCATTAAATCATCCTTTTCACTTCTACCGAATCCGGTATTTCATTCTCATGAATGGTAACGGTATAATCCTGATATTTTCTTGGATACTCCACATTGTCATTTTTCTTAACTTCTACAGCGTCAAATAATTTATATGCCGGACAATCCCCCAATTCCCTGCTGTGCTTAAACACAATAAGAGCGCGGACTGCCATTTTTCCTCTGGCAGCAGAATGATCGTTTTCAAACATATTGATAATGGCATCCCACAACAGATCCAGATCCTCTTCCGAAAATCCTGTGACTTTTCTTGCCAGATTTGCAGAAACATATCCTTCTACCCGATACAAACCATACGGAACAATACTCTTTCTTCCCATTTCTGTGCTTTTGTTTTCCGCATCTTTTTCAGTTGTAATTGCCACCCTTGTAATGGTAACTTCCTGACTGATAACCGGATCAATACTTCTTGCAAAACCAAGCTGCACCGGTCCCCGCACCTGACCGCAATTGAGAGAAGCCTTCACAAACGTTGTCATGACAGCACCAAACGCACGAATATCATAAAAATTTTCACACATATAATCTCGCAGTTTGACGTCTGCATCCGGATCAGATTTTTTTAATTTTTTCAACGCTTCCGTCACTTTCTTGTCCTCTGTCTCCGTCACTCCAAGACTCTCGCATGCTTCCCTGTCACTTCGGTTCAGCGGCACATTTTCCTTAATATAAATTTTATATCCCGGCTCGTCTTCTTTCACGGTCTCAATATAGTTGCGGATCTTACGTTTTAAACACACATCGGTCACAAGCCCCAGTCCACTTTCCGGATCAATTCGCGGCATGTTTCCTGCATCTGGATCCCCGTTTGGATTTCCGTTCTCCACATCAAATAATACAACAAATTCATATCTGTTTTTAATTGCTTCTCCCATTTACTTGTCCTCCTTTTTTTCATACTTTTTCTGTGTCTGATGATAATATCCAAGTATAAATTTTCCCTGCTCTTCCAAATTTAAACGTTGCGGAAAACCACTGATTCTGCCCATAAGTTCTGTCAGCAATTTTTCATAATAAATTTTTGATCCACCCCCAATTTCACGTTCCAGCTTTTTGACATGACTGTTTTTTAATTTTAACAGGACGGGAAATACGGATGCCGGTGTTGCACACGCGGAATTAAAATACCGATCCCGGATTGTGGTATTGATTCCCGGATTTGCATCCTTTTGAATGGACTCCAATACCGAAAATAGTCTTCCCAATATGTATGAAACATCACTACTTGACTCATCTAATCCCATATACGCTTCTCCTTCTTTCCATTGATAATTTTTTATTAAAAATGCCTTTATAATTGCTGCTCTTCCACAGGTAATTCTCCCCTGCTCAGAACGAATCCTGATCAGTGTATCCGTATATAAACTTGCAGGATATCGGTTTCCAGATAAAACTGCCTGTAAAACAAGCGCGGCCATATTGGAAACTGGCGTTTTATCTTTTGATTTCATATTCACCGTTTCCATAAGCATGGAATAAATTCCCAAATATTTTTTTTCTTTCTCCCAGGAAGGCCTTACAATTTCCATCCGTTTATAATGTGCTTCTATATTTTTTAAGATATTTCCAAATGTATTCTGATAGAAAAAGCGCACCGATAATCTTGCTGCATTCGGTGCCAGACACAATATATAAAACTGCTTTGTCAGGTCAATTGTGATATCATCCAGATCTACCGGTCTCTTCGCTTTCAAATTACCAAAAACATTCTGCAACTGTTTTTGATTATCCGGCTGTGGATTCATCGAAAGACAAAACAGATCCTGATATTCTTTTTTTCCGTTTTCTGCCCAGAATACAATCATGGAATCCCCCAGTGAAAACGTATCTTCTCTTTTGCTTAACAGGTAATTTAACGCTGTCGTATAAGCAAACTCTGCATATTTTCCCACTGGTGCATTATAACTTTGTTCTTTTCCATATGATTCAAATGCCGGTGCATTAAATGAAACCAGTGCGGCTCCACTCGACTGCGCCCCAGGTACGCCTTTGATTCCTCTGTGAATTCTTGCAATTTTCGTCTTTTGTCCCGTCACAAGGCATGTACCTGTTCTGCCTTCCTCTTTCTGAAGAATCGAATTCTCCCATACTGCCTTTATTTTTTCATCATTCTGTGCGTACTCCATCCCCATACAGAAAATAATGTTTCCACCGTCATTTAACTCGTCCCATTTTTCCTGAACAAAAGTATTCTCCCTGGCCGTCTGTGGATTCCACGATTCAAAAAAAGAGCAGATTGCTTTTGCCATAACATCATCAATGTCCTTTAGCAATGCTATATGTTTTTCTTTTGCCGCCTGAAAGCAATCCAAAACACGATCATTGGTTCCATTCTCGTCAATTCCAAGAAAATATTTGGCATTATCGCAGAGGAAATTTGCAGCAACACCGGAAGAACGGGTCACCATTTCCGGTACATATAACAGACTTGGCATCCAGACCGTCCTTTTTCCTCTCTGTTCTTCTGTCTTCAACGAATAAATTACCTTTATACTCCCATCATCCTTCAGATCAATTGCATAGGAAACCTTTGCCTGACTCCATCCAGGTTTTGATACCAGACCTTTTTGTGCAAGGTTTTCATACTCTTTTACCAGTGCCTGCAAAATCATCGTATCACCTCGCAATCCCTAAGGTCGATCACACCTCGCTTCATCACCGCCCGGAAAAACATCGGCTGAATATCTTCTTTATTACTGTAATCCATATCGTAAAGCATAAATCCCAGATCTCTTTCCGGTACCTCATCGTAAATCGTATGGATCTTCTCCTCTTCGCACAGGCAAAAATGTGCCGGAAATTCCCGGCAACCAAAATACGGCATATGATAACACTCTCCACGTTTCAATCGGCGCATCATAATATCTTTGAATTTTCCCGGATTGTCGGTTTGATTTGCCTGATCTGTCATCTCAAAATGAGCCTCGATCACATACGATACATCTTTTAAAATTAAAGAAGCGCGTTGCACTATCTCATCTTTTGTGCTGAGATACAGTGGTTTGTCTGCCCCGTTATATACCTGTAGCACATTGCTGGCTGAAATTTTGCTTTTTACTTCATTTCTCCGGACGCTGGTAAAACGGATTGGATTTTTTACATAAATCTTATCAATTACCCAACGCAGTCCCGGGTGCCAGTAAATAGCTTCCAAAATGCCTCTGGCTGCTGATGGTGTCATAACGTCATAGGAACAACGCTCCACTTTCATTTCCGGTCTGGAAAATAAAGCATAGTCTCCCCATACCTGCACTTTTACACCTACTCCCATTTAAAGTATCACTCCTTCCTTATAACATGCTGCAATATAATCCCTCGGCTGATAATAAAAATCCGAATTATAATTGGAAATCTGTGCATCCATCCACGAATGATAAACTTTCCAGATTCCATCTAAGACTTCTTCATCTTTGTAACAATCTTCGATCAATCTCTCATATACTTCCCCAATATCCCAATAATCTGGTATTTTATAATTACATTCCTGCACATTATCATAATTTCCCGAACTCATTTTGCATTCCTGTATAAATTCATCTGCCACTTTTTCTATTGGTTCACAGTGAAAAATGTCTGCAAATTCATAAATCCGCTGGATCCTCTCTTTTGTAAGAAAATCTGTGACTTTTCTTCTTGTCTGCCTGATCTGTCTTCCGATAAATTCAATCAGACTACAGGTATAAAATAAATCATTATTATTTTTTGTTCCCATAGACAACCTCACTTCCGATAAATTCTAATGTATCCAATGCCGAAATTGTATGAAAACTGATCTGATGTGTGGGATGATTAAACTTTGCCAGTTCCCAGAACGCTGCTCTTGATATCTTTCCATCCATAAAATTCTGAATATAATTATAGATCGTATCATCCGCCATCGGTCCCTCTACAATATCATACGTATGTGCAATTCCCCTTCTGCACTGCACAACAAAATCCAGCCATTCCTCTGTCATTTCTTCAAAAATCAGATAGTTCAGATTTTTATTTGGCGTATATTCATATCGGTTTAAATAACCTTTTTTCCCATACCGGATTGCCCATCGTTTTGCCTGTTCCGGAAGTTGTGTACAATAAAATCCAAAGTAAAAATCCTTGTGAAAACGTGCTTTTCGGATTTCCGGGTATTCTACCTGTTCTTTGCTGCCATGATATAAGATCATTTCCTGTCCTCTCTTGTTTTCATTATTTTATAACCATTCATTCCTTTTTATTTATAATACTACTCTATATATCATTAATCAAGCATATTTTCATTTCAGTTCACTAAAAATATAATTGAAATTTATTTTTTTATTGACCATATAAATAAAATCATTTATACTTACAGATGTCAGGTTTTCACCTGTGGATTGAAATAATTACATTCTCAGTGATGCAAATGAGTGGCGGTGTAAGATCCTTTTACACCGCCACTCATTTTTACAAATATAAATCCATTCCCGAATCCACCGACAAATTCAATCCCATATCTTCCGTATACTGATCAATCGCCGTCAATTCATAAAACTCTTCCATATCAGATGAAATCGACCGTACCATTCCAGCACTTTCCAGAATACCAAAAACTTTATCATATACCTGTATACAATATTGTGATGCCCTTCTCATCCGTTCTTTCGAAAACCCCTGATTTTTCAATTGCCCCAGCAATTCTTCTGCTTCCGGCTCAATCGGAATCAAAATCGTCCTAGTTTTCTCTTCAATGATGCGAAATTCTTTTGCTGCAGTTGCAAAATTATACGCATGATTACGGAATTCACCAATAATATCCTTTTTGTCCAGACTTTGTTTTCGAAAATGATACAACCGCTTAAAATATTCCGTGATACTTTCCAGATCCGAAATATCATCAACTTCCTGTAAAATTGCCTTTGTAATATCAATCTGTAAACTCTGCCCCGGTGCTGCCTTTGTATTTTCCAGATCAAACAGAAAAACCAGACTGTCTTCTGCTTTTTCTTTTCCTTCCCGGTTACAGCGTCCCGCCGCCTGTATAATAGAATCTACTCCTGCAATCTGCCGATATACACAATGGAAATCCAGATCTACACCTGCTTCCACCAGACTTGTAGAAATCAAAACACATTTTTTATTTTGATTCAGCCGTTCCCTGATTTTTGCAAAAACTCTTTTTCTATGCTTCGGGTACATACTGGTCGAGAGATGATAAACGCCCTCTTCTTTTAATTGCTGATAAATTTCCTGCGCGCTTTTTTTCGTATTTACAATACATAATGCACATTTTTCTTTCTGTAACCGTCCAATCAGATTGTCTATTGGAACACATCCAAGATTTCGATATTTTACCCGCCTGAAAAACGCAAACTGTTCCTTTACATTCGGACACAATTCCATAAATTCACGATGTTCTGTAAATATTCCGTCAAGTGCAGGCTGTGTTGCTGTACACATTACAATACTTGACCGATAATCTTCCATAAGAGCTTCCATCATTGCAACACAGGGTTTGAGGTAATCCACCGGCAGCATTTGTGCTTCATCAAATATCACAACCGAATTTGCAATATTATGGAGCTTTCTGCATTTGGATGATTTATTTGCAAAAAGCGACTCAAAAAACTGGACACTTGTCGTTACAATAACCGGTTTATCCCAGTTTTCACTTGCAAGCTGCATGGGACTTAACTCTTCCGAACTGCGATACTCGACATTGCTGTGGTTTTCCAATACATTTTCTTCTCCCAGAATTTCCCGGAACACCTGTGCATTCTGTTCAATAATACTCGTATATGGAATCACATAAATGATGTGATCCATATGCTGAGAAACCGCATGTTTTAATGCAAATGCAAGAGATGCAATCGTTTTTCCCCCACCGGTTGGAACCGTCAGATGAAACAGTCCCCTTTCTTCTTTTCCTTTTTCCATGCAGGATTTTAAAATTTCTGTTCTTCTTCCATTTACAGAATTTAAATCGGCATTTTCCATCCACGGCTTCACATAGTTTTTTAGTCTTTCCAAAAGCTTTTCCATGTGTTCTCCAGCCTCACGCCTGGTGTGATTATTTTTCATGAATTTTTCTGTATCCAAAAAATCAGCATCCACCAGACAGGAATAAATCATTCTCATGAAAACACTTAAGGCAAATTCTGGATCTTTATTTTCATTTACTACAAATGGAGCTGTTTTCAGCTCTGGAATATTCACCTCATGTTCATATACCTTATAATCACATATCTTTTTCTTTAACCTTCCACATAAACTGGACGAAATCGCTGTATTTCCATAATCTGGAAGCCCTGCATGATGCCCGGCAATGCAATATGCCAGTAATGAATAATATCCGCCTTTTTCCATACATAGTTTTGCCCCGGCCGTTGCATGGTCTACTTGGTCATTCGTATCATTTTTTATTTTATATTGAAATTCTTCCGAATACTTTCCAATATCGTGAAGCATCCCACAGCAATATCCCCATTCGTATTTTCCAAATACATCTGCAAATTTTCCTGCCAGTTCTGCAGTTCCAGTTAAATGTTCTAAAACAGTCTGTATTCTTTCCCCATCTTTATGTGCTATATAGTCCATAATTTTCCTTACCATTTTTACTTTGACCTATATTTTTGCTATTTAAATTATAAATAAATTTCCACTTGTGCTTTACTATTATAATAGAAACGGCCACCATACTTTCAACTTTAAAAATACAGTGACCGTTCTACTCGGTTTCGTTATTCAATTTTTTATTCCTTTCTTTTGTAATTTAATTCTTCCAGCTCACAAATGTTTCCACCTGTTTAGAAAATTAGTGATATGTATGCTCTATATTGAATAATAATCTGAAGTATGCTCTCTCGCTTTTTATAGAATGAACTTCTTCCGCACATCCTACCCTCAAATTACCTTCCGTGGTATCTTTCCGCAGTATCTTCATCTGTAAAATGTCTGTACATATCCATTGCCTTCCATCGTCTCTGTTATCCTCTACTAATAACTTTAAGAATTATTCTCATCCATTTGAAAAGGCTTTTCCTGCTGAAAACTATCAGACACTACCACACTTACCATGAAGTTTTGGATTTTACTTATCGTCCCATTGGACTGTACCTCCTCTTCTCATTCAATTCCTGCTTACTCCAAGCTTCTCTTTATTTCCAATTGGCTTCCCAACCGCTTGGTTCGATTGGAAGTCTTGTGTAATTAGGTCTTGTTTGTTTTGTTGACTGTATATTACCATATGCGTTTTATATTGTCAACTATTTTGCTAAATATTTTTATTTTTTCTTTTTATTATTCGTCCGTATTCAAATTGTGTGTATTTTATATTCAAATATGTATTTTTGACTGAAAGTTTAAAATGCAAAAAACACGGCAAAAATCCTGATAATACAAGATCTTTGCCGTGTGCAGATTTTCTTACAGGCACTGTTTTAAGAATTACATCTTTCCGCCATAAACCGGGAACCCACTGCTCTCTCCGTAATTTTCGATATGCTTGAAGTTCTTAAGTACTTCCATATCCTCCTTGCGGATCTCAAAATCAACCTCTGCATTTGTTTTCATATGCTCCGGATTTGCCGTCTTCGGCAGGGATACTACACCAAGCTGTATCGTATACCGAATGCAAAGCTGTGGAACGGTTACTCCATACTTTTCTGCCATTGCAGCAATTTCCGGCTGCTTTAAGATTTCCCCGTGAGCGATTGGGGAATATGCCTCCACAACGATACCATTCTTCTGACAATAATCCACAAGTTCTGTTGGTGTGTTACTAATATGAAGAAGAATCTGATTCACCATCGGTTTGATCTCACAGTTTTTTATCAGATTTTCAATATCACCGATCTGGAAATTAGATACACCGATCGCTTTCAGTTTGCCTGCTTTATAAGCATCCTCAAGAGCTCTCCACGCCTCACGGTTTCCCTCTTCATAACGGTTCTGGCTCTGATTGACTTCTGCCCATGGCTGAGGGCTGTGGATGATCATCATATCCAGATAATCCAGTCCCATCTTCTTTAAGGTTTCATCGATTCCCGCCATTGCCTGCTCATATGTCTTGTGCTCTGCTGCAACTTTTGACACAACAAATAAGTCTTCTCTCGGGATTCCACAGGTGCGGCCCCCTTCCCCGACACCACGCTCATTGCCGTACGCCTGCGCCGTATCAATCATGCGATAACCAATTTTTACGCCTTCTCTTACCGCTTCTGCCACTTTGCTATCATCGATAAACCAGGTACCGAGTCCTAATTTGGGGATTTTAATTCCGTTTTCCAGTGTATATGTATTTTCTAACATATTTTTCTTCCTTTCAATGTATATTTTATATTTATTTATACTTCCCTATTTTTCCTCATTCCATACTTCTTTTGCCATGCGGAACACTGCCCATGCTTTCGGCCATCCGCAATAAAACGCTGCATGTGTAACGATCTCTGCTATTTCCTCTTTTGTAATACCATTTGCCTTTGCACTCTGCAGATGATATTTGAATGATTCATCAGTAAGTCCCTGTGCCATCAGTGCCACAACCGTCACCAGCGAACGGTCACGCAGGGAAAGCTGTTCTTCTCTGCTCCACACTTCTCCAAAAAGCACATCATCATTCAATTCTGCAAACTTTGGTGCAAACTCTCCCAACTGTGTTCTTCCTGCTGTCTGTTTTACTGCCATAATTTAAAACCTCTCTATTTTAGCACTGTTATATTGCTCATCCGTTACCGGCTCACACCACTCATTGCTGCAGTTTTCTCCCGGACATTCCACCGCAATATGACTGAACCAGGAATCTGCTGCCGCTCCGTGATAATGTTTTACACCCGGTTTAATATATACCACATCCCCCGGATGCAGAATCTGCGGTTCTTTGCCCCACTCCTGATATACACCCTCGCCGGCGGTACAGACAAGGATCTGTCCACCACCTTTGTCTGCGTGATGAATATGCCAGTTATTCCGGCATCCCGGCTCAAATGTGACATTTGCCATAAAAACCGGACATTCTTTCGGATCGGTCAACGGATGCAAAAAGGAATCTCCGACAAAATACTGCGCATATGCATCATTCGGTGCTCCGATTCCAAAGGCATCTGCCTGTTCAAATGCTGCTCTTTCTTCGTACTTCATACTTTTAAATCTCCCTTATTCTTTTCTTAGTTGTATTTTAACCGTTCTTTTCTTGACGCAGAAGAATCGATATTATAATATCGTATTAACTTATAAGCAATACATATGAGGAGGTATTTTCCATATGTTCAATCATTTACTCACTGTTTTTGTCTGTGCCGCTGACTGCGGAAGTTTTAACAAAGCAGCGGAAAAACTTTATCTGTCCGCACCTTCTGTCATGAAACAGGTAAACGCATTGGAAAAACAGCTGGACATGAAACTGTTTCACCGCACTAACCAGGGACTGCATCTGACCCCCGCCGGTCAGGTGATCTACCGCCATGCCAAATACCTTTTTTCTTATTCCCGGAATGCCATCGCGGAAGCCCGTGCCGCTGCCAGCCTTTCTGAAAAAACGTTTTGTATCGGAAGTTCGCTTCTCAATCCGTGCAAACCTTTTATGGATCTGTGGTACAAAGTAAATGCTTCGTTTCCGGGTTACCGGCTGCACATTGTTCCTTTTGAGGACGACCATCAGGGCATTCTTACCGAAATTTCCTCCCTGGGCAAAAAATTTGATTTTCTCATCGGAGTCTGTAACTCTGCGCTCTGGCTGGACCGCTGTAACTTTCTGCCTCTCGGCACTTATCAGCACTGCATTTCTATGTCGCGTGAACACCGGCTGGCGTCAAAAAAACGCCTGCGCATCGAAGATCTCTATGGAGAAACACTTATGATGGTAAAACAGGGCGATTCCGATACCGTCGATGCGATCCGCGCCGAGATTTTGAAGCATCCACAGATTCACATTGCAGATGCTCCGCAGTTTTACGATATTGAGGTATTTAACCAGTGTGAACAGTCCCAGAACCTCATGGTCACAATTGAATGCTGGAAAGATGTCCATCCGGCTCTTGTAACACTCCCTGTTGACTGGGATCACCCGATCCCTTACGGAATTCTCTATGCCAAAGAACCGGATGCCGATGTAACACACTTCATTGAAACCGTGAAAAAAGCACAGGAAAAAAACATGTGACCAAATTCCCCCAAAATTTCAAAAACGGGAAAATTTCATACAAATTTTATTGATTTTATTGGGTAATTATGTATAATACTAAATTAGGGAAAAAGGAATTTTTTCTTACTATACTATAAAGAAAGAGGTTTAAATCAAGATGGCAGAAATCAATTTAAGCAAGTATGGTATCACCGGTACCACAGAAATCGTTCACAACCCTTCTTATGAGAAATTATTCGAAGAAGAGACAAAAGCTGGCCTTGAAGGATATGAAGTTGGTCAGGAGACAGAGCTTGGTGCAGTTAACGTAATGACTGGTATCTACACCGGACGTTCTCCAAAAGACAAATATATCGTTATGGACAAGAACTCAAAGGACACTGTATGGTGGACATCTGATGAGTACAAGAACGACAACCACCCAATGACAGAAGACACATGGGCAGTTGTTAAGGATATTGCAAAGAAAGAGCTCTGCAACAAGAGACTTTTCGTTGTAGATGCATTCTGTGGTGCAAACAAAGACACCCGTATGGCTATCCGTTTCATCGTAGAGGTAGCTTGGCAGGCACATTTCGTAACAAACATGTTCATCAAGCCTTCCGCTGAAGAACTTGAGAATTTCGAGCCTGATTTCGTAGTATACAATGCTTCTAAGGCTAAAGTTGCAAACTACAAAGAGTTAGGATTAAACTCTGAGACATGTGTAGCTTTCAACATCACAAGCAAAGAGCAGGTTATCATCAATACATGGTACGGCGGAGAAATGAAGAAAGGTATGTTCTCTATGATGAACTACTTCCTTCCACTCAAGGGTATGGCTTCTATGCACTGCTCCGCAAACACAGATTTAGATGGCAAGAATACAGCAATCTTCTTCGGTCTGTCTGGAACAGGAAAGACTACACTTTCTACAGATCCTAAGCGTCTCCTGATCGGTGATGATGAGCACGGCTGGGATGACAACGGCGTTTTCAACTTCGAAGGTGGATGCTATGCTAAGGTTATCAACCTGGATAAGGATTCTGAGCCAGATATCTACAACGCAATCAGAAGAGATGCTCTTCTTGAGAACGTAACTGTAGATGCAAACGGCAAGATCGATTTCGCAGACAAGAGCGTTACCGAGAACACTCGTGTTTCTTACCCAATCGATCATATCAAGAATATCGTACGTCCAATCTCTTCTGCTCCAGCAGCAAAGAACGTAATCTTCCTGTCAGCAGATGCTTTCGGAGTACTTCCTCCAGTATCTATTCTGACTCCAGAGCAGACACAGTACTACTTCCTTTCCGGATTTACCGCAAAGCTTGCTGGTACAGAGCGTGGAATTACTGAGCCTACACCTACATTCTCTGCTTGCTTCGGACAGGCATTCCTTGAGTTACATCCTACAAAGTATGCTGAGGAACTCGTTAAGAAGATGCAGAAGAGCGGCGCTAAGGCTTACCTCGTAAATACCGGATGGAACGGATCCGGAAAGCGTATCTCTATCAAAGATACCCGTGGAATCATCGATGCAATCTTAAACGGAGATATCAACAACGTTCCTACTAAGAAGATTCCTTACTTCGATTTCGAAGTACCAACCGAATTAAACGGTGTAGATACAGGAATTCTTGATCCTCGTGATACTTATGCTGATGCTTCTGAGTGGGAGACAAAGGCTAAGGATCTTGCAGCAAGATTCATCAAGAACTTCTCCAAGTATGAAGGAAATGCAGCTGGTAAGGCATTGGTTTCTGCTGGTCCTCAGTTATAATTTCCCTGTATCAGGTAAATTCGATATGCAAAAAGAGCATCCCATGTGGATGCTCTTTTTATTGTTTACCAAAACCAAAACTCAATGCTGTAGATTCTGTTAAAAATCTAATTTAAAGCGTCAGCCCCGCTCTCTCTGGTACGGATCTTTGTAGCAGTACGGATCTCATAGCTGAAAATCTTTCCATCCCCGACTTCTCCGGTAAATGCAGCCTTCTGAATGGCATCAATGGTCGCTTTCTCCCATTCCTCGGACGATACCACAATCTCAAACTTAATCTTCGGCTGCATCATAACATCTACTTCTGTACCACGCACTCTCTTTTTATATCCCCTCTGTGCACCGCATCCCATCACTTGTGATACGGTGATACCATTCACATCAATCGCGTTTAATGCTTCCTTTACATCCTCAAAAACTTCTTCCCGGACGATTGCTTCCACTTTTATCATCATAAGCTTCTTTTTTCTCCTTATACATGATTATTTTATACTTCCAGATTTATCTCTGTCTCGAAATAACTGACGGATCCATTATAACATACGAGGTCTGTTTCTGGGACTTATGAATCCAGACCATTAAATGTCGGATACGCACTCTCTCCATGCTGCGAAATATCCAGACCAACTTTTTCTGCTTTTTCATCTACACGAAGCTCCGTAAACAATCTTACAATGCCAAGGCAGACCAGTGTACCGACAATCGCCACGGCAACTGTCACAACAATTCCAATAATCTGTGCAACAAATAAACGGTAATTTCCAAAAAACAGTCCATCCCAGCGGGCGACCGGATTGATAGAATGTTTTGCAAACAATCCGGTTGCAATTCCTCCCCAGACTCCTCCGATGCCATGGCAGCCAAATGCATCGAGTGCATCATCAATCTTTAATTTTCCTTTCAACAGGGAAATGGTACCACAGCAGATCGGGCTGACCAGTGCTCCAATGATAATTGCCGACCAGATCGGAACAAATCCAGCTCCCGGTGTAATTGCAACCAATCCAACAACCAGACCGGTAGAGGCACCTACCAGGGTAGGCTTTCCATCCTTGATCACATCAATAAACATCCAGGACATCATGGCGCTTGCACTGGCAAGTGCAGTTGTCATAAATGCATGTGCTGCCAGTCCGTTTGCTGCCAATGCACTTCCTGCGTTAAATCCAAACCATCCAAACCATAAAATAAATGCTCCGAGTGCTACAAACGGAATGTTATGTACCCGGTATGCCGTCTGTTCATATCCTCTTCGCCTGCCAAGGATAATGGAAAATACCAGTGCACTGACACCGGAACTGATATGTACCACATTTCCTCCGGCAAAATCAACCGATCCGATCTCTGCAAGAAATCCTCCCTGTCCCCATACCATGTGCGCCATTGGGTAGTATACAATGACGGACCAGAACATAATAAATAAAAACAATGCCTTAAATTTTACACGGCCCACAAGGGAACCCGTGATCAAAGCCGGCGTAATCATTGCAAACATCATCTGAAATGCAATATAAACCAGATGCGGTATCGTCGACGCATATGGACCTGCTTCATTCATTTTAATTCCATGCAATCCAAACCACCGGAAATCTCCAATAATTCCTGCATGATTTCCACCAAAAGACAGTGAATATCCAAACAATACCCACATGACAACCGACAATCCCATAATCACTGCGCATGCCATCATGGTGCTGACGACATTCTTTCTTCGCACCAGTCCTCCATAGAAAAAGGCTAATCCAGGTGTCATAAAAAACACCAGAGCTGAACATATCAGCATAAATCCCGTATCCCCTGCGTTCATCCTATCTTCCTCCATTCTTTTATACTTTTAAACGCAAAAAAAGGCGTCAAAAGAATTCTCTTTTGACACCTTCGTCGTAGATAATCATAGCAGACTTATTACTCCAATGCAAGCATTTTTCCATAATATTTGCTATTTTTTATGGTACGAACTACTTCTTTCGTACCATTTTTCCGTCATTTCATAAAATCTTCAATCTTTTGATTCAATTACAATAAGTTGTCCGGAAGATAAAGAAATTGACGCTTCATCTGAAACAATTTCATTGCTGATTCCGAGAGAATTAAATCCTCCCATCGTATAATCCGTAAGCGGATACTTTAATCCACGCAGGGTAACACCACTTACTTTTTCAGAAAATGGAATCAAAGAAACATACTTTCCATACTGCTCTGCTTTCCGGATCGTCAACGGCTGATTAATCATGCGGATACGATTATGTTCATCGACCAGGCTGATCTTTATCTGTTCCTCCAGACCAATACCAAGCAGACTGATATTGCCCAGTACATGATCAATTCTGGTACCGGTTGCACCAATGACCACAATCTCCATTGCACCTCTGCGAATGGCCTCCCGGATCGCATATTCCGTGTCGGTATCATCCTTTTCCGGATTCAGCATGCACACCTCGATCTGCTCTTTGTCATGAAAATATTCAAGGGTATCCGGATTTACCGAATCAAAATCCCCCACTATGATATCCGGCAGAATATGATCCCGATACAATGCTTCCATTCCCGCATCTGCCGCTAATATGACATCAAATCCTCCATTTTTTACAATCCAGGTTAAAAAACCTTCCTTCACTTCTCCCCCGGAAACAATTAAATACTTCATCTTCTACCCCTGCCTTTGCAACTTTTCCAGAAATGCTTCCACATTCTTTTCGATCTCTCCCTTGAAAACCGCAGAACCTGCCACAATTATGTTGGCTCCTGCATCCATGGCTTCTTCCACATTTTCCAGATTAATTCCCCCATCTACTTCAATATCGGTCTTACATCCGGACTGCTTCACAAGATTTCTCGCTTCACGCACTTTATCTAACGTATACGGAATCAGTTTCTGTCCTCCGAATCCCGGATTAACGGTCATGATAAGAAGCATGTCCACCTTCGGAAGAATATATCGGACAGTTTCCAGCGGAGTGGCCGGATTTAATGCCACACCGGCCAGAACTCCCTTTTCCCTGATTGCCTCCACTGTGCAGTCAAGATGCCTGCATGCTTCTGCATGGACCGTAATAATATCCGCTCCCGCGTCAACAAAATCATCTATATAGCGAATCGGTTCCTCAATCATCAGATGGACATCAAAAATCCGATCGGTACATTTACGAATGGAACGAATGATCGGAAATGCAAACGAAATACTCGGAACAAACATTCCATCCATAACATCGATGTGTACATATTCCGCACCTGCCTGATCCAGCAACCGAATCTGTTCTCCCAGATTAGCAAAATCTGCCGATAAAATTGACGGTGATAAACAGTTCATTGATTCCTCCTAATACTTGCGCATGTTCTTCATTTCCTGATAAAGCTGCACGTAATTGTCATACCTCACCTGCGATATTTTTCCTTCTGCAAGTGCCGTCTTAACGCCACAATCCGGCTCTCCGATGTGACTGCATCCGATAAATCTGCATCCAGGCTCAAAACGCACGAACTCCGGATAACATGTCCACAGATCCTCTTTGGAAAATCCGGGCAGATCCATGGAACTAAACCCCGGAGTATCCATAATATAGGTGTTTTCCGCAATTGGTATAATCTGCGAATGGCGTGTCGTATGTTTTCCCCGCTCAATCTTGTCACTGATTCCTCCGGTCTGCATCTGCACCGCATCCTGCAGATCATTGATCAGCGAAGATTTTCCTACTCCGGACGGTCCTGCCACTGCCGTCATCTTTCCCTGCAACACAGATTTGAGTTTTTCCACATTTTCCTGTGTCTTTGCACTTGTAAAGAGCAGCTCATACCCCGCCAGTTTATAAATTTTTCGTAATACTTCTCTTTGTTCTTCCGTCACCAGATCGCATTTGTTAAAGCAGATCGTAACCGGAACTTTCTGATATTCCATCATACACAAAAAGCGATCCAGCAGATTAAAATTCGGGTCCGGTTTTGCAGCCGCGAAAATTACGAGTGCCATATCGATATTTGCCACTGCGGGGCGGATCAGTTCCCTGGTACGTGGAAGAATTTTTTCTACATTTCCAATCTTTTTTTCTTCATCCAGTACAACGATTTCCACATCATCACCCACGAGAGGTTTGATCTTCTGATTACGGAAAATTCCTTTTGCCTTACATTCATAAATTCCGGTTTCTGCCACGTGAACGTAGTAGAAACCGGAAATTCCTTTTACAATCTTTCCCTTCATATATTACCTACTGTTTTGAAAAGCTGACAGAATGTGTTTCTGTCTTTGTAGACGTATCGGAAAGACCTTCATCATCTATTGTTTCAATGCTCCAGGTAATCGTCACTTTACCGGACTCACATGCCATATCGGATGCCCCGATCGTAAGAGAACCATCGACATCACTGGTTCCGCTTGCATAGGTCGTGCCATCACTTCCCGTCAGTGTATACGTTGCACTGACTGCTCCTTCCGGTGCTGCATATGACTTTGAGAATTTATAGCTGTAATTTATCTCTTCCGGTCCCTTGCTTACCGTAATCGTTACCGTTGTATCTGCCGGCACAATCTTTCCGGATGCTACACTCTGTGAAATTACCTGACCTGCTTTGACAGAATCACTGTATTCTTCTTTCACTGCAACTTTTAAGCCAGCCTTCTGCAAAGCCGCCTGTGCATCTTTCTTGGATTGACCCTGAACAGGTGGCACCGTACTAGACTTCTTTCCCTGACTGATCACAATCGTAACCGTACTTCCCTCCTGTGCATTTCCGCCTCTCGGGCTCTGGGAAACAACCTTTCCTGCATCTACGGAATCATCATATTTGTATGTTTTGGACACTTTAAATCCGGCAGCCGAAAGGGTAGAAGAAGCATCTTTTTCCAGTTTTCCAACTACATTTGGAACCGGAACATCGTTCTGCTCACTCTGACTCTCCGAATCTGTGAAATCCACATTTTCTGTTCCGGCAACAATTACATTGATTGTCGTTCCGGCAGATACTTCAGAACCGCCAACCGGGTCCTGATTCAGAACGGTTCCTTCCGGCTGATCCGACTTCTGCTCCTGAATAACAAACATATACAGCCCCTGTGCTTCCAGTTCAGACTGTGCCTCCTCCTGTAACTTTCCGCATACATCCTGTACCACGACAGGCTGTTCACTTTCTGTCTGTGTCTGCGTCTGTGTCTGCGTCTGCGTTTCTGTATTCTTTGATGAATTACTGCCAAAACGGAATAAGCCAAAGAAACTTCCCACAAGGTAAATAATCACTGCAAGGATTACAACAAACACCACAATTCCCATGATGGTCATTGCCTTATCCATCTTCGGACTGAGTCCTTCGTTTTCGTCCTCATCCTCATCGTCCTCATCCTCATCCGGATCATAGGAAGATTCCAGCTTGGAAGCGTGCCTGTCTTCTTTTGGCTCCACCCCGTGTTCTTTGATCTGCTTTAATTCTTCCCCACTGATGACCTTGGTCTTTCCATTGTCCACAAGCGGAGCAATCACAACAAAATCCTCATCCGGATGTACCAGCGATCTGCGCAGGTCCGCCAGCAGATCTCCAATGGTCTGGTAACGGCGGTCCGCATTCTTCTGTGTACATTTTAAGATAATCTTCTCCATGCTGATCGGCAGATTCTTTGCATACACACTTGGAGGTGTCATCTCTTCCTGCAGATGCTGAATAGCGACTGCAACCGTTGTATCTCCGTCAAAAGGTACACGTCCGGTTACCATTTCATACATAACAATACCCAGAGAATAGATATCGCTTCTTCCGTCTACAAACCCGTTTCTCGCCTGCTCCGGAGAAGAATAATGAACCGATCCCATCACATCCGAGCTGACGGTATTGGAAGATGCGGCTCTGGCAATACCAAAGTCCATGACCTTGACTTTTCCCTCTGTGGAGATCATGATATTCTGCGGTTTGATATCCCGATGGATGATCTGTTTGTTGTGGGCAGCTTCAATACCTCTTGCTACCTGAATGGCAATACTGACGGCTTCCTTAAAGGATAACTGTCCTTTCTTTTCAATGTATGTCTTAAGTGTGATTCCCTCAACATATTCCATGACGATATAATGAAGCCCCTCTTCGCTTCCTACATCATAGATATTTACAATATTTGGATGCTCCAGCCCTGCTGCTGACTGTGCCTCTGTGCGAAATTTTGCTACAAATCCACGATCTTCCGAAAATTCCGGTTTTAATACTTTTATTGCCACAAAACGGCCAAGCACATGATCCTTTGCTTTATAAACATCGGACATCCCGCCTGCACCAATCTTACTTACGATTTCATAGCGATCTGCTAAATACGTCCCAACTGTTAACATTCTTTCACCTCATCAAGAAAATGGTTCTATAATCATTACTGTAATATTGTCTTTTCCACCGTTGTCATTTGCAGTTTTTACAAGAAGTCCGGCGCGTTCCTCAATGGAAGCATCCCGCAGAATAATACTGCAGATTTCTTCGTCTTCCACCATATTCGTGAGTCCGTCCGTACAGATTAAGATGTGGTCATCTTTCTTTAATTCCACTTCAAAAAAATCTGCCTCTACTTCTTCCCCTGCACCGACTGCGCGGGTGATAATATTTTTGTCCGGGTGCTCACGTGCTTCCTTTGCACCTACTTCACCGATCCTGACCATCTCTGCCACAAGAGAATGATCCCTCGTGATCTGCCGGATGCCATCCGTACCGATGATATACAGTCTGCTGTCTCCGACATTTGCAACATAAAGCCGTCCGTCAATAATGGTGGCTGCAACAAGTGTCGTCCCCATACCTTTTTTCGCTTCATCTTCTGCAGCTTCTGTGATCAGAAGTCTGTTTGCAGTTGTTATTGCCTCTTTTAAAATTGTAACTGGTTCTTCTCCCGAACTCCGGGACACGGATGCAACGATGCGCTGCGTTGTGTAACGCGATGCGTAATCTCCTGCCTTGTGTCCCCCCATGCCATCTGCAACAATGTACAGATTCGGGAGATTCCCAACGGGTTCATCCGACGCGAAAAAATAATCCTGATTCATTTCACGAAGAATGCCTGTATCCGTTATGGAATACGTCTTCATCCGCTTTATCCTTTCTCAATTACATGTAATATACATACTCTTCCATCATCTGTCTATCTTAGCACATGACTTTTCGTTATGCAAGTCTCTGATTCTCTTTGTACTTGCGCCTTAATTGTCCGCAGGCACCATCAATATCACGCCCCATCTCACGGCGTACTGTCACCGTTAAACCACTCCGTTCCAGTTTCTCCTTAAAAGCTTCGATGACATGTGCATTTGACTGCACATAATCCCGCTCCCTGATCGGATTCACCGGAATCAGATTTACATGACAGTTCATCCCGTGGATCAGTTCCGTCAGTTCTTTTGCATCTTCTTTTGTATCATTGACACCACCTACCAGACTGTACTCAAACGTCACACGTCTGCCGGTCTGTTCAAAATAATACCTGCAGGCATCAATTACTTCATGAATGTCATATTTGTTCGCCACCGGCATCAGCTCCAGACGTTTTTTCTGGTTGGAAGCATGTAAAGATAATGCCAGCGTAATCGCAAGTTTTTTATCCGCCAGTTCCCGCATCCGCGGAACAATTCCGCAGGTGGAAACAGTCAGGTTTCTCTGGCTGATGTGAAGTCCGTTCTCATCCGTCAGCAAAGTGATAAATTTTACCAGATTATCAAAATTATCCATCGGTTCCCCGGTGCCCATAACAACAACATTCGAAATCCGCTCTCCGATATCCTTACCAATCTGATAGATCTGATCCAGCATTTCCGCCGGTGCAAGTCCTCTCACCAGTCCGTCCAGTGTTGATGCACAGAACCGGCATCCCATCCGACAGCCGACCTGTGAAGAAATACATACGGAATTTCCGTGCTTATATTTCATCAGCACACTCTCAATGACATTTCCGTCTTCCAGTAAAAACAGATATTTGCGGGTTCCATCCAGTTTTGAAATCTGTACCTGTTCTTTTCTGAGTGTGATGATCCTGCAGGTCTCATCCAGTCTCTCCCGCAAGGTTTTGGAAAGATTCGTCATCTCCTCAAAGCTTTCCACCTGCCGCACATGCAACCACTCATATACCTGCTTTGCACGAAACGCTTTCTCCCCCATATCGGAAAAAAAGGTTTTTAATTCTTCCAGATCCATGGACTTAATATCTGTCTTTTCACTCATCCTCTTATTTACTCCTTACCAGCTTTGCAAGAAAAAATCCGTCACTTCCGGCTTCTCCCGGGAAAATCTGTCTCTGGAATTCCAGGGAAAATTCCGGATGTTCTTTTAAAAACCATGCGGTGTTATCCTCATTTTCTGACCGGTGGATCGTACAGGTACTGTACACAAGTGTCCCGCCCGGTCTGACATAATCCCATACAACAGAAAGAATCTGTCTTTGCAGTTTTGCAAGCTCTGCCGCCTTTTCTTTGGTCATCTTATAACGGATATCCGTCTTCTTTCCCATAACGCCAAGTCCGGAACACGGCAGATCACAGACTAAGACGTCCGCTTTCTGATGGGAATCCGGATCATCCACCGTTGCATCCATCTGTACCGCTTTCATATTTGACAATCCATGTCTGGCTATGTTCTCCCGGATCAGATCCACCTTATATTCTGTCAGATCTCTTGCCTCTACCATACCACTTCCCTGAAGCAGTTCTGCCATATGGGTACTCTTTCCTCCCGGTGCCGCACACACATCAATCACATAATCATTCTTTTTCGGTGCCGCAGTTTCCGCAACCAGCATGGAGCTGACATCCTGTACATAAAACAGCCCTTCTTTAAAACTTTTCAGTCCCGCCAGATAATCCAGCCCGGATATTTCAAAAGCATACGGCAGTTCCGGAACTGCATGTACTGTCACCCCTTCTGCTTTCAGTTTGTTTACGAGTTCTTCCGGTGTCACAGCGGAAAGATTGGTACGGATCGTCAGCCGGTTTTCTGCGGTAAGTCCCTCCAGAATCTGACGGGTCTTTTCCTCTCCATAATTTTCGGTCCATATGTCCACGATCCATTCCGGCATCGAATATGTAACGCTCAGATTCGGGAAGCGAACTTCTCTCCATCCTCTTGCCACACTACGCAGCACACCGTTGACAAATCCGCTCAGACCGGAAAACCCACGCTTTCTCGCCAGCTTTACCGCCTCGTTGCACACTGCGGAATCCGGCACACTGTCCATATACATAATCTGATAAACGCTCATGCGCATAAGATTGCGGATGAGCGGTTTCATTTTCTTTACTCTGGTTTTGGAAAACTGATCGATCACATAGTCCAGTGTCAGCTGTCTTTCCAGCGTTCCTTCCATCAGGCGCGTCAGAAAAGCGCGTTCCTGTTTTCCCAGATACTGATATTTATCGAGCACATCGCGGAGGACCAGATGACTGTACTGTCCCTCCTCATTGACCGCCAGAAGCATTTCCAGCACCAGTGCTCTCTCATTGACCTTAGTCGTCACGACTTCTTCCTCCAAACAGTAAAACGATTCGAAGCAGCTGCAGAATCGCAGCTGCTGCACTTGCCACATACGTGAGTGCTGCTGCTGTAAGAACTTTTCTTGTGTAATGGAGTTCCTGATCTCCCAGGATTCCCTGTTCCCTCAGCTGAACCATCGCACGACGCGAAGCATCAAACTCAACCGGAAGCGTAATCAGCTGGAATAACACAGCAAACGAAAACAGCAGAATTCCGATATTGATAAGCATCATGGAGGAACGGCTGTTTATGATCACACCAAGAATGATCACCGGCCATGCAAGCATGGAACCAAAGTTTGCAATCGGCACAAATGCGGTACGCAGCCGAAGCGGCACATATCCTCTGGCATGCTGGATCGCATGTCCGCATTCATGTGCTGCCACACCCACAGCTGCAACCGAAGTCTGATTGCAGACACTGTCGGAAAGATTGAGTGTCTTATTGGCAGGATTGTAATGATCGGTCAGATTTCCCGATACATGCTGCACCCGCACATCATAGATTCCTGCTGCGTGCAAAATCCGCTCTGCCGCCTGTGCTCCCGTCATTCCTGACATACTGCGGTATGCGGAATATTTGTTGAACGTTGTCTTTACCCGTGCAGATGCAATCATACAGATCACTGCACCGATAACAACCAGTATATAGGTACTGTCCCAATAAATGTATGGCATAAATCTACCTCCGTCTTACTGCTGTAAAAAAGATCCCTCTGCAACCGGATAGCCACGCAGAAATGATCCTGCATCCATCCGTTTCTTACCGGCAAGCTGTACTTCCAAAAGTTCCAGTCCACCCTCTCCGGTCTGTACCACCATCGTATTTTTTCCAACTTTACAGATACAACCCGGTGCATAAGCGCCATCTGTCTCCACCACCCGGGCTTTCCAGATCTTAAACGCTTTATTATCCAGATGGGTATAGGCACTCGGCCATGGATTTAATCCACGGATCAGGCGCTCAATCTCCACCGCCGGCTTTTTCCAGTCAATATCTCCCAGCTCCTTGGAAATCATCTTTGTGTGGGTACTCGCCTCATTGTCCTGCGGTGTAAAGGTCGCCGTTTTGTTTTCCAGCATCTGCATGGTTTCCACACACAGCTCGGCGCCGACTGCCGCCAGCTTGTCAAACAGACTTCCACCTGTCTCATCTTCTGCAATGCGCACCTGTTTTTTGGCAATGATATCTCCGGTATCCAGTCCGACATCCATGCGCATAATCGTAACTCCCGTGATCTCATCTCCATTGATGACCGCCCACTGGATCGGTGCGGCACCACGATATTTTGGAAGCAGGGATGCATGTACATTAATGCATCCGTATTTCGGAAGATCGAGAATACTCTTTGGAAGAATCTGCCCGAAAGCCGCCACTATGATGATATCCGGCGCAAACTTTTTCAAATATTCCACACTTGCATCTTCCCGGATTTTTACCGGCTGGAATACTTCCAGTCCATGGGAAACCGCACATTCCTTTACCGGTGGAAACTGCATGGTATTCCCGCGTCCCTTTGGTTTGTCCGGCTGTGTAACCACAAGCATAACCTCGTGTCCGGCTTCTATGATCTTTTCCAATGTATTCACCGCAAAATCCGGTGTTCCCATAAAAATTACTTTCATATTATTCCTCTTCCGGCTCCTCATAATTCACATCATGAAGTCCGCCTTCTACTTTTTCTGTATACATATGTCCATCCAGATGATCCAGTTCATGGCAAATGCAGCGTGCCATCAGACCTTCGCCTTCTACTTCCCACTCATTCATGTCCAGATCATAAAATTTTGCTTTTACATGGTTCGGACGTGTAACCTGACCTGCTTTTCCCGGAAGACTTAAGCATCCTTCATCTCCGGTCTGCTCTCCGTCAGACTCGATAATTTCCGGGTTGATCATAATAAACGGTCCCTGTCCGTCTCCGATATCAATGACTACCATACGCTTTAAAATTCCAACCTGCGGTGCCGCAAGACCTACACCGTTTGCCTCATACATGGTCTCCAGCATATCTTCCGCCAGAGTACGGATGCGATCCGTCACCTCCGGAATCGGTCTGCATACTTTTGTCAATACGGGATCTCCCTGAATTCGAATTGTTCTAAGTGCCATAATTACCTCCTAAAAACCACTTGTTGGGTTAAAATCAAACTGTACAGACACATTGGAAAATGTGCTGTTATTTTTTATTTTTCGTTCCACCAGATCCTTACATGCCACCAGCGTCGCATATTCCGGTGCCTTCATGTAAATGACCTTTCGGTAAACATCACTGATTTTTGCAATGGATGCATCTGCCGGTCCTACCAGCATAATATTTTTGCCTTTCTGTGATATCACGCGATGCAGAAATTCTGCCAGATCCCTGGCTGCAGCTGTCGTCACCTGCGGATCGGTTCCCGTACAATGAATCAGAAGCAGCTGCCACACCGGCGGATAGGCAAGCATTCTCCGATAGGCAATCTCCTGCTTATAAAATGCATCGTAATCCTGTTCCTTTGCGGTCTGGATTGCAAAATGATCCGGATCATACGTCTGGATTACCGCCTGTCCCGGTTCCTTTCCCCGCCCGGCACGTCCCACCGCCTGGGTCAGCAGCTGAAACGTCCGCTCCGATGCATGAAAATCCGGAACATGCAAAGACATATCTGCGGCAAGTACCCCTACCAGCGTCACATTCGGAAAATCATGCCCTTTGACAATCATCTGTGTGCCGATCAGGATATCTGCCTCCTGATTGGCAAATGCATGCAGAATCTTCTCATAAGCATCCTTGGTCCGTGTGGTATCAAAATCCATACGCATCACACGTGCCTGTGGAAATCTCTGTTGCACCAGCATCTCAATCTTCTGCGTGCCCGCCTTGAATCCGCCTAAATATTTACTGCCGCAGGATGGACAGATCTTTGGCAATGGCTGCTCATATCCGCAATAATGACAGACCATCCGGCCTCCCGCATGCTGGCTCAGCGAAACATCACAATGAGGACATTGTATCACATATCCGCAGGCTCTGCATGAAATAAATCCGGAAATTCCTCTCCGATTTAAAAACAGCATGATCTGCTGACGTTTTTTTAACCGGTCTTCCATCAGTTCCTGCAATCTCTCCGAAAAGATGGAACGGTTTCCTGCCCGCAATTCACTGCGCAGATCTACGACCTCGCAATCCGGCAGCGGTTTCTTCTCCACACGCTCAGACAACGTCAGAAGCTGATATTTTCCCTGCATTGCCTGATAATAACTGTCCACTGAAGGAGTGGCAGAACCAAGAAGTACCGATGCATCATTCATGCGCGCCCTCTCGATTGCAACATCCCTGGCATGATACCGCGGTGCCGTCTCACTTTTATAAGACGTTTCATGTTCCTCATCTATAATAATAAGCCCTAAATGCGGAAATGGTGTGAACAACGCAGACCTGGGTCCGATCATAATATCAATATCCCCCGCCTTGGCACGTTCAAACTGATCAAAGCGCTCTCCCTGGGAAAGTTTGGAATTCATAATGGATACCCGGTCCCCAAACCGGTTATAAAACCGCATCACGGTCTGATAGGTGAGTGCAATCTCCGGGATCAGGACAATTGCCTGCCGTCCCTGTGCCACCGTATGCGCAATCAGTTCCATATAAACTTCTGTTTTTCCGCTTCCGGTTACTCCCCTGAGCAGATACGTTTTATGAATTCCAACATCCAGATCCGAACATACTGTATCCACAACACGCTGCTGATTTTCATTCAGTGTCAGATGATATCCCTTCTGATCCAGATGTGACACAGGATTGCGAAACTGTCTGCTGCTCTCCACCTTAAGAATCTGCTGCTGTGCCATACCCCGGATCACTGCTGCTGATATATTCAGTTTTCCAGTGACAAGCGAATAATCCAGTACGGATTCCTGTATCAGTTCCCGCAGCAGCCTTGCTTTCGCCGTATAGTGTTTCTGTTCAAAGAGTGCCAGTTTCTGCTGCGCCTCTGTCTTCGGAATCAGTAATACTATCTCCCGCTTCTGTACTTCTTTCGTCTGCCTGCGGATCGGGAGTACGGTCTTTAGTGCCTGATTCATGGTGGAACCGTAATTCTTCCGCATCCATCCGGCCAGTGCAATGAGCTGGGATTCCATTGCCACGCTTCCCTCATGTACCGAAATAATGGGGCGAATCCGTCTGGGATCAAATTCGGCATCCTCCGTCAGTTCAATGACATACCCTGTCAGTTTACGATTTCCAAATGGAATATCCACCTGTACACCAACCTGTATTTCCTCCTGCAGATTTTCCGGGATGCTGTATTGAAAAGTTTTATCCAGTTTTTCTACCGATATATCTACAATAATATTTGCATACTTCATACTTATTCTTTTCTCAAAACACAGTTGACCAGGCCCTCATAGGTATTTACAGCAGCCTCAATCACCGGAGAAACGCCAAGTTCTCCCAGTGCTGCACTGCATTTCGGCCCAATCGAATAAATATCCGTAACGGATGCCAGTGTTTCTCTCTCCTGTGGCTTTAAACTGCCAAGCATCCGCTCCGCCGAAGACGCACAGGTAAAAAAGATCGCATCGTATACATCCTTGTCCACTGGCACCTCCATCGGACAAGGTACATTTTCGTATACATTGAGCCGTCCGCAATCACAGAAAGAAAGCAGTGTATCCACAAGGTTATCCTTTGCATTTTTTGCGGTAGGATACCAGATTACTGCCCGCTTAAACGGATCTCCGCGAAATTCCTGATCCAGATATTCCTTTAATTCCTGTGCCAGATTCGTACTGTTGGAATGTTCCGGCATAAAGTCTGCACAAATTCCATACTCCCGCAGTTTTTCTGCCGTCTTTTGTCCAATCACTGCACATCTGGTATGGAAAAGTGCCCGTGCATCCAGCCCCGATGCAAATACATTTTTCATAAAATAATCCACACCATTGGCACTTGTAAACAATAATACGTCCACATGCGCCAGTTCCTGTGCGGTATACACTGCCGGCACACCGACAATCTCACCTGTCATACACTCACTGGTATATGCCCCCTTTGCCCGGAGCATGGCGGCCAGACGTGAAGGTTTTGGACCAATTTTTGCAACCAGATAATGTTTCCCCCACAGCGGCTTCTCTTCAAAAAAATGCAGCTGGCGGCGAAGTGCAACCACATCCCCAACAATGATCAGTGCCGGAGAAGTCAGTTTCGCCTCTTCCACACGATCTGCCAGATTCTCCAGCGTACCCTCACAAATCTCCTGCGCTTCTGTCGTAGCATGGGAAATCACAGCTGCCGGTGTCTGCCGGCTTCTTCCTGCCTGCATCAGTCCATCCACAATCTGTCTTACTCTCGAAAGTCCCATGAGAAAAATCAGAGTTTCTTTTGAATCTGACATCGTTGTAAAATCAGGTTCTGACAGATCCTCTCCGTTTTTTTGGTGTCCGGTGATCACCCGAAAGCTTGTGGCAACACCACGGTGTGTGACCGGAATTCCTGCATAAGCAGGTCCTGCAATGGCAGAAGTCACCCCCGGAACAACGGTATAGGAGATTCCATGTTCCCGCAGATAAAGGCCTTCTTCTCCTCCACGCCCGAAAACAAAGACATCTCCCCCTTTTAAACGAACAACGCAATGATATTCTTTTGCCTTCTCGACCAGCAGTTCATTGATCTGTTCCTGCGGAAGCGTATGATGCCGGTCCGCTTTTCCTACATAAATACGCTCACAGTCCATTCCTGCATACCCCAATAATTCCGGAGACGAAAGTCTGTCATAAATAATACAGTCCGCTTTTTTTATCAATTCCAGTCCCTTGACTGTGACAAGTCCCGGATCTCCCGGACCTGCACCGACCAGATATACCATAGATGCCATTCTTTTTTCCTTTCCCTGTCAGCACTGCTGCTTTTTAATAAATGCTGAAAATTCATTTTCCGGCATTGGTTTTGCAAATAAAAATCTATCTTATTATACCACTTCTGCGGTATTGCCCGCAACCGAACCCCTATCGGGTACACCCGGTTTCCCGCAATGCACGCTGTGCCGCTTCCTGCGGTGTCTCTCCGAAAACCTTACATTTCTTTATACTGCTTCCATCCGCACTTCCGACCATTCCAAGCAATTGCATCCTTCCATCGGGCAATTTGCAGGCATATGCTCCGATCGGCATATGGCAGTCCCCACCGGTTCCCTTCAAAAACAGCCGCTCGGCACATGTAATCTCCTCCGTCACGATATCTGAAAGTGCATTCACCTGCTCGAACAATTCTTTGTGGTCTTCCCGCAATTCCAGTGCCAGCGTCCCCTGTGCCGCTGCCGGTATCATCTGTTCCGGCTCAAAATACTGCGTGATCAAAGAAGTTCTCCCCAGCCGGTGCAGTCCCGCCGCCGCGAGTACAATTCCGTCCAGTTGTTCTTCCTGCATCTTTTTTATTCTGGTATCGACATTTCCGCGTATTCCCGTAATGCGCAGATCCTTTCGAAGCTGCAGAAGCTGAAATGCCCTTCTTCGGCTTCCGGTGCCGATCACAGCATGCTGTGGAAGTTTCTCCAGTGAAACGGCTTCCCGCAAAATCAATACATCCCTCGGATCTTCCCGTTTCCATGCATGTGCAAACACAAGTCCGGACGGCTGTTCGGCCGGCATATCTTTCATACTGTGTACTGCAAGGCTGATCGTTCCATCCAGCAGTTCCTGTTCAATTTCCCGCACAAAAAGTCCTTTATCCCCAATCTGGTCTAACGCTTTTTTCTGTTCCCGGTCGCCTTTTGTGGATATAATTTTCAGTTCGTAACTGTTTTGTGGATAATGTTTCTGCAGGCGGTTTTTTACATACTCTGCCTGCGCCAATGCCAGTTTTGATCCTCTCGTTCCAATGATCACATTCATTCTTTTTCTCCCTACTCCCGGATTTCGGTATCAAACTGAAATAAATCCTGCAATACCTTTTTATACTGTTCCTGCTGCTCTTTGGATTCCGTCTGTTTAAGCTCCAAGATTGGCTCCCGGATCAGACGCTTTAATGATGCCTTTAAAATCTTTTTTACAATTTTCTGATCCCTCGTACTCAGATCCAGTTTGCGGTTTAGATATGCATAACTGTCCTCTACAATTTCCGTACAGCGCTGCTGCAACGAAGCGATCGTCTCATCGACATCGGTCGTTGCCAGCCATTCCCTGGTTTCCCCAATGGCTTCCTCTATCATACGCTGACCTTTTTGCACCAGTTCTTCCCGCTGCTTCCGGTTCGTCTCTACAATTTCATTTAAACTGTCAAGATTAATCAGAAGTGCCTGGGGATTTCGTCCAATCGCCGTCTCCACATCCCGCGGAGATGCCAGGTCCAAAATTGCAGTCGGATGTAACAACTGTATGTCTTTTTCCCGGATAATATGATGCGGGGAGGCTGTAGCGGAAACTACCAGCTCACACTCCTTCATTGCTTCATACCGCTTTTCAAACGGAATGATGGTAAGTGTGGGAAACTCATGTAAGAGATTTCCGGCATGTGAAAATGTCCGGCTGCAGACCGTTACATGAGAGGCCCCGTATTCATACAGATAACGCAGAGCCAGTGTTGCCGTATGTCCGCTTCCCACAACCAGTGCTTTTTTCCCTGCAATTCCAAACGTTTCCTGCAACTGGCGGATTCCCACATAGCTGACCGAAAGCGGCCGTTCACTGATTCTTAACTTTGTCTTTATCTTTTTTGCACAGGTGACCGCATCCTGTACCACACGGTTTAACTCTTTCCCGGTACTTCCAACCGTCCGTGATAATTCAAATGCATCCCTGACCTGTCCTAAAATCTGGTCCTCTCCCAGCACCATGGACTCCAGTCCCGCAGTCACCCGGAACAGATAGGAAATGGCATCCATTTCCTCCCGTTGTTTGAGATATTCCGAAAAATCTACTCCCGGAAACATCTCTTCATACAAGGTGCGAATCACGCCAAGCGGCTGTGCAATCTCTTCCGGTGCAAAAAAATAGACTTCGCTGCGATTGCAGGTCGAAAGCACAAAACATTGTTCAATTCCTGCTTTCCCGGCTTTCTGCAGAAAATCAATTTTCTGATTATCGGTAAAGGACACCCTGTCACGGATGTCCTGATCTGCATGTTTATAATCAATTCCTATATATCCAAATTTCATTCTGCAAAGTACTCCTGCATCACATGGATGGTCTTTTGTATATCTGCATCGGTATGCGCATCGGACACAAACATGGATTCAAACTGTGACGGTGCCACATAAATTCCATGATCAAGCATAAACCCAAAATAATCGGCATATGCTTTGGTATCCGCGGTTGTCGCAGAATCGTAATCTGTCACATCTTCGCCGGTGAAGAAAATACTCATCAGAGAGCCGATCTGATTGACATGCACACGGTTTCCTGCGGCATGGCGCACCGCATCCGCCAGCATCGCTGTATTTTCCTGCAGCCGCATATAAATATCCGTATCTGCCTCCAGAATACGAAGTGTGGCAAGCCCTGCAGCCGTAGCAATCGGATTGCCGGAAAGTGTTCCTGCCTGATAAACCGGACCGTCCGGGGAAACCATACGCATGATATCCTCTCTTCCACCATACGCGCCGACCGGCATACCTCCACCGATAATCTTTCCAAACGTGGACAAATCCGGCGTAATATGAAAATACTCCTGTGCTCCGCCCAGTGCCAGACGAAAGCCGGTGATGACCTCGTCAAAGATGAAAAGTGCCCCGTAATGTTTTGTGATCTCACGCAAAAACTCCAGGAATCCGTCTGCCGGCGGAACAACGCCCATATTTGCAGCCACCGGTTCCACGATGATTGCTGCGATCTCATCCGGATAAGCCTCAAACAGTGCCTTGACGCTGTCCGGGGAATTGTATTCTGCAACCAGTGTATGTCTGGTAAAATCTGCCGGAACACCCGCACTGTCCGGAACAGATGTTGTCAATGCCGCAGATCCTGCTTTTACCAGAAGTCCGTCCGAATGACCGTGATAACATCCACGGAATTTGATGATCTTGTCACGCTTCGTATATCCCCGCGCAACACGGATGGCACTCATCGTTGCCTCTGTTCCGGAGCTTACCAGACGGCTGACTTCCATGGATGGCACCAGCTGTGCCAGAAGTTCTGCCATCTCCACTTCCCGCTCTGTCGGGGCGCCAAACGTAAGACCTTCCTCACATGCAGCCTTTACCTTTTCGATGACACGTGGATCGGCATGCCCCAGAATCCCGGGTCCCCAGGAACATACATAGTCGATCATTTCATTTCCATCCACATCGGTAATATGGGAACCTTTTGCACTCTGAATAAAACGCGGCGTACGCCCTACAGCCTGGTACGCACGTACCGGGCTGTTCACGCCTCCCGGAAGCCGGAGTTTTGCTCTCATATAAAGTAATTCTGATGTCTGGTCTGTCATGTTATACTTCCCCTTTCTGTATCCATTCTGCCACGTCGAGTGCATGATAGGTAATGATCATGTCTGCTCCTGCACGTTTCATCCCGATCAGATTTTCCATCACGATCTTTTTCTCATCGATCCATCCGTTTGCCGCCGCTGCTTTTACCATGGAATATTCCCCGCTCACGTTATAGGCAACGATCGGAATATTATAATTTCTGCGGATCTCCGTAATGATATCCATATATGCCATTGCCGGTTTGGCGATAATCAGATCTGCTCCCTCTGCAATATCCTCTTCCACTTCCCGCATGGCTTCACGCCCGTTTGCAGGGTCCATCTGATAAGTTTTCCGGTCCCCGAACCCTGGTGCCGAATGTGCCGCATCACGAAACGGTCCGTAATATCCGGATGCAAATTTTGCGGAATATGCCATAATCGGTGTATAGGTAAATCCGGCCGCATCAAGTGCCTGACGGATCGCCCCTACACGCTTGTCCATCATATCGCTCGGCGCAATGATATCTGCCCCCGCACGCGCATAGCTGACCGCCGTCTGTGCCAGAAGCGGCAGTGTCTCATCATTTAAAATAATTCCATCTCTGATCAGGCCACAATGTCCATGCGAAGTATACTCACAGAGACATACATCTGCTATCACAAGCAGATCCGGGTAATCCTTTTTGATCCGGCGGATCGCGGTCTGTACAATGCCGTGCTCATCATAAGCCCCGCTCCCCACTTCATCCTTATGTTCCGGAATTCCAAAAATCAGAATTGCCGGAATCTGCAATGCTTTCACACGGTCTAACCCTTCGTTCATGCGGTCAACGGAATACTGGCAGATGCCCGGCATGGATTCCACCGGCTGTACGATATTTTCCCCTTCCATAACAAAAAGCGGGTAGATCAGTTCCTCTGTCCTCACGTGATTTTCCCTGACCATACTTCGCATAACAGCAGTCTGTCTTAATCTTCTTGTTCGATCCATTCCCTTGTTCCTCTTTTCTTTTACTCTTTCATACGCTTTTCCTGTATAAGAATCTGTTCCAGTTCTTCCGGTAACAGTGAAGTTTTTTTCTCTGCAAGCAGCCTGGCAAGAATGGTCTGATATACCTGTCTGCGCAGTTTTTCTGTTTCTATCCGCGTTTTTACCACCGGACGGATACTTCCCATATAATCGTTAATCTGTCCCAGTTCTTCCGTCAGAATTTCTTTCAGAGATTCTTTTAAATACTGTGTGAGCACCGGACTGTTTCCCGCACTGGAAAAAGCCCCCACCAGATCCCGGTGTTTCAGATAGGACGGAAAAATAAAACTGCAGTCCTCCTGCTGATCCACGGCATTGACCGGAATATGCTTTTTTTGTGCCATCCGGGCAATCCTGTGATTTTCTGTGAGATCATCAGTAGCTGCCACAACCAGAACACATTCCTTCAGATCCTCCGGTTCAAAGGTACGTTCCTTTACACATACATTTCCTGTAAGCTGCAGAATCTGCGGGTCAATCTGTGGTGCCACCACCGTAATCTGCGCCCCGAAATCCAGAAGCACCCGGACTTTGCGCAATGCCACAGTTCCTCCGCCTGCCACCAGACATTTCTTTTTTTCGATATCTATAAACATTGGAAAATAAGCCATAATACCCTTATCTTATAATTGTTTTGTATTTTTTTCAAGTATATCTGCCGGATAATCGCATATCCTATATGCATAGTATTTTTTGCGGGAGGTCTTTTCATGAACTGGAAAACATTTTTTATCTGTGGTCTGACCGGATGGTGCATGGAAATCCTGTTCACCTCGCTGGGCGGACTGCTGCGGGGAGATCTGCTTTTAAACGGACACACATCCATCTGGATGTTTCCGATCTACGGACTTGCAGCAGTCATCGGACCTCTTTCCGTGCGCCTGCGCCACTGGCCTGTGCTTCTGCGCGGCTGTTTTTACAGTGCCGGCATCATGCTCGTTGAATTTATCAGCGGCAGTATTCTGCGGCTTTTCTCCCTTTGTCCCTGGGATTACAGCAAAACTCCCTACAATATTTCTGGTCTTGTCCGCCTCGATTATTTTCCTGTATGGTTCACCGCCGGGCTGATCTTTGAATATATTCTTTCCCAAAAAAAGAAGCACATCCTCTCGTGATGTGCCCCTTTTCTTACATTACTTTTATCTGACGCCGGTTCGGATTGGTATATTTTTCCTCGCAATACTTGCAGCGGTACACTTCTTTTTCCTCATCTGCCAGAATAAAGATCTGATCCAGTTCCTGCTCGATCGATGTCACGCAACGCGGATTTTTGCACTTGATGACATTTTTGACCTGCTTCGGAAGCTTCAGTTCCTTTTTCTCTACGATCCGGTCACCCTTAATCACGTTTACCGTAATATTATGATCGATAAAACCGAGAATATCCAGATCCAGCGCTTCAATCGGACATTCCACTTTGATAATATCTTTCTTGCCCATTTTATTACTTTTTGCATTCTTGATAATGGCAACGGAACAATCCAGCTTGTCCAGCTTCAGATCATGATAAATCTGAAGACTCATTCCCGCCTGGATATGATCCAGTACAAAGCCCTCGTGAATTCCACTAATATTCAGCATCTTTACTCCACCTCGATTCCCAGTAATGTCAGGATCAGTGCCATACGGACGTATACACCATTCTGTACCTGTGTAAAATAAGCCGCACGCGGATCATCATCCACTTCAACGGAAATTTCATTGACACGAGGCAGTGGATGCAGCACGATCATGTCATCCTTCGCAAGTTCCATCTTTTCTTTGGTCAGAATGTAGAAATCTTTCAGACGGATATAATCTTCTTCGTTGAAGAAACGTTCTTTCTGTACTCTTGTCATATAAAGAACATCCAGCTGGCTCATGGCATCTTCTAAACGCTCCACTTCCTCAAACTCCACATGATTTGCCTGAAGTACATCCTCCCGGATGTAATCCGGAATCTTTAACTCTTCCGGGGAAATCAGGATAAATTTCACGTTTTCATAACGGATCAGTGCATTGATCAGGGAATGAACGGTTCGTCCGAATTTCAGATCCCCGCACAGACCAATCGTAATATTCCCCAGTCTTCCTTTCAAGGAACGAATCGTCATAAGATCAGTTAATGTCTGGGTTGGATGCTGATGTCCACCGTCGCCTGCATTGATTACAGGGATACGGGACTTCTGGGATGCAACGAGTGCCGCGCCTTCTTTCGGATGCCGCATTGCACAGATATCTGCATAACAGGAAATAACTCGAATCGTATCAGAAATGCTCTCGCCTTTGGATGCTGATGAAGAATCAGCACTCGCGAAACCTAAAACAGAACCACCGAGGTTTAACATGGCAGCTTCGAAACTTAATCGTGTTCTTGTGCTCGGTTCATAAAAACAGGTTGCCAGTTTTTTGCCATCACAGGCATGTGCATATTTCTTTGGATGCTTCTCAATGTCGCTCGCCAGATCCAACAACTGATCCAGTTCCTCTACGGAGAAGTCTAAAGGACTCATTAAATGCCGCATTTTTATCCTCCTTCAGCTTAACGCATTTTTACTATCATATAATAAACTGCGGCTATTTTCAAGGCTAATATAGCAGCTATATAAAATTAACATGGGCGACAGCAAAAACACAATGCCTGCGCACACAGCAGACTCATGCAGAAATTGCTGTAATTTCCATAAGGACGCTCATACTCGCTCCCCATATTGGTATACCAGGTTCCGCCATATTCAAGATGCTGCTGGAACTGCCGGTACTCCATATTGCTCGGCTCAAGTTCCACCGCACGGCGGATATGCTCAATCGCCGTTGCACTGTTTCCCACGCCTTCATTTGCCACCGCACTGTAATAGTACCACTGTCCGGCACGCTCGGAAAATGGAATCGAACTTAACACATTGAGTGCTTCCGGATAACACTGATTCTGAATATAATTAAGTGCCGCCTGTAATTTTGGAGAAGTCGCACGGCTCTGGGAACGGTAGGTTCCATTTCCATAATAATACTGTCCGCTGAACCCTCCAAACGGCCCCTGTCCATAGCTTCCTGTGCCTGCCGATCTGCCATCTGCAGAACCTGCACCATAACTGTAGCTTCCGGAAGTTCCCTGCTGTTTTTCCTTCATAATCAGATCATAGGCCTGCTGCACCTGTTTGAAACGTTCTTCCGCCTGATCTTTGTTCGGATTGTTGACATTTGCATCCGGATGATACTTCCGGCTCAATGTACGGTATGCTTTCTTTATCTCTTCATCCGAAGCGCTACGGCTGACGCCAAGCACCTGATATGGATCTGTCATGATTTCTTCCTCTTTTTCTTCAACTGAATGTATTCATACTTGGACCATACACCGGAATACAGAATATTCCGCAGAATATCCGCGTGAAGCAGAATCGGCAGGCGTTCAAAAGACTTCGCGCATTCCGAAATCATGCTGGTCATCATCAGACGGCACAACGTCTCATACTCCTGCTCATCTTCTGTATCCAGATACCGGAGCGGGTTGTAACTGTCTTTTTTTTCATCTTTATCCCGGTCCTCGTAGGCATCCATCAGGTAGATAAATTTGCCCAGATAAAATCCAAGTGTTTTCAATTCATCATACCACTCGTCCTGCTTCCATGCAAATATTTCTCCGAGCATCTCGCCTGTCAGCCCTGCCACAAGATCAATATTCGTCTGTTTTTCCGCCTCATAAGTTGCCAGTTTCTCCATATACTGCTCAATGGCATTAGTCTGCCGCGGATAATTTATTTTGATCCGCTGATAATCTTTCTCAAACATTGAGGCAATGGTTTTCTTCGTGTAATTATGGTCATCTTTCCAGTCATCCACCAGATTGTAATATGCCAGAAGAACGTTCATCTGTGCCGCATAACTCTGAATATCGTTTTCCCGCAGCTGCCGTTTTTTCATCGGATGCATCATACAGGTAAATTCACCAGTCTGCGTGTCCGGCTCATACAGACCGGTCAGCAGAACGACCAGAAATGTCATATCATAATTCAAAAGTGCCTGTCCTTTTTTTCCACAGAACTCTTTTAATTTCCGGCAAAGTCCACAATAATACGACTGATATATTTTTTTATTTTCTTCCGACAGCTGTGCGCCGTTTACATTAATATATCCGAACATACTGCCTCCGATTTAGGTTCTGCGAATAAATTTTTCCCTGCATTTCGGGCAGGTAATCTCTATCTTTCCATGTCCCCTCGGCACACGGACTTCCTGTTTACACATCGGGCACTTGAAAAAGCGGTAATCCCTTGCCTGTCCCATGCGTTTTTTAAACCGGTTCCACGATACGGTGCGGTTATAACGGAAATTCAAATACTTCTGGTTTTCTTCATAACGTTTGGATGTATTTCTTGAAAATACCCGGAAATACATATAAATCATTAAAATCAGCGCTACAAAGGAAAACAGGCCGATGCGTGTAAACATACCGACAAGCAAAAGAATCAGAACAAGCCAGGACTGCATCCGTGCCAGTTCATCCATGCCATTTCTTCCCTGCATAAAACGATACAATTTGTCTCTCATACAATTCCTCTTTTCTGTGTTTCGTCGATATTTTTCGTGTCTTATATTAGTTATATATCATGGGAAATCATATCGTCAAGCAACGTATTTTCTTTTCATACACTTTTCATAAAGTGTTTAGAAATCCGGGAAATTTATAATGGTATAGACGTGAAAAATGAAAATTTCCAAAGAATACTGCTGATATTTACGGAAAACATCTTAAGAAGAAGGACGATAAGCCGGGTTATGTCGTTGGGTGATCATCTATCTAGTACGATTGTTGCCAACCGTCTCAAGCGACCTACCTAAAGCTGGCGGGCCACGTCAGCGCTTTGTTTCGGTCTTGCTTCGAATGGGGTTTACATGTGCCCTCTCTGTTACCAGCGAGGCGGTAGTCTCTTACACTGCCATTCCACCCTTACTATAGAGGTGCATCTGTGATGCATCTCTTATAGCGGTATATTTCTGTTGCACTTTCCTTAGAGTTTCCTCCACCGGCCGTTAACCGGCATCCTGCCCTGTGAAGCCCGGACTTTCCTCACCTGCGGTCTTTCGACACCTGCAGCCGCGATCACCTGTCCTCCATCTTAAGATGCTTTTCCACTATAACACAGTTTCCAGTAAGGTTCAAGCCGTAAAGTTTACCGTGTTTTTATACATTAAAACAACTTCCTCCGACAAATTCCCGCACCAGAGAACTCTGTGCAATTCCTTCCGTCGGAAGCGGCAGAAAATAGTCCAAAAACTTAAGCAGACGCTTCGCTTCCAGATATTCTGCACTGTCACGCGGAATCTGAAACAGAAGCGGTTCCGCATATACTTTAAGCACCGCAACCTCATACAGTAAAGCGGAATTAAACATGACATCCGCACTGTCCTGAAACGGGAAAATATTTTTTTCTTCTCCCCTTCGCACAGATTTCCACATCGCAATCGTCTCCTGTGCCGTCGTTCCACGGGTTCTGGCATCTCTCACGATCCGGCGTAACAGACGGCAGTCCGTCGTGGACAGCGGATTGTGTTCATCAATATTCAACTGTGTCAGCGCAGAAATATAAATCTTAAATTTACTTTCTGCGGGAAGTGTATACGACAGCTTATCGTTCAGACCATGAATTCCCTCTATGACAAGAATATCATTTTCTTTAAGCTGCAGGGTCCTGCCACGGTATTCCCTCTTTCCCGTCTTGAAATTGAAAGAAGGCATATCTACTTTCTCCCCTGCCAGAAGCCGGGTCATATCTTCATTAAACTGTCTGACATCCAGTGCCTCCAGACATTCAAAATCAAGATTTCCGTCTGCATCCCTCGGACACCGCTCCCTGTCATCATAATAATCATCCAGACTGATCGGATGCGGTTTTCTTCCCTTTGCCAGAAGCTGAATCGACAGGCGGTTGGAAAATGTCGTCTTTCCGGAAGAAGACGGACCTGCAATCATGACAAATTTAATTCCTTTTTTTGCTGCAATCTGTGCTGCCAGGGAACCGATCCGTTCCTCCATCAATGCTTCCTGAAGCAGAATAATCTGTTCACCCCTGCCGGATGCGATTGCATCATTGAGCGCACCGATCGTTCCAACGTCCAGCATACGGCTCCAGCTGCGTGATTCTTTTAATGTGTGGTACAGTTTATTGGAGGTATGAAGCGGTTCCACTTCATCTCCCTTTTTATTTGGGAACAAAAGAACAAAGCCGTCTTCATATAACTCCAGATCAAACACTCCGAGGTATCCCGTGGATGGAACCATATAACCGTAATAATAGTCCTGATGTCCGTCCAGCTCATAAATATTGACACGCGAACTTCTGCGATAATGTAAAAGCCGCTCTTTGTCCTTCATTCCCTTATCATGAAACAGCTGTTCCGCATCTTCTGTTTTTACACTGCATTTCTTGATCGGTAAATCGGCCTCTACCAGACGCTGCATCTCTGCACGCAGTGCCTGCACGGCTGCTGCATCATTTGCAGTTCCATGCAGTTCACAGTAATAACTTTCTCCCAGAGAATAATATACCCTGATTTTTACCTGATCCTTCCACAGATTTTCTACCGCCTTCTGCAATAAAAGCGTCATACTTCTGCGATAGGTGCGTTTGCCGTCCCTGTCCGTCATCGTCAGAAACGAAATTTTACCGGGTGCCTTCACCACTTTTGAAAGTTCCCGCAGCTTTCCATCTACACATGCCAGTACAATCCTGTCACTGTAATTTTTCTGATATTGTTTTGCAATCTGTTCCAGTTTTGTCTGCTCCGGAATCAGAACCAGTTCGGTTTTCTCCGGCGCAGTCTCCAATGTGATCTCAAATTCCTGCACTTTTTATCGCCCCCAAAATCGTATACGCAGATTCATTCTGCTGTAATTTTTCCTGCACTTCTGCAATACGTCGTATGATCTGTTCCGATTCTTTCTGTGCTTCAAGCGTCTGCAGAATCTGTGTCAGCTGTCCATGCTGACGCACCAAAAACCGGCGCAGTACCGGATTTCCGTTTCTCAGAAGAAGCGGTCCGTAAATATCACAGACTGCAATTGTCTGATCGTTCAACCGGTTCCACGTTTCATCCTGCTCCGTTTTTACGGCACGCATCATCGGATAATATTTTCCTTCTTCACAGACCATATCTTCATCTTCAATTTTATACTGATGCTGGCGCAGATATTCCCGGACCTTATGTATTTCAGACTGTGGCTGCAAAATCAGTTCTTTCGCTGTACTGCAGACGGATTCCCCTTCCGTCAGAATATGCAGAATCAGTTCTCCACCCATTCCTGCAATCAGAATGGAATCCGCTTCATTTGGAAGCAGTGCCTCTGCCCCGTCCGAAAGCCTGGTCTGTATATATTCCTCCAGCCTGGCTGCCCGGATATGTTCCTGTGCCCGGGCAAGCGGTCCCTCATTAATATCCATTGCAATGGCTCCCTTTATTTTCTGCCTCTGTACCAGTGCAATCGGCACATACGCATGGTCTGTTCCGATATCCGCAAGGATACCGCCGGTTGTAACCATGGAAGCCACTGCTTTCATTCTCCTCGATAATTTCATCATGTTACTCTAAATAATCCTTTAACTTACGACTTCTGCTGGGATGGCGAAGCTTACGGAGCGCTTTTGCCTCAATCTGACGGATTCGTTCTCTGGTTACATTGAACTCTTTTCCGACTTCCTCAAGGGTTCTCGCCCTTCCATCCTCCAGACCAAAGCGAAGCGTCAGCACTTTCTGCTCCCGCTCGGTCAGTGTTCCGAGTACCTCTTCCAGCTGTTCCTTAAGCAGCGTAAAAGTTGCAGCATCTGCCGGTACCGGTACATTATCATCTTTAATAAAATCGCCCAGATGGGAATCTTCCTCTTCTCCGATTGGTGTTTCCAAAGATACCGGTTCCTGTGAAATCTTTAAGATTTCCCGCACACGTTCCACCGGCATCTTCATCTCTTCCGCGATTTCTTCCGGCGTAGGTTCCCGCCCGAGTTCCTGCAGCAGCTGTCTGCTGACACGAATGAGCTTGTTGATCGTTTCCACCATGTGCACCGGAATACGGATGGTTCTTGCCTGATCCGCAATTGCACGGGTAATTGCCTGCCGGATCCACCATGTTGCATAAGTGGAGAACTTATATCCTTTGCGGTAATCAAATTTTTCTACCGCCTTGATCAGTCCCAAATTTCCTTCCTGAATCAGGTCTAAAAACAGCATGCCCCTGCCCACATAGCGCTTGGCAATGCTGACTACCAGACGAAGATTTGCCTCCGCCAGACGTTTTTTGGCATCTGATCCACGGTCGACATCCAGTTGCAATGCTTTGATCTCCGCTTGTATTTCTTCTTTTTCCTGTTCATCACCGGTTTCTGCCAGACGCTCTTTGAGCAGTGGAATTTTTTCAACTGCCACACTTCCGGCCTCCATCTTCTGTGCCAGCTCAATTTCTTCGTCTGCAGACAGCAGCGGCACTTTGCCGATTTCCTTTAAGTACATGCGTACCGGATCCTCGACACTTACGCCCTCCGGAACCGAAAGATCAATCTTTTCTACTTCTACCTCGTCTTCGTCATCCAGAATGATATCATCATCCTCATCATCCCCGTCACTGATCCTGAGGACATCTACTTTATTTGCTTCCAGGAAATCCAGAACCTTCTCCATCTTTTCTTCGTCAAGATTCATATCCCTGAAAAAATCGCTGATCTCCTGATACTCCAGAATGTTCCGTTTCTTTTTCCCCAGTTCCAGCAGACTTTTCAGTTTTTCTCTGAACTTTGCCTTTGTTTCTTCCGTTTCCACTGCTGCATTCTCTTCTTTTTTCTTTGCCATGTCGTTTCGTCCTCTCAGGTTACTTTCTATTTTGTCCCTAATCAATAGAAATATGCGTTTTCTTCAGCTTCTCCAATTCCTTCTGTTCATTGATCAGCTGCATAACGACCGTCAGATCATTCGGATCTGACTGCCGGCTTCGAACATCAATACTGTTTTCCTTGATTCTCTCAATTGTTTCCTTTAATGCTTTTTCTTTGTCCTGTTTTGTCTCTACTTCATGAATTTTTGCATTAAAAAGCCCCGCAATTTCTTTTTGTTCTTCCTCCTCCTGAAACCGGCTGATAATCTTTGCCGGATTCACCTGTCCGCTCTCCCCATACTGGGTGAACAGCTCCTGTGCCGCTTTGCGATACAGCGGTTCCGTGAAATCTTCCTCCGTGATCCATCCTTTGATGCTGTCAAAAAGCCGCGTATCCTCGATCAGCCAGGTCAGAAGCAGCTTCTGTGACTGTTTCATGCCATCTTCTTTCTTTTTTTCATGGATACCGCTCTTTAACGGAGCCGCCTTTGTAATCCCGCTCCCTGCCATTGCCAGATTATTCACAAGCTTCCGCAGATCCTCAAAGCCAATCCTGTACTTATCAGCGACCGCCTGGATATAATTGTTGCGCTCAAGCTCCTCCGGAAAGGCTAAAAGCCGCCGCGCCGTCTCATTATAAAATGCCGTCTTGGACTCCGGATCATTCATATCATAATTCTGCTCCAGCATACGGATTTCAAACAGAAAACTGTTTTCCGCCTGATCAATCCGCTTCTGATATTCTTCGGCCCCAAGTGCTTTGATAAATTCATCCGGATCTTTGTACGGCTGCATGTTTATGACTTTCGTGATAATTCCAACTTCTTTTAAAATCGGAATTGCACGGAGTGCCGCCTTTACCCCAGCCCCATCACTGTCATATGTCAGATACACTTCTTTGGTGTAGCGTTTCAGCAGACTGGCATGTCCACTGGTAAGCGATGTGCCAAGAGAGGCCACCGCATTGTCAAAGCCTGCCTGGTGCAGTGCAATGACATCCATATATCCCTCACATAAAAGCAGCTGCGGTTTTCTGGTTGTCCTTGCAATATTTAATCCATACAGATTCCGGCTCTTGTCAAAAATCTTCGTCTCCGGCGAATTCAGATACTTCGGTTCCCCTTCGCCCATGACACGCCCTCCAAATCCGATCACCCGGTTATGTACATCCATGATCGGAAACATGGCACGATTCCAGAATTTGTCATGGCCTCCGCGCACCTCATCGATGGAGACAAGCCCCGACTCTTTCAGCAGCGCATCGTCATATCCCACATGTCTTAAATAGCGATAGAGATCATCGCTGTACTGATCCGAATAGCCCAGGCCAAATTTGCGCATCGTTTCATCCGACAGCTCCCGCTTACGGAAATACGCATATGCTTTTTCCCCTCTCGGGCTGCGCAGAAGTTTATAAAAATACTTTGCGGCTTCTTTGTTAATCTCCAGCAGCTTCGTGCGCTTGTCCGCCTCACGTTTCTGTGCACCTGTCATCTCCTGCTTGGGAAGTTCAATTCCCGCACGATCGGCAAGTACCTGCATCGCTTCGGTAAAAGTATAATTCTCATACTGCATCAGAAATGTAAAAACATTGCCTCCCGCTCCACATCCAAAGCAGTAATACATCTGTTTATTTGGAGAAACGGAAAATGATCCCGTCTTCTCATTATGAAAGGGGCATAACCCAAAATATGTACTTCCTTTTTTCTGCAGACGCACATACCCGCCGATCACATCCACAATGTCATTGCGGGAACGTACCTCCTCAATCAGATCATCTGAAAAATACGGCGTGGAAATCCCCTCCTTTCTCTAGTCATCAATATCCATCCACTTTCCATGCCTGCGGCATAAAATTTTCTTTAAATTTGGTAATCGCATACTTATCTGTCATACCAGAAATATAGTCACAGACGATGCGCCCTTTGTCTTCACCCTCATCCAGCATTTTTAATAACTTTGCCGGCAGCTGCTCGATATGGTCCATATAAAAATAATACATCTGTTCCAGCATGGCCTTAGCTTTTACTTCCTCGCCTTTTGCGACCGGATTCCGGTATACATGTTCAAACATGAACAAGCGCAGATCCCGCAGCGCCTCCGCGGTCTCATCCGACATAATGATATCGTCTCTTCCCATACTGTTGCTGATGATATCGTGGATCAGGTGATCCAGGCGCTCTCTCGTGGTAAATCCCAGCGTACGACGCAGTTCCACGGGAATATCTTCCTCATCCAGGATCATTGCACGGATCGCATCGTCAATATCGGAATTGACATATGCAATCTTATCGGACAGGCGCACAATCTTTCCTTCCAGCGTGTGCGGAATCGTCCGTGTCTGATGGTTTAAAATTCCATCCCGGACCTCCCAGGTCAGATTCAGTCCTTCTCCGTCTTTTTCCAGTTTTTCTACAATACGTACGCTCTGTTCGTTGTGGCGGAACCCGCCTTCATACACCTGATTCAGCAGAAATTCTCCTGCATGTCCAAACGGTGTATGCCCCAGATCATGCCCCAGTGCTATCGCCTCAACCAGATCTTCATTCAGCCGGAGCGCCTTCGCAATGGTTCTCGCATTCTGCGATACTTCAAGCGTATGTGTCAGCCGCGTCCGGTAATGATCTCCCATCGGTGTGAGAAAAACCTGCGTCTTACTTTTCAGTCTCCGGAAAGACTTACTGTGCAGGATACGGTCACGGTCCCTCTGAAAGACCGGACGAATATCACACTGCGGTTCCTCCCTGTCTCTGCCCTTTGAATTTATGGACAGACAGGCGTACGGACTTAAAGTATCTGCTTCTATCTGTTCTATTCTTTCCCGAATTGTCATATTCTGCTCATTTCTGCGGCACAAACCGCCAAAATCCTTACAATATTTCAAACAACTCTACATATTATATATTCTGCGTGAATTCCTGATTTCCTTTTTTATTTTGCATTTCCTCCGAGTACTTTCCGCAGCTGTTGCAGACAGATACCCGTAATCTGATTTTCGTAGCTTCCAAAATAAAATTTGTTATCTTTCACCAGAATACATCCGACCCAGTCTCCATCCACAGGATCTTCCTCCAGCGCCTGCTCCATCTCCTGATATCCCCGAAGTGTAAAATAGGCATCATAATCCGAAAAATCCGCTGTGCGGTAGGTCACATCCGGAAACTGCATCCTAAGCCCCTGTATCAGATCCGCCGGACATGCCACATAACCTGTCGGCTCATGCGAATATGCCGATTCCAAAGCCCAGTCTTCATCCCAGAGAAGAAACACATCATCCGTTTCCCATGCCTTGTCTGTTTCCACCAATGCCACCGGTGCATATGTTCCTCCATCGGTTCCGGCTGTCTGTACGAGATTTGTTTTTCCGGTCGGATCGGTATACAGAAGATTTGCAATCGCAAGCTGATAAAACCGACTGTCGCAGCGCTCTCCACGCTCTGCCAGATAGCCCTGGGCAATTCCGTTTTTCTCCAGATCCGCTTCCTCATTTACCGGTACATAAACCGCATCTCCATATTCCATCGGTCCCATCCGCGTATCCTCAGTCAGAAATTCCGCAACCTTCGTATAATCCCCTGCGGTATCTTTTGGCATCAGAAGTACTATCACGACAACAATTGCAGCAGCCGCAATACTACAGCCAACCGTCACAATCTTTCTGATCATCCGGTGTCTGCGCGATTCTTCTTCCCCGGCAGATGCCGGTATTCCATCTATATTTTTAACCGCATACTGTCTGGATGCATAGCTAAATACAAATGCACCGATGACAAGAATAAAAACAACCATTGCCAACAGACAGGTGATTTCCTGCCAGGTCCGCATCCGGCCGCAAAGCAGCAGATGATCGATCAGACATGTTGCTCTGCCTGATGATTTCTGTTCAAATTTCAAACGACAGACGCCGTTCATTCCAAGACATACCAGCGCAAACACCGCACCATCAACCAGTGCATAGCGAATCCACCGCACCTTTTCCCGGATTACAGCAAGCGGAAACAGTGAAAGCACAAACGCAAACATGATCATCCCCGCAAAAAAATATGCCCATTTTTCCAAAAGCGATGTGTTCCACATCTGCCGTACATATTCCACTGCGGAAGCTCCATTGATATTTCCCCAGCCGGTGACCCGGGAGATCAGAAACGCAATTCTTAAAATTCCCCATAAAACCAGATAACCAACAGCATATTTCCACAACAGCCGTCCTGTGATCTGACGATCTGACAATTCCTGCTGCATCCCTCCGTTTTCCATTCCCGCACGGGTTCGTATCCGGAAAAATACCAGCGTAAATGCAACAAACGCAGGAAATCCACCCATACTTCCGACAAACCCATTGATAAAAAGCATCACCGTAAATGCCAATATGGCGGAAACCAAAAGACGCATCGGATCTGCATCCATCGTTTCAGGTTCTTTCTTATCATACTTCATGCCATAGCCTCCTTTTTGCGATCTTTAAGAAGCGCCCATGCCGTAATTCCTGCCGTCAGTGCTTCCGCAGCCATAAACGACAGCCAGACACCACGGATTCCAAATATACGTGACAATATCACGGAACACACCGCAATAGCTACAAATCCTCTGCAAACCGAGGCCGTAAATGCCTCTTTTGCATGCTCCGATGCACTCAGATACCCGGTTCCGATAATATTGAAACCGGCAAACAAAAATCCGATCACATAAAGCCGCATTCCTGTAAATGCATATTCCGCCATCTTTACCGAATGTTCACTGTTAAACAAGGCTACCATCGGGTCTGTAAATCCCCAGACAAGCGAAATAATCAAAAGACTGAAAACAACGCCCGTAGCCAGTCCCAGATGCAGAATCTTTTTAACCGCACGTTCATTCCCTTCTCCGTAATAACGGCTGACCAGTGGCTGGGCTCCCTGGGAAATCCCGTTAAAAATACAGGTAAATATGAGTGCAAAGTTGGCAATCACGCCATAGGCAGCCACTCCTACATTTCCGGCAAGCCCTAAAATCAGGTAATTAAAAAGCGTTGTTGTCACTCCGGAAGAAAATTCTCCCACAAATGCCGGCACCCCCAGCTGGCAGGATGCTGTAAGCATCCGTACCGATGGTCTGGTCTTTGCAAACTGTACCGTATTTTTCTTCTGAAAAAAATGAATACTGCAGATTAATATGCTGACGATCGGAGAGGCTGCTGTGGCAAGTGCTGCTCCTGCCAGTCCCATCCCCATTGGAAACATAAACACATAGTCAAGGACAACATTGGAAAAACTTCCCATCATCGTTCCAATCATGGCGAGGGTCGGAGCATTGTCGTTGCGGACAAACGCAGAAAACACATAATTCATCATAAAAAACGGTGTAAATAATAAGAAAATCCTCGTATATGTGCGGCCCAGCTGCGTGATCCCGGCATCCGCCCCCATCATATGCATCACCGTATCCGGAGAAAAAATGCCAGACAGGACAAATGGAATGCTGATTATGAGGATACACAAAATCGCATTTGCAAAATATTTCTTTGCACTGTCATCTTCCTGTGCTTTTAATATCGTATACCGGGTTGCCGATCCTACCCCAATCATCGATCCTATGGCAAAAATCAGGTTATATACCGGCAGCACCAGATTCAATACGGTAATCCCGTCCGTTCCCGCTGCCTGCGAGATAAAGAATGTATCCACGATAATATAGCAGGAAATCCCCAACATTCCACAGATATTCTGGGAAACATATTTTATAAACTGTTTTTGAATATTCATATTTATATAGTTATCCTTTTTGTTGTGTGCATCAGCATGCTTCGTTATACATTGTCACCAGGCGGAGCCTGATGACCTGCGCATGCATCAGCATGCTTCATTATACCATATTTTATATAACAAAAAAGCCTTGATCTCTCAAGGCTTTCTCACATCTTAGTGCGGAAGATGGGACTTGAACCCACACGATCGCAATGATCACAAGATCCTTAGTCTTGCTCGTCTGCCAGTTCCGACACTTCCGCATGTCTTAGCGACTCGTTTATAATAACAAACTCTCCCTCATATGTCAATGGTAATTTTTAATTTTTTTAAATTTTTTCTTTTATTGCAACAAAATAAAAAAAATTAAAATTATCTATTGACATATTGCTCAGATTCCTATAGAATAGCATTTGTTCGCAGGAGTGGCGGAATTGGCAGACGCGCAGGCTTCAGGTGCCTGTGGTAGCAATATCGTGTGGGTTCAAGTCCCATCTCCTGCATCGAAAAAGGATTCATCCAGATGGATGAATCCTTTTTGTTTATCTATAGTTTTTAAACCATCCTATGACTATGACTCTGACTCCGTTTCCCCAGTCGCTGCCTCCATGACAGATTCCACCGACACCACTTCCGGTCCGGCTGTAAATGCTTCCTCTGCATCGGCTGCTTCCATCGGATCCTCATGCTCTTTCTTTTCCTCATCTTCCCAGAGCGAATCATACTTTTTGCGTTTTTCCAACCGCGCCATCATTCCGGCGTTTTTCGCCATAATATAGAGATCCTTATCATATTCCATCAGTTTCTTCTCATCCTGCATCGGCACCTGATCTCCATGCATCAGGCGTCTTGCCACGGTCATGATCTTTCCCATTTCCTCCCCATAATCTTTTGCGGCCTCGCCCTGCTGCTTTGCCACAACACTGTTAAACTTACCTTCCCATTGCGCCATAAGCTGATTTACATAATTCTGATACTCGTCCTGTTTCTCCGCAACCGCATTATATTTCAGTTCCAGTGTAGCAGCTTCATCCGCATACCGTGTTTTTCCATCCGGCGTACTTTCCATCCGCTCCTTTAACTCTTCCCGCTGCTTCGACAGTTTGAATTTCTGCTCGTTATATGATTTCAGAACAGAACTGTAAATTCCCCTTGCCTCTCCTGTTTTCATAATATTTCCTCCGTGAAATGCATCCATCCATTGTTTCCTTACATTTCATATATCGGACTATTCACGCGATTCTTTATTTATATTCTACTCTTCCCGCCATTCTTTTAGTGCAGCAGAAAGCTTTCTGTCAATATCTATTCTGGTTGCTTCACACGCATCAGGGTATTCTTTTGCCGCTCTGAATATAAAGCGTAGCACAAATTTAAGTCCTACCGGCAAAGCCATACGAAGCAAAGATTCCGGCAGTACAAAATGCGTTCCATGTTCATACACAAGTGGTACAAATTGACAGACATGAGGGCGCTCCTTTAAACGCTGGTCCATGCGGCGGATATACTTTCCCGCTTCCCAGAAGGAATCATCATCTGCACCAACAAGAAACAAAAAACAGCTTTTTCATAGTTTTTCCCTCGACTTGCCAATCAATAATCAACACTTATCGTTCCTGTCAATGTCAAGTTAGCACACGCTAACCGTGCTGTCAACTTTTATTTACTTTGACAAACGCATAAATGATACATAAGATTGCTGCAATTGTCTCGGATAAAACGGTTGCAAATGCTGCTCCTGCCACACCGGTTTTCAACACAACTACAAACAGCAGATCGAGCACGATGTTGAGCAGGCTGCAGAACACAAGAAAAATCAGCGGTGTTTTGGAATCTCCAAGCGCTCTTAAAATAGAAAACGGCGTAAAATATGCGGCAACCGCGATCAGACCGCCCATGAAAATATACATATACGTCAGTGCATCCGGCATAAGAGACTCTGGTGTGTTTAATAACAATAAAACAGGTTTCGTTGTTACAAGTGCAATGACCGTCATGATTAAGGCAATCAATATACAGGTATAGCCGCCATTTGCAATGGATGCAGCCGTACCCTTTTCATCTTTCGCTCCAAAATACTGCGAAACCACAACTCCCGTTCCGATTGCCGCGCCCATGCACATGGACATAAATGTCATGGAAAGCGCATTGGTTGCACCAGTAACAAAATGTCAATAGTTTTTTAATCATTTTTTTCAAAAAGGCAAAAAAATAGAACGTATAGTTTATTTCCATACGCTCTATCTCACATTTCATATTAAATTTTGAATTCTACAAACAGGAAGTTATAGTGCCACCTTTTTCCATTTTCTAATCTTAGTTCTAAAGGTTCCAAACGGAGCCACTGTGTTAACATGCATGAATTTGTATACTTCCCAGACGGCTGTTTTAGTTGCCTCGTCGGCCCATTTTCTCATATGTGGTTTAAACAATTCTTCCTCACTTAGTGAATCGATCATTGCATAAATAGAATCAATGTTCTCATTCAACATGTCTTTCAACTCTTGCAGTGACAGGTGTGCATATGTATCTGTGAACCATTGATATAATTCACCAAGCTGATTCCACTTAAAATTATCGGAGGGAGTTTTGACCTGAAGCCCCTTTCTTTCGTCTGCTTCCCATTTAAGGATGAGCGTTGTCCATCCAACCTGATAAGCAAGATTTTCTGCTGGAGTTCGATCAACCTCATCAATTCTCTTATCTTTTAAAGGTTCCGGAATATCATTAAATTCTGATATATACTTTGCAAAGCTTTTATTTATCTCGTTTTTAAGTTCATCCTTATTCTCATATGTTCTCACTATTCTATCTCCTCAAATTCGATTTGTTGCTCAAATCATATCACATTCTCAAACATATCTCAATTCCAATTGTCTCTGCCCCCATCTATTGCATTGCCTTTCGGCTTGCTTCTGTCCCTGCCGGGAGTTTATCGGCACGCTGACAACGCAAGTGTCAACATGGGGTTTGAAACTTTTTTCGGGTAGTTATTTCTGTCGGTGCTAAACGTGTGCCACTGGCACTCAGCACCCTCTGTACTCCCGGCAGACAAAACGAAACTCCTGTCGCTGTCCCTTCGGCATGTTTTCCGTTCTGCCTGTTTTTCAAAAATCCTCAGAATCGGATTTTGTGAAAATAAACAAGCCGACGCAATTTCATCTTTTACAAAAGTCCAAAATACATCGGCTCAATCCTTTGACCTGATCGGTCATTATTCATTTTTACTGACTGGCTCATACCGTCCATTTTTAATAATGAGCAAAACAAAAGGCACTAACTTTTTACGGTTAATGCCCTTTTGCGTTAATCACTATTAAATGTAAAAAATGCGGCAAAACCTCTGGCAAAATTTTGGCAAAATTCTGTTCAAAAAGGCTTGTAAAATAAAGTGGTTATGCTATAATAATATCGAGCCGTGGGAAGGCATGGGTAATGCCCTAATCCAAATATTCCATTTACGGGATTAAGAATGGTATATCCATTCTTTTTTTTTACCTATCAGGAGGTGTAAAATTGGCTAACGATAAACCCTTTACTGTGGAAGAACAGATTGATACGATGAAAAAATATGTGACACTCACAAAGAGAGCAAGAATGCGTGATTTTTTACAATATTCTGGATATTTTCGTGCCAGCAGATATGGAAAGTATTTGTTATCATACACCAATGTATTTGCGATGAAGCCGTCACAGGATGTGCTGTTTGCTTTGTATCAGTTTGATTTTGAACTGAGGAAGGTTATGTATGAAGCTTGTGCGAAAGCAGAAATTCAAATAAAGTCTGCGATTGCTAATGCGGTTTCATTGAAAACTGGTGATGCAGTGTTTTATCTGGAGCAACAGAATTATACACCAACGAGAAGTGAAAGAAATAAGTTTTACAGAAAAAAGAATGTTAAATTTTTCAATAGCTTCTTTAGTGATATACAGGATAAGGAAGAAATGTTGCGAAAAGATGTATTAAAATATCCTGAACTGAAGGAATATAGAAATGGCGGTAAGAGAGCTGCGATGAATATTCCGAGTTGGGCGGCATTTTCATATTTTGAGTTTGGTACGATTGAGAATATTTATATGTATTTAAGGAGTGATCTGCGTAAGGAAGTTTTGCTGTATAGTTACAGCCGGGGAAAATATGGTAAGAGGATAACAATGCAGATGGATACTTGGCTGAATGGTGTAAGAACATTACGAAATATCTGTGCCCACCACTCCAGACTCGTAGGAATGCAGGAGGCTATTGTACTTCCGGATGCGGAAGATGATGCCGATATACTTCTAAATGGGGAGGATTTCTTTTCAAGATTGTATGCTCTGAAAAAAGTAATGAATCCGAAAGACAGCGAAGCAATGAAAATAAAGTTAAAGAAAATCATTGCAAGAGCTAAAATTGATGTGTATCAACTTGGTGTTCTGCCGGTGGATTGGGAAGAGAAATTTGACAGAATAAAGGATCTGTAAAGTACATAAAATAGAATGAGCCGTGGGAAGGCAAGGATTGTCTGCAACTGCAGACAATGCCCTCAATCCAAATATTCCATTAACGGGACGGACAGGTGTATATCATCTGTCCGTTTTGTTATAAAATACGCAACATTACTGTTTTCATGATGCCATTATAGTATTTTAACCATCCAATATGCATCTGCGTATGTACCATCTTTATATTTCATATTATGCGGAAATGTGCCCATTTTCTCAAATCCTATTTTCTTGTACAACGCTATTGCCCTATCATTATCTGCAACCACTTCAAGTTCGAGTTGCTCTATTCCCTTTTCTTTTGCAATCTCGCAAAGAAGTTCAAGCATTTTCCTTCCTATCCCCATTCCTGTATACGCTTGAAATAGAGCAATTCCAACACTAGCTCTATGACGATATCTACTGGGAGCATTCCCCATCAAAGAACAATTACCTATATACTTACCATTAAGAAAAGCCAATAGCATTAGGTTGCCCTCTGATTCATTTTGATTCCGAATAAAGTTTTTTTCTTGTTCAATGGTTAGCGTAATTTCCTCTGGTTCTTTAACGAGAAATCTTGTTTCACCACAGGTTTGCTTTAAATAATCTATCAGCATTTCTGCATCTTCTTCTCGTGCATTTCTAAGCCTTAATTCCGTTCCATCTAATTGTATAACATATTCTTCTATATACATCCTTTTTCCTCCATCAAATTTCACAGCTCGACAGACTGAGATTTGTCTTTATCTTATTTATCAAAATACTTATCACAGTATTCAAGTGATAGATTGATAAACTCCTGCAATTTATCAATATCATTATACATTCCATGGTTCGATTTTGGAAATTCAACATAATCGTATGGCACACCATTCTCTTTCAATGCATCTATTAAAGGGTATTTAAGTTGAGTCGGCACACAATGGTCGATTAGTCCATACCCCATCAAGGTCGGCACCGAGTTTGCATCCACCAAATATGTAGGCGAAACAGAGTAAATATACGGAAGATATTCTTTTGATGCCATCATTTCATCTGTAATTCTAATCCCTGTCATCATGGTTGCAAAATCCGCATCTGTGGTTATATGGTCTATCGATTTCAGCAAACTCCAATCGGATGGCTCAAATGAAGCAGGACCTGCGAGTTGAAAGACAAACTTTACTGGGATTGCAGAAATGTCAGCATTTTTATATGCATAGTTCATCGCAAGTGTTCCACCTGCTGACACCCCACAGGTAGCCATTTGTGTTAAATCAATTCCAAGCTGCGATGCCTGCTCCTTGATTGCGGCAACACAACTTAGAATTTCTTCATTCATTAACTCAAGACTGGCGTTGAGTAATTCTTCTTCACTTTTTTCCTTCTTTGATTGCAATGTATACTCAACCGTTGCTGTTACGTATCCTTTTGACGTATAATATTTGCACCACGCATCGCCATCTTCTTTGCTCCCGGAATTAAAACTTCCTCCGTGTATATAAAGAATCAGGCATTTTGACTCTGGCGTATCAAGATTTTTCGGCACATACAAATCATATTTGTGGTCGCTCGGATTTTCATAATCAAGATTTTCATACACACATCCTACTGTATCATTCCATTCAACTTGGATAAGCTTCATCGGTAAAGATCCAAGACGTTGAATGTTGATGAGCATACCCACAATAAAGGATACAACAAACAGAAAAATCAACATACCTATTTTACGATTTTTATTTGTACTGAACATGACATTTCTCCTTATATGATGTGGTCTAAAACAAGTTTTCCGGTAATACCGCCAAGTATTACACCGGCGATAATAACTCCACAACCAAGGAGAACCCATGCTAAAATTTGTTTCTGTTTTGTATTCATACTTATTTATCTCCTCAATTTCAGATTGTCATTTCTGCAATACTATCACTTAATTGTCATCAAGTTTCTTTGACAAATTCCGGTTTTCAGCTCGCAAGCTGGAAGTTATCAATCATCTTTTTTACTATGATTTTTTTGTATGTAACAGCCTATAAGACCCCCAATTGCCAAACCAATAAGTCCCCCTAATGTGTCACTTAAATTTTTTCCAATAACATATCCGACTACAGCCCATATATACCATTTACACATGATATCTGATACCTTCAAATCATTCATGATAATTTTCCTCCCCAATTCCGATTTGTTGCTCAAATCATATCACATTCTCAAACATATCTCAATTCCAATTGTCTCTGCCCCCATCTATTGCATTGCCTTTCGGCGTAAATGTGTTTCCTTCTGTTTTTTATTCATCATTTTTTCCATAATCATCTATTTCCTTTCTTTCCTGTGCCCGACAGAGAGAGGTTTGCTTCTGTCCCTGCCGGGAGTTTATCGGCACGCTGACAACGCAAGTGTCTGTTTATTGCAAAAGTAAAATGCAGAAAGTTGCAGACCGCATTTGTAGGTGATTGCAGAAGCAACGGATGGGGTGAATGTAGGTCTTAATTTGCCGCATCCGTTGCTTTTACAGGGGTTTGGGGGAGTAGCCCCCAAGAACTGTTTGCAACAAACTACATACACGATATTTTGCAACAACCTACATTTTGCCTCTGCAAAAAACAAAGTGTCAACATGGGGTTTGAAACTTTTTTCGGGTAGTTATTTCTGTCGGTGCTAAACGTGTGCCACTGGCACTCAGCACCCTCTGTACTCCCGGCAGACAAAACGAAACTCCTGTCGCTGTCCCTTCGGCATGTTTTCCGTTCTGCCTGTTTTTCAAAAATCCTCAGAATCGGATTTTGTGAAAATAAACAAGCCGACGCAATTTCATCTTTTACAAAAGTCCAAAATACATCGGCTCAATCCTTTGACCTGATCGGTCATTATTCATTTTTACTGACTGGCTCATACCGTCCATTTTTAATAATGAGCAAAACAAAAGGCACTAACTTTTTACGGTTAATGCCCTTTTGCGTTAATCACTATTAAATTATTCGTCCAACATTATCTTTTCTTAATTTTTCTTCTGTCTGCGATATTCGGAACAAATTAGCAATCAATTCTGTACTTCCCATGTAATCAAGAATTTTCTGTCCTAGTTCTAATTGTTTTTTCGTATGAATATCATCAACATCTAATCCACCGTATAGCCCCATATATCCGGCATTTTGAAAAATTGCAAATTCCTCATTTGTAATAACACCTGCATTATGTGCTGTCTCTGCCAGCATTTGATTCCACTGCTTGATATCTCCTCTAACAACAAGTCTTCTGTTATCTTCATCCAATTCATTAAAGTGGTCAGCGACTTCCTGTCTGTATGTCTGGATTGCAAAATACGTTTGTCCTAACGCAATGACCTCTTTTCTTGGATCTCCATTCTGCACGATCAGATAACATGCATATCTTGACAGTTCATAATCTTTTTGGGGTTTCGTGGTGACTCCAGCTTCAACGATTTTCCTGACCTCAGGAAAATCGTCTGGAATGCTATGCCCGCTGTTTTCACATGCGATCATTGCTCTTTTAATTACTTTTGCAAAATTCTCCCATTTTGCATAATCAAGTGCCGGTCCTAATTCTCTTGCACTCCAATACTCGCTTCCATCTTCCCGGATATGCTTGATATCTTCCTGAGTTCAATATATCCGCTTTTAAAAAAACCGGTGATCACTTTGTTGACCGTCTGTTTCGGCAACAGTGTCTTTTCACAGATCTGTTTCTGCGTGCAGTTTTCCGTGTAAAGGATTGCATTCAGAATATAAAGGCTGTTGTAGGAAATACCGGATTTGCGGGCGTAATCTTCGTAAATAACGCTGATACTCTGCCATGCATTGCAAAAAATCCTTGTCTTTGATTCAATATCCATGGCTTCGCTCTCCTTAGTCTCATTTTAGGACTATTGTATCTCTTTCTATTTTTTGTCAATATCAAATCTTTCATATATTGGACTAAGCACATAATTCTTTATTCCCGAAAAAAGCCACACCAGTAACTATGATGTACCCCACCAGCGAAATAACAGACGCTTCCATGCCAAATTCACCGCCCGTCACCGCAAATAATTTTGCATCAAGAACATAAGTCATGACAGAGAATTGATCCGCTTTTTGTCCAATTGCCAGTCCCCCACCGATCATTACAATATTCCAGATGGCATGCACGATTCCACTGTTCCAGACAGAACCACTCTCGATTGCAATCATTGAAAACATAATTCCCGCCATCGTGCCTGCAACAAGAACCTGCAAACAGCTTCCGATGGAAAAATCCATTCCCAGAATATGAACCATGCCAAACAGCACCGATGGAACGATAACCGCCACCTTACGATTCCATTTTTTCCTTAAAAGATTTAAAATAACGCCCCGAAATACCATTTCTTCGACAAATCCAGCCGCGATTCCGGTAAACATAATTCCGGCACTTAATGTACGAAATATCTGCTTTCCATTCATATGCGAGGAAACATACGCACCCTGAAAGAACAAAAGATAACTTCCTTTTACCAGCAGTGGCAACAGAATAGCAATCAGAATCCATTTTCTTTTAATATGAAATACGGGCATTCCAAAATCAGAAACAGGTAACCTGATCACTTTCTCAATATATATCTTTAAAATAACATAAGTCAGTCCGACATAAAAAATTCCTGCAATGATATTACATATTCCATCCGGAATCTTTATCAGGTTCAATGCACTTCCGGCAAGCTGTGCTGCAAGTTGTGCAATGATGAGAATAACTATGGCAGCAACCGAACCGCCAATTACTTTTTTGGTACTCATTTTTCTGTTTTCCTCCTTATGTTCTGCTTTTTCTGCACGCTCCTGTAAACCACATAGAGGCCTGCGATCAAATAAAAAACGGCTAATACTCCCTGCAAAATATCATCATATTTCCAAACAGTATAATTCCATCCAAGAATTTCATTCATAAAAAAATTAGAAAAATTACAAAGTCCATGTACAAGAACCGGAATGAATAAATGATTCGTCTGTATAAAAAGTGCTGCCAGAAACATGCCAAAACAAATCGCATACAATACCTGTTTTGTCGTATCTGCAAAGTTCTGTCCCACCAGCAGATTCCGGTAATGGCACAGACCAAATCCAAGGGAAGACACAACTACCGCACAATAAATTCCATTTTTCTTTTTTCCCCATGCAGCAAGAAACATATTTAACAGAATTCCCCGCCACACATATTCTTCCAGCAGTCCAATACTAAGACTTGCCACACCGCAGATCAGGAAAAAACAAATCCCTTTACCGGAAAGCAGTGAAAAAACTTTTTTCCCATGAACGAGAGTCATAAGATCATTCCCAATCTGTATTAACGGAAAAATAAACATTCCCAATACCGGTAACCATGACCCATTTCTTTTTTCTTTTCTTACGAAATCTGCTTTTTTGCGAAACAATACAAACATAATAACAAACGTCAACACTTCATTGAATAACATGGAAATATAAGAACTGTATAAAGTTTCCTCCCAGTTGTCCATTACCTTTCCAACCACATAAGCCACCAATGTTCCGGTCAGTTCCCACAGGATATATACAAAGACAGCATATATGACCGGAATGAAATAACGATAAAACGCACGATTCTTTTTCTTCATTTTCTCCCCATCCCTTTCTTACCCCCACTCTTCCACATTCCGGCAGAATCCAATATAGGTAATGATAAAATACACCAGATAAATTCCGAAAAACAATACCGAAGAAATCAAAAAATAAGTTGCCGGTGCCGCCCGAACCCCCGTATAAAAGTCAAACTTACCACCAGTATATACACAGACCAGTCCGCTGATTGCAAGTGACACACATGCCGGACAAAGATAACAACCGGCAAGCTGCTTTAAAATCATCCTGCGGATTTCTCTTCTGCTGTAACCAATCTGAAAGAGAACCCTGTAGCGGAATTTGTATTTTACGGAATCGCTGAGCTGCTGCACGGAAAGCACGGTCAGTGCCACACACAAAAATACCAGTCCGATATAAAAAAGCGGAAACATCAGCGAAGATAACATATATTTCACTTCCGGAATCAGATTGTCACGCACAAGATTTTTTGCCGTATAGGTAACAATTGTATCCGAACCCGAACAGGAATTTCCAAGTGCTTCCCCATCCCAGTCATCCGAAGCTGCTTCCGTCATGGCGTGCCCCTGAACACTATTTTTATCCGGATCCTTCTCCAGATCATCCAGCCGTTTCTCCAGATCCGCAGGTGCCTCGCCTTTGATATCCGCCACCAATTCTGCATAATAGGGATGCATCTGTGCAAGAACGGCATCTGGAACAATAATAATATAATCCCCTCCGTTGTGGCCGTTCTGCGAAAATCCCTCCGTGTGATAGCCCGCAAAAGATAATGTCCCATCTGTTCCCTGAATTTTGATCCGACCGGAAAAATCCCCGGTCTGATTCAGCACGCGGTCTTTGATATGGATGGCATACTGATCTTCTTTTAACTGCACTTCCGAAAGTCCGATCATGGTACGGAGCCGGTTGTAATCCGAGAGTCCCATATAGGTATCGTAATTGCAATATGCCAGTTCTTCATTTTTACTGATCTTTTTCCAGTCCGGTGTGCCATCTGCGTTCCGATACTCTGATCCAAATTCTTTCAGATGTGTATACAGATATGCATTGACCTGATTCGTTTCGTTCTCATAAACCTTATAAGTAAAAATTTCCTTTATGGCTGTCTCCTGTTTCAGCAGAGCAATTTCCTGCTGAAACTCATCCTTCACATTGCTGCTGTATACCTGCACATCAAACGGAAATTTGCTCACAAGCACCTCATTCTGGAAATGATTAAACATAAATGCCACCGAACTTCCGAGTATCGCCAGAGTAAACAGTGCCGTCAGTGTTCCCATGGTAAACCGCAGTGTCCGGATCTTAGAAGAAAACTGCCGGAGCAGAAACAGCGCATCCCCACAGTAAATAGCAGCTCCCTTTTTTCTGACATAACAGGCGATCCACGCCGCAATGCCTGTGTAAAAAAGATAAATCGTCAGCACCAGTCCAATGAGAAAAGCGATTACAACTCCGGTATCCCATGCTTTAAAACAAAACAGAAACACACCGAATACGACAAGAAACAGCACAGATAACGGAAGGAACCATCTCTTTGCCTTTTCATGTGTTTCTTTGATTTCCTCATTCTGTCTCTGGCTGTCCATCAGATCATGGATATTCATTTTGCGGAATTTTTTTTGGCTTCGAAACAGCGCCAGCAGATAACAGCACAGATAACATGCAGCCGTCATCAAAATACAGTTTCGGTTCCATTCCAGATGCAGTTTGTAATCCAGCTGCACCATGCTGTAAAAAATGGACAGAAGGATCTGCTGAAAAAGCAGGCCCAGTCCCATCCCTACAAGAAATGCGCCCGCTCCAAGCAGCAGATTCTCTGTAAAATAAAGTCTCGCAATCTCTTTTTTCTTTACCCCGACCAGAAGATAAATCCCAAACTCACGGCTTCGCTTTTCCAGTATAAACCGCACCATATAATTGATCAGCCACGCAATGATCGGCACGATAAAAGCAGTCGCAAGTCCCGTCATCACACTCATCATGGCATCCATCTGAAACAGATTCTGCACATCTTTGGAAAACAAAAGCGTATGAAACGAAAACATGAGTGCGGTCACGACCGCCATCGTCATAAAATACACTATATAGTCTTTTGCCATGCGCTTTACATTTCGAAAAGCAAGTTTACACATCATGGGAACGTTCACCTCCCGTCAGTGTCATCACATCGAGTATTTCATTTAAAAACGCCCGGCGTTCTTTTTCCCCACGCACCAGTTCATGAAAAATCCGTCCGTCTTTCAGAAACAGAATACGGCTGCAATAACTTGCGGAAAAAGCATCGTGTGTCACCATCAGAATGGTTGCCCCCATGTTTTTGTTCATCTCCGTAAATGTCTCTAACAGTGTCTGCGCTGCCAGTGAATCCAGTGCCCCCGTCGGCTCATCTGCCAGAAGAAGTGTGGGATAATTTGCAAGTGCACGGGCACATGCACACCGCTGCTTTTGTCCGCCGGACACCTGATACGGATACTTATCCTTAACCTCCTCGATTCCCAGAATGCGAAGCAGCTCCCTGCACCGTTTCTGAATCTCCTTTTTGCCGCGCCGGTGCAGCGTCATAACGAGCATGATATTTTCTTCCAGCGTGAGCGTATCCAGCAGATTGTATTCCTGAAAGATAAACCCAAGCTGTTTTTTACGGAATTCCGAAAGCTGTTCTTCCCCCAGTTCTGTGATATCGGTATCTCCGTAATAAATATGTCCCGCTGTCACCCGGTCAATGGTTGACAACAGATTTAAAAGCGTTGTTTTTCCGGAACCGGAAGCTCCCATCACACCGATAAACTCCCCCTGCTGCACGGCAAAACTGACACGATCCACCGCTTTGGTCACCTGATCCCCGTTTCCATAATATTTCTCCACATCGCTTACGCGTATGATTTCCTGCATCTTCTGACGCTCCTTTCCCTCGCTTGTAAATAAAAGGCATAGTAAAGAATATCATTTTTTCTTCACTATGCCTACTTTAACACGTGATCTGTCCGCTTTGTATGGAGTTACCTTTCCTGAATCTTACAGTTTTGAAAGATAAACGTGTTATGTCTCCCTGTAACCGGTAAGATAATCACTCACCGGAAACATAAGTATGATCTCTGTTCCCTTTCCTTCCGCAGATTCTGCCCGGATTTCTATATTTAACTTGTCACAGAGTTTACGGCACAGATACAGTCCCATTCCGGTCGAACGCTCCCGGTTTCTTCCGTTCGTTCCCGTAAACCCTTTTTCAAAAATCCGTGGAATTTCTTCCTTTGGAATCCCGATACCGTCATCTTTTACCCGCAAAAGAACACCTCTTTTTGTTTTTTTAGTAACAATCTGAATGTGAGTACCCTCACTTCTTCCGTATTTTACGCTGTTTTGAATAAGCTGGTTTAAAATAAAAGCGATCCATTTCTTATCGCTGTATACCGTATCGGGGCAGGCAACTTCCGCCTTTACATGGCTCTGGATCAGATAATATTTGTTCTGCAAAAGCACCTGTTGTGCCACTTCCTGCAGATTGGATTCCGCGATCATGTAGTCTTTGTATACCGCATCCATACGCGCATAGTACAGTGCCATATCCACATAATTCTCAACCTTGCGGTTTTCCACAAGGAGATAGCAGCTCCTCTCATCCCGGTTATTTTCACAGTTTAACGCGATCGCCGTGATCGGTGCCTTGATCTCATGCACCCAGCTTTCAATGTACTCCCGGTAATCCTTTTGGTTTTGTTCCATCTGGTGTATCCGCTCGATTACCGATTTGTTGGATTTGCGGATCAGTTCCCGGTACTTGCGATCTTCCAGCCCAAACGATTCCGGCATCAGTTCTCCAAGAAGATAACGCCTGTCCAGCTGATCCGTAAGCTGCTCTAATTTTCTGAAATAGCTTCTGCGTGAAAAAAACTGAAGGAAAAGCCATCCTGCCAGTATTACACCGTAACACACCAGTATAATCACACATTTATCCATGGAATAGCCGGTCAGCCGCAAAAAGATAACAAGCCCTGCCATACATACCATATGTAAAAGCAGCAACAACACTTTGTCTTTCAGATATTCTGTCAGTTTCATATGCGATAGCCCATCCCTCTTTTTGTCTCAATAAAGTCGCATACACCAATTTCTGCAAGTTTTGCGCGCAGGCGTGTGATATTTACACTGAGGGCATTATCATCAATAAAGACCTGCTGATCCCACAGGTATTCCACCAGTTCGATTCTTGGCACGATCTCTCCCTGATGCAAAAACAGGTAATGCAGGATTTTCAATTCATTTTTCGACAGATCCACCTGCTGCTCCTGACACTTCACACAGCCACGGACAACATCAAGTTCCACACCTTTACAGATCATCTTCTCTGTTACGTCTGCTTTTTTCGCCCGTTTTAATACGGCCGCGATATGCGCCAGAAGTAACGGCGGCTGAAACGGCTTTGTGATATAATCATCACCGCCTTGCAGCATTCCGCTTAATTCATCCATTGAATCCGTCCTGCTGGTCAGGAAAATAATCGGAACATCCGACGTTTTCCTGACACTTTTACAGATCTCAAATCCGGATTGCTGCGGCAGATTTACATCAAGCAGAATCAGATCCGGCTCCATTTGCAGAATGTCCTCTACCACGTGATGAAATTCTGTCAGTACCGTGACCTGATACAGTGCATTTTCTAACAGCAGCTTTAATTCCTGACGGATGGCTGCATCATCTTCTATGATTAAAATGTTCATAATTTTCCTCTTACATACGGTTTTTATAAATTCATTTGCTATTGAAATAAGATTATCTGCCTCTGATTTACTCGCTATATAAAAATCATCATAATCACTTGCATGACTTATTTCTTCTGCCTTACTGATTTTTCTTCCAATTTTCCTTGGAAATATTTCTGTTTTAATATATTGCTTATCAAAATTTGCAGTTATGTCCTTATGCAGCTTATACCCGTTTCCATCTAATGCATGAATTGCATGGAAAATAGCATAATATGCTCTATTCAGTCCAATGATATGCAATTCTCGGCGTACCATCTTTTACATATATAATACCACATTTTGTAAAACCGTTCTTTTCCATCAGCTTTTGCATAATCCGATTATTGGCATGGGTATCCACTCTGATATTCCGGGAAATATTTTTACAGTAATCCGCAACACATTGAAACAGTCCATGCACCTGTCCATCCCCGGCAAGCCTGTGGATTGTAAGATATGGTTCATCATTCAGCCAGTTGCCGTCTTCAATATGTTCATATGTAGGATCTGCACCTTCAAACAGTGCACATACCCCATGTATCCCATTTTCGTCGTATATTACCTTGCAGGCATTCTGATGAATGTCCGATCGAATCAGTTCTTTATCCGGATAAAAATGTCCCCATTGTGTAGGATTTCCGGATTGTATCATATAGTCCTGCGCATATTTGTATATTTTCATAATCTTCTCAAAATCTTTCAAATCGGCAATTCTTACGTTCATCATATCTTCCTCTCAAACTTTTGGTTTCACTATAACCCAAACACTTTCGGTCAGATCTTTTAAGGTTGCTGCCAGAACTACATCGGTAATGTTGTACATTTCCCTGCGTATCTCACTGTATCGCAGCTTTTCACGCGCCGACAACACTTTATTGTCTCTGTAATCTTTTACTATCTGCATAAACACACCTTTCCCGACTACCAGCCCAGATCCAGCAGCCAGTTATTCAGACTTCTCTCCCTCTCTTTTTCATCGGTAATCTCCTTTAAACCTGTATATTCACCCTTGATATTGCCGTCCACGATAAAAAGCACTCTGCCGCATTTTGCAGCAACTTTCGCATCATGCGTTACCATAACGATCGTTGTCCCCTCGTTGTTTAACTTCACAAGTTCGTCCATAACCTCATTGGAGGAAGTACGGTTTAATGCGCCGGTCGGTTCATCGGCAAAAAGCAGTTTTGGACGGTTCATCATACTTCTGCAGATACACGCCCTCTGAAGCTGTCCGCCGGAAACCTCGTTGATATCGTTATCTGCAATCTCGATGATTCCCATTTTACGCATAAGCTGCTCGCCTCTTTCCTGCTTCTCCTCCCTGCTTTCCTTTGACTTTTTGCTTTCTGCTGCCGGAAGCACGATGTTATCGAGAATCGTAAGATTTTTCATCATATACATCTGTTGAAAAATAAATCCCATCTCATCCAATCGGATTTTTGCAAGTTCCTTTTCGCTCAGTTTCGTCAAATCCTTCCCTTCAAAAAGCACCTGACCGCTCGTCGCCCGGTCCATACCCGAGATGGCATACAAAAGCGTGGATTTTCCAGAGCCGGATGGTCCCATGATTGCAACCATCTCCCCTTCTTTTACTTCAAGATTTACATTCTTTAACACATTATTCTGCCTTTTATCAATTACATAGGTTTTGCAAAGATCTTTTGCACAAAGCAATGCTGCCATAAGATTTTCCTCCGTTTACTCTATATTGGTTGTATCGTTGCTCTTGATCGTCCGGATCTGTAATGCTGTCATTCCCGATGCCAGAATCGTCATAAGGAAAATAATGCCCGGATACAGGAAAAAGATTTTCCACGGACGGATCACATAAGCCACTTTTCCGGCCCCCATCATGCCGAATATCGGATTACCGATCAGATGCGTTGCCGGAATGGAACAGATTGCTGCCAAAAAAACAGCCACAAGCGTAACCATACCGAATCGTGTCATATGCCATTCCATCACCCGTTTGTTACCGAATCCCATCGCCTTAAGAACCGCGATCTGGCTTTTCTCGTCCGCGAGAAATGACCGCTCCATCAAAATACATACAAGAAGCACGACGATCAGTGTAATTCCAAGAAGCAGATACTGTACCGATTCCATCGTCGATGCCGCTCCCATACAGTCGTCACAGTATTCCGTGGCATTCATTACTTTTTCATTGTCAAAAAGCTTTTTGATTTTTTCTTTTCGAATCTCTATCTCCTTCGCAGAAGGATGGTCGTCAAAATCGATCTGATAACTCATAACATTCGCAATATAGGTAAAATCGGTCGGTGCATCCTCGTGAAGACGTATGACCTCTCCAAGCTGATTCATGCTTTGAAAATAAGCAACCACAACGCAGTCAAGTGTCTCTTTTCCAAAATCGATCGTTACGGTATCTCCGAGTTTTGCCCCGGTTAATTTGCTGACCGTCGGTGTAATCGCAATCTCATTTTTGTTTTGCGGAACCACCCCTTCGGTATATTCGTACGCGGATGCTTTCGTATGGATTCCCTGCTGACAATTGATGGAATAATCTTTCCCATTGAATCGAACCTTATATTTGTACTGTGTTTCCACACAAAGCTTCGCAGGCATTCCGTTTTTCTTAAGCAGCGCTTCCGTTTTTGCAAAGTACTCCTCAATCTGCTTTCTGCCATCCGGATTCATGCTGCTCATCGCTTCCGTCAGATCGGTGTAATACAGATCACTCCGCGTTCCGAATGTTGTAATAAAGGTATCGCTTCGCATCGTTGATGAGGTATTGACAAATACCAGCACAAACAACGTACACAAAAAGAATGTGATTATGATCGTCATATACCGCCTTGGTGCACTGAACACATCATTGACCGCCATAAAGAAACCGGTGCTTCCGTGGCTTTTAACCAGACGAAACGGCGACTTCTTCTTATAACGTTCGCCCGTCTGCCCCGAACGGATCGCATCGATCGGAGAAGACTTCTTCACCAGCTTCGTGCAACGAAAAGCGTATAGCAAAATAACAATAACAACCAGAACTGCTCCAAGAACAGACAATAAAAAATGGTTATCTGCCTCCAGAACCATATTGCTGCTGACCGATCGCAGTAACAGATCAGAAAACGGGATACTCACAAAAAATCCCACAAACGCTCCTATTACTGCCAACATCAGATACTTTGTCAGGTAGAGACTCCGGATCTTGAAATTGCTGATACCGATTGCTTTCATCACACCGATCTCACGAAACTCCTCAAAGATCGTAAACGTGATGGAAAACTTTAATACGACAAACGACACGATGATCAGGCAGATACTTAAAATCAGCATCGTAAACGCAACGATCATATCCATGACATAGCACATTTTTATCAGCGAACGTGCGCCGGAAAACATGATGCCCGGAGCCTGTGAAATAGCCGAAGCAATCTCCGATACGCCTGCCTCATCCTTTAGATCCATATAGCTGATCTGCCCCTGATACCCATTGTAAATGGTTTCATCCGAAAGCAGCTTCTCGATCTCCTCCCGATGAAAAAGGAAACGGCTGTTGCCCATCATGGAAGACCCTAAAAGCGCATCTTTTGCCATACCATCCAGCGTTACCATAAAAGAAATACTGTTGTGCGTAATCCTGATTTTATCCCCCGGCTGCAAATGATTTTTCTCCATAAAATCACCGGTTGCATATGCATGCCCCGGCTTGATCTGGGTAATCTGCTTATTCTCTTTATCAAAGAATTTAAGCCGGCTGTCCTCGATGGACTGGTAAATAACAGAATTCTTTGCCTCCAGTTTTTCTCCGTGCATATCTTTCAGATTGGATTTTTCTCCGAATACAACCGGCTCAATGCGATAATCCCGGATGGATTCCATCTCATGCAGGATCTCATCGATGGACGCTTTGCTGTCCGCACCCATCGAGATGACCACATAATCGCCGATCCCCGCCTTATCCAGATAGGAATCCGTTCCGTTCATGACGGAAACAACATTGCTGATTCCGCTCGCTACGAACATCGTTGCCAGCAGAATAAAACAAAGCAATATTGCGTTCATTACTTTCTTTCTTTTCAAATCTTTTTTCAAAATACGAAAAAACATTTTAACGTTCCTCCCCTCGTTTGATGTATTCATCTTACAGGAGAAATTATTAAACAATCCTTAAATGCACATTATGCTTTTCGCGCAACAATGGTCGCGCAGAAATCATCTTCTTTGATTTCCACAAATACTTCCCCATCCATTTTTTGCATCAACTGCCGGCTGATATACAGTCCGAGTCCCGAACCATCTGCCGAGCCGACATTGCTTCCGCGATAAAAAGAATCAAACAGATTTATGAGTTCTTCCTGCTTTAAGCTGCATCCGGAATTTCTTACCGTGATCAGTCTGCAGTCCTCTTCCTCCGAAAAATCGATGGAAATACACTTGCCGTCCCCGTATTTGATCGCGTTTTCCAAAAGGTTCTGCAACACCTCGATCAGCCGGTCCGCATCCCCTTTCAGCAACAGATCCGTGTAGGATGCAATCTGAAATCCGGTATGTAAATTATGCAGTTTTTCCTCATAAAGTCCCCGGATCGCATCGATCACATGGGACAGATACACTTCCCCCGGATTGACACTCAGTTGCAGGAAATCCTCTCTCGATGCGAGCGTGATCTCATTGACATACTCCTCAATCTCTTTTACGTTCTTTTCAATCCCCTGACATGCTTCGACACGCCGCTCCCTGGTCGTATAAAGATTTTCTGCCAGCGCCTTCGCATACAGCCGAATCGCAGATAACGGCGTCCGGATGTCATGTGTCAGCGACAGGATCAGCGTCTTTTTTTCTTTTTGCAGCGCGAGTTCTTTTTCTTTGTTGCTCTCCAATGTTTCGCGCAGCATATCCATCCCCCATAGGAATCTGCCTAAGAATTTGCTTTTTTCGGCTTTGACCGGCACCGAGAGATTGCCTTTCGCCAGATCCTCGGTCAGCGACTGCATCTGTTCAAACGGCTTTATGATCTTCTTTCCGATATAACAAATCAGAAAAACAGACAGCAAAAACAGAATTCCCAAGGCAATATCCATGAGAATCCAGGTTCTGTCGTCTGTCTGTGTATAAATGATCCTGTAGATGGTTTCGGTTTTATCCTGCACACGCGAAATGCACGGTTTCTGATTATTTGCTGTCACATAATAAACGATATTCGCAAGTGCAATAATAAGCAGCTCCACTCCACAAAACTTTGCTGCAAATTTTTTGTAATTATTCATATCGGTATCCCGTTCCCCAAACCGTAATAATGTGTTTCGGCTTCTTCGAATCCTGTTCGATCTTCTCCCTCAGCCACTTGATATGTACCGTGAGCGTCTGCGGCTCCGATTCACTGTCGCTTCCCCAGATGCGGTTGAACAGGTATTCTTTCTTCAATGTCGTTCCTTTATTTTCGACCAGCAGTTTCAGCAGCTGGAATTCCTTTTCCGTGACATTGACTGGTGTTTGGTTCACGGTGAGTGTCTGCGTGACATTGTTCAATTTCAGATTGTCACATACGATTTCATCCAATGCATATTTGCGTTTAAAAATACCGTTGATCTTGGCGATCAGAATATCGATATCATACGGCTTACAGATATAATCATCCGCGCCGATCTGTAAGCCTTTTAATGTGCTTTCCTTGTCGTCTCTTGCAGTCGCGATCATAATATGTGCGTTTGAAGTCTCCCTTATTTTGGAGCAGACGGAATAACCGTCCACCCCCGGCAGACCGATGTCAATCACAACAAGATTGGCACCGTACTGCTCAAAGATCTGAAGTGCCTTCTCCCCGGTGTCCACAAGGCTCACCGTATAATTTTCTTTTCGCAGGAAATCGCACAAAAGTGTTCCGATCTCCCTGTTGTCCTCTACGATAATAATGTCCGGCATTATTTTACCTCATGTCCTGTCACGGCCTCAAAGTGATATTTTACAATTCCAAGGTCAATCCTGGAATAAAAACCACCAAGATTTTTGGCTGTTACAATTCCGTTTTTCAGTTCAAAATAAAACTTCTGCTGATTGACAGCAGTTGGTGCAAGACTTACCGCTTCCATACCTTTTTCAAACCATTCGTTCTTCTGATCCGCCTGTCCAAGTTCTGCGATACTTTTGCTTTTATGTGGAACTCCCTGTGTTTCTCCATATCCCAGTGAGATAATAATGAGTAGCTTCTGTCCTCTTTTGATCTGCGCTTTTGATTTTCCATGCGTCATTGCCACCCAGCAGGTATTAAGCCCAAGTTTCTGACATTTCAGCACAATCTTCTCGCCATAATATCCTGCCTTTTCCTGATCATTCTTATTTCCGACAATCGCGATATAATTCTTTACATTTTCAAATTTTCCGTAATGAGCCATAAATGAATCAAAACATTTCGGTTCATCGTAAAAAACCTGTATCGACAGTTTACTTTCCGCATTAACATCTTTTATCAACGCATTGATTTTTTCTCTCTTTGAAGATTCAATTGCCTAATTTTTATACTGTCTTACGCTGTGTCGCACTTTCATGGTCTCTAATATATCCATTTTAATATCCTCGCTTTCGTTCAACTGATTAAACCGAGTATATCCTCCATTGTTGCTGTTCTTATCCTCGTTACTCTTACCTCACTCCTACCAATATAGCATGCATAGAATTTATTAACAACCGGAAACGCCATAGAAAACAACCGTAAAAAATTTTTTACTTGACTTTAATTTCATTTTTCTGCTAAAATGCAAGAGTTGTAAAAACAAATTAAATATAAGACACATATCAGACAATAAATGTCACCTGTCCACTGTCAGACGGACGGGCAGCATTTGTTGTCTTTTTTGTTGTCGGAAAGGAAACACTATGGTTATGAAACTCATTCTTGATGCGATTCAAAAATACAACGGAGGAAAAGAAAATGCCTAGAACACGAGGAGAATCCATATTTTTTACAACGATCACCGCATGGATGATGGTCTATGTCATGACAGTCTATAACACGGTACTCGCAACAGGAAGCTTTACAAATACGACCTTTCTTATTGCATTGAAGGGAATGCGGATAGAGTATATCATCATCGGATTGCTTGCCTATTTCGTGTCCGGTCATCTCTCAAAAATGTGCGCCTTCCGCGTTGTCCAGCCTGGCGACCGGCCGATTTTTATCATCTTTGCGATCCAGACTTTCACGGTAATCTGGCAGGTTGCATTCGCCAGTGTGATCGGTGTCTATCACGGACATGGATTTACCGCCAACTTTATACCGGATTATCTTATGACCTATTGCAAAAATTTTATCATGGCATTTCCGCTGCAGCTTATTTTTGTAGGACCGCTTGCAAGACTGATCTTCCGGACATTATTTATCAATCATAAGAAAGAAAAAAGCACCAACGAGATTCAGAATGACGATGAGAAAATCGTTGCAAAAACAATGTAAGCTATTTATATGCAAAAGCAATCAAAAAATCAATCGTAAAAAAATACGATTGATTTTTCGATTACTTATACGCATTACAATGAATTAAAAAGTCAGCCGCATCTGATGCCACACAGCGTTTCCGTGTGTGGATTTATCGGACACGCCTTCATCAACAAAACTAAATTTTGCATAATACTTGATCAGTTTTTCCTTGCAGGTCAACACAAGACCTTTTCTGCCCTGCTCTCTTGCATCCTTGATTGCACATTGGATCAGTTGTCCTGCATATCCGTGTTTACGATAATCCGGAAGTGTATTGACACCGAATATCATCTGCCATGCACCATCCTCGTTGTGCATAGCAGCCTTCTCATACATTTCATCTGTCAAATCTGCCTCTACATTTGCAATCTCGTTAAGATCATCCATGGTTGCTGTTCTTATCTTCATTTCTCATTCCCCTAATTTTCATTCTTTCCCTTAAATTTTACCGCATTTTAAGGACAAGTCAATCCAACAACACTCCCTGTGCTCCACTAATATATAAAGTGTGTATCAACGAAGCCAGTTCATCTGTTTGTTGGTTGATAAACGTTTCTCTAACTTTTATAATATTGTACAACACAGTGTTGGATAATGAAAGGAAGAGTTATATGAATGCAATTATCATTTATTATTCCCGTTCTGGAAATACTGAAAAAATAGCGAAACAACTTCAGTCAGATCTGGGTGTCACATGTATGGTATCTCTTAATTGCACATTTGTTTTCTTCTATTTCTTGCAATCCATTATGATCTTCTCACACAGATCATATCCAAGCTCGGAACTGTTCAGTGACAATGTATAATTCTTTGCCATCCCCCACTTCTGATCCGTATAAAATCGATAATTTGTCATACGCCTTTTATCGATATCTGCCATCATTTTTTCTGCTTCCTCTTCGGTAACATTGTACAGTTTACAGATACGCGCCACCTTTTCCGGCATATCCCCATGTATAAAAACGTTCAGCACATTATCTTTGTCTTTTAAGATAAAATCCGCATTCCGTCCTATGATCACACATCTTTCCTTTTCCGCAATCTCCAAAATCACTTTTCTCTGCGCTTCATACACCATATTCTCTTTAAAAATACATAGCCGGCCAGACACGCGATAAACTCTGTGATCGGGAACGCCCACCAGATCAGCGAAACTCCCATCTGTCCGTTTCGGACGAAAATAGAGAAAATGCCTGCCAACGGCAATATAATTACAAGCTGTCTGAGCAGCGAAATCACAAGCGACTCGATGCCTCCGTCCAATGCCTGATAAATTCCCTGATATGCGACATTGATTCCTGCAAAAAGAAAACCGATAGAAATAATGTGCATTGCTCCGATAAAATATTCTCTTGACTGCCCTGCGTTGAATAAAGTTGCAAATGCACCCGGGAAAATTTCCGTGATCGCCACACCAAGAACCATAAGTACGATTGTATAAATCAGTCCGTACTTCATACCATCCTTAATTCGCTTTTTACTTCCCATCCCATAGGAAAAAGCGATGATCGGTGTGATCGCATCCCGCAGACCAAATGCAAGGAACAACACAAACTGCTGCACTTTATAAAACAATCCATATGCGGTCTGCGCCGAAGGATTAAATTTTAAGATCAGATTCATTACATAAACCATAATAGACATCAATGCCTGTGCAATGATCGCCGGAAGTCCGATCGAATAAATTTCTTTTATAATTCCACCCTCCGGTTTCATGTATCTTGTTCCATGCGCAAATTCTTTATTTAATTTCGTATGGAAAATAAAGAGTAATACTGCCGATGCAACCTGTCCGATTACCGTCGCATATGCAGCACCTTCTACTCCCATTTCAGGAACAGGTCCGATCCCGTAGATCATGATCGGATCAAGAATAATATTTACCACTGCCCCCACAACCTGACCGATTGTAGAATAAAGTGAACGTCCGGTTGCCTGTAATAACTTTTCAAACAGGGAAAAGAAGATAATTCCAAACGAAATCACACAACATATCCTGAGATAGCCGGTTCCCATCGAAATTACTTCCGGATCAACCGTCTGCGATGAAATATAGGCTTTCACTCCGAAAATTCCAAACAGCAGACATACCGCATAAATAATTACTCCAAGAAATAAACTGTTTCCCGCAACTTTTGCTGCTTTTTTGCTGTTTTCCTGTCCAAGTGTCCGCGCAAGAAGTGCATTCGTCCCCACACCGGTTCCGATTCCTACCGCTACCATGAGCATCTGCACCGGAAACACCAGCGTAAGTGCATTTAAAGCGGCTTCACTTTCCTCCTTCATGTTTCCGACAAAGGCACTGTCCACAATATTGTAGACCGCCTGCAATGCCATCGACAAGATCATCGGTATTCCCATCTGTACCATGAGCTTATTGACCGACATCTCCTTCATCCTGTTTCTTTCTGCCATCTTAACTGAATCCTCCTTTTTCTACATAAAAAAAGCATGTACTTATCTCACAAGCTGGACTTACGCTGATAAGCTACACACTTTTTCATGGCATTATAAAATTAAAAACGAGCAACAAAACTGGATTTACGCTCGTTTGCTACTCGTTTGAAAATTATTATATTTCTCTTTTTCTAAAAAGTCAAACAAAAAGTCTTATGATTAATAGGTGTAGGATGATAACACCTTATTTTTCTTTTACTGCTGCTGCAATTTTCTCTACAATCACACAGACAATTACGGTAATCACCATATCCGGCAGCGTATTTCCAACTGGTGTATCCACATGCATCAGCACCCGGTACAATACAAAACCGACCAGCCACACCACAAGATTTCTCCACTGAAAAGCGGATTCCTCAGCATCTGCTTTCTTTAAAATGAAATAATCTGCAATCTGCACTGCAATCATCGGGGCAAATACAGAACCAATCAGATACAGGAAATTTGTAATGTTATCCATCGGATAAACAATTGCTGCCACAGTTCCAATCACGGTAACAACAATCGCTGCCCATTTCTCCTTAATTTTTGAAGAAATGGAAACACTTGAAACTCCTGCGGAATATGCATCCAGAAACGTCGTCGTAACCGTGGAAAATACAATGATGAGAAGTCCCACAACGCCAAACCCTGTTTTTAACATAATCTGCGCAATATCATATTCGCCGGTAAAAATAGCAGCCCCCATACCGATCATATACATAAAAATGCTGACCAGACTGTAGACAACCACACTGACAAGTGTTGCGGCAAACGGTTTTTCTGCTTCTCTTGTATAATCACTGATCAGTGGCAGCCAGGAAAGCGGCATTGCCACGGCAAGTTCCACAGCCGCACCAAATGTAAGACTTCCATCATCCACGACCGGAGCCGCGCTTCCGGTTCCAAAAAAGATCACCTTAAAAAGAACCAGAGATAAAATAAAAAGTGCGGTCATGGCAACCGTATTTAACTTGCCAAGATTCGTAAGTCCGACAAAAATCCAGACAACAATCAGTGCGCCGATAATGATCGCCCATACCCAGATTCCGGTATGCAAAACCCCGTCTGCCGCAAGTGCTCCGTCATAAATCATAATTGCGGTCCACCCTACAAGCTGTAACACATTTAAGACAGCAAACAGAAGGCTTCCTCTCTCGCCAAAACTCATTTTCACAGTTTCCATGGCACTTTTCCGTTCTTTCGCTCCAATCATTCCTGCTGCAAACATCATAAGTCCGCCGATCAGATGTCCCAGTAAAATTGCTGCCATGGCTTTTCCAAATCCAAGCGGTGCAAAATAAGTACCTGTCAGTATTTCCGCCAGGGATACACCTGCTCCAAACCAAATTAATCCGTTACTGAACACGGAAGTTCCTTTTTTTTCCATTTGTACACTCCTCTTAACCTATGATAAACCCGGCCTCACATTTGCCGGATACTAATATTCTCCTTCAATTGCAAATGCATGGTCCATTGGTCCGCTTCCTTTTCCAAGGTCAAGCATGGCGGCAAGTGCACCGGAAATATAATTTTTTGCATACTTCACGGACGTTTCAAGATCTCTTCCTTTTGCAAGGTTTGATGCAATCGCAGAAGAAAGCGTACAGCCTGTCCCGTGTGTATTTGGATTGTCAATCCTCTTTCCCTCAAACCATACCGGCTCTTTACCCTTCTGGTAGAGCAGGTCATTGGCATCATTTAACTGATGACCACCTTTTAATAAAACGGCACAGCCCAATGTGTCACAAATAATTTCTGCTGCTTTTTCCATATCTGCATCGGTCTTGATCTGCATTTCGGAAAGCACTTCCGCTTCCGGAATATTTGGCGTAATCACCGTTGCAAGCGGTAATAATTTACTTTTCAATGTGCTGATGGCATCCTCACTGATCAGTCTTGCCCCACTGGTTGCCACCATGACAGGATCTACGACAATATTTTTTGCGTGATACTCTGTCAGCTTCTGCGCAATCGTCCCAATCAGTTCACCAGAAGCAACCATTCCGGTTTTAATCGCATCCGGATAGATATCCGTAAAAATACTGTCCAGCTGCTCTGCCAAAAACTTCGGGGTTACCTCCATAATATCTGTTACACCGGTCGTATTCTGGGCAGTCAAAGCCGTGATCGCACTCATTGCGTAAACATGGTTTGCTGTCATTGTCTTAATATCTGCCTGAATGCCGGCGCCTCCACTGGAATCACTTCCAGCAATTGTTAATGCTGTGTACATAACATCCTCCTTATCGTATCCCTTTGTGCATTAATTTTATATAGCGACTGAAGGTGGTGCCCCCAATCTGCCGCTGCATGTACTATATTACACACCTTCTCCGGAAATGCAAGAGGTTTTTTCATGGATCACATTCAGGACATCCCTCAAAGCCTGTTTTCTTCCCGAACCTTTGCCGGCTTCTCTTCCTTTCTGATAAAGTAAATAAAAGGAACCAGCATTTGACAGATGCTGATTCCCTGTTATAAGACTAAAAAGATTCAACCTCAGATATCCGTTTATATCTCTTACATAATTTTTTATTTTCGTACATATAAGAGTCAGCCTTATCGAGCAATGTCTGAATTGTATATTTGCCGTCGTTTATGGATAATGCCCATCCATATGCATAGTCAATCAGCATTTTGTCTTCCCTGTTGTTTAACCGGTCTTTTTCGAGACATAAACATTTTAATATTTCCTCAACCTCTGTTTGGCTTGTATGATAAATAACTGCCATAAATTCATCTCCACCATATCTTCCAACAAAGTCTTTTTCCGGAATCACATTGCGCAAAAGCCGGGCAAAATTCAATATTAACTGGTCTCCTGCCGAATGTCCCATTGTATCATTTACCGTCTTTAAATTATTCAGGTCAAACATTATGCATGCGGTAGGCTCACTAATTATTTCTTTATTACCAAGAAGTTCCTTACAGGCACTTTTGTTTGGCAATCCGGTATGGGCATCTGTATATGCCCTGTGTTCTAACAGCTTATTTTTCACCGCCATCTTCATTGCCATCAGGGTCTGCACAATAACCAATATCACCAGACACAGCATATCAAACGCAGACAGAATCTCTATGGTGCGAATCTTTGTGGCAATCTTTTCGGAATACTTTTCTGCTGCAAATACAGTTTCATCTGCCATCTTAAAATAAATCTCACTCATATTGACAATATCTGTATTTTCATATCCCACACTTCTTACGGCTTCAATTTCTGATTTCAATTTTTCCCAGTAATCACTCTGAATTTTTAATTTTTCCTGATATTCTTTATCATAGAGTTTTACCAGTTCATAATGTCCATCCTGATATCTTAACCCACTCAGAATATCATCCAAATATTTCATTAATTCTTCATTCCGGTTTTCTGTAATTTCTAATTTTACTTCACGCTGTGTAGCTCCACGTACCAGACCTGCATAATTTATTACACGCGCTGTCCCTTGTAACCAGCTAATCTGTATCATCATAAAAATAATAAGAATTACCAATACCAGGATAAGGCAGCTTTGTATAATACCAATTATATTTTTACTTTTCTTATCAGACTGTCCTTTCAGATTAAGCATTTTTCCTCCCATTGACAATCAAACCTGTTCTTCTGCATACATAGCATTCACCTTATATCAGATATTTCTTTTCAAATTCTTCAATCTTCATCGGCTTTCCATAAAAAAATCCCTGAATCATACGGATTCCCATCTTTTTTACAATATCTCTCTGGCGCTTAGTCTCCACACCTTCCACGCATACGCGTACATTGATGGCATTTGCCAGTTCCGATACCATCCGCACAAATGCATTGGAAAAGTCGTCCTCGCCAAGATGTTCAATAAAACAACGGTCAATCTTGATCACATCCAAAGGCATCTCACGGATATGATTGAGGGATGAATATCCTGTTCCAAAATCATCCAGTGCCACGCGTACACCAAGATTCCGGATCTCACTTAATATCTTCTTCATCCGGACCATATCATTAATCGCCAGGCTTTCCGTTACTTCCAATGTCAGATTCTGTGGTATGATACGGGTTTCTTCCAGAACCTTTGCAACCTTCTTTACAATGTCATTCTGCAACAGCTGTACAACCGACAAATTTACATTGACATGATACTCCGGATGCCCCATATCATTCCAGTATTTGCACCGCAATGCCGCATTTCTCATGACATACTCCCCGATTGGATTGATCAGTCCCAGATATTCCGCAAGTGGAATAAAATCTGCCGGATTCACAAATCCAAGTGCACTTGAATTCCAGCGGATCAATGCTTCTGCACCACAGCATGGCTCTCCCGGCTGACAGACATCAATGATCGGCTGATAAAACACTTCAAATTCCGTGCATGCATTCATGGCTGCAGTACGCATATTTTTCTCCAGATCCAGTCTGCGGTATGAGGAAGATGCGTCCATCCCATCATAGTATTCCACGCGGTTTTTGCCCCTGCGTTTTGCCGACAACAGGGCAATATCTGCTTTACGGACAAGTTCTTCCACCGTTTCTCCGTCCTTCGGGAAATATACAATCCCCATACTTATGGTGCAATAATAATCTTCTCCCTTTAAAAACCACGGTTTCTTAAATATGGATGTCACATCCCGCACAATCCGTTCCAGCTCCGGATACACGGAATCCGGAATAATCACAACAAACTCATCCCCTCCCATGCGGTAACAGGTATTCTCAATCCCATCTATCCTGCGCAGGCTATGGGAAATCGCTTTCAACAGAATATCCCCATACTGGTGTCCCAGCCCGTCATTGATATGCTTAAAATCATCCAGTCCCATATAAAGCAACGCTCCTGTTGCATCTTTTTCCCGGGTCTTTCGTATAAACTGTCCCAGATCCTGTTCGCAGCGCATGCGATTAAACAACCCTGTCAGGAAATCATTGTTCGCCTGATTTTCAATTTCTTTCTGATAAATTTTCTTTTCGGTAATATCATAGAGTGTACACATGGCAACTTTTCTGCCATCCACCCAGTCAATCTCGGTCTTATGCACATCCAGCCAGCGTTCCTCAACAACCGAATAAATTTCCTCATAATACTGGCTGCGCTTTGTTTCCCGGTCGGAAAACAGCATTTTTTCCAGATGATTTCCCGCGATACTGCGAGAGAAAAGTTCTTTGAATTTGTGATTCATATAAAGAATTGCATGGGTATGGTAATCAACCACATATATTCCACATCCGGTATTTTCCAGAATCGCCTCTAAAGATGTATAGGAACTTGCCAGCGAATTCTTTGCAATTCTTTTAAGCATGATGCTCTGCACAACTCTTCGCACATCACTGACAAATTTGATATCTCTGTTCTCCCAGATTCTTGTTTTTTCATTATCATACACGCAAAAATACATCGCCGTGCGGTTTTGTATTTCAATCGGTTCAAAAATTCCGGCACTGATATGACAGGTTTTAAATAAATGTGCAAACGGTTCCGGCATGATGGAGTCCGATGAGATCATATAAGTTTTACCATTATAAAACGGCAGTGCACCGATCGGAATATGCTGCCCCTCTGCAAGAATGGACTTGTCTGGTTCTTTTGTATACTCGCAGATCATGTCTGCCGTATTTTCCCCTGTATTCTCGCGCAACAGACATCCACCGGAAATTTCCAGACTTTCACATGTCTCCCGCAAAATATCCTCAGCCACTTTTTCAAAACTGTTATCCGAATCCATCATCTGCAAAATTTCGGTCATTGCCCGGCTGCGGTGCAGCTGGTATTCCATCGCCAGCTCGGAAACAGAACTCTTTTCAACCGCTTTCTGCGCAATCATCTGATTTCTGCGACTCTCAAACAACTGTCCGGAAAGCAGTGATAGAAATTCTACCGATGCGTAAAACTGCTCCTCCGTCGTAATAAGCATTCCCTCCGGCAGATGAACCTCTGGTGTCAGCCGCTCCTTTATAATGCCCATAACAATCCAGACAACCTGCAGCTGATCTTCTACTTTTGTGGAAACAGCACACAATTTCATGAAATCCTGTGCTGTTTCCCGCTCCACAACCGTTTCCATCCGGTCATGCTGCATCTGGTCTACCAGTTCCATGTAGGCATGTTTATCTACCTGTGTCCGTAAAAACCCCACCTGTTCTTCTGTTCCAAACGGTTTTGTCACAACACCTTTATTCTTATCCACACACATCAGATACAAATGATCTGCACAGCAAAACTGATCCTGCAGCTGCTGTAACATTGATATATCTATCAGATTCGTATCATCGTTCATGCCATTACCTCTTTACTCCTATAATTAACAGATAACATTCTGCCTTACTCTGCATACAATATTCTTCCAAAAGAGAGAATTCCCTGTGAAGACGCAGCTGTTTCTTCACAAATCCAATCTCTCCTGTATACATTACAATCACAGCCTCCTTTTCCAGAATGGTTAATGCTTTCCGGAAAAATTTCTCATACAGACGGTTCAGCTGCTCCCGCGTCATTTTTCCCCGCACCGGCATATTGGTTACAATCTCATCAAACAAATAATCATGTTTAAAATCAAAGAAATCCCTGTGTATGAAATTGATCTGTTCTCCTGCCAGAGCCGCATTCTCCCGTGCTCCGTCAATTGCCTCTCCAAAAATATCCGTACCATATTTTTCACGTGCCGGAACACGGATATCCCGCTCAATCAGCATGGTGCCCACGCCGCAGAACGGATCAATAATCTGCGCATTTTCTTTCAGATATGGTGCTGCCAGTTCCATAATCAATGCCGCAAGGGAAGGGTGCATGGAAGCGGCAATTGCATGTTTCCGGTACGCAAACCGGTGATCCGGAATAGTATAAAATTTCAGTGCCGGGAAAAACTTTCCCTCACGATTTGCAATCAGTCGAAGTTCTACCTCATAATCCCCCGGAGAATTCACCAGTTTTCCATCCGACAACTGTTCAATGGCAGATCCAAGCTTTTTGACAAACCGACTTCTCTGTTCCAGTGTCATTGCGGATCTGCACTCAATCCGGAAAAAGAATGGCTTGTCTTCCCGGTGGTATTTTGCACAGATTGCAAGCATTGGCTTCCACACCGCCTCTGCTGCTTTTTCCGGTTCCTGCTCCAGAAGTCCTTTGACCGGAAGTAAAAACAACATGTCCCGATATGTGCGGATCTGCAACAGCTGCAACAGATCATCCGTCTGTACAATCACACCGAGCGGATGCGCCTTTCCACCGGTCTGATTTTCCAGTATTCCGCGATGATTGCGGTTTGTCACCAAAAGTACATGATTGTTCTTTTGTTTTATATCAAAATGATGGGTATCGATTCCTTCATACTGAATCAGGATTGCCCGCAGTGCCCGCAGTTCTGCTTCCCGGTGTTTCCGGTTTTCTTCGGTGACCGGCTCTCCTTCCAGCTCTGCAAGACGATCTTTCAGCTGCGAAAGGATTTCTTCTGCATGAAGTGCCTTCATGGCTTCCAGATATGCACTTTTTACGAACAGTGTCTGTTCCCGGGTATATACTTTCCAGAGCGGCTGCAACGCATTCTGTACTGCCAGGTCTCCCAGAAGAAGTGCTGCATTCTTCCGCGTCTTTGCATCCTCTTCCTGTAAAAATCCAAACACCAGATCTTCATGCCCGCGTACAAATTCTATAGCCTGCGCTTTTTGCTCTTCCGTTGCTTCTTTCAGGCTGGCACGCAGAGCACTCAGATTACTCCTTACATTTTTCTTTTCCTGTAATTCCGTAAATAGTTGTATCAAAAATTTCTCCTCTGTTCCGTTAATTATTCAGAATACTTCCTATATTTAATTTATTGTAGATGATTTTTTATTCTTTGTCCACTCCATTTTTTTCGATGTAAGCCGCCAGATCATCATGAAAATCTTCCCATGCACTCTCATGTTCCACAAAATATTTCGGACAGTTTTTACCTGTCACATCATAATGCCGGATCACATCTTCAATTCCAAGATCATATCTTCCGATCAGCCATGTTGTCAACTCGATCAATGACTGATACGTACTGTCATTGAATTTTCCGGTGTCATCCGGAATACAGCATTCGATTGCGATTGTATCACTGTTTCGGTTATTGGATGCATATGCGATTTCATTGCAGGGAATGCACTGTACAATTTCTCCATCCAGCCCGATCACGAAATGACTGCTTGCCTTGGTCTGGTGAGATTGTTCCAGCCCTGCGAAATAATTCCGGTTCTGAATGGCAGTCGTTCCCGGATTGGCCGTGTAATGAACGACAATTCCACGAACCTTTTTAAGTGCAAGCCCCGGACGGGAATATTCATTGACCGGAAGCAGTTCCACGTCTAATTCCGGTCTCTGGTCAACGTATTTTTTATCTGTAATATCCCAGCTGCTGTCAGACACCGTCTGCTGCGCCCGTTCCTGCTTCACTTTATGTATGATTCCCAGAATGGATCCCAGCAAAATTACGGCAATGATAATCATTAAAATGCGCATCTGCAGCTGTTCTTTTCTTGTTCTTCGTTTTTTATATCTCTTTCGATAGGTTGGAGCCATAAATGCATATCTCCTGTATTATTTTTGCCCCTTTGTGGGGCTTATTTCTATCTTCTCACATATTGCGTATCTGTCAATGCTTTTTTCGATGCTGTGGATTTGTACGAGTGTTTTAGATATAAGTTTTCTCAAAATGACGGAAGAAGGCGTATATTCTCTTTCTACAGAAAAATTTACAAAGCAGCGCCGATATTGATTTCAGGTTGGTTTTATAAAAGTTTTTCATTTACGCTATTAGCGTTATGTGATGGAACTACGGCGCAGTTGCAAATTTGTTCTTCCGAAAGAAATATACGCCTTCTTCCTGTGGATTGGAGAAAAGATAAGTTTAAAATTGAGGCTGCAAATTCTGAGGATTGGAGAAAAGATAAGTTTAAGATTGGGGGACGCAAAATTCTATAAATTATAAAAAATACGCGCGTATAGAAATTTTCTAAATATGAAAACTTCCATCGCGCGTATTTTCTTCCACAAATTTTCTCTTTTAACAAATTCTAAAGCTTTATGTTTATCTCATAGCCAGAATTTGCGGCAATCGCTCTTTTCTTTATATTTTCTCCAATCCACAGAATTTGCGCGTGTACTGTTTTGGTTTGAAGTTTCTGCAACTGCTCCGGTGTTCCATCAGGTAAAGCTAATAGCAAAAACATATCCCCCTGCTAAAACCTACCTGAAATCAACGCCGGAGCTAATTTGTAGAAAATTCAAACCAAAATCATGTCCACCGCAAATTCGTCGCTTTAAGAAACCTTATCTCTAAAACAGCCCGCCGCAAATTCGTCGTATTGAGAAAAAACTTACATAATCTTGTGAACCCAGCCTTCCGGTCCTTCAATCTCGCCCATCTGGATTCCGGTAAGTGTCTCACGCAGTTTCTTTGTGTATGGTCCCATTTCTTCCATTCCACTCGGGAAACAGATTTCTTTGCCATGATCAACAACCTTTCCGATTGGAGAAATAACTGCTGCAGTACCACAGAGTCCACACTCTGCAAAATCAGGTACTTCTGAGAATTTAACCGGTCTGTGCTCTACCGGCATATGCAGATACTTTTCAGCAACAACCATCAGGGATCTTCTTGTAATGGAAGGTAAAATACTGTCTGACTTTGGTGTTACGAATGTTCCGTCCTTGGTAATGAAAATGAAGTTTGCTCCACCGGTCTCCTCTACATAAGTTCTTGTAGCAGGATCCAGATACATGTTCTCAGCATATCCCTGAGCATGTGCATCTACGATTGCATGTAAACTCATAGCGTAGTTCAGACCGGCTTTGATATGTCCGGTTCCGTGAGGTGCTGCACGGTCAAAATCAGAAACACGGATTGTAATTGGCTTTGCGCCGCCCTTGAAGTAAGGTCCTACTGGTGTAACCAGAATACGGAACTGATACTCATCTGCCGGCTTTACGCCGATAACAGCGTTTGTAGCGATCATATATGGGCGGATATAAAGCGTTGCTCCGGAACCAAATGGAGGTACCCATGCTGCATTTGCCTTTACTACCTGCTCTACGGCATCTACGAAACGCTCCTCCGGGAATACCGGCATCTCAAGTCTCTCACAGGAATCTTTCATACGGCTTGCATTTAAGTCCGGGCGGAAACATACAATATGTCCGTCCTCTGTTGTGTATGCTTTTAATCCTTCAAAACAGGACTGTGAATACTGGAATACACCTGCACACTCATTTAATGTAACGGTAGGATCTGTTACCAGTGCTCCATCGTCCCACTTTCCATCCTTGTAATTTGCAACATAACGGTAGTCTGTGGTCATGTAACCAAATCCCAGGTTACCCCAGTCAAGATTTTTTTTCTCCATTTTCATTTCCTCCATTTTCTATTCCAATTCAAGTGTTCTATAACTTTTCGTTATGGAATACTGGATGTACTATTATTTTTACATATTTTAGTACAATCTGAAGTATTTGTCTATAGATCTTATGAAATTTCTCTATCAAAAAAATTCATAAAAACCATAACCTGATTCCCTAAAGTCCCAGAAGTTCCATTGCTTCGTCCTTTAACTCCTGTGTGCGTTCTTTCAAAAGCAGAAGTTTGTTGTACTTATAATAGGCATCATTTCCACATTCACTGACAAATTTCAGACTGTAATAACCGGCCGAAAGTTCGGACAAAAAGATTACCATTTCCTGTCCCTCTCCAAATACCCGTGCAAGAAATTCAAATGCATGCGTCAGATGACGGCCTGCATCTGAAATTTCCTTCTGGCGGATCTGCTCCCTCTCATCAAACAGTTTCTTGACACATAAGAAATCTCCTTTTGCATCACCGGTTCCTTCGACTGCCAGTGCCATCAGGCAGTCATTCAGTGCCTGAAGTGCCGCACACATGGCTTTTTCCTGTTCCCTGTCGATCATGCCGGCCTTTTTCCGGTGAGTGATCATGGTGTCATAAGAAGAAATCTGTCTTTCCAGAATTTCTTTTCCGCTTCCCCGTCCTTCTTTCAGATCGCTCCGCAAAAATCCCAGCTGCTCAAAAAAAGCTTCCTGTGCAGCTTTTTTCCGGGAATAAGAAATGAATTCCTGTCCCAGGCTGTCCAAAAGCAGCCCCAGCAGACTCAGCTTCTCGTCAAACGGTGCATTTTTGATCGTCATACTGTTTTCCGGTATACTGCCCTCTAAGATTTCCGGTATACGGTAAATATTTTTATACTTATTGTACAGTTCATAATAAGCAGCAAAATCGCGGGCAATCTCCTCGTCCTGCAGATACTGCACAACAAAGTCATAGTCTATGGCAAATCCAAGCTGTTCATACACTTTCATGACCTGTGAGAGATCTTCCCATCCACGGGCGGTCACAAACCGTTTTCCATCCAGATCCGACACAACCGAATAGAAATTGTTCTTTTTAATCTCCAGATAAGAAAGAATTGCTCCATGAATCTGCGCTTTATACGCATACTCTTTCCACACAGAAAAATCTTCTTCTATATAAATCCGCTTGACACGGTCATAGGTAACAATGTCAAAATCGCGCACCGACTTGTTGTATTCCGGAGGATTTCCCGCCGTAACGATGACAAAGCCATCCGGTACCCTGTGATTTCCAAATGTCTTGTACTGCAGGAACTGCAGCATCGTCGGAGCCAGCGTCTCGGATACACAGTTGATTTCATCGAGAAACAGGATTCCCTCATGAATTCCGCTTTGTTCGATCTGATCATAGATCGAGGCGATAATTTCACTCATTGTATACTCTGTGACCGATACATCCTCCCCATCATAGGTTTTCTTCGAGATAAACGGCAGTCCGATCGCACTCTGTCTCGTATGGTGCGTGATCGTATAAGAAACCAGATTGATCCCGCACTCCTGCGCCACCTGTTCCATAATTGCGGTCTTACCGATTCCAGGCGGCCCGATCAAAAGTACCGGACGCTGCCGTTCCACAGGAATCGCATACTCCCCGGTCTCATCTTTTGTCAGGTACGCCTGAACCGTATTTATGATTTCCTGTTTTGCCTGTTTGATGTTCATAAAATTTCTCCTTTATCTATCCTTTTGTATCCTCTGACAAATATAATTTCACTGCCCAGTCCGGCACTTTTATCGGCTCTCCCGAAAAAGTTTTCTGCGGTGTGTCATCCCCGTAAAAAACAAATACCGTCTGATAATCCGTCGGTTTTTTCGGATATTCTCCATACCCGTCCGTAAAATACATCAGTCCTTTTAAGTTTTTGAGTTCCCCGCTGTTTCTTAATTTCTCTACATAGGAAAATACCGGCCGAAAATCCGTTCCATACCCTCCGGAAACGGAAAACTGCTCGGTATATTTCCCGATTTCATCCAGATTTGTGATTGGAATATCTTTTTGAATTTGGTTATCACATTCGATGATGCGGATATGCACTTTATGGAAAAAACTCTCCTGGTGCTTTAAAATTGCCCCCGTCTCATTCAAAAACTGCTGCACAAGTTTTTCCTTGCAGGAGGCCGAAGTATCGATTGCAATAACAAGTTCTTCGATCTTTTTTGCCTCCCGGAATTCGTTTTCCTCGATCAGAGGCATGTTTCCGTAATGCTGCAGTCCATACATGTAAAATCCGTAATCAAACGAATCCATATCCACGGAAACTTCTTCTCTCACAACTGCAAACCTCTTTAAAAATTCTTTGTAGCTTTTTCGCTCCCGGCTGCTCAGCTTTAACATCCATGCAAGCTTTCCCGCATCTGCTGCCGCGTCTTTTGCATAGGTTTCCATATCGCTTTCGATACGCTTTGCATGTTCTTTCCACTCGTCTTCCTTTGGATCGGTTTTTCCAAGCGGCGTTGCATCAGACGTTTTCTCCCCGGCATTTTCCTGCTGATCACTGTCCATCTGCGGATTCTCCTGCGGCACCGGGGGCTGGTTTTTATTCTGCTCCTGCGGCGGTTCTTTCTCCATGCGCTGCCAGAAACTGTGGTCACAGAGCAAAAATTCCTGCCGGAGGGATTCTTCCAGATATGGATCGCGTTTGCGCAGCATAAAATACTGGTACAGTTTTTCCGCTGTAAGCACTGAAACTTCCTTTTCCAGTTTTTCATACCACTCCTGCCGGAAATCCGAAGTCACACGCAAAATGGTCGGATAATCCATGGAATCCACCACCGATTCCACTGCAATATCACAACAGAGATCCCACAGCTGTGCATCCTCGTGCTGTTTTGCGGAAAACATATGCCGGAACAGACAGTGCATGAGCATATGCATATATGTCCGGTTTAAAATTTCCGGTCGTTCAATATAAGTCTGCAGCAGATAGGTTGGATTGAACCGGATATATACCGCATCCGTGCCTACCGTTCTCGTCGACAGATCCATGGCAAATCCCAGACTTCCGAGTGCCGGTCCCATAAACCGCATCGACAGATACAGTTCTGTCCTGACACTGTTTAATATTTTATTTCCGGTTGCTTCCAGTTGTTCCCTTGTCTTCATCGTTCTCCTTTTCCTACCAGTCCAAAGACATGGTAGATGCTTTCTTCTTTCCGAAATTACTCCGCTGATATTCCATCAGTATTGCTGCAATCTGGCTCATCTTTTCCTCCGATGCCAGCGGAAGGGCATCGGCAAGTGCCGCTTCCGGAATCAGGCAGGAGGCACAAAGATAAGAAATCTCTTCCACCTTATTCTCCGGAATCAGCACCTTAAGGATCACCTCTGCATTCTGCTCCAGATACTGTTCGTATTGTTCCCGCAGATGGTTCTCCAGCTCAACCGGATACATCAGCCGGTCACAGGCGATCTCAATTGCCGTGCGATAATCATCATTTACCACCTGCGAAAACAGACGGTCATACGCCAGCAAATCCACGCCTTTTCTTGTGACACATTCCCGGTACGGATACCCGCTTCCCTCAATCTTGTGATGCAGAACCCGAGCCTCCACATCTTCCACAAAATTGTATACATATGCCGGAAACGTCAGCTGCAGCCCACATGGCTCTATGCGAAAATGCAGCCTGCGGTCGGTATCTGCCAGAAGTTCTTTCATTACCGAATAGTCTCCCCTAAGCTGCGTCAGCTTCACTTCTTCCAGACAGTGGCACTGCTTGATCACGCCGTCATAATAGTCTTCCACACTGTCGTACAACGAAATGCTTTTGAGTTTTTTACAATTGTAAAATGCATATCTTCCTAGCGTTTCCACCGTCTTTGGAATACTTACACTCTCTAAATCTTCCCTTGCGGAAAATGCATTTTTGCCGATCGTTTTCACCGGACATCCATCCACCTGATCCGGAATGACCAGATGTCTTACGGTTCCTTCATACCCGGTAACGGTAATTGTATGTTCTTTTGTTGTTTCATATTGCAATGCCATATGGATACTCCTGCATCTGTTATGCCCTATTCTGATATACGCTTTTTAATTCCCCGATAAAATACAAAGACCCCAGCGCAATCGTCTTTTCTTTTGGTGTTAAAAGTTCCGGAATCTCTGCAACCTTTGTAATTGCGTGTGCAGGCACCCCTTGTTTTCTGATATCTTCTGCCAGTGTTTCCCCTTGCAGTGCCCGTGCACTCTCTGGTGTGACGGTTACAAAATCCATGGCAATCGGCAACAGTTCCCCGATCATCTTTTCATAATCTTTGTCTGCCATCACACCCATCACAAAATGAAACTTTTCCTCCGGATACAATTCTTCGAGACTTGTACGCAATGCATGGATTCCGTTACTGTTGTGTGCACCATCCACCATCAGAAACGGTTCTGTACTTAAAATTTCCATACGCCCCGGCCATACCGCTCTATGAATTCCACGGGCAATAACGGTTTTCATCTTTTCCTTTTCTATCCGGCATCCGGTCCATGCCACTTGTGCCGCACACATGGCTGTAGCGGCGTTTTCTCTCTGATAAGCACCCAAAAGTCCCGGCTGTACTGCCTTTGCCCTCTGCAGGTCATTCTCCTGTACACACCGCGCACGTACTCCCTTTGCTGCGGCCGCCCTTTGCAGCACCGCAAGTGTTTCCGGCTCCTGCGGTGCAATTACCACCGGCACTCCGGCTTTGATAATTCCCGCTTTTTCCTGTGCAATCTCTTCTATGGTATTTCCAAGAATGTTCATGTGATCATAACCAATCCGTGTGATCACCGATACCACCGGATTTCCCAGTGCATTCGTAGAATCAAGTCTGCCTCCGAGGCCGGTCTCCATAATTACAAGATCGCAGTTTTGTTCTTTAAAATACAGTACCGCCATAAGCACGCAATAATCAAACATGGTCGGTGTCACGCCAAATTCCTGCTCCAGCAGAACATTGCCGATTCGTGTCACATCTTCTCTGGAAATCTGTCTGCCATCAACCATGATACGCTCTTCAAAATCAATCAGGTGTGGAGAAATAAATGTTCCGACTTTTAATCCGGCTTCCCGGAAAACTGATGTCAGGAATGCGCAGACCGATCCTTTTCCGTTGGTTCCCGCCACATGAATAAATGGCATCCCGTTTTGCGGCTGTCCCATCTGTTCTAACATGATTCCGGTAATTTCCACTCCCGGCCGGTTTCCAAACCGTCTTCCATTTTCTATCTGATCCAATACTTCTTCATATGAATACATCTTTATTCTCCCTGCAGGTATCTGTAAACCGCTTTCGGCAGCCGGTACCTGACTCACAAAAATAGGGAGAAGCTTATAAAAAGCTTCTCCCCGTATTCTACTTCTATATGACGGTTGTTTCAAGTGCAAAATCCTATACCGAAAGGATCACTCCGCCTTCATTTGCATACATGCTGGATACCCCGGCCGTATTGACAATTACAATCTTTTTGAATTTTGCGACTTTCTCAATTGTGTCCTTCACAAACTGTGCACGTTCCGGACAATTGCAGTGGGAAATGGCAAGCACACGGTTCTCGCAGTTTTTGGTTACTTTGAACATATCCTCTACCATCTTGGAAAGTGCCTTCTTCATGCCCCTTGCCTGACCAAGCTGCTGAATCGTTCCTTCTTTGGTGGATCCCATTACCGGCTTGATGTTTAAAGTATTTGCCACAAATGCTTTCAGTCCGCTCAGACGGCCAGCCTTGCGCAGTGTTTCAAGTGTCTCAATGACAAAAAATGTGTTCATGGAAGAAATGTAAGATTCCACCTCTGTTACAATTTCTTCAAAAGATGCACCGGATTCTTCCAGCTCCTGAATCTTTAATCCGATCAGGGTTTCCCCAATCGAGGCCGACTTGGAATTAAATACATGAATCTGCTTGGAATCCTCATGCTCTTCATGGTAAAGCTGTGCTGCAAGTACCGCACTATTGTACGATCCGCTCAATTTTCCGGACAACGTCACAACATATACATGCTCCGCCTCTCCCTCATACGCACTCATATAACGCTCCGGAGACGGGCAGGAAGATTTCGGGCTGTGAATACATGCCTTTACTCTCTGCAAGAAATCTCTCTGATTAAAAGTTTCATCATCTGTGATCTGATATCCATCCACATCCAGCAAAAGCGGCACTGTGCAAAAATGTCCATCTGCCTTTAAATCCTCAGGAAGTTCTCCACAACTGTCAATTACAATTTTATACTGACTCATATCCATCCCTCTTTTCTAAAATACGTCTATCATTTTATGAAGTGCGTGTGTTTATCATTACTTTATAAAAAGTTTTTATTTTCTATTACATGTAGTATTCATTACTATGTTCATATCATAACACGGTTTCAGATATTTGAAAAGGGGAAAAAGGCATATTTTATAGTTTCTTCATATTTTTCAGGAAAAATATGCCGTCACAGCTGATGCCAGAGCATCAAAATCCGTTCGTCCCATCAGTTCCCGTGCAGAATGCATCGATAAGAGCGGAATTCCAATATCCACTGTGCGGACCGGAAACAGCGTGGATGCAACCGATCCCAGTGTACCACCCCCGCGCACATCGGAACGATTGACAAACCTCTGGTATGCGATTTTATTCTGATCGCAGAGCTGCCGCAGAATTCCGATTGCCTTTGCATCCGTCGCATAAGACTGGGAACATGCCTCTTTGATACAGAATCCATCCCCAAGCACCGGATGATTGGTAATATCCATTTTCTCCTTATGATTCGGATGCAGTGCATGCGCCACATCCACGGAAAGCAGCATACCTCCATACATCGCACAATCCGTTTCTTCCTCACTGCAGCCAAGCGACCGGTAGATGCGTTTTACCATATCATGCAATAAGATCGATGCTGCGCCCTGTTTGCTGGTATTTCCGATTTCTTCATTATCAAACAGTGCGATCAGATTGATACCATCGGTCCGTGTTCCTTCCACGATGGCTGCCAGCAGTGCCGCAACGGATGTCTGGTTATCCAGTCGCGGAGAAGACAGCAGTGTCTCTTTTATCCCCACATATGCCGGTTCTTCCACACAGTATGTATTCAGTTCAAAATCCAGAATATCCTCTTTTTTTACTGCCAGCTCTTCCGCAAGAAATGACAGGAAATAATCGGTACTCTGCTGTTCTTCTGGCAGCATATCCGCAACCGGCATCAAATCTACCTGATTATTGATTGCCACTCCCTTATTCACTTCCCGGTTCATGTGAATGGCAAGGTTTGGAATAATAAGAACCGGACGACCGGAACGATACAGCATGGTCTTCGGGGCAAACACATCTTTGCTTCGAACGATCACGCGCCCTGCAATCCCCAGCGGACGATCAAACCATGTATTTAAAATCGGTCCGCCATATACTTCCACGTTCACCTGCGCATACCGGTCTGTCACAAAATCCGCATTTGGTTTGATCCGCAGATATGGATAATCTGTATGTGCAGCTGCCATGCGCAGCATTGCATCCGCACGGAAGTTTTCTCCAACTGTAAATGCATAGAGCGTTGTTCCATGATGATTCATCATATAAGCCTTTCCTTTTTTCAGATTCCATGGTCTGGCATACTCCAGTTCCTCAAAGCCGGATTCCTCTAACGTCTGCATGGCTGCTTCCACACAATGAAACGGTGATACTCCTTTTTTTAAAACATCTATCAAAAATGATTCTTTCATAGTTATAGTTTCCCTTCTTTTCTTAAGTGATTGCATCGTTACGGTTCGCAGGGGAACCTGTGAGCAGTAACCGTGCATTTTCTATCAATCAGTGGCATTATAACACATTATGATTGAAAAGATGAAGTCACTCATGCTAAAATTAAACTATATCAGCTGCCGTTTTATCGGTTTCACAATGGGGAGGTTTTTTATGCTGGCTCTTGCATTAACAAACAAAAAAGATTTTATGAATAAATTTCTCAAAACTGAAATTTTTGACCATTTTCTGCTTCAGGAGGGCATTGTCGTTTCTTTTGCAAGCTATGTGATTGATGGAACTATTACCAAAGGATTCTATACAGATACAGAAGCCGAAGAACTCGGTATTAAAACTTTTCATTTTCTTCCATTCTCCATGCTCCGTCCACGCATCTTTGACCTGATCAAAGGAAAAAAGGCTCCATCCTCCTTTAAATTCGTCCTGATGCTGTCACCGGAAAATCAAAAACGCACCATGGAACGAATCGGAAGTTCCTATACCCCGGCGGATATTTCCGCCATGTCCATGAACATCAAATTTCAAAATCAGATGCTTACACTGACTACCGGAATTTCTTACCGCATTTTTTCCACAGATAAGACATTAGAACCGGAATGGGACAAATTTGTCAGACAATTTCTCTCACAACACGACATTTCTTTTGAAGTGCTTTAAAATCCGGCTATTTTACGAAGATTTTGCTTTACATTTCCAATTGGTTATGCTATTCTTAGCATAGTTGCAAGGCAACACAAATATATTGGAGGTACTTTCGATGAACAAAGGTACAGTAAAATGGTTTAACAACCAGAAGGGTTACGGATTCATCACCGCTGAAGACGGCCACGATGTGTTCGTACATTACTCAGGACTTAACATGGAGGGTTTCAAATCTCTCGAAGAGGGTGCAGCAGTAGAATTCGAAATCACTGATGGCGCTAAAGGTCCTCAGGCAGTTAACGTAACAGTAGTGAAATAATTGCCGACTAATCTAGTTTCTATGTACCTTTTTCTTTCTTTAGAATAAGATATTGGATACAACGATTAAAAAAAGGAATGTTGCATTTCTGCAACATTCCTTTTTTTGCGTATGGGAATACATCTTTTCAAGTATTCTCCTATCCATTGTAATTAGTCCTCAAATACCCGTTTGATACTATCATAATGCAGGAAAATTCCCTGATCTGCGAGTTCCCTGATCTCTTCTGGTGTAGCAAACCGACATCCGTCTGTTTCTTCCGTCTGCAGATGGACATCTTGTTCTGTAACATCCATCGTGTAACGATAAACATCTACGAAATAGTTATCTCCTTCGCCCGGATTTTCTCTGTGATAGGTAAATACATAACCACCTTCCGCTTCTTTTACATCCAGTCCGGTCTCTTCTAAAACTTCCCTGCGCACTGCCTCTTCCGATTCTTCTCCTGCCTGCGCAGCACCACCGGAAACTTCCCACCATCCGGGTGCCCATGCTTTGGTCATCACACGCTTAGTAATCAGAAATCTGCCATCCGGACGCCTGATCACGCCAAGTACCGTCAGATGATACTCATCATCTGCCAGATTGAAAAGATTCCGCTCCATGGTTCTTCCTGTCCGCACTTTATTTTTATCGTAGATATCCCAACGTTCCATTTCCATTCCTCCAATTTTCCTATGTGCCAGCTGCTATCATTCTTTTCTGCCATAGTTTTATAACTGCAACTCTATTCATTATATTGGTTTTAAGAAATGTTTTCAAGTTTCGTTTCTATTTATTAATTCCACTCCGTCATATATTTGCGATACCATTTTGGCAGAAGATGATTCTGACACTGCTCATTGTGACGCTCCCGGATTTCCATGGTGGCAAAATACTGTTTCCATAGCACGGCAAAATAATCCATATGCCCCTGCGGAATCTGAAGCTGCTCTCCACTCACCAGAACACAGCGGTGTCCGGCTTCATGGACGGCAGCAAGGTTTCGGTTTTCATCGTAGAGAATAAAATTTTCATCCGGAAAACGATCCGAAAAATGATCCATCATCAATGGAACTATATTGCATTTTGGTGCAAGCTGCGCCACAAGAATACTTCCCAGATCCTGAAATCTCACAAATCCCAGCAGCTTATCCAGCTCATTGTCTACCTTGCGGGACAACTCCATCACCCGAAGTGCAAACGGATCGGCAAGCTGATCGGAAATACCACGTCCCTGTGCAAATGCACGCACCAGATATCCAAGAACTGCTGTCCCCCGGTCCTCTGCAAAATGGCATAATGCATGAAGCAGTGTATCATACACCGGATACCCCAGTCTTGACTGTATACTGTAAACCGTCTTCTGCACTTTCTGCGCATCTGTCTGTACTTCGATCTCCCTGGCAAACAAAGTCATTTCTCCTTCACCGGCCGCAATGGAAATACTGTCTGTATAAGGAGCTTTCATTTTATTTTTACACACAAACGCATCGAAAAGTGCTGTAAAAATTCCTTCCAGAGAATCCTCACATCGAAGCACGATCTGTTCACTCATACTACAATTTTCCCCCTGTCATCAAACAGTGATAACTGCTCATAGGTCTGCACCGTTCCATCCGAAAGCAGCATCTGCATCGGACGTTCCTGATACATCAGATTCCGTGTAATATATCCTTCCTCCATACGGGTATGATACATCATCTTTCCTTTACAGGTGATAAAATACACTGCACGTTTCAGAACAACACCGATCTTCTTTAAATCTGAAAAATCCAGCTTTGCGTACCGCCGGGCCGCCATAATCCGGCGGGCACTTTTTGTTCCGATCCCCGGCACACGAAGCAGCGTATAATAATCCGCACGATTAATTTCCACCGGAAACAGTTCCAGATGGTGCACTGCCCAATTACACTTCGGATCAATCTGTTCGTTAAAATTCGGATTTTTCTCTGACAGCAATTCATCTGCGCGGAATCCATAAAACCGCAACAGAAAATCTGCCTGATAGAGCCTGTGCTCACGTAACAATGGTGGTCCGGGCAAATCTGGCAGGGAACTGTCATGATTCACATTGATAAATGCAGAATAGAATATCCGCTTCATCTCAAACTTCTGATACAAAGCTTCTGAAACCGAAATGATCTGATAATCACTTTCATCCGATGCCCCGATCACCATCTGTGTACTCTGTCCTGCCGGCACAAAATAATGATCCGGCCGCATCAATCCCCGCGTTGTCTGCGGAAGCTTCTTTTGCACGTTTCTCACTCTGCTGGAATTCTCCCCACCGGCAATTTCTTCTCCCCAGCTTTGTACTGCACTCTGTCGCGCTTTATGCTCCCGGATGGCAGCAATTCCGTCGTGGTAGTCCTGCAGACGGGCATAACTTTCCTTCATCTCTGCCATCTGGTTATAATAGGTTTTCTCATCCAGATACATCCGGCTTTTCATACTCGATACCCCGTGAAACTCGCGGCTTTGCCGAATTCCATTCTGTAACTGGCGCATCGGGGAAAGGATGTTTTTACGCACTTTGTTAGGCGCAATCTGCCGCAGCGCATCGGCCGTGGGAAGTTCTAAATTTACACTCATGCGGTCTGCAAGATACCCCGTTAATTCCAGCAGATCCGCTGATGCTCCCGGAATTCCTTTTACATGTATATATCCGTTAAAATGATATTTTGTGCGCAATAAATAAAGGGTCTCATATAAAAGTCCCATGGTATAATCCGGAGAATGTAAAATTCCAGAACTTAAGAACAATCCTTCGATATAATTTCTGCGGTAAAATTCCATCGTGAGCTTACAGATTTCCTCCGGTGTAAAACTGACACGCTTCACATCATTGCTGCAACGGTTCCTGCAATATTTGCAGTCATAGATACAATCATTGGTATATAAAATCTTAAGCAGTGAAATGCAGCGCCCATCCCCGGTAAATGCATGACAGATTCCACTTGCATATGCGTTTCCCGTATGTGTACCATCTCCTCCACGCTGCACCCCGCTGGAAGTACACGCAACATCATATCTGGCAGCTGCCGAAAGTATGGTTAGTTTTTCCATGATACGATCCATCTGCAAAATTTCTCTCATATCCAGTATTCCTCCGCAAAATGCCGAACATCCGTTCTTTTTACATCATATCGCAAGAACAAATGTTCGGCAAGTGCAATTTTTCTTTTATTTTATATGGGCTGCGAAGTTACTGTTCGCAGAGTAACCCGTGAACCGTAATGTACTCTTTGTATTGCGGTTTACAGAGGCACCTGCGAGCAGTCTCCTATCTGCCCTGATGCAGCATCCATGGATAAATCAGTGAAATCGCTCCGCCGATTCCGGCAGAAGCTGCACAGGTAAACACTAAAGCCCCTGCAATTCCGCCAAAGAAATATCCAATTGCCAGAAAAACGGCAACAATTACTAAAATAATGCAACGCAGCAAAATCTGGATCATACTCTTAACCGTATCCATCGCAGACGCCGGAACAAGAGCTTCCAGCAAAAGCCCAACTTCCGAAAACATAAAATCCGCCACCAGATACGTCAGATACCACAGAAGCATAATTCCCGGTTTTTCACGCAGAAGCAATGCCGAAACCACCAGTGCCGGAAGCAGATCCATCGCGCAGAGGGATGTTCCTGCAAGCACTCCGAAGAAAACTTTCTTGTATGGATTCTCCGGCACCAGAAACAGCCAGTTTCGCGCAGTCTCCTGTGCAATCGGATTTCCCATATTCCGGAAGAAAAGTACAAAAAACAAAATACAGCCCGGCACCAAAAATCCGGACACCTCCATGATCCTGACACAAAACAGGGAAATACCGACACTGACCAGCAGGTAAAACAGCATCGTATTGGTTATGATTCCAAATTTTGCCGTACGTTTACGGCAATAAATTTCCTTTGTAAAAAACACGGATGCGCCCCAGCCCTTTAAGTTTCCTTCCTTTTGCTGCTTTTTTGCATGTGTTTTTCCTGCGATAACCCGTCCTTCTTTTGCTGCCTCAAGCATCTGTGCACGTTTTCCCGCGGAAGCCAGCGCATCTTCGTAAAAATCCGCTTTCATATGCCAGATGGCAAAAATCAGTACCGCCACACTTACAAGCAGCAATCCCAGATAAACCAGAAACGAAAACAGTTCCCCATTCACTGCACACATAATCATGCCTTTGTACCAGCCGATGATCGGAAGATACCGCAGCCAGTGACTGGCAAAAGTCATATGTGCTGCTTCAAGCAGGTTCTGCCCATTCGCCAGATATGTTCCTCCTGCAATCATTCCAAGCAGTACAACAATTCCCACGATCAAAGGAAACACATATGGTTTTAATTTTTCGTGTGTGGTGCAGACCGTATATGTCAATACAATCATAAGTCTCTGAAACACCAGAAGCAGAATCCACCCTGCAAAAATGGCTACAACTGCCGATGCCCCCAATCCCATATTTACAACGAGATTTGGAATCTGAAAAACCAGATATATGGACGCGAAAACTGTTGCCACCATCTGAAAACTCAGTCGAAACATCAACACGGACTGTGGTTTCATCGGTGCCGTAAACAACAGATTCACGTCTGCCATCTGGAAAATATCCGTACCGTCCTTAGAACCGGAATACATTCCCCAAAGTAATATCGCTAGAAAAACAATCATCACTCCGGCTTCCACATAGGTTTTGATTGCGGCAATCTCCTGTGGCGTTTTTTGCGTTTCTTCCTCTTCCATTGCTTCTTCCTGTACGCGATCCGCCTCCGAAGACGATTCCACGGTTTCCAGCGACTGTTGCTTTTCTACCATGGAACCGACCACGCCACCAATCAGTCCAAATATGATTCCAAATCCAAAAATGGCAAGAATGATCACGAGAAATGTACTTCGAAACATCTTTTTTATCGTGTTCCAAAAGGTATGCCATGCATAATAACCCCATAACCGCATCGCCTACACCTCTCTCTCCAGAGCCGCGCCCTCTGTAATCTCAAAGAAAATATCTTCCAGACTTTTATTGTTGTCCTTTAAATTTTCACGCTCAACCACAGCGGCTACCCGCCCCTGTTTCATGATATACGTGGTATCCCATAATTCTTCCATACTGTCAATCATGTGTGTGCTGACCAGTACCATGCAGCCACTGTCCCGCAATTCCTCAAACACCTTTTTCAGTTCTTTGATGGCATGTGGGTCCAGTCCGATCATTGGCTCATCAAACAGTACCAGCCGTGGTTTCGGCAAAAGTCCACAACAGATGGACAGTTTCTGCTGCATCCCTTTCGACAGCTCATCCCCAAATTTTTTCTTCTTATCTGTCAGATCAAACCGTTCCAGCAATGCATCTTTATAGGCTTTATAATCCTTTAATTTATATGCCCGTGCAATAAATTCCATATGTTCATCCACAGTCAGGTTCGGATACAACGATGGAATTTCCGGAATATATCCCATGATCTTTTTCGCCTCGATGGACTTATTTTCGAGACCGTTTACCTGTATCTGTCCTTGATATTTCAGAAATCCCATAATACATTTTATAATCGTGCTTTTTCCTGCACCGTTAGGTCCAAGCAGTACTCCGATGCGCCCATCCTCTATAGTAAGATTGATATCATCATTTGCAAGCACCTTACGGTATCGTTTTGTCACATGTACAACTTCTAACATAACCATTTCCCTTTCTTTTTCTTACTAACATATTCCATGTGTTTACGATATCACATTCATTTGCTGCAAACCATCTTCTTTTCCTTAAAAAACCTTAACGCTTCCTTAATATCTCTTCGCGCATTTGCCCACGCCCTTCCTCAGTTTCTTTATAATGTCTATGCTTTATATTTCACCACAGCAGTTTAGTCCCCACAAAGCTTTTCCAGTCTTTCCTTCATTTCTTCCTGCGTAACAGAACAGACAATCAAATTATTCCGCTCCCCCGTCTGTAAATTCATGCGTCTGCCCCTTAATACTGCCTCTTTTTTAAACCCAAGTTTATGCAACAGCCGGGCTGATGAGACATTCTCTTCATTGTATTTTGCCTCTACCATATATAACTTTCTATCCTTCAAATATACTTTTAGTAAACATAACAATGCTTCACTTGCATAGCCCTTCCTCTGGTATTTCTCGCCAATCACATAACCGATCTCCCCAATTGCAAGCTGTGGATACGGAATATCCATCGTAACATATCCGATGCATGCTCCACTTTGTTTTTCTGTAATAAGCCATGCGTTCTCATTATCTGCCAGTACATTTACAAAGGACTGCATCTGCTCACCAGCCATGGGATACCCCACAATAAATGCGCCCAGATGGCTGTCCTGCCCCCATCCATCCAGACATGCCTTTGCATCCTCCATCACAAAATGGCGAATCAGAAGCCGGTCGGTTTCGATCCTCTCATCTTTTGTATGTGGCATAGCATTATTTTGTTTTTGAATCCGTATATAATATTCCAGAAACCGCAGTACATACCCCGGCGCATTCCGGTTCCCCAGTTCCCACTCCGTCACCGTACGGTAGGGAATATCAAATGTCTCACAAAATTCTCTCCGGTTCATCCCCATCTGCTGCCGCAATTGTTTTAATACCTGCTGACTGTCTGTAAAATGACTGTTATCCATAAAATCCTCCAAACAAATTACACGTTGTGTACATTCTATCATACAAGAACGATTTACACAACGTGTAATTTTAGAATTGCAAATTTTATTTTTTCCCGTATATAATTCCCATGCCGCTGATCATCCATGGCGTTGTCACATATCCCGGAATCGCATCAAGCTTCTTTTCCAGATTCCCGATATAGTGAATTTCCGAAATTCCTTCCGCTTTTAATTGTTTCACAAATGCATCCATATCACCGTACAATGCTTCCTGTGAGAACATATCCTGAAAAGAAAAAGCGCCGCCTTTTTTTAAAACCCGGAGTGCTTCTCTTACCACATCACGTTTGTCTTTTGCGGAATGCACTTCATGAAACACAAAATTGCTCACTGCTGCATCAAACGTTCCATCTGCAAAATCAAGTTTTGCCGCATCTCCTTTTTGAAACGTGACACGATCGGCAATACCCTCAATCCGCGCATTTTTTTCACACTGCTCTTTTGCGTAATTCCACTCCGCACCCCAGTAATCCATTGCTGTGATCTGCGCCTTTGGAAAAGCCTTCGCACACCGGACGGTAAGCGCTGCCGCCCCGCAGCCGATATCAAGTAATGTTCCCTCCCCGTTCCATTCCAGATGCTCTACCAGATGTCTGTGTACCTCCGCCATCATATTGCCTTTTCCAAACGCAAATGTTTCATGACAGACCAGCATATAGACCGCCATGATAACAGTCAGTACAAACACCACGCCCATGATTATGGTAAGTACAGGTATTTGTACCAATCCCCTGAGCAGTACGGTAATTGTAAGAAAGACCGCTGCCAATCCAAACAGCAGATATAAGGCTTTCTCCGGTACCCAGTTTCCATAATTTGTTTTTTCGTTCATTTTGTTTCTCCTCACATTTTCACAGATTTATGAGCTGCATAACAAATCTCCCAAACTGTTATGTTTTGCAATAGAAAAAGCCTACCGCATCATCTGCGATAGACTTCTTTTTGTTCCTTTAAATATTGAATTAATGCAATGGTTCCTGCATCGGCATGTATCCCGATTTCCTTTGCAAGCCGCACCCGTTCTTCCACTGTATAATCTCCTTTAATCAACTCCATATAGCCCTGAAGCCGTATGGCAACCAGAATCCGGATAAGTTCGGCATCCGGGGCACTCCCCATGAATTTCGAAAAGTAACTCGTAAATGCCGCCTGCATCTGCAGATCAATCTGCTTCCGGAACCCCTCGTAGCGGCTGCCAGATGCTTTTTCCATAAGGATGATTGCCTCCTCACGGTGCCCGGACAGGTATTCCATAATCTGCCGGTCATTATCCTCGGCAGTAGCCGGATCTTCCTCTTCCCTGCGTGCCAGTTCGCTGCACATATGCTCATAATCTGCGATCACCTGATCTAAAATTGCGGATAACAGTGCCTCTTTATTTTCAAAAGAAAAATAAAATGCTCCCGTCGTCACACCGGCCGCTTTGCAGATCTCGCGGAGACTGGCTTTTGCATATCCTTTTTTCAGGAACTCTTCTTTGCCAAACCTGATTAACTTTTGTTCGGTCTGTTTTCTGCGCTCATCTTCCATAACACATGTTATGTTAGCATAGACTAACTCTGTTGTCAAATGCTTTCTATATCTGTTTTTTCATCCACAAATCCCTGTTCCTGCATAAATACTCTTTGCCGTATCATCTTTGCATCTTCTGCCAAATACTCATATGTTTTAAATTCCATCTCCTATCACCTATATATCTGTTATTGTCCTTAACCACTGTGGAATAAAAAACGAGGCCATCGCAAGCGACGGCCCCACCTTAATATTACTCTTCTTCTCTGTGCATGGAGAATGTTTCCATATGATAATTCTTCAAATTGTCAAGAATCTGACGATCATCTGCTTTCTGAAGAAGTTCGTCACGGAACTTCTTTGTCACAAGCATATCGTTAAAGGAGCTTGGTCCACCGACGCAGCCTCCTTCACATGCCATACCTTCAATGAAGTCATCCGGCAGCTTGCCAGCCTTCATAAGCATCAGGAACTTGCGGCACTCTGCGGCACCGTTTGCCTTGCATACTTTCGGCTCAATGCCAGCTTCCATCTCTTTCATACTCTCGACAACTGCTGCGGTAACTCCACCGGAGTTTGCGAAACGCTTGCCGTATACGGAAGACTCCTGATAGCTGGTATCGCTTGGCTGCAGTTCTACGCCCTTGGCACTCATGATGGCACGCATCTCACTGTATGTCAGCACATAATCTGCATTGCCCTCAATCTTCTGATCGACAACCTCAGACTTCTTTGCTACACATGGTCCGACAAATACGGTCACAGCATCCGGATCCTGTGCTTTGATCATACGGGATACCGCACACATTGGAGAAATGGTTGTGGAAATCTTATCTGCCATCTCCGGGAAGTGCAGACGCACCATATTGACAAATCCCGGACAGCAGGAAGTTACTTTCTTCTCTCCTGCCTTGTATGCCTCTACCCACTCTGCGGCTTCGGAAGCAGCGGTCATATCTCCACCTAATCCGGCTTCGATAAATCCGTTGAATCCAACTTCCTGCATAGCTTTCTTCCAGCTTCCCATTGTGATGTTTGCACCAAACTGTCCCTCGGTAGCAGGTGCTGCAATCACGTATACTTTCTTATCAGACTTTAAGGCATTGATGACATCAACCATAAATGTCTTAGATCCGATTGCTCCGAACGGACAGCTATGGATACATTTTCCGCAGCGGATACACTTGGAATCATCAATCACGGAAATACCGTATTCATTGTATGTAATAGCGTTGACCGGACATGCAAATTTACATGGTCTCTTCAAATGTGCGATTGCATTGTAAGGACATGCAGCTGCGCAGCGTCCACACTCTTTACATTTCTGTGGATCAATATGGGAACGATGGCGTCCTGCCTCAATGGCGCCGAATTTACATGCATTGATACATGCCTTTCCCATACAGTTCTGACAGTTTTCTGTAACGGTATAACTGGAAATCGGGCAGTCCTCACAGGCTGCACTGATTACCTGAATCACGTTTCCATTATCCTCCGGTCCCGGGGCTTTGCCCTCTGCAAGACGGACACGCTGGCGGATAATTTCTCTTTCTTTGTAGATACAACAACGGAACTGTGGTGTCGGGCCCGGAATCAGACGAACCGCGATGTGGTCTCTCTGAGCATCAAGAGTCCCTTCAAATGCCAGTTTTGCGACTTCACGCAGAACCGCATGCTTGATCTTGATTACATTTTCATCAGCGTACATAAAATCTCCTTTGTTTTTTCGTGGTTTCTATTAAGCATAATATGTCCTTATTGTACATAAATTTTCATTAAAAAGCTATAGATGTATCTATCAAAATACATCAGACGGTGCGATTTTATGGATAATATGAATACGATGGACTTCAATCAGAAAATTGATGTTTCTCTGCGCGCTTCGCTTGAGGCAACTCCCGTCGAACGAAACGCTTCCGATGATCTGTCCACTGGGAGCAGCTCTGACGGGTTCTGGAACCTGATTGTTCTGTACACCGGTTCTCCACAGACGTTACAGAATGAATTTCCTTCCTCTTCCTTTACCTTTCTCCTTGGAAATTATGCCATAGTGAAAATCTCCGAGGACGACATTCCATCACTTGCCGCCTTTCCACAAGTAATATATATCGAACGTCCAAGACAGCTTTTCTTTGAGATTGTTTCTGCCCGGCAGGCTTCCTGTCTGAGTGCCATTCAGGAAAACAGCAGCTATGGTCTGACCGGAAAAGGCATTCTGATTTCTGTGATAGACTCCGGTATTGACTATGCGCATCCCGATTTTTGCAATCCGGACAAAACCACACGGCTGGTTGCTCTCTGGGACCAGACCATCCTCGCTGATCCTTCTGCTGGACGCTTTGCCCCCGCCGGTTATTCACAGGGTACACTTTTTTCCCCGGAACAGATCAATGCGGCACTTCAGGCAGACACTTTTGAGCAGCGCATGGAACTTGTACCCAGCACAGATGTCACAGGGCACGGAACCCATGTCGCCGGTATTGCCGCCGGAAACGGCCGTGCCTCCGGCGGACTCTACCGCGGAGTTGCCCCGGAATCCTCACTTCTTGCCGTCAAACTCGGCTCGCCCGATCCAAAGGGATTTCCAAACACGATCGAACTGATGCAGGCGGTCGATTTTTCCGTAAGATATGCCATTGAACATACCGTGCCTCTTGTCATCAACCTGAGTTTTGGAAATACTTACGGCTCCCACAGCGGAACATCCCTTCTGGAAACCTACCTGGACTATGTCTCAAATCTCGGACGCATTAATATTGTTGTCGGAAGTGGAAATGAGGGAAACAACGGCGGGCATGCCAGCGCCCGACTGGCTTCTTTAGAATCTGCCAGAATTGAATTTGCCGTTGGAAATTATGAATCTTCTCTTTCGATTCAGATCTGGAAAAATTATTGGGATGATATTCGTTTTCAGCTGACTCCTCCGGGTCTCGGAACCTCATTTAAAATTCCCAATCAGCCCGGCAGCTGGCGCTTTTCCTTTGGCACCACACAGATTCTGGTGTACTACGGACTTCCCTCCCCTTATAGTCTGTATCAGGAAATTGCCATCGATCTGCTGCCGCGGCGGGACTATATTTCGGGAGGTGTCTGGTTTTTTACCGCAGAAGCACGGTCTGTCATCGAAGGAATTATTGATCTGTGGATGCCGGCAGCCGCTATCCGCGGGACTGCCACACAATTTCTCACGCCGACAACGGAAACCACTCTCACGATACCTTCCACCGCCGGAAATGTCATTACCGTCGGTGCCTACGATTCTTCCACCAATACGCTCGCCCCTTTTTCCGGCAGAGGATATACCTGGAATACCGGACAGGTCAAACCGGATCTGGTCGCTCCCGGTGTCGACATCACCAGCTGTGCTGTCGGGGGCGGTTACGAATCCCGAAGCGGCACCTCCATGGCTGCTCCTTTTGTAAGCGGCAGCTGCGCACTGCTCATGCAGTGGGGCATTCTACAGAACAATGATCCCTTTCTATATGGCGAAAAAATGAAAGCATATCTGATCCGAGGTGCCAGACAGCTTCCATTTTCCGTTTCCTACCCCAATCCGCAGAGCGGATACGGAGCACTCTGCGTCAGCAACAGCCTGACGTTTGTGTGATATGCTCCACTACTCTGCGATAAAGGCTTCATAAAATTTTTCTTTTGGCACAGGTTTTCCAAAGTAAAATCCCTGGATCATCTCTGCCTTTGTTTTCTTTAAAATATCTACCTGCTCTTTTGTCTCGATTCCCTCGACGATACAGTGAATTCCCAGATCATTGATCATGGAAGTCATATAGTCGAGGAGAATCCGGCTTTTGCGGTTATTGGTAATTTCGGTTACCATGGACCGGTCAATCTTTGCAGAATCAAAATCATACTGGATCAGTACCGCAAGATTGGAATAATGACTTCCGAAATCATCCATTGACAGTCTGAATCCGAGTTCTTTGAGGCTGTTTGCAACATTTTCAATCAGAACATGATCCATGTCTCCCACGGTCTCCGTTACCTCAATATGGATCAGTTCCACCGGAATATCATATTTTTGAACCATCTGCGTTACTTTTTCAATAAGTTCCGGATACATGATCGTCATCTTCGAGAAATTCACGGATATTGGCACCGTACGATGTCCTTCCCGGATCTGTTCCTTCTGATAACGAAATACTTCATCCAGAACAAACAGGTCAATCATATGCACCAGATTGTAATGTTCCAGCACCGGAATAAACATCCCCGGTCCCACAATGCCCAGTTCATCATCCAGCTGCCGGATCAGTGCCTCCGCGCCCTCTGTGCGCCCTGTGTGGATATCCACTTTCGGCTGCAGATATACCAGATACCTTCCACGCTCCATCAGATCGTTGATCTCATCTATCACGCTCTGCTCCATGCGCTTCATCACGGTTGTGCCATGCATCAGCTTAAGCTTATCGTTGCTCATAAGAACCTCTGCCTCTGCAATCTGGCTGCGTGTCTGCGGATGTGCACTCCAGCTGTATCCCATCGCCACGCCAAAGCCAAGTCCGGCAAGCCTTTTCTGCAGATTTTCCACCTGCTGCTCCATTTCCTGCCGTTTAATGTTGATACACAAAACCAGCATCTCATCCTCATCATACCGGTAAATCCGGTAATTGGGAAACAGGGATTTCAATAAATCCGCAACTTCCATCAGTCTGCGGTTGCCGCTGATATAGCCAAACTGTTTATTAATCTCCGACAGATGGATCACATCGGTTGTAATCACGCCAAGTGAACAGAACATATTGTCCGCACCAGTACGTGCCATAACGGACAATCCCTCCCGGTTCCAGAGACCTGTCAGTTTGTCATGTGTGCGGTCATATTCCTGCTGCTCCTGCAGATTGCGAAGTTCAATCCGCGCAGCCAATGTCGTGCCAAGCATGGAAAGAACATCGGTCTCCTCGAGGTGTCTGTGTGGGTTTAAAACCATTAAAATTCCAAGCAGATGATCTCCTGTATACAAAGAAATCCCGGCTGCAGACCATGCACGTAGTTCTGCCAGATATTCATAGATCACCGGATGACTTTCTCTCAGCGACTTGATATCCGGAATCACCACGTCCCCGAGTTGTCCTATTTCCTGAATAACTCCTTCTGCATCTCCTGACTCAATTTCCTCGGTCACAAGTCTTGCCATCATCTGTGCCGTATCCCTGTGACACTCTTCCACATAGCGGATACCGCCCTCTTTTGCATAGGCAAGCACAACACAGTCCGCGTCAAAATACTGGCGCAGCGCTTCAAATGTCTGCATAAGGGCATCTCCGATTCCCTCTCTTCCAAGCGCTTCCATACAGGTACGGAGCTGTCTTAACATGGATTTTTCATTGCCTTGTGCGAGAATCGGTTCCACCGGATCTGCCGTTTCCGGCTCCTGATTTTCTTTGATCTGATCATAAAAAACAATCCGGTTTTTTCCGCCTCTTTTCGCCGCGTAAACTGCCCGGTCTGCCTCATAATAAAAATCCGGAAAACTGATTCTTCGTCCATCCAGTTTCGCAGCACCGATAGATACGGAATATTCCATATCAAAGATAATCTTTTTCAAATTTTCACGCAGGGAGACACAAAATTCTTCCATTTCAACAGAATTCTGAAAGCCGGAAGCAAACACCGCGAATTCATCTCCCCCAAGCCTGCCGACAATTCCCCGGTCACCGGTCACTTCACTTAAAATACTTCCGGTCTGGCTTAAGACCATATCCCCTACCGCATGTCCCTGCGTATCATTGATCATTTTAAAATCATCAATATCAAGCATGACAAATAAGGCATTTGTTGTACATTCCGCAAGCTCTTTTGCGCAGTATTCCTCAAATGCCTTATGGTTATACACATTCGTCAGTACATCAATCTCTGCCCGGCGCCGCATGCGTTCCGTGATGGCTTTCTCCTGCTGCACACAGCAAAAACGCCCCACCATACGGTCTGTTTTTCCATCTTCTTCCGCAATACTCACCAGATAAAAACGGTACCATTCCGGTTGATTTTCTTTTTCGCAATAACGGACATCGACCGTAACAGTCCCTTCTTTTTGCAGGCAGGCATGCATCGCTCTGCGAAATACCTTTTTATCTTCCGGATCAATAAAAACAGATCCATAATGGTTCTTCTTTACATAATCTTCGATATCAAAAAGGACCTCGAACCGGTCATTTTCTATCGCATAAACCACTGCCCGGTCTTCTTTTACATCATATTCTATCAATCTCTCATGGTTTTGCTCTGCAACCACCCTGAGAAGTTCATTTTGCTTTTCCTGTTCTTTCTGCTCCCGCATAGTAACCTCTTATCTACAGCAGAACCTGATCTGCCACGTTCTCCAATTCACAGAATTTGTGAATTTCAGGAACCTTGTCTTCTATTGTACCAAACCCGTATGCCGCATGAATAAATTTAACCCCCGCATCCATGCTTGCATCGTAATCTCCCTGAATATCACCTACATATACCGCATCATCCAATGCATTCCGCCTGTACAGTAACGCGATATTCTCTCCTTTTGATTTTTCATTATTTCCGTAGCACTCAGTATCCTCTATCAGATCGTGCAGTTTGTAATAATCCAGAAAAGCCTCTATATATCCGGACTGGCAGTTGCTTACAATATACAGATGATATTTTTTCTTCAACTGTTCCATTGTCCTGCGGATATCCGGGTAGAGAGTTGCTCCGTGTATCCGGAGATATTCATTTTCTTCTTCCCCACACTGTGCCAGAAGTTTCTGGCGTTCGCCTTCTTCCAGATCCGGAAACAGAATCCGTGCGATCACATCCATCGTCTTTCCCATTACTGACTGGATGTCCTTTACCGTAATCGGTTTTCTGTCGTAGCCGGCTCTTTTTACAGTCTCATTCCAGGACTCTGCCACTTCCGCAGCGGAATCCCAGAGTGTTCCGTCCATATCAAATATGATTCCTTTTTTCATTATGCCTCGTCAATTGCCTTTCCGATATCATGGCGCATATACTTATTTGCGAAATCCACCCATTCGGTTGCCTCATAGGCTTTCTTTCTTGCTTCTTTTAAATCTTTTCCGGTTGCAGTAATGCCAAGGACACGTCCTCCGTTTGTTACGATGCGTCCTTCCTTATCGAATGCAGTTCCTGCATGGAAACAGAAGTAATCATCCTTGCCCTCGAACTTTTCAAGTCCGCTGATTGGGAATCCTTTCTCATAGGAAACCGGATATCCGTCAGATGCAAGTACAACACAGACAGCTGCATTGTCCTCAAACTGCAGATCAATCGTGTCAAGTTTTCCATCGACACATGCTTCCATGACATCAATGATATCATTTTTCATACGTGGAAGAACGACCTGTGCCTCCGGATCTCCAAAACGGGCATTGTACTCAAGAACCTTTGGTCCTTCCCCTGTCAGCATCAGTCCGAAGAAAATAACTCCGGTAAATGGTCTTCCCTCCGCAGCCATAGCATCTACAGTTGGCTGATAAATATACTTCTTACAGAATTCATCTACTTCTTTTGTATAGAACGGACTTGGAGAGAAATTTCCCATACCGCCGGTATTCAGTCCCTGATCTCCATCCTTGGCACGTTTGTGATCCTGTGCGGAAGACATGATGCGGATGGTCTTTCCGTCCACATAGGTCAGAACCGATACTTCACGTCCGGTCATAAATTCTTCGATTACCATCGTATTTCCGGCATTTCCGAATTTCTTATCTTCCATGATCGTACGCACGCCTTCTTTTGCCTCTTCGAGTGTATTACAGATCAGCACACCCTTTCCGAGTGCCAGACCGTCTGCCTTTAACACGATTGGCATCTTTGCCGTCTCAAGATATTTTAAAGCTTCTTCCGGATCGGTAAAGTTCTCGTAAGCAGCCGTCGGAATATGATACTTTTTCATCAGATCCTTGGAGAATGCTTTCGATCCTTCCAGAATCGCTGCATTTTTGCGCGGTCCGAATACCTTTAAGCCCTCTGCCTCAAAGACATCCACGATTCCGCCAACCAGCGGATCATCCATACCAACAATGGTAAAATCAATGGATTTCTCCTTTGCAAATGCAACGAGCTTGTCAAACTCCATGGCTCCGATCGGCACACACTCTGCCAAAGCTGCAATTCCTGCATTTCCAGGTGCACAATATATTTTGTCAACTCTCGGACTTCTGGCAACACTTGTTACGATTGCATGCTCACGTCCACCGCTTCCAATTACAAGAACTTTCATGATTATCCTCCTATATGTGATGCATTTCCTATTTACTGATATGTACGGTTTTGCCCGTCACCGTCACTTTTCCATTTGCGATCAGGTCGATCGCCTGTGGCATAATCTTCCACTCTGCCTGCTCCATGACACGGCGCTGCAGGATCTCCGGCGTATCGCCCTCCTGCACTTCTACCGCTTTCTGCAGAATGATCGGACCGGTATCCGTTCCCTCATCCACAAAATGCACGGTGGCACCTGTGACTTTGACTCCGCGGGCAAGTGCACCTTCATGAACTTTCAGCCCATAATATCCGGTTCCACAGAAAGACGGAATTAAAGACGGATGAATATTGATGATGCGGTTTCTGTACTTTGCAATCATCTGTTCCGGAATGACGACAAGGAATCCTGCCAGCACAACCAGATCCACCTCATACGCATCAAGTCTGCGCAGAAAATCTTCATTAAATGCCGCACGGCTCTCATACTCCTTCGGGCTGATGCATACTGCCTCAATTCCGTGCTTTTTTGCACGTTCCAAAGCGTATGCTCCCGGATTATTGCTGATCACTACCGCAATCTCTGTATTTGTGATTGTTTTTTGTTCAATTCCATCGATAATGGCCTGCAGATTGGTTCCGCCGCCGGATACACATACTGCGATTTTTAGCATAATGTTACACCCTTCTCTCCGTCTGTGATCTTACCAACCACATATGGAGTATCTCCGGCTGCTTTGATTGCTTCCATCGTCTTGTCCACGTCTGCCGGATCGACTGCAAGAACCATTCCAAGTCCCATGTTGTAAGTATTGTACATCATATGCTCATCTACATTTCCCTCTCTTGCCATAAGGGTAAAGATTGGAGGAACCGGGTAGCTGTTCTTTTCCACTACGGCATGCTTTCCTTCCGGAAGCATACGTGGAATATTCTCATAGAAACCACCACCGGTAATATGGCTGCAGGCTTTCACACGTACTCCAGCGTTCTTGATAGACTTCAATGCGCCTACATAGATACGGGTCGGAGCAAGAAGAGCCTCGCCAAGCGTTGTTCCAAGCTCATCAATATATGTATTTAAGGTTTCTTTGTCCATACGGAAAATCTTGCGCACGAGAGAAAATCCATTGGAATGTACACCGGAACTTGCCATACCGATCAGCACATCCCCGGCTTTTACGTCTTCTCCGGTAATGATATCCTTCTTGTCAACCACACCTACGGTAAATCCGGCCAGATCATACTCATCCTCCGGCATCAGTCCCGGATGCTCTGCAGTCTCTCCACCGATCAGTGCACATCCGGACTGCTTACAACCCTCTGCCACACCGCTTACGATCGTTGCAATTTTCTCCGGATAATTTTTTCCACATGCAATATAATCCAGGAAAAATAACGGTTCACCACCGGCACAGGCTACATCGTTGACACACATTGCAACGGCATCAATACCGATCGTATCATGCTTGTCCATCAGGAAAGCCAGTTTTACCTTGGTTCCGCATCCATCGGTTCCGGATAAAAGAACCGGCTCTTCCATATTCTTGATCGCATCCAGCGAAAAAGCACCGGAAAATCCGCCAAGTCCGCCTAATACCTCCGGACGCATGGTTCCCTTTACAAACTTCTTCATCAGTTCCACTGACTCATATCCTGCTTCGATATCTACGCCCGCGTTCTTGTAATCCATTTATTTTTCCTCCTAATATCTGTGTTTTAATCTATTATTGTCGCTTATAGTATATCGGGTATTTTTCGATTTTACCAATCATAAATGTTAATAAATCTAATTAGTAGTTCTTATATCCCACTTCCTGCAATCTGGCATCCTTTGCCTCAACCTGCTCTTTTAAGTTTTTAGAATACTCTTTCAGGCGTGCAAGTAAATCCGCATCACTGGTTGCAAGAATCTTTGCTGCAAGAATACCGGCATTTGCTCCGCCGTTGATTGCTACGGTTGCTACCGGAATACCGGTCGGCATCTGCACGATACTGTACAGGGAATCTCTTCCGCCAAGAGAAGTGGTGTGCATCGGGATTCCGATGACCGGCATCGGGAAGATTGCTGCGCACATGCCCGGCAGATGTGCTGCCATACCTGCACCTGCGATAATCACTTTAAATCCTTTTTCCTCCGCACTCTTTGCATATTCAAAAAATACATCCGGCTCGCGGTGTGCGGAAATGATCGTCATCTCATAGCTGACGCCCAGCTGGTCTAAGATGTCTGCTGCCTTTGCCATGATCGGCATATCTGAATCACTGCCCATTACAATTCCTACTTGTGCCATTTTAAATATCCTCCTATATGTGAAAAAATTTATGGTTCCATTGCATCCAGCGGCTCATTTAACGGTTCCGTTCCCGGAACGACAAACCGCCCGTTTCTTATAATATCTGTCGTCGTGCCATCTGCACGTACTACCGTAATCGCTCCTAACTCATCATACGGAATCGTAATATCGGTATGACAGTTAAAATATGCTTTTGAAATATCTTCTTTGCGCCGGATCGAAATTTCATTGTCCCTTGCGATGATCGCTTTTCCATCCGGATTGTATGTCATGTTGTCCTCATCGTACGTGTAACAGGTGTCTCCGACCGCAAAATGCGGACCTGTCTTTTCCGCAATCAGAATCGGAAGCTTATCCGCGATCTGATATTTCCGTGCCATCCGGTATGCGGTGGTATTTGTTCCGATTGCAAACTCTCCCATCGGAAGTGTTTTGTGATGGAACAGAATATTGTCCTCTATATACTTGCGGTTTTCATCCTCAGAATCAAAATTTGTACAGGAATAAGCTGTAATTCTTCCGTTTTCAAAATCCAGTTCCAGATTCTTGAAAAGGAATTCCCCCAGATAGACCTGTGTGACGTGCAGCTTTCCTTCTGTTTTCTGCAATACCGGAGATGTGAACACTTCCCCTACCGGAATATTGACATCTGCCACACAGTTTTCAAATGCGGTCTCTTTGGCAGGATCGGAAAGCGGATGAATCTTTACATACAGATCCGTGCGGTTTCCGTTACAGCCTTTGATGTGCACACGGTCCGCCGTATCCAGCACATCAATGATCTTCTGCTGCATATTGCGGTAAAGCATATAATCAAGCGTATTGATATGCACCGTTTCCGCAAAGATTTCTTCGTATTTTTCTCCGATGGACGGAACCGGGTAAGCAATAATCGTAAAACTGCGTTCCTCCCCGTGAATGTAATGATTGATCAGCTGGCTCTTCTCGCTGCGCTCATACACATCGATTTCCCTCTGTTTGTCGGTATAGGTAACGCGCTCCTCTTTCTGCTCCGGCGAAAACGGCTTTGTCCCGAAAATTTCGATCACTGCCGGTCCTCCGTAATTTGGAGCAATCGCTTTGTGATTTTCCCAGACAGTACGGTCAACTTCGAGTCCCCGCTCGATGAGTGCCTTATCCAGCCACAACCCGCGGTCCTCTTTGTGATCGTAAGTAAACTGCTTGTTCAGGGAAATAGAGTACGGACGCAGCACCGGCTGCAATCCGATCTTTTTAAAATTGTGTACGGCGGCGCGTACCATCCGCTCGAATCCCAGCGGATAACGGATCTCCACTACCGACTTTTTAGAAATATCTTTTCCGGTTGTTTCAAATCCGATCCGGTATCCTTCGGTAAATGTATCCGCCATTGCCTGCATCTGCTGCTTTATCAAGGAATGCAGAAAATGTGCGGACTCCGTCTCATCTTTTCCGATATACAGACCATAACGGTACAGATATGCCGGATGATCCAGCTCCGCTTCCATCACGATCTGGGTGAAATAATCATATTCCGGATCGATCAGTCTGCAGATCGCATCCGCATTAAAAATTTCTGTGTAATCATGCATAAAAGAATAAATGCATTTTCTGATCTCGTGCACATTCAGATTCTGTGCATCCTCAAAACAGTTGTAAATTTCCACAAAAAGTTCCGCATAAATACACAGATAACGGATATTTCCTTCCATACAGCTGGTATAAATTCCATGCAGTCTGGCATCCAATGCCGAGAGCAGCGGTCCGTATTCCCAGCCCATCTTACTGACGGCATATGCCGGGTTTGCATAACTGTCCGCATAATCTTCCTGCACATCCAGATACAGACGGCGATTGATCTTTTTCCCTTCCAGCGTGGAAATTTCTGCCAGTTTTCCACTCAGGGACGCTTCTGCTAATTTATACAAAACCAGAAACAGTTCCGACATTTCAAAGAAATATCTCCGGTACAGTTCTTCCACACTGGAGGCTTCCTCCTCGCTGACCGCCTCAATGCGCTCCATCACAAGTTCCAGCCGTTCCCAGTATTCCTCGTTATTTTTGTGATTGATCTCTCTAAAGCTCATAGTTTGTTTCCTTCTTATAATTTTTAGCTCAAAAATCCCCAGATATAGGTTCCGATCCAGCATACCATATCCAAAAGGGTCAGTCCCAGTCCCAGTCTCGGAAACAACTGGAAGGAATCTTCTTCCCGCAGACTTTTGGCTGCGATGACAAGAACAACAAATGTTGCGATCATCGCAACGACTCCTGCGCTCCCATAATAAGCAGACAGCGAACCGCCTCCCTGAAAAGCAAGCTTCAGGAACACAAGATACCATACCAGAAGAGCAAGTGCTAATACCGTGGCCAGTATTCCCTGTCTGGAATGTTTTTTCTCGGTAAACTTATAGCCACGTCTTCTCCGGTTTCTCATATGCGTCTCTCTTTCCTACAACCTTTTTGCTTATTTGCATCCATACTGCTCATAATAGGCATCGATTGCTTTCCTGATCGTGTCATCAATTACAATTCTGCCCTGACATTCCCGATTATATAAGTGTTCTACCACTTCTTCCATGGTAACAATTGCTTTTCCTTCAAAACCATATTTCTCATGAATTTCATCGAGTGCGCTCTTTACGCCGCCCTGTCCGACTTCCATGCGGTTTAAGCTGACCATAAGACCAACGATCTCAACGTTTGCAGCCCCACGTACTTTTGGAACAGTTTCTTCCATGGACTTGCCGGATGTCGTCACATCCTCGATCATCACCACGCGGTCTCCATCTTTTAAGCTGCTTCCTAAAAATCCGCCTTTGTCTGCCCCGTGATCCTTGGCTTCCTTGCGGTCACTGCAGTAACGGATCTCTTTTCCGTACAATTCACTGAATGCAATTGCGGTAACAACAGCCAGTGGAATTCCCTTGTATGCCGGTCCGAATAACACATCAAAATCATCCCCGTAACTGGCGTGGATCGCCTTTGCATAATACTCTCCGAGTTTCTTTAACTGGGAACCTGTCACGTATGCACCTGCATTCATAAAAAATGGCGATTTTCTTCCACTCTTCAGTGTAAAATCGCCAAATTTGAGAACATCACTCTCTACCATAAACTCAATGAACTCACTCTTGTAACTTTCCATTGTATACTTTCCTCCTGTATCAAAAGGCATTCTGCCCTTGTTATTTCGCAGTTTTCTATTAAATTTTAGCATACTTCCGGTGGGTTTTCAATGCGCGAATCATAAAAAGAAACAGCATCCCCAACCCTGCGAGGCGATCCGCCCCGCAAAGTTTCGGATGCTGTTCTTAAATACGGATCCGGCTGTTATTTAACGGTTACTTTTACTGTGTTGCGAGGAACTGACCAGCAATACCACAGATCTGCGTAACTCTAATCAGGCAATTTCAGATTCCGTACAGACAATTTCCGCAGTTTCTGAAGAACTGACCGCCCATGCATCCGAAACAATGGATGCAGAGACCGTAAACACACAGATTCTGGAAAACATTGCTGCCAAAATGAAATCCCTGGTACAATATATTCAAAAACAGTAAGCAGTTACCATATCTTTATTATTCCGAAACGGCACCGATTAGTTCTTTGATATCGCTCACATGATATTTTTCCATGTAGCGCTCAATCCCTTCTACAATTTCCATGGTCACTGCCGGATTCTGGAAATTGGCGGTGCCGACAGATACAGCTGTCGCACCCGCCAGTATCATCTCAATCGCATCTGCAGCATTCATAATTCCTCCCATTCCAATGATCGGAATCTTTACTGCCTGTGCCGTCTGATAAACCATACGCACGGCTACCGGATGAATGGCCGGACCGGACATCCCACCGGTCTTGTTTGCAAGAACAAATTTTCTCCGGTTGATATCAATCTTCATTCCCGTGATCGTGTTAATCAAAGACAAGGCATCCGCACCACCTGCTTCCGCTGCACGCGCCATCTCTGTGATGTCTGTGACATTCGGACTCAGTTTCATGATCACCGGCTGTTTTGCATACTTTTTCATTTCCTTTGTGATTGCTTCTACCGCTTTCGGATCCTGTCCAAAAGCAATTCCACCCTCTTTTACGTTCGGGCAGGAAATATTGATTTCCAGCATATCCACCGGCTCTTCTGCCAGCCGTTTTACCACTTCCACATATTCCTCTGTCGAGTGTCCGCATACGTTTACAATAATTTTAGTATCATATTTTTTCAGGAATGGAATATCTCTCTCGCAGAACAGATCAATTCCCGGATTCTGCAATCCCACGGCGTTGAGCATCCCGCCATAGACTTCTGCCACACGCGGAGTCGGATTTCCCGGCCACGGTACATTTGCCACACCTTTGGTAACCACCGCACCAAGCCGGTTTAAGTCTGTAAATTCACTGTATTCTGCTCCGGAGCCAAAGGTTCCGGATGCCGTCATTACCGGGTTTTTTAAGGTAACACCACATAATTCCACACTTGTATTCATTACAGATCCACCTCCTCAGCCAGAAATACCGGTCCTTCTTTACAGATTCTCTTGTTTTTCACATTGGAATGTGCATCTTTTTCTTTGGAATCGCACACACATGCCAGACATGCACCGATTCCGCATGCCATCCGTTCTTCCATGGAAATATAACAGGTCATGCCCTGCTCTGCTGCATACGCTTTCAACGCCCGCAGCATCGGTGTCGGTCCGCACGCATATATTACATCTGCATTTAATTTATATTCTTTCATGGCATCCAGCACATTTCCCTTTGCACCGACACTTCCATCTTCCGTTGCCACGTAACAGTCTCCCTGTTCTTTAAATTCATCCAGAAGAAACGTCTGTGCATCCCGGTATCCCATCACACTGACAAATTCACAGGTGCCGGCAGCCTTGATGCTCTTTGCAAGTTCAAGCATCGGAGGAATTCCGATTCCTCCGCCGATCAGGAAAGCTTTCTTTCCCGGCTCCACGGTAAATCCGTTTCCAAGCGGTCCCAGTACCCGGATCGTATCGCCCGCTTTTAACCGGGAGAATTCTTCCGTTCCGGTTCCTTCTCCCGTTACCCGGTATACCAGACGAAGTGTTCCTGCCTCTGCATCAATCCCACACAGGCTGATCGGACGTGGCAGCAGTTTGCTGGCATCATTACTGTACAATGATACAAACTGTCCTGCCTTTGCATGTCCTGCAATATGCTTCGTCTGGATTGTCATGTCATAGATATCTTTTCCGATGCACTGCTGCTTCAGCACCGTAACATTTTCCTGAAATTTTTCGCTCATAAAATCCAACTGTCTCCCTTTTGTAAAATCACGACTTTATTTTTATCTTTGTGCAAGTGCTCCGGATATGTCTGCGATCATATCTTTGACTGCCAGACGGGAGGCATCTGCGAAGTTCTCCGGTGTAATTCCCTGCTCTTTATACTTATCCTGTTTGTAAGCACAGATGATACCACGGGAAGAGTTTACAATTGCTCCTAATCCATCCTCATTAAAGAAATGTACCAGATCCTTGCCCTGTCCTCCCTGTGCACCATAACCCGGTACCAAAATGAACGATTTCGGCATCACTTTACGAAGAATTTCTCCCTGCTCCGGATACGTTGCTCCGACAACTGCTCCAACATAGCTGTAGGAATCTCCCATACATTCGCTTCCCCACTCTGCTACCTTTTCACCAACCAGTTCATACAGCGGACGACCGTCGATCAGACGATCCTGGAACTCTCCGCTGGATGGATTGGAGGTCTTTACGAGAATAAAGATTCCTTTCTTTTCTTCTTTGCATACATCCACAAACGGCTTGATACCATCGGTTCCCAGATATGGATTTACTGTAGCAAAATCCTCATTAAAACCGGTATATGTTTTGCTTCCGATCTGTACTTTTCCGAGATGTCCGGTCGCATAGGCTGCGGATGTGGAACCGATATCCCCACGCTTTACATCTCCGATCACAACCAGATCTTTCTCGTGACAGTAATCTACCGTCTTCTGGAATGCCGCTACACCGGCCACACCAAACTGCTCATACATCGCGATCTGCGGCTTCACTGCTGGAATCAGGTCGTATGTTGCATCGACAATAGCTTTATTGTACTGCCAGATGGCTTCTGCTGCTCCCTCTAACGTCTCACCGAACTGAGCGAACGCTGCTTTTTGTATGTGCTCCGGCACATAAGAAAGCATCGGATCGAGTCCCACAACGATAGGTGCGTTGGTCTTTTTAATTTTTTCTACTAATTTGTTGATCATGTGATTGATTTCCCTTCTTAATTTATTACTTATTTAATTCATTAAATACAACTTCGCCGTCACAGATCGTGCACTTTACACGTCCCGTAACTTCTTTCCCGTCAAACGGTGTATTTCTTCCCTTGGAAGCAAATGTGTTTTTGTCAATGCGGTAGGTTTCCTCTGGATCAAAGATCACGACATCTGCCGCTTTTCCCGGCTGGATATCTCCCTTATCAATACCGACAATCTGTGCCGGATGGTAACTCATACACGCTGCCATCTGCATCGGCGTCAGATATCCACCGAGTACCAGTTCATTATGTGTAAGACATGCGGCGGTTTCCAGTCCGACAATTCCAAACGGTGCTTCCTGCATCGAACGGTTTTTATCTTCAAATGTGTGTGGCGCATGGTCTGTGGAAATCACTTCCATAATGCCATCCCGCAGTCCCTCACGCAGTGCTTTCACATCTTCCTTTGTGCGGAGTGGCGGATTCATCTTGTAATTGGTATCCGCTTCTTTCATATCGTCCGTGGACAGCGTAAAGTGATGCGGACACACTTCTGCCGACACCCGGACACCTTCTTCCTTTGCCACTTTTACCATGAGCACGGAATCCTTTGTGGAACAATGACACAGATGAAGCTGTGCCCCGGTATCTTTTGCCAGAATAATATCTCTTGCAACAATCACATCCTCCACGGAATTGGTAATTCCCGGAAGTCCCAGTTCTTTTGCTTTTGCATCGGCATTCATGACACCTCCGCGTACCATATGGATATCTTCGCAATGGGCAAGTACCGGAATGCCCAGACGCGCTGCCTCAAGCATACCGTCCCGATACAAAGCGGCATCCATGACAGATTTTCCGTCCTCGCTGATTGCCGGACTTCCTGCCTTAACCATTCCTTCAATATCCGCAAGCTCTTTTCCCTGCTGTCCCTTTGTCACCGCACCAACCTGCAGGACATGAATACAGTTCCCGGACTTTGCTTTGTTGTGCACATAATTGATAATATCCGGATTGTCTGCTACCGGCTTCGTATTTGGCATGGTCAGCACGGTCGTATATCCACCATGCGCAGCGGCCTGCATCCCGGTATAAATATCCTCTTTCTGTTCCAATCCCGGATCGCGGAAATGTACATGCATATCAATAAATCCCGGCATCACATAACATCCGTCCGCATTGATCACACGTTCGGCTTCTTTTTCCGGAAGTTCTTTTCCAATCTTTTTTATCTTCTGATCTTTGATCAGGACATCTGCCACCTCATCCATCTGTGTTGCCGGATTGATGACATGTCCCCCTTTGATTAAAATGGTCATTCTTTTTCCTTTCTTTTAACGTTTCACAGCGACAGATCCGGAAAATTTTCCGCAGATCCGAACGCCTTGCGTTGTCTTATAAGCGCGTACTTTATAATATACCGACTTATTTGAAGTTGTCTTAATTTTATAATTTGCGGATGTCGTTGTTGCAATCTTTTTATAGGTTCCATTCTTGCTGGATGCCTGATAAATTTCATACCCTTTCGCACCTGCCGTTTTGCTCCAGGAAATGCGTACCGCATTTTTTGCACTTCGGACCGCTTTTATATTCTTTACCGCACCGATACTTGTCCCTGCATTGTCCGCATATGCCTTGATACAGATGTTTCCGATTCTGCCGCCGTAACTGGTGCTTACATCCGCCACATCTTCCCAGCTGCCGTAACGATAGAGAAAACTCTGATTATAATCACAATATACCCTGCTGGTCAAACTGCTGTCACTGACTGCATATTCCATATCGAGTCCGGCACCGCTTTTCTGCAGATTTACCACAACAGCATAGTAGGTTCCTTTGGGTACGGATACCGCTTTATCCAGCCTGATGGTATGGGTTCCGGCATAGGTTGTCGTACTGGATACCTTCGCAGCAAGCACGCCGCTCTTAGGATTATGCAGGTTTGTCAGATTGGTATATACACTAATCGTATATGGGACACTGGCATCTTTGGAAAGAGAAATCGAAACTGCTTTAATCAGCTCATTGTCTGCCTTTTTTGCCTTGAAAATATTCGCAGAAGTCGAAATTCCCAACAATTTTCCCACATCCGCTCCACCGTCATACTGATAGTTATAATCATAGTTATCCGCGGACTCAAAATCAAAGATCCAGGCAGCATCCTCAATTGCCTTATCGTAATAGGAAAGCCAGAAATAACTGTTGATACTGTTCTCCGTCTTGTCTGACCAGCTGTTTCTGCAAAGCCATGCTCCGTCTCCTGCCGGTTTATTCTTAAACGAAGATGCCGGAAAATTATCATCCCAGCCCACAATATTTACGGCATGGTTCGATGCAACACTGCTTGTCGGGCAGTAATAGGTTGCCACATTCTCTCCTGTTTCTGCATAGACTGCAGATCCCACATAGTTGGTCGTTCCGTCCATATACAGTCCCAGTCCGGCAGATCCGTGCTGCATAATCTCACGTTTCACCTGGGTAGCATTTTTGTGAATATTAATAATGTATACATTCTGCAGATGTGCCACATCCTGATCAAAAGCATAACTTTTTGCCAGTGTCGTGGTGGTCGGTGCCAGGGCGTACGGTACACGGTTTTCGTCCGTCACCCCTTCCCACTGCAGAAGCGTCCGGCTCGCGAAATCCAGATTTCCGCCCATGGTCAGATAATTTTTATGGTTCATAATATTTAAAGAGTCGCCAAATGTTCCACCCAGCGGGTCTTCTACATTATTATAAGTAAAATAGGCAAGCTGCAATTCACTCAGATCAATGCTTTTGTCTGCCGTCTGATTGTCTGCAATCAGATCAAACTCCGCAAGTCCGATTGCGGAAAATGCCCAGCACGTATCATATTTTCCCTGATCACGCACGCCAGGATAGCGGATCGTAAGTTCCGACAACTTGTTCATATAGGCGGACGGCACTGCTTCTGCCTTTTTCAGCCTGGATTTTGTTTCTTTTACCACCGGAACATTTTCACTTTTGGGTGACTCTGTGTATCCGCCGGTTTTCTGGGCATAAACCCGTTCCTGCATTCCCGGAACAGCAGTTATGACAACTGCTGCAGAAAGCAAAAATGCTGCAAGCCTTCTGGTTTTATTTTTCATTTTCTACCTCTTTCTTATCGTCAGGTTTTTTCTTTCCATTATAAATATGAACCAGCTGCACTGTCAAACATTTTGCGCAAAAAAGGCACTGATTATCAGTGCCTCTCTTCCCGTTTATTTTGCCGCAATGACATCTGCCATATCGTAATGTCCTGCAGGCTTTCCTTTTAAGAATTTTGCTGCTTCCACCGCACCCTTTGCGAATACTGCTTTGGAATATGCCGTATGCTTAAATTCAATTACCTCATCCTGTCCGGCGAAAATCACTTCATGCTCTCCGACAATGTTGCCTCCACGAACCGCAGATATTCCAATTTCGTATTTATCCCTCTTCTGGCGCTTCTGGCTTCGGTCATAGGTATAGGTATATGCCTCATCCAGTGCCTCATTCATGGAATCCGCCAGTGCCAGTGCCGTGCCGCTCGGTGCATCCAGCTTCTGGTTATGATGTTTCTCTACAATCTCCATATCAAATCCTGCCGGCGCAAATACCTGTGCCGCTTTTTTGAGCAGTTCCATCAGAGTATTGATTCCGAGAGACATATTTGCGGATTTTAAAATTGCAACTTTTTCGTATGCTTTTTCCACATCGGCAAGCTGCTGTTCGGAAAGTCCTGTCGTACAAAGCACGATCGGAATCTGTTTTTCCACACCATATGCAAGCAGCGCATCCACCGCTTTTGCATTGGAAAAATCAATGATTACATCCGCATCCACCGTACACTCTTTCAGACTGGCAAATACCGGATAATCATTTTTGATTCCATCATAAGTATCAATTCCTGCAACAATCTCAATGTCCTCATCCTGCGCACAGATTCCTGTGATACACTGTCCCATCTTCCCGTTGCAGCCATTCATGATCGCTCTTGTCATTTTCTTTTGTGCCTCCCTGATCTATGCTAAAATTCCATAATTTTTCATTACTTCTGCAAGTTCCTTTGCATTAGCCTCGCTCATCTCACAGAGTGGGGAACGAAGCGGTCCTACTTCCATACCCATCAGGTTTAATGCCTTCTTAACCGGAATCGGATTTACTTCGGAAAACAGTGCATCTACCAGAGGAAGTGCCTCAAGCTGCAGCTTTCTGGCAGTTTCGATATCTCCCTTGAAGAAGCTGTCGCACATTGCATGTACTTTGCCCGGTGCCACATTGCTCCATACCGAAATAACACCGACAGCTCCGATGGACATCAGTGGTACGACAAGTCCATCTTCTCCGGAATACAGATCCAGTTTTCCGTCGGTAAGTGCCATGGTCTTAGAGGCCTGTGCCAGATTTCCGGTTGCCTCTTTTAATCCTACGAGATTACTCTTGGTGCGAACCAGTTCTGCCACGGTCTCCGGAAGAAGATTGCATCCGGTACGCCCCGGTACGTTGTACATGATGATCGGGCACTTGGTGTTGTCTGCAATCTGGGAATAGTGACTGATCAGTCCCGCCTGTGTTGCCTTATTGTAATATGGTGTCACAACAAGAAGTCCGTCTGCACCCGCTTCTTCTGCCTCCTGTGAAAGCTGGATGGCTGTACGTGTACAGTTTGAACCGGTACCTGCCACAACCGGAACACGATGTTTTGTAAACTCGATGGCTGCCTTGATCACATCACGGTGTTCTTCCATCGTAAGTGTTGCGCTTTCTCCTGTCGTACCTGCAATTACGATGGCATCTGTACCACCGTCAATCTGCTGGTTAATCAGTTCCTCAAGTTTATCATAATTAACTTCCTCATTGTTCTTCATTGGTGTCACGATTGCGACTCCGGCTCCCTTAAAAATTGCCACTGTTTTATTCTCCTTTCTAAATAAAAAAACCAGCTCAAAACGAGCTGGTCAATCTAACCTTTTTTAGATCTGATAGCTCTCCATCCACGCTCATACGCTTCTGACAGTCATACGATTATTCACCGCATGCCCAAAAACCAGACTGCAGTCATCCGGTTCTTTCGGCGCTTTCCCCTTTTACCTGCATTCGACTGTGTCTGCCACATCCAACAGGCTACTCATGAATTACGCGACCTCTATCCCATGTATTTCTTTCATTCTACCACCACCGGCATAGTCTGTCAATCTATTTCTCCGGTGCGATATTATAAACCTCGTCTGCTGCCTCACGGATTTTTTCATCCAGAACGCGTCCTGTGCAGACCAGAGTCATTTCTTCCGGCTTTGCGGCAAACAGCTCACAGATTTCTTCAGGGCTTATCACCTTTTCGTCCACAATTCCAAGTACCTCGTCTAAGATTAGCATATCGCAGGCACCTGTCGTAACGACTTTCTTTCCGTAATTGAATCCATTGCGCAGATTCATACTTTCTTCCTGTTTTGCCTCCTCGGAAAGTGCCTCAAAACACTCATCCGATTTTGCAAAACGGAATATTTTTATTTCCGGCTCCAGCCGGCTTAAAAATGTCAGTTCGTTTTCATTTTTTCCCTTCAAGAACTGAATGATAATGACGCTTTTTCCCTCGCTGGCAATACGAATTGCATTCCCGATTGCCGCGGTCGATTTACCATGTCCCTCTCCATAATAAACCTGAATCACTCCTCTGTCCATTTCAGCCTCCATGATATCTCTTAACCAAATGAAATCCTATGTAAGATAACACAAAAGCGTCAAATAATCAAGTCTACTCCAGGAATTCAATCTTGCTGACGGATACCTCGTAAGCAACCCTCTGCTCCACCTGTGTCTCACTGACTTTCTTTACATACTCGCGGCTCTGGATTCTTCCCCAGATCTGCACATGTGATCCGACCTCGAATCCAGATGCAAATCTTGCATTTCTGCCCCAGCAGATGCAGGGAATATAGTCCGATTTGCCATATGACCGGTTGACTGCGACCAGAAGATCCGCGATCTCCCTTCCCAGAGGTGTTTTTCGGTATACCGATTCCTTACAGATAAATCCATCCAGAAAAATCTGGTTGGCTGCATTTTCTTCCTCAAACTGCTCAACCAGTTCAAACTCCCTCGCAAAAACCGATAACACCAGACGGTTTTTATGCTCCTCATGCCGGTTGAATGAACGGAACTGTCCTGTAATATAGACGCATTTTCCCTCCGCACTCTCCTGCACATTGACCAGACGCTCCGATACCATCACCGGAATATAATCGACGAAACTGGACAGGCGGTGGACAGATACTTCCACCATATAAAATCCTTCCCCATATACCTCGTGACTATACGAAAAGTCCGATACAATTTCTCCCATAATAGTGACCTGATTGTTTTCACACATTTTATCTGCCATGAATACTCCTTCCTTTTGTGGAAATTTTTGATAGGCTTCTGTTTTACCATTTAATGGTTGGTAGAAATCATCAAACCTTGTCGATAAGGCCGGCGAAAACTATCTAAAACGCTTAAATCGCCGGTGTACGTTGAAAAAAGCTTGCGAAATCAGCTTTTTATGATAAAATAGGATAGGTTATTTATGTAAAGTTAAACAATATTAAAAAGAAGGTTAAATTTATGGTAACAACAAGAGACGACATTCGTAATATCGCAATCATCGCCCATGTCGATCATGGTAAAACCACATTGGTCGATGAGCTGTTAAAACAAAGCGGTGTGTTCCGTGCCAATCAGGAAGTACAGGAACGTGTCATGGATTCCAACGATATCGAGCGTGAGCGTGGTATCACTATCCTGTCCAAAAATACCGCTGTATTTTATAAGGATACAAAAATCAACATTATCGATACGCCTGGCCATGCCGATTTCGGTGGTGAGGTAGAGCGTGTTCTTAAGATGGTAAATGGTGTAGTCCTCGTCGTAGACGCATTCGAGGGAACCATGCCGCAGACCAAATTCGTACTGATGAAAGCACTTGCTTTAAATCTCCCGGTTATTGTCTGCATCAACAAGATCGACCGTCCGGAAGCGCGCCCTGCAGAAGTGATTGATGAGGTGTTAGAGCTTTTCATGGATCTGGATGCTTCCGATGAGCAGCTTGACTGCCCGTTCATCTACGCTTCCGCAAGAGACGGATACGCTATGTACAATCTCGACGATGAAAAGAAGGACATGACTCCTCTTTTCGAGACGATCGTAAACTATATCCCGGCCCCGACCGGAGATCCGGATGCCAACACACAGGTTTTAATCAGTACCATCGATTACAACGAATACGTTGGCCGTATCGGTATCGGTAAAGTCGACAACGGTTCCCTGAAAGTCAACCAGGAAGCAGTCGTTGTCAACCATCACGATCCGGACAAACTTGAGAAAGTCCGCATCAGCAAACTGTATGAGTTCGATGGTTTAAATAAAGTAGATGTCAGTGAAGCAAAGATCGGTTCCATCGTAGCCATCTCCGGTATTGCGGACATTCACATTGGAGATACCATCTGCTCTCCGGAAAATCCGGTAGCTATTCCGTTCCAGAAGATTTCCGAGCCGACGATCTCCATGAATTTCATCGTAAACGACAGTCCTCTCGCCGGTCAGGAAGGAAAATATGTCACTTCCCGCCATATCCGCGACAGACTGTTCCGTGAGTTAAATACCGATGTTTCTCTCCGTGTCGAAGAAACCGACAGCCCGGACAGCTTAAAAGTATCCGGCCGTGGTGAGCTGCATCTGTCCGTCCTGATCGAGAATATGCGCCGTGAAGGATATGAATTTGCAGTCAGCAAAGCCGAGGTTCTCTATCACTACGATGAGAATGGCAAAAAACTTGAGCCAATGGAACTTGCTTACGTGGATGTACCGGATGAATTTACCGGCGCCGTCATCTCCAAACTGCAGCAGCGGAAAGGTGAACTTTTAAATATGGGTTCCATTGCCGGCGGTTATACCCGTCTGGAGTTCAAGATTCCTTCCCGTGGTCTGATCGGATATCGTGGTGAGTTCATGACCGACACCAAAGGAAACGGTATCATCAATACCATGTTTGACGGATATGAGCCATTCCGCGGTGAGATCGCTTACCGTTCTACCGGTTCCCTGATTGCATTTGAGACCGGTGAATCCGTAACTTACGGTCTGTTCTCCGCACAGGAGCGTGGTACGCTCTTTATCGGACCTGGCGAAAAAGTATATTCCGGTATGATCATCGGACAGAGTTCCAAAGCCGAAGATATTGAGTTAAATGTCTGCAAGAAAAAGCATCTGACCAATACACGTTCCTCTTCTGCTGATGAGGCACTGACTCTGGTTCCGCCTCGCAAATTAAGCTTAGAGCAGGCTCTTGACTTCATTGATACCGACGAGCTTCTTGAGGTAACTCCGGAAAGCCTGCGTATCCGCAAGAGAATTCTGGATCCTACGATGCGCAAGCGTGCTTCCATCGCCAAGAAAAATGCCATGAAATAAATAACAGGCAAAAACATACACTTACAATTACTCCACCTCCATGGTGGAGTAATTTTTTACAGGAGACGTTCCATGGATTTGAAGAATTTTACAAAACATTTGATTTATCAGAGTGCAAATACACAGATCCCGGATAACTTCAGCCGGTTTCAGATTCTGCATCCGGAATATTCGGCTCATGAAAGCGTTGTCAAAACCTATCCGCTTCCAGAAAATGAACATCTGTTTTCCCTGCTGTGGGATATTCATGACGGACATAAGCTTTCTGCAACGATTCTGCCCTCCCAGCCCTCGTTCCTTTATGAAAAAGAGTTTACACCCGGCATGCGCACGCAGATGCACTCACACGAATATCTGGAATTGTTTTATATCATTGACGGAGAATACCGGCAGAAAATTCTGGGCAATGAATTTACTTTTCACCGGGGTGAAGTCTGCCTGATCGACAAAAACTGTCTGCATCAGGAAATCATGGAAGGAACTTCTGCCACACTTCTGTTTCTTGGCATTACCAATGTGATGTTTCAGGACATTATGAAACGGCAGATTACAACAGAGCGTATCAGCTCGTTCCTGAAGATGGCACTGATGGAACAGAAATCGCTCCAGCAATATCTGCATTTTCTCCCTCAGGCAGAGGAGGCAGTCTCACAGATGGATGAAACCATGACATCACTTCTTTTGGAATTACAGCGTCATGATGAGGCTTCTCCGATCATCTGTCGGGGACTTCTCCTGCGCATTTTTCGTATTTTAAATACACAATATGAATTTTCGCTGTCAAAAAAACTGCGACAGAAAATGAACTGGATTTTATATGAAGAAATTTCTGATTATATGAAGCAGCATATGAAAAACATTTCCATACGAATGCTCTGTGAAGAATTCCATTTTCAGGAAGATTATTTCAACCGGTTACTGAAAAACCGGACCGGAATGACTTATACGGAATATCTGCAGCATCTGCGTCTGCAGAAAGCCGAAGAACTGTTGCTGCACACCAGACTGACAATCGATGCGATTGCTGCCGAAGTCGGCTACAAAAACAAAGGATATTTCTACAAAATATTTACGGAACGGCACCGGATGACTCCGGCACAGTTCCGCAAAGAATCCTGTTGATATTTTATTTTATAAATCCCATTTCCAGTCACGGATCTCCGGCATATCAACACCATACTCATGAATGTACTGCTTGTGTTCTACAAGCTTGTCATTCATTTTCTGTGTCAGATAAGCGCCACGATTTCCTAACTGTGGAAGATGCTCAATTACGCTCTTTACCAGATGGAAACGGTCAATCTCATTCTGTACACGCATATCGAATGGTGTTGTGATGGTTCCTTCCTCCTGATATCCGTATACATGAATATTTCTGTTGGTACGACGATAGGTCAGCTCGTGGATCAGTGTATGATACCCATGGAATGCAAAGATGATTGGCTTATCTTTGGTGAACAGTGCATCGTACTCTGCATCTGTCAGACCATGCGGATGCTTGGTGCTTGGCTCAAGTTTCATCAGATCGACAACATTGATCACACGAATCTTAATCTCCGGCATTGCCTTTCTTAAAATCGTAACTGCTGCTAATGTCTCCAGTGTCGGAGTATCTCCACAGCATGCCATAACCACATCTGGCTCCTGTCCCTGGTCGTTGCTTGCCCACTCCCAGATGCCGATACCCTGTGTACAATGCTTTACTGCCTGTTCCATGGTCAGCCACTGCTGTCTCGGATGCTTGGATGTAACAAGTACATTCACATAATCGCGGCTTCTGATGCAGTGATCAAAGCAGGACAGCAGACAGTTGGTATCCGGTGGCAGATAAAGACGTACCACATCTGCCTTCTTATTTGCAATATGATCTAAAAATCCCGGGTCCTGATGGGTAAATCCATTGTGATCCTGCTGCCATACATTGGATGTAAGAATCAGGTTCAGGGAAGCAATGGACTGTCTCCACGGAAGCTGATTACATACCTTTAACCACTTTGCATGCTGTGCACACATAGAATCTACCACACGGATAAATGCTTCATAACTTGCAAAGAATCCATGCCGTCCTGTCAGAAGATATCCCTCTAACCATCCCTCACACATATGCTCACTTAACATAGAATCCATAACACGGCCATCTGTAGCAAGGAATTCATCGGAATCCAGTTTTTCATTGTTCCAGTCACGGTTTGTCTCCTCAAAGACTTTCATCAGACGGTTTGACATTGTCTCGTCCGGTCCGAAAATACGGAAGTTCTTGGAATCCTCATTCAGTTTGAAGATATCACGGACAAATCCGCCAAGTTCTACCATATCCTGTGCCTCAACGCTTCCCGGCGCCGGAACATCAAGTGCATAATCACGGAAATCCGGAAGTCTTAAGTCACGTAAGAGCTTACCACCGTTTGCATGTGGGTTAGAACCGATTCTGCGGTCTCCGGTCGGTGCAAGTGCTTTCAGTTCCGGAATCAGTTTTCCATTCTCATCAAACAATTCTTCCGGATGGTAGCTGAGTAACCACTCTTTTAACATTTCCAGATGCTCCGGTTTGTCCATCATGATCGGAACCTGATGCGCACGGAAAGATCCCTCGATCTGCTTTCCGTCTACAACCTTTGGTCCTGTCCATCCCTTTGGAGTACGAAGTACAATCATTGGCCACTTTGGTCTTGTGGTATCGTGGTTTTCTCTTGCATTCTTCTGGATCGCCTTGATTTCGTCCATAACGGTATCAAGCGTCTCTGCCATCTTGCGGTGCATGGTCATTGGATCATCGCCCTCTACAAAATATGGTTTCCATCCGCATCCATCAAAGAAATGCTCAAGTTCTTCATGAGAAATACGTGCAAGAATGGTTGGATTACTGATCTTATATCCATTCATATGAAGGATTGGAAGAACCGCTCCATCGCTCTCCGGATTTAAGAACTTATTACACTGCCATGAAGTTGCAAGAGGTCCGGTCTCGGACTCACCGTCTCCCACGATACAGGCAGCAATCAGATCCGGGTTATCAAATACCGCACCAAACGAATGTGCCAGGGAATATCCCAGCTCACCACCTTCGTTGATGGAACCCGGAGTTTCCGGAGCTACATGGCTGGAGATTCCTCCCGGGAAAGAGAACTGCTTACACAGTTTCTTCAGTCCATCCATATCTTCTCCGATATTTGGATATACCTCGCTATAGGTACCTTCCAGATAAGTATTGGCAACAAAGAAGTTTCCGCCGTGTCCCGGACCGGAAATTAAAATCATATCCTGATCATACTTTTTGATCACACGGTTTAAATGTACATAGACAAAGTTCTGTCCCGGTACGGTTCCCCAGTGACCAACAATCTTTTTCTTTACCTGATCTCTGGTAAGCGGCTCACGAAGAAGTGGATTATCCAGCAGATATAACTGTGCGGCACCAAGGTAATTGGCTGCGCGCCAGTAGGCATCCATCTTCTTCAGGTAATCTTCGGTTAACGGCTGTTTTTCAACAACATCTGACATCCTGACTGTCCTCCTGTAAAATCATATTATCATTAGATGCCTATATTTTAGGAAATCCACCCATATTCCACAATTTCCTATTCCCATTAATTTTCCAAAAAGTTACCTGTTCCGACTTGTATTTCCTGTTGTTTACTTATTTTTTCATTTATTTCCATTAAAACCATAGCCAAAAGAAAGGATTATAAAATTTCACACACAGCGATTACAGTTTTCCGTATACCTCCATAGGGACATATGCCCGAATGGAAATTCCTTCCGGCACATACTCTTCTGAGACAAGTTCTCCCTTATTTCGTACAAGCTGCAATACACCTGCCTGCGCATAGGGAATCACGCGTTCAATATAAATTTTATCTTCTCTTAACATTTCCTGCAGCACATCTTTTACTGCATCCAGTCCGGCATTTTCCGTTGCGGAAATCTGAAGAACATGATCCGCACGAAAATCCTGCAGTGGGTCATCATCGGTTCTGATATCGATCTTATTAAAAAGCGTCAGAATTTTTTTATTTTTAACGCCAAGATGATCAAGTGTCTCATAGACGATATACATCTGCTTGTCGCGCTGCGGATTGGAAGCATCCACTACATGAATAATATAGTCCGCATATTTGGCTTCTTCCAGTGTACTTTTAAATGCCTCAATCAGATGATGCGGCAGTTTCCGTATAAAACCTACCGTATCCGTCAGCAGCACCTGCTGGTGTCCTTCCAGCTCCAGCATCCGTGTCGTCGGGTCCAGCGTTGCAAACAGTTTATCCTCCTCTAAAACCTCTGCGTCCGTCAGATGATTCAGGAGGGTGGATTTTCCGGCATTTGTATATCCGACAATTGCCACAACCGGAACTGCATTGCGCTCTCTTTTTGCTCTGGCAATTTCGCGGTGTTTGACCACTTCTTTTAATTCCCGGTTGAGCTGTGCAATCCGGTCATTGATCAGACGGCGGTCAATCTCAAGCTTTTTTTCTCCCGGTCCACGGGTACCGATTCCACCACCCAGACGGGACATGGATCTGCCAAGTCCGGTTAATCTGCTCAGGCGGTACTTCAGCTGAGCAAGTTCCACCTGAATTTTTCCCTCACTGGTTGTTGCACGGGCTGCAAAAATATCCAGTATGATAAGCGTCCGGTCCATCACCTTGGTATTTAACATCGTCTCCAGATTTTTTAACTGCGCAGGGGACAATTCATCATCACAGACAATTCCCGTTGCCCCCGTGTGCTCTAAAAGTTCTGCAATCTCTGCTACTTTTCCGGTTCCCACATAGGTTCCCGGATGGATCAGCTCCCGTTTCTGGATCAGCGTACCGGCAACCGATGCCCCCGCAGTCTTTACCAATTCGGCAAGCTCAGCGAGCGAATCCTCTGCATCGTCTCCATCCTGCTCACTTACACCCACCAGAATAACTCTCTCTTTAAAATCTTCTAAAACAATTGGTTCACCCATTATCTAGTCTCCAAAAATGTATTTTCGTGTTTTGCTTCCTCATCATCCGGATAAGCCTTTAAATATTCCTTTATCATCTTTTTCGCGGAATCAAAGTCGCCACTGTACTCATATGCCGCAATGGCACTTTTCATGAGATTCTGCTTATTCGGCACTTTCTCCAGTTCCAGACCGGAATTAAAATAAGTCAGTGCATTCTTATAATTTCCATCCTGCATCTCCTGCATGCCAAGTTCATACAAATCATAGGATGTAGCCACTCCACTCTTTATATACTCCGCGATACATTTCTTTGCCTTGTCCGAATCCCCATTGGCATCATATGCTAGTCCCAGATAATACGATGCCAGCATCTGCTTATGTTCTTTTGCTTTTTCCAGATAACTGATGGCATCTTTGTTTTCACCGAGCAAATAACTGATTCTTCCTTTATACAGTTCGTCTTCCGGTTTATCCCCTTTGATCTCCATCGCAGCAGACAGATACTTCTGTCCCTCGTCCTTTTTCTCATGCCGGCTCAAAGACTCATAGATTCCAATGTAGATTTCATAATTTTTTTTGCCATGCTGCACAGCACTCTCAAAATCTGCTCTGCCCTCTTTTTCCTCTCCCATATCCATATAGAGATCTCCGCGCAGATAGTATGCGCGTGCATCTTTATTGTATTTGATAATGGCATCATACGTTGCAAGTGCATCTTTTGTCTTTCCGTCCAGTGCCTGTGCTTTTGCCTTGTAAAAACAGATATCCAGTTCTTTCTCCCCGATATGTCCGATCGACTCTCCAAGCGCATTCTGAAATGCCTTGACCGCATCTTCATACTTTCCGCTCTCCATGCAGGTAATTCCATACTGCCGGTAGGCATCCTGTTCCTTTGTATCTTTCGTTCCGCATCCAATCACAGACAGCGCAAACACTGTTGCAAGCAGCACGGAAATGATTCGCTTCTTCATGTTCTATTCTCTCTTTCTGAAAACTACTTTTAGCATGCCACCGCTATATTTACCCAGTTGTCACCGATCCGCGGTCCATGCTCCCGGTAATAAGTACCACCGTAGGTAAATTCGTCCGGTTCCACTGCATAGGGAAGTCTGATCCAACACTTGGCAAATGAACCATCCGTGCCATACTCCGGGGATGTTGTGCTCAGATGCCGCCCATGCAGCCCCCCTTCAAATGCCGTCTTTGCAATTTTCTCATTTTTATTCATCAAATAATACATGCCGTTCTCCTTCTTCATTCCTATATCTTACGGTATTTTCCGTACTTTTGCAATCATTTCAGAAAAAATGGGAACCGGACATCCGGTTCCCAGAAACAGCACTTATTTGCGCTGTGCTTTCCGCGCTTTTTTAAACTGATACATTTTTTCGTCCGCATTATTGATACATTCATTGAGACTTTTTTCCCCGCAGAGAACTACCTCATATCCGATACTCGCTTCCACATCAAATTCAGCATGAAGACTTTTTGATATTTCATCCAATGCTTTTAAAAACGCTGCCTTTAAACTTTCAGCCTGCGTTTTTTCACATCCCGGAAGCAGTACAACAAACTCATCTCCACCGTACCGCATGGAAACAGCTTCCGGCGGAAATACTTTACGAATCCCATCCGCTATCCCACGAATTTCCAGATTCCCCATATCATGCCCAAACGTATCATTGATATATTTCAGATGATCCGCGTCAATGAACATAACCGTCACCGGTTTTTTTTGCAATCTGCATTTTTCATACAAAGGCTCTGCAAACTCCTGGTATGCCATACGGTTATACAACCCTGTAAGAGAATCCAGCACATACAACCGGGATAATTTTTCGTTTGCTTTTCGAAGCCTGAGTTTGCGATACAGATATTCCAGGGATTCCAGATACGTATTCATTGTTTCAAACAAGAACTGATTTTCAAGCATATAATCGCAGTCTGCCAGAACAACATACCCTACTTCCCGCTCCCGGAAATGCAGTGGTGCATACACATACAATGAATATTCCTGCTCCATTCCCTTTTCACAGATCACGTGCATGGTATCTGGATATCCATCTGTAATATAAGAAGCCTCACCCATGGAATCGCTCAATGATTCCTCCACCAGATCCTGATTCATCCAGATACGCACGCCTTTACAACGCAGACCACAGACACATTTTGTAAAATACTGTGCCATCTGCTTATAATCTTCACACTCAATAAGATTGTGCTTTAATTCCATAATCTCATTGTGCAGATCAATTTCCCTCACTTCCTGAAAAATCCGGTCTTCAATATATTCACTCCTGCTTCTTACCTGTTCTGGTTTACAACCACAACTATCCTGAAACAACATTTGTACAGGAACCGTTTTACAGTCAGCTGTTGTATTCTGCCCCCAGATCTGTACCAGAAGATCCATGGCTGCCTCAGCAATGACTTCTCTCTCGTATGACACCGTCGTAATCCGCGGTCTGTAATAAGATGCTTTATCAAAATTATCAAATCCTGTCACACAAAAATCAGCCGGAATTTTAAATCCTTCCTGCTGTGCCTGATGGCAGAGCCCCACCGCAATATTCTCATTTGCGCAGACAAAGGCATCCGGCAGCAGATGTTTTTCCTGAAAATGTATGAATGCACGGACACCGCTCTCCACTTCATAGCTTTCATTCCAGATTCTGTCATTTTCAAGCGGAATTCCATATCTTTGCAGGACATCTTCATAAGCCTGCCAACGCAAAAGATTTTCCTGGCTGTCTGCCGGTCCTCCCACATAGTTTAATGTTTTGCAGGAATGAGCCACTATCAGATGCTCCACCATCTGTTCCATTGTTGCGTAATTGTCCGGTCCTGCATGATACAATCCCGGAATTTTTTCAAGCAGCGATACTGCCGGTACCCCGGACTCCTGAATAATCCGTATGATCTGCTGCTTCTTTTTCTGATTCAGCATATTCGTAACTTCCAGAATAATACCATCAAACTGTGACAAATCCGGCAGATGGATGATATTGTATTCTCCTGCATTGAATTTTTCGTCCCTGCTGAAATTTCCGAAACTGTGAAATACCGAAATTTCTATATCCAGCTCATGTTCTTTGATGTAATTCCTGCATCCCCGGATCCAGACATATGTAATATGTCTGCGCCATCCGTCTGCAATAATTGCAATTTTTCGTTTCATGCCTTCTCCATCTGTGTCCTTTATTAAATAAAGTGTTCTGCTTCTTCACTGAGTACATCAGCTATTTTTTTATTGTACATGATTTGGCTGGAAATGTGTGAAATTTCTTCGGAAAGCGTGGCTGTATTTTTTGCAGCAAGATTAATACCTTCAGAGCCTTCTTCTACCGCCCTCTGAATCTGTGAAATATATTCCATTACTGACTCGGTGCGCTGTTTTAAATCTGCCGCCATCTGATGAAACTTCTCAACCACTTCATTAATATAGACTGCATCATCATTATACTGTGCACCAGCACACACAAAATTGTCATAATCCGGAAGTATATTCTGTTCCATATAAGTTACCAGCGCGTTAGCATTTTTTATCAATTCCTGCACGGTTCCAATCACGGTACTATTGATGGACTGGATATTAACCGCTGCGTCCCTGCTGGATTCCGATAATTTACCAATTTCAGAGGCAACTACTGCAAAACCACGTCCTGCTTCCCCTGCACGTGCAGCCTCAATGGATGCATTTAATGCAAGCAGATTGGTCTGATCTGCAATATTTAAAATATCGTTAGTAAGTTCACTGACTTTTTCTACTTTTTTACTTTCCTGAATTGTTGTTTGCAGTTTTCCGATAATATCAGTGACAATTTCTCCCGTATTTTTTTTATTTAAAATTGCATCATTTTTGAGTTTATCCGCGTTCTGATCCATCGTATCTGAATAGGATAAAAGACCATCCGATTTTTCCGAAAGTTCTTTCGTACGATCTTCCACTTCTTTCATATTTTTTGTAATCCCGGAAACCATATCTGCAACGGAAATCATGGATGCCGATAATTCTTCCATGGCAGTGGAAATATCATCCGAATTTTCGTTTGAACTACGTACCTTGTCATCCACCTCCCGGATAATCTGGTTCATACGCAAAGAACTGTCTGTAATCCGTCCCATAACATTTTGAAGCGTATCAATAAATGCATTTACATTCCTTCCAACTTTACCAATCTCATCTTTTCCTGAAATCTTTAATCTTACAGAAAGATCTCCCTGATTTTTTTCAATATCTGCCACCATTTTCTGCAATGTGTGACTGATATAGTGCATCGGTCCTACAATCCCTTTCACACAAATCCAAAGAGAAAACAAAATCATAAGCATTGAAACTGCAACGAATACAATAGCAGAATTCCTTGAAAATTCATATTCTGCCTGCTGTACTTGTAATGAATGATTCATTGCCTGTTTCCGCATAGCAATCAGACTGCTGATTTTCTTTGCAAGATAATCTTCCGAAGGTTTCTGTATCACATTGATTGCCTCCGTTGCACCATCCGCATCGCCTTTTGAACTTGCGGTAAGGACCTGTTCCATTCCTTCTTTATACTTTTTAAAGCGATTTTGTAATGCCCCGAAATATTCTTTTTCCCGCGCTGTTTTTTTCTGTTTTTTATACTGTTTAAAATAACTATCCATAGATTCCAGCTTTTCATGGATGGTTGTTGCAAAGCTTTCTTTGGAAATAGAATTTTCCGCATCACAGTGTCCATACATATTTTTCCCCATGGATTCCAGCTCGGATGACATATCCATCAATAGTTCAATACTCTTCGAACAATCCTGCGAAATTACAACCCCCGCCTGCAACAGCCTTTTCGAATTTACAAGACTTGAAATACTTGCCAAAAGAATAACAATTCCCAAAATACAAATTGGCAGCATAACCTTTACTTTAATACTGATCTGATTCAACCACTTCATAGGTATTTCCTCTCTTTCTGCCTAAATTAATGGGATAATTCCGGATGCAATTGCTCCATCTTTTTATAAAAATCGTCCATTCCCTGCGCAAGTGAAATTTTACCTTCAAAATACGGATGCAGACACTGTTGAATCTGCTCATTGCAGTCCTTATCATAATCTGATATATTACTCATATCAATTTTCTTTGCAGCCTCTGCAAAAAGTGCAATATGATTTTGTCCACCAAGGAAATCCGACTGATAGTTACTTTTTGCAATCTCATCCATTGCTTTCTCATTATTGGTATAGTCCTGCGTATCCAATGTAATCTGCTTCATGGTTTTGATATCACACGTCAGACGCTTCATCAAATCCCTGATAAAAGGAATATTATCGGTTCCCTGCGCCGCACACATCCATGTACCGCCCCAATAATATGCCTGTGGACCTTCACACACGGCATAATCTCCGTAAATTCCATTTCCTTTTTCTGCGGGTTTACTACTGTCTGCCAATGCATTTCCCATCAGAGTAAAATTAATGCCCCAGGTCGAATAGAAAAAGCCAAAAACATTCCCATCCGGTCCCTGATCCTGCGTCCACTGCGGACTCCACAGTGTGGTATGATTGTTATAATCTTTTTGAGCATATTCCTTCGTCTGACGAATCCACTTCTTGATATTTTCATCTATAACAATCTTGTTACCGACCACCCAGGGATGTGAGACATTGTTGGAAAATGCCCGATAGGAATCATCATATCCCGATAACATTTTATATCCGGCGGCATTCATCTTCTGTGCAACCTGATCAAACTTATCCCAATCCTTCAGTTGCTTTTGTACCTGATCCGGATCGTCTGTACCCAATACCTTTTTTGCAATGGACCTGCGATACGCAAACAACCCCGGCGTTGCCTGCCAGGTCACTCCCTTTTGTATTCCATTTTCCGATACAATTTTCTTTGTATAATCATATTGCTGCTTCAGATCCTCATCGGTCAGTCCCACTGTTTTTTTTACATCAATGGAATTATCTGACTTTACATATTTTGATGCGTAATCTGCCTCAATTAAAAACAAATCCACTTTGTCATCATCAATACATGTATTCTGCTCTTTTAATGCTTCATCCAGATTGATCTGATAAGCATTATTATCACTGGAAATTATGACAAAGTTCACTTCAACATCGTGTTTTTTAGCAAGATCTGATGCATATTTGTCATAAATTTCCTTAAACTCATCATTCCAGCAATAAATATTTACAACCTGTCCTTCCTTACGCCCGGTATTTTTTTCCTGTCCGTTTTCTCCCGTACATCCACTTAATAATGCCGCACATATGACAATTGCCGCTACCTGTTTCCAACTCTTCTTTCTCATTCAAATGCCTCCTTTTATTACTCCTCTTCCCCCCCTTTTCTTCCCCCAATATGCAGAAAAACGCCATGACACGCCCCCTGTCGTAAAAATGGATTCTGTCATGGTGTCTTTTCTGTTTTCTTTTTAAACTATCTTTCTGGTACTACTCTGTGATCTTCTCAAGAGCGAAATTCGTCAGCGTAATGTCTGAAGCTGGTGTATTTTCACCATTGATTTTTCCCATGGAAATAAGCATTTTCGAATCATTATCTGTGTCTTTCTGCATCGTAAATTCACAACTAACTTCCTTTTCCTTTGCTTCCGCCAGAGAAATATCTGCTCCGCCATACCACGTCTGGCAATTGTTATCCATTAAGCCGAGTTTTATGGTTCGTGCTTTCGTCGAAGTGACTTTGAATTTTACACGATATTTACATCCTTTTTCAAGTGTAAATCCATTCTGAATAAGCTGAACATCCCAGTCATTTTCGCCCGGATTTGTCACCTGAAACACAATACCGCCATGAGTAACTACTGTTGTTGCCTTCTGATCCGCATTTGTATTAATGCCCCATCCACTCGTTCCATCCGAAAAATCTCCATTGGTCAGCAGATTCTTTCCGGTTTCCTCCGGCTTGATCTCCGGTGCCTCTATCTTTTCCAGCACAATGTCATCCATACAGATTCTGTGCTGCTGTGTGATCTGTTTTCCACCGACTGCACCCATGGCAATATTAAAGATCGTTTCCAGATCTGTATCCTCTTTCATCTGAAACTCTTTCGTGATCGTCTGATATTCGCCGGTCAGATCTACGGTTTCCTGGCAGTATGGAGTCCAGTCCTCATTTCCATCTGCATCCTTATGGGTGCTTCCATCTCTCTGCAACGCATAAGACACTTTACGGTCGATAGAAGATTTCATTTTCAGGGAGAGTCGATACCATTGTCCCTGTTCGAGTTTTACCCCTGTCTGCTTTAACTGGATATGCCAGTCAGCTTCCCCGGTATCGTCAATTGTGAAATCTGCCGCATTGTCTTCGTTTAAGGAGTCAACAACATACTTTACATTGGATGGTGTATAGCAATAGACTTCAAAACCTGCCATACCTGCATTAAAACTTCCGTTTTTGATCAGACTGTCCTCATCAATCCGCACATCGTCGAGATATACGGTTGTCCCCAGCCCGAGATCAAAGGAAATATTCTTATCTGTCAGATCCGCTGCCGTCTGAAAGGAAAAACGGTAATTTTTCTTTTCATTGGTAAGTTCTGCCTGAAATTCCTGTCCGGCAACATGTACTGTCATAGTTTCTGCTTCGTTTGCCTGAGCCGAAAAACTGAGCACATATTCTGTATCCTCGCTCAGAGCAAGCCCCTGCTGTCCTGCTGTTACCACAGTTCCTTTTGGGCTTACCACTTTCAGACGGCGTCCATCTTCCAGACCGGTTACCTCTGTGGTTGCATTTTCCGGTTTCGTGATGTCCCAGTAACCCAGACGGTTCTTCCCTTCCTGGAAGGAACCGTTGTAGACATAATTTCCGTCTGCAAGCACTTTCTTTGTGGTGTCTTCTTTGATTTCTTCATATCCGGTCTTTTCAATGCGCACATTGGAAAGGTGCACTGCTGCTGTGGAAGCAGCATTTCCCAGATTAAATTCCAGACGTCCGTTGGCATCATCGGAACCTGTCATCTGAAACACATAAGTATATGTCGTTTTCTGTGTTCCAAGTTCCACTTTTGTATCCTTCCAATACCTCGTATAATTATGATCCGGTCCGGAAATATCTGCAATCATTGTACGCGCCTCATCCGCATAAGCATCAAAGGTTACTTTATATGTTCCGCCTTTTTGTAACGGCACATCCGGCTGTACCAGCTGAATGCTGTAATCTGCGGTTCCCATATTTACTGTAGAAATAACCATCTCATGATTCTTAATTTCTGCTTTTCCATCACCATCTAAAGTGGTAAGAAATTTCCAGTTTTTGTCATCACTTAAATTCTCTGCTATGGAGAAATCACCGTTGTTAATATAATTTCCCGTTGTATCCGGCTCTCTTAAAATAACATTCTTTACCGGTTTTTCCACATTTTCGTCATAACTGTCTTTCTGATATACTTTCACATAATCCACTGCAAACTGCTGATCGGCATAGGTGGTCGAATCATCCGGATACCCTACCCAGCTGCCACCGACCGCCAGATTCAAAATCATATAAAACGGCTGATCAAACGGTGCCGGATAAGCCACTTCTCCCTGCCCGCTCTTTGCAGAAAACCAGTCGGACTCTTCATGAAATTTCACACCATCAATATACCAGGTAATCTTTCCCGGCTCCCAGTCACAGGCATATGTATGATACTGATCTGCAAAATTATTTTTTGCATCTACCGTACAGGTTCCCTGACTCTGATCATGCGGTTCTCCGTAATGAATGGTACCATATGCTTTATTTGTTTCCTGCCCCATCACTTCCATGATGTCGATCTCACCGCATTTTGGCCACTGTCCATACAGATTTTCGTCCGTCGGCATCATCCAGAATGCCGGCAGATAGCCTTTTCCGGTCGGAACTTTTGCACGGCACTCAAAATATCCATACTTAAAATCATGTTTGCCCTGTGTATTAATACGACCGGACGTGTAGCTTCTGGTTCCGTCTGCATTCACCGTTTCCACCGGCTTGATCAGCAGTTTTCCGTCTTTGACCTGAATATTTTTGTCAGAATCCACATATTCCTGCCACTCACTGTTGACCCAGCCTTTTTCATGCAGTTCCACATTCCAGTCTGCACGGTTTAAAAAATTTCCGTCAAAGTTGTCCTGCCACTTCAGTTGATAGCCCTGTTTTAAGAGATCCGCTTCGGTCAGCTTTGAAGGTGTCTCAACTGTTGTTCCACCAGAAGAATTGCCCGAAGAAGAACTGCCGGAAGAAGCATTTCCGTCCGAGGTATCGTCTGTTTTCTGGTCTTTTCCATCCGTCTTGTCTTCTCCGGAAGTGTCTTCTTTCTTTCCCTTCGGAGTTATGGTGCAGGATTCACCGGATTCCACTTTCAGCGTTGTTCCATCCGCAATTTTTACAGATATTGCTTTCTTTGTCTGATTATCCACCTGTGCCTGTACATTTTTTGTACACGTTATGGATGATTTTTCCGCACCTTTTTTGAGCACAATGTTCACATCTTTCTTTGCGGTTATTTTCGCCGGTGCTGCCAGAATCATCGAAACGTCTTCGGCATTTACAACAACCGGCACTGCCTTTTTATGGTTTCCGGAAAAGGAAACACTTTTTGCATTCTGTACCGTCACTTTCTTTATGGTACCATTGTTCTTGATCGCAACCGTTCCCTTACTGTTTACAACAATTTCTTTGACGGTACCATTATTTACAACGGCTGCCTTTTTTCCGACCACCCGAATGGTCACTTTATAAGTTCCCTTTGGAATCGTAATCTTTACGTTTTTCCCTGCTTTTACGGTAATGACCGCATTCTTCCCTTTTACGGTTTTTAATGCCTGATTCAGCTGCTTTTGAGAAGAAACGGCAAGCGTTTTACCGCCTGCCGCCTGTACCGGTGTCGCCGGTACGGTACTCATTACCATGGCAGCGGCAATTGCTGCCGCTCCCACCTGTTTCCATAATGTTTTGTTTTTCACTGTAAAAACCCCTTTCTTTTTCTATTATCCTTTTACGCTTCCCAGAGCAACCCCCTGTACAATATGCTTGGAAAGAATCAGATACACAACGATAACCGGCAGGATCGAGAATGTAATCATGACATATACCTGCCCCATATCAAACTTCAGCCAGTCTGCACCACGCAGCTGCGCGATCAGAATCGGAAGTGTCTTTTTCTTGTCATCATGCAACACAAGTGCCGGTGTAAAGTAATTGTTCCAGCTGCTGACGAAACTGAAAATTGCCTGTACGGCGATCGCCGGCTTCATCAACGGCAGAACGATGCTGTTGAACGTACGAAACTCTCCGGAACCATCAATACGTGCAGCTTCTATCAGCGAAAGCGGAAGCGCACTCTCCATGTACTGTTTCATGTAAAAGAACGTAACCGGAGATGCAATGGCCGGAACAATCAGTGGAATAAAGGAATCCATCAGTCCCATGCCTGTAATCAGTTTGATAAATCCGAGTGCCGTAACCTGTGTCGGAATCATCATAATCATCAGAATAAACGGATAAATAAATTTCTTTAATTTAAAATCGTATGCATGAATGGCATATGCAGTCATGGTAGAAAAATATACACACAAAACTGCGGTTGCTGCTGCAATGATCAGACTGTTAAACATGCCCGACCAGATCGGCAGTGTTCCATGTACCAGATTGTTCCAGTTTGTCAGCAAATGATCGCTCGGCAATGCCGTAAACCCTGCTTTCAGCTCACCTTTAGAACGCGTCGCATTGATAAACATGATATAAAACCAGAACAGGCAGAAAAATGAAATTATAATTAAAACAATATATGCGATGGCACGTCTGGCATGAATACCAAGTCCGCCTTCCACATCTTTCTTACTTTTTGCCATCACAATCACCCCTTTCTCTTATCGTTTCCGGATACTTTAAATACAAGCAGACTCAAAAGACTTGTAATGATAAACAGTACCACGGAAAGTGCTCCTGCCATACCATAGTTCTTGCTGTACAGATGCTTATTCAGATACATGATCAGTGTCATGGTAGAACGCATCGGATTTCCGGTTCCGTTTGTCAGAATCTGTGGCACGTCAAAAAGCTGTAATCCACCGATCAGTGAAGTAATCACTACATAAATCAGAATCGGGCGAAGCAGAGGCAGTGTAATCTTAAAAAATACCTGTGTGGAAGTTGCTCCATCCACTTCTGCCGCTTCAAATAAAGAAGTATCAATTCCCATCATTCCGGCCATCAGAAGAATGGTTGTATTTCCGAACCACATCAGGCAGTTCATCAGTGCAATCAGGCCTCTGGCACTTCCGGTATGGGATAAAAATTTATATGGTTCTGAAATAAATCCAATCTGCATCAAAAGAGAGTTAATCGGACCTGCATCTGAAAACAGTGTAAAAAACAACATGGAAAATGCAGATGCCATGATCAGATTTGGCAGGTAGATCACGGTCTTAAAAAAACGTGATCCTTTCAATCGCAGGCGTACATCGGAGAACCATGCGCCCAGCAGGAGTGAAAAAAAGATCTGCGGAATAAAACACATAATCCAGAGGATCATTGTATTTTTAAAATAAATCCACACGTCTCCACTTTTGAATAACTCTCTGTAATTATCTAAACCTACAAATGTCGGTCCAACCTGGTTGAGACCGGACATATAATTTTCGAAAAAACTGTTATAAATTGTGCTGATCAATGGTATCAGCTGAAAAACGACATATACAACAATAAACGGGATCAGAAAAATGTAGCCCCATTTGTTGTAACGAACGACCTTTCCTTTACTCTTATTCATATTTCTACCTCCGCGGTATTGGCGGTCGTCCCACCGGAGCCATAATATGGGAGAGGTGGCTCCGGCTTCAGACCTTATGTGTAACAAAAATTAGTAAGTAAGCTCTGGATATTTCTCGGTAACACCTTTGTAGAATAACTCTAATGCTTCGTCCTTGGTTGCCTTTCCTTCAAAGTAATTCTTCATTGCTTTCTGGAACTCTTCGTTGCAGCCCTGGTCATATGCGGAAATGTTGCTCAGATCCAGTGTCTCAACACCTGCGCAGTACATAGACAGTGGGTTCTGTCCTCCAAGGATCTTGCTGCTATATTCTTTTCCGTCTTTTGCCTTAATTGATCCGTCTGCCAGTCCGTTCATAACGGTGTTGTTGTTTACGAAATCATCATCATCTAAAACAATGTCTTTCATGACGTCATCATCGGTTGTCATCTTTAACATAATGTCTTTTACAAGACTTGCATTATCTGTATCCTGAGCTGCGCAGATCCATGTACCGCCCCAGAAGAATCCCTGTGGTCCCTGGGCTGCACCCCATCCGCCGTTGTAACCGATAGATCCTTCGGTATCAGCTGCCATAGAGAAGTTTACAAGCCATGCCGGTCCAAAGTAGCAGAATACTTTTCCGTCCGGATAAAATCCCTTTGACCAGTCATCGGACCACATATCAAAGGTTCCTGCCTCTTTTGCATCTACGAGTTTTTTGGAATCGTCCACCCATTTCATGATATTGTCATCTACCTGTACTTTTCCGTCTTCTACCCACTTGCTTGAGACATTGTTGGAGTATACACGGTATGTATCATTTACAGATGAAATCATCTTGTAACCTTTTGCCTGCATTTTTGCAGCAGTATCATTGAAAGTATCCCAGTCACATACATAATTCTGTACTTCATCCGGATCATCGGTTCCCAGTACATCCTTTGCAGCCTCTCTGTTATAGAAAAGAACGCCTGGACAGCCCTGCCATGAAACTCCTTTTAACACTCCCTTGGAATCGGTTACGATATCCTTTGTGTACTGGTACTGCTTGGAAAGATCCGCATCGGTAATTCCAAGATCTTTTACCGGTGCTGTGTAATCCGTATCTACATACTTTAATGCGTTGTCTGCTTCTACCAGAAAAATATCAATCTTGTCATCTGCCGGAGCATCCTGCTGATTTAACAGTGCTGCATCCAGGTTATTCTGATATGCATTGTCATCACTCGGTGTGATGTTCCATACAACATCTACATCTCCGATTTTTCCGTGTGTTGCATCCACTTCCTTGTAATCCGGATAGTGTGCGGTAATACGGCTCTTGAACTCCTCGTTCCAGCAGTAAATATTTAATACCTTTCCATCATCTTTCAGATTTGATGAAGCACTTTCTGTTGCGTTTGACGCATCCCCCTTGGATGTATCTGACGGTGTACCGGAATCACTTCCTTTTCCGCAACCTGCAAGCATTCCTGCTACCATGGCTGCACATAATAATGCACTGACTGCTTTCTTTTTCATAGTAAATTTCCTCCTTTTCTTTTCTGCTTTAAGCATGGTTTTATTATAGAGTTTTCCAATGGGTTCTGATACAAAAATGCTTGCAAATATATCAGATTCATGACATAATCTACAGATATAAACAGGAGGTCTTGTCATGCTGAAAAATCAATGGAGCAAAAAAGAAATCGAAGACAGCGAATACGCAATCCATCATCGTGCGCTTTCCGAGGAATATTCCTTTTTTGAAGCCGTAAAAGACGGAAACATCGAAGCAGTCAGTAAAAATTTAAAGGAAGAAGCGTTTACCAATCCCGAAGGCATGGGAATTCTTTCCAAAAATCCCCTGACAAACTTAAAATATCATTTTGTTGTTACCGTTGCACTGGTCACACGGTATTGCATTGACGGCGGCATGGAAACAGAGCAGGCCTACCGTCTTAGCGACTTTTACATTATTCACATGGATGCCTGCAGCACCATTCAGGAAATATCAGATCTGCATCATGAGATGGCTCTTGACTTCACTGGAAAAATGCGCCTTCTGCAGAAGAATGCCGCATTATCCAAACCGGTTGCACAGTGTATTGATTATATCTATGCCCACATCAGTGCAAGAATCACCGTGGAAGATCTTGCGGTCTACACCAATTTGTCTGCCAGCTATCTGTCCCGGTTGTTTAAGCAGAACCTCGGTGTGTCGATCAGTGATTATATCCGCGAAAAAAAAATCGAAAAAGCGCAGAATCTTCTGCGCTTTTCCGATTTTACCTACATTCAGATTGCAAACTATTTATCATTTTCTTCCCAGAGTCATTTTATCCAGACATTCCAGCACTATGTCGGTATGACCCCAAAACAATACCGCAGTTCCAAGTACAAAAGCACATGGTAAAATTCTGCTATCCCAGAACGATCCGAAGTGTATGGTTTTCTTTTCCTTCAAGTACGGCAAACGGAATGCAGATGCCTGTATTTGTTTCTCCGGCATACCGCTGACCATCCAGCCATACTTCCGTGATCCGGTAATCCCCATATTCTTTCTTTTGTGGATTCTGGTAAACCACTGCGTATGTCTGTCCACGGAATGGGAACTGTGCCGAATAATTGCCACTTTCGTCAAACTGCCGCAACAGAATTTTGGGTTCTAGTACCAGATCTCCCCATTCTCCGCGGAATCCAAAAATCTGTGTAACCATTGTCATCATATACCAGCTGGCTGCCCCGGTCAGATACGGATATTTGCCTTTTCCGTCCGCATCAAAATATTCCGGAATTCCAGGATACATCAGGCTCACCGGTGTGTTCATTGCCTGTTCGAACAAGGTATACAATGCCTTGTATCCTTCCTTTACAAAACCTCTCTGATACAATGCATTTGCATACATCACCGTCATATGGGAAAAAACCGCACCATTTTCTTTTTCGCCATAAGCAAATCCAAACATTCGTCCCAGATCAAATTTTTCTTCCTTAAAATCCGTGTTCAGCCGGTAGCCTCCCACCTCTTTTTTATACAGATACAGGTCTGCACTTTTTGTAATCGCAGCGGTCTGTGCATCATCTGCGACATTTCCCATAACAGAAAATACCTGACCGGTCAGCATCATACGGACATGATTATCCCTTTTGCCTTCCACCGGTCTGCCGTGATTATCATAATATCCGTTAAACCAGCCATTTCCGTTTTCATCCGTTACCCATTCCTGCGTACGGATCAATCCGGTATACCAGTCAGCACGCTCCCGCAGATTCTGCACCAGAGTACTGATATCCACAGAAATCTGTTCTCCAGAAATATTATGCACACACTGACTCACATAATTGTTTAAAACAACATTCCGTTTTTCTGCCGAATCATACGATGTGCGGTCCTGTCTGATCAGAATTTCCATCTCTTTTGCCAGTGTAATCTCTTTCTTTCCGCTTGCCGCTTCGTATTTTTCAAGGGTATCTGCCAAATCACGGAGATTTCCGATATACGCACAGGTAAAAGCCACGCTTTCTCCTTTTTCCGCTGCCATATCCAATGCATCATTCCAGTCAGCACCGCGAAGACGCATCATTCCATGTTCTCCCGCCTCGTAGAAAGCGCACAGATTCTGCAAAAGCAGATGTTCTAAAACCGTGCCCTCGTAAATATTGCCATTTACATCTTTCTGGCGCATCCCATATGCCGGTGTCCACTCTGCGTCCCCGGCAGTTCCACGCTTTGCCTGCGGGTCCTTAAAATACGCCACTTTCTGATCCAGAATATCCAGATCTCCCGTCTGGTTCAGATACAATTTTGTGGTAACAAACGGCCAGTACGCATGATCCATCCAGACTCTTGTAATATTGTTGCGGTCTGCAACAAATTCTCCCGGCTTATCCCCGATAATTGTCGCATTGGTCCCGTCAAAACGGACACCCGCAAAGCTGTTTAAAATCATGGAGCGAACTTCCTTCGGGTCGAGAATCAGAAGGGAGAGACAATCCTGCCACAGATCACGCCAGCCCCTGCCGCCTCTGCCATAATCATGGTACGGCAAAAACGAACATCCGTAGATTCTGCGAAGAACCGGCTGGAAACAGATCCATTTCAGATAACTGTCTTCTTTGGGGTTTCCGGTTTCAAAGGAAATATTGACCAGCCCATTCCAGTAATTTTTTGCCTGTTCAAAGGCAGCATCTGCCTGTTTGGTCGTGCAAAACATTTCTGCTGCCTGTTCTGCCAGCTTTGGATCCTCTGTCATGCCACCAAGCAGAATATAATCGACATGTGCTCCTGCTGCAAGGGTAATCTCCGGAAATGCCATCGCCCCCATTGCTTCTTTTCCATCCACGGTACAACCGGCCGGACAGCCTTTTCCTTTATTTTTAAGCGCATCCGGTGCCAGAAATGTTCCGGTTTCTCCGATAAACGATTCCACCGTTGGGAAGAACGATTCCGGTTTTGTTCCATCTCCCTGACTGCCCATCTCAAAATAAATCATATGATTTTTCTGATGTCCGCGTTCATCAAATGACAATACCGGTTTACAGATCACGCCGCGTCCGGTAGTACGGATCCGGTGAAGCAGGGAAGTTACATGGCGGTGATCGCGCAGATTATCCGCGCTTCTGCCGTAAATTGGGATAGCAGAAGTCACGCGCACACACATATCCATATCCGATTTATTGGTAACGCGCACCTGCATCAGTTCTGCCGGTACTCCAAGCGGAGCAAAGATCCGCACGGCTGCCTCGATTTTCTGTTCTTTTAATTCCCGCTTCGTCTCCTGCCACATAAATCCGGCATCGAATGTCACTTCCTCCTCTTTTCCAAGGAAATGTGCATATTCTGCCTGCGCCGAAACTCCGGTCAGTGACACATGTTCCTTCCGGTTGATTGTACACCAGACATTGCGGGTACTTCTGTTATTGTGCAGATTTTCGATGCTCACCGGTTCCAGCAGAAAATGGTTCTGATCCAGCTTACAATCGCCGCCGAAGGTCTGCGTCACGCTGCTTTTGATTCCCTCTTCATTTGCTACCGGAAAATTGAGCTGTGTTTTTTCAACCATATGACGGATTTGAAATTCTCCGTTTTTTCCTGTAAACTGCATATCGTTTTTCATAACTTCTCCCTTCTATGCCATCACAAGGCGTACCTTCGTCTGATCGGTCATTTTTTCTACCGGAATGTAGTTGTCTTCCATCTTTTCCTCATTCACGTACAACGCTTTGCATCCACTCTGTACATGCTCTGGATTTTCTACCACAATATGAAGATGTTTTCCCCGGAAATCCTTCTCAATGGTAAACTGATCCCAGTCCGCCGGAATGGATGGTGCAATACGAAGTCCTCCAAAGTCCGGACGCATGCCAAGGATTCCTTCCACACATCCTACCATTACAGTGGAAGCAGTTCCGGTCAGCCAGTGCACATGGGAACGACCAAAATGCGGGCTGTCTTTTCCTTCCGTAAACTGTCCATAACAGTATGGCTCCAGTTTCCGGATCTCAGCACGATCGTTCTGTGCAGACGGTGCATTTTCCATAAAATAGGTAAATGCCTGATCCCCATGCCCCAGCAATGCTTCTGCCAGAATCAGCCATCCCTGCGACTGGGAAAAGATACCGGCATTTTCTTTTGTACCGGGATTGTAAATCACAGCCAGTGCTCCGTCAAATGCATGCAGATGATATGGTGGGTCCATCAGAATCGCTCCATACTCTGTGTTTAACCGCTTTCTTACATTTTCCATGGAAAGTTCTGCCTGCTGCTTTGTTGCCAGTCCACTGATCACAGCCCAGCTCTGTGGATTCAGCCACATATTTGCTTCCGGATCCGTGCGTTTTCCAATCACCTCTCCGGCTTCCGTAAATCCACGGATAAAACGATCCTCATTCCAGCAGAGATTGTTAATTAATGTTCCAAGTTTTTTCTGTTCTTCTTCCAGATAATCCATATATGCCTGATCTTCTTTGTATGCGGCAAACTGTTTTAAAATCGTCATTGCATAATAAAACTGCAGTGCAACAAACGAGGACTCTCCATTTTTGCCCAGACGCAGACAGTCATTCCAGTCCGCATAAAGTCCTGCCGGAAGTCCGTGCGGTCCCAGATGATTCACAGAAAACGCAAGTGCTCTCTTCAAGTGCTCGTATACAGTGGCTTCATCTTTATTGGCAAACGGAATCACTTCATCGATAAATGCCAGATTTCCGGACTCCGCAATATATTTATATACCGTTGGAAACAGCCACAGAGCATCATCCGCACGATATGCCGGATGCCCGGTTTCCTGTACATAGGAAGCATCATCCGGCGTATCCTCATGTCCGGCATTGTGTGTAAATTTGACAAGCGGAAGTCCTCCTCCGTTATCCACCTGTGCCGAAAGCATAAACCGGATCTTTTCGAGTGCCATCTCCGGTGCAAGATGAATCACACCCTGAATATCCTGCACGGTATCGCGGTATCCGTAACCGTTTCGCAGACCACAGTAGAAAAACGACGCCGCACGTGACCAGATGAATGTCATAAAACAGTTGTATGCGTTCCAGGTATTGATCATGGTATCAAATTCCCTGCTTGGTGTATGTACCTGAAAATGTTCCAGTTTTTCATGCCAGTAACCCGTCAGTTCTTTCAGTTCCATCTCACACTGTGCTGCCACATCTGCATAGCGGTTACAGATTGCTTCTGCTTCCTCATGTTCTTTCATTCCGACAAGAAATGCAATTTCCTTTGTTTCTCCCGGTTTCAGAAGCATCTGAGCTGCCAGTGCTCCGCACCCGTTTTCGTTGTAGCACATTTCCCCGGATAATTTTCCGTTTTCCACCCCCACCGGATTATGATATCCGTGATAGCGTCCAAGAAACGATTCTTTATCTCCACAGTAACTGTCCACCGGTGCACCGGTCAGTGCAAAGAAACGGGAGATTGCAAGCTTGTTATCCACTTCCTCTCCTTCTTTCACCCAGTCCAGATTACCGTGAATAATATGCCGGATACGGTTTGTCTCAAATACCGTACTCGTGATGAACTGGGAATACTGCAGATTTACCTGATCCTGTTCATAATTATTGTTGTTGGTAAATTCCGCATAACCGGTGATGGTCAGGTTTCTTTCACACGCTGACGCATTGGTCACTTTCAGATGCCAGACCTCATATGTCTGATTCAACGGCACATAATAACATACTTCAGAATGGATTCCACTGTAATCTGCAAGCATCTTTGTGTATGCTGTTCCATGATGACACTCACTTTTATAACTTTCCAGATCTTTTCCTACCGGCTGCCAGGATGCAGACCAGTAGTCTTTGCTCTCATTATCCCGCAGATAAATATAGCGTCCCGGCTGATCAAACTGGTTAAAAATATAACGCAGGATTCTTCCGTTTGCACCAGATCTGGCAAAACTGTATCCTCCTGCATTATTTGAAATCAGCGCACCATACTCCGGTGACCCCAGATAATTCGCCCACGGTGCCGGTGTATCCGGGCGTGTGATTACATACTCTCTTTTCTCATCATCAAAATATCCAAAATTCATGTGAAACCTCCAACCTTTCAATTTTCAAGCCTTTTACCCCATTGTAACGGATTTACAAATTTATGAATATCAGAATCACAGGATTTATACCAGATTCATGACATAAAAAGAGTGCCGGAATTTTCCGACACTCTGTGTTTCTTTTAAATATGAAAATACCCGATTCCTTTTACCAGTTTATCAGAAATCTCACGCAGCTGCTCGGCACTTACATATACCTGCTGGAACGTTCCCACAACTTCCTGTGTTCCATCGTAGGTTTTTTTCGTGCTTTCCACATTTTCTTCCGCAATTCCGGACAATTCCCCAACTGCCTGAACGACTTCATTTCTGGAATCTTCCAGACGTCTGGTACTTGCTTTGATCTGTTTGATGCTCTGCATGGAACTGTTAATTTCGCCCAGCACTTCTTTTACAATATTCTGCGTTTCTGCCATGCTCTCACTCTGGCTGGTAATAATCTGCTGCATACTCTGCATACTTTCCACAGCAAGGGAAGAATCCCTGATCAGCGTTGACGCTATCTGCTCAATTTCCTGACTCGACTGATCCGATTGCTCTGCAAGTTTTTTAATCTGCCCTGCCACCACAGCGAATCCGCGGCCGCTTTCTCCCGCCCGGGCAGCTTCAATAGAGGCATTCAGGCTCAGCAGATTGGTTTCCTCTGCAATAGAAGAAATGATGGTTGTGGCCTGCTGGATCTTCTGTACAGAATCGTTTGTCCGGTCGGTCTGCTGCTGAACCTGTGCCAGCATCTGCTCCACCTGTTCATTGATCCCACAGAGTTTTTCCAGCGTTGCGGAAGCATTTTCGCTGGAAGAATGCATAAATGTGGCATTTTGATCCAGATTTTGTACCTCTGCTGTAGTTTCCGTGATATTCTCCCCCATAATTTTCATATGATCCGAAGTATTTCTCGAATTTTTCGCCTGCTCACTGGAATTATCCACTACAAGGCTGACCGCCTGCTGTACCTGTGACATTGTTCCATTGGTGTTGTCTGCTGCCGTACCCAGAATCTGTGACGTTGAAAGCAGCTGCTTTGCATTTTCTGAAATATCCCGGATTACGGACTTCATGGCATCCCTTAATGTCATGGTTCCGCGAGACAGATCACCAATCTCATCCTTTCGTTTCAGAAGTTTTTCATCTACCCACACATTTAAATCACCATCTGCAAGTTTTCCTACAACAGCAACACTGTTTTTGATATTTTTACTGATAGAGGCTGCCATGCGCATCGCCGTAACAATGCACAAAAGCATCACTACAAGCAATGCCATCATAATACTTCCAAGGATTTTATTGACAATTGCATCTTTTCGTGCCTTATTGGTTCCGACAAACACCATACCGATAACCTGATCTGTCGTTCCATTCTGATACACTGGAATAAAATATCCATAATTTCTCGTCCCATCCAGTGAAACATTTGTACTGAAAAACGGCTTTTTCCCTTTGATCACCTGATTCACCACACGCTCTCCGGCTTCTGAACCAAGGATACGGTTTCCTTTTTTATCCAGTGCAGATGTCATAATCCTTTTGTTTCCATAAAAAAAGGTTACATCCATACCGGTATTCTCTTTGATCCGGTCCACAAGACTCTCCGACTTTGATATATTATAGCTTCCTTTCCAGATATCCCCATTGGTACTTTCCAGATAATCCCCGGTATTCTGGTCATAGGCGGCAAGGGTGGCTGCCGCGGTACCTTTTAATGCATCCTGTACCTCATCCATCAGGGAGCTTTTAACCATCGTAAGCATAAAAAGCAGGGTAATTACCCCTAATACAAGCACCGGCCCTATGCTGATTGCAAGAATTTTCTTTCGTATACTCATATATGCCCCCTATTCTACCACTTCAACGGTTTTAAAATACCAGTTGATTCCACCTGTAATTGTGGCATCATCCAGCGTTTTTCCTTCTTCACCAACCGTTTCCCCGGTATTTGTTTCAATCACACCGTCAAACACACCGTTTTTCCCGGATAAAATATCTTCTTTTGCAGTATCCACAGCCTCCTGTGTTCCATCTGTGCAAAAATCAGAAAGTGACGTAATCCCTACCAGATTTTCATTCATACCGCCATAATAATTGCTTCCATCCCAGGTACCGTCAATCACGCTCTGCACCGCTGCTGTATAATAAGCACCCCAGTTCCAGATCACGCTGCACAGGCAGGCATCCGGAGCATTTTTGCTCATATCAGAATTGTACCCGATACCATACACCCCTTTTTCCTGTGCCATTGTCTGTGGATATTCTGTATCACAGTGCTGCGTGACCACATCACAGCCCATATTTAACAGGGTTTGTGCTGCTGCTTTCTCCGCATCCGGGTCAAACCAGCTGTTCGTGACTTTTACATAGATTTTTGCTTCCGGTTTCACGGAATACACCCCAAGTGCAAAGGCATCAATACCTCCTGTCACTTCGGAATTGGAGGAATCCATCGCTGCCACATATCCCAGCTTATTGGTTTTGGTATTCATTCCAGCAACGATTCCACTTAAATACCGCGCCTGATAGATCCGCCCGAAATAATTGACAAAGTTTTTGCCGTTGCTCTTATATCCGGTTCCATGTGCAAAATATATATCCGGATATTTTTCCGCCATCTCCTCCGTGGCATCCATATATCCCCAGCTGGTGGTAAAAATAATATTGCATCCGTCATCCACACACTCCTGAATCGCTTTTTCGGTTGCCTCTTTATCCGAATCATCAACATTTATTTTTCTGTCAATCTGTTCATCTGATAATCCAAGATTCTGCTGCATTGCCTGAATGCCAAGATCATGTGTATAGGTATATCCACTGCCTTCTGCCGGATCCGATAAGTGCAAAACCCCTACCTTGATCTTGTCCTTTGAAATCCCTCCGCTTTCAGTTCCCGTTGTTTTGGTGGAAGCCTCCTGTGTACTTCCCTCATTCGTTGCATAATCATCGACCTGTCCGGCTGCCCCGCATCCTGCAAGCAAGATACCGGTAAGTGCCATGGCAAGCAGTCTTCGCCCTTTCCATTTCATAGCGTTCCTCCTTCGCACATTATATCCATTTTCTCCCCTGTAACCTCATAATATTTATTATATCCAATTCACCCCCATTCTTCCAGTAAAATTTTAAAAACACCGTTCCCGTGTTCCCGGCACAATAAAAAGTGGGAACCGAAACATACGGTTCCCACTAAAGGAGGAGTTAAAATATTTTTATGATAATTTCCAGATTTCTTTGTTGTACTGGTCGATGGTTCTGTCAGAGGAGAAGAATCCAGCCTTGCTGATGTTGATCAGCGCTTTCTTTGCCCAATCCTTACGATCGGTATATGCTGCATATGCTTTCTCTCTGGTTGCAATGTAATCCTCGAAATCCGGGAATGTCATAAACCAGTCTTTGTTTAACAGCTCATTGTACAGACGCTCTAAGTTCTCGCTGCATCCAACGGCCTTTACGGTATCGCTTACGATGAAATCTACGGCCTTCTTTAACTCAGAATCCTTCTCATAGTAGCTTCTGGAGTTGTAATCGCCTCTGTCATAACGGTCGATAACAGTCTGGGAATCCTCACCAAAGGTAAAGATGTTCTCGTTTCCAACAAGCTCTGCGATCTCTACGTTTGCACCGTCCATGGTTCCAAGTGTCAGTGCACCGTTTAACATAAACTTCATGTTACCGGTTCCGGATGCTTCCTTGGATGCAAGGGAAATCTGCTCGGAGATATCACATGCAGGAATCATCTTCTCAGCCATGGTTACGTTGTAGTTTTCTACCATAAATACCTTTAAGTATGGACTTACTTCCGGATCATTGTTGATGATCTGCTGTAAGCAGAGAATCAGATGAATGATATCCTTTGCGATAATGTAAGCCGGTGCTGCCTTTGCTCCGAAGAATACGGTGATCGGAGTTGCAGGCTTCTTGCCTTCCTTAATCTCGAAATATTTATGAATGACATAGAGGGCATTCATCTGCTGTCTCTTGTACTCATGCAGTCTCTTTACCTGAATATCATAGATGGAATTCTCATCAATCTCAAATCCCTGTTTCATCTTCAGATAATTCTTCAGATCTGCTTTCTTGCCAGCCTTTACTGCAAGGAGACGATCCAGTACCGCATCATCATTGACGAAATTGCCAAGTTTCTCTAACTCGTTGGCATCCTTCTTCCAGCCCTCACCGATTAAGTCTGTGATCATTGCGGAAAGCTCTGGATTGCAGGACATGAGCCAGCGACGGAAGGTAATACCGTTGGTCTTATTGTTGAACTTCTCCGGATAAAGCTTGTAGAAGTTATTTAACTCACTGTTCTTTAAGATTTCTGTGTGCAGGTATGCAACACCGTTGACACTGTATCCATAATGGATATCCATGTGTGCCATGTGTACCAGTCCGTCCTTGATGATGTAGGTGCTCTCATCGGAAACTTTTGCACGTACACGGTTGTCCAGCTCGCGGATAATTGGCATAAGCTGTGGAACTGCCTTATCCAGGAAACCGATTGGCCATTTCTCAAGTGCCTCTGCAAGAATCGTATGGTTGGTGTATGCACATACCTTAGATACGATGGAAACTGCCTCATCCATCAGGATGCCTCTCTCCTGTAACAGACGGATCAGCTCCGGAATTACCATGGACGGATGGGTATCGTTGATCTGAACGGTCGCATAATCTGCCAGATCATGCAGGTTTGATCCCTTCTCAACTGCCTCATCAAGAATCAGTCTTGCGGCATTGCTTACCATGAAATACTGCTGATATACTCGCAGAAGACGTCCCTTATCATCGGAATCATCCGGATACAGGAATAAGGTCAGGTTCTTTGCAATGTCATCTTTGTTAAAATCAATGGTATCTCCGACAATGCTCTCATCCACCGTTTCGATATCGAACAGACGAAGCTTTGTCGTACGGTTGTTGTATCCAACAACATCAATGTTATATAATCTGGACTGTACGGTAAATCCGCCGAACTGTACCGGATAGGTGATATCGGTCTTTGTCAGCCAGCTGTCCGGTGTGATCCATGGGTTTGGAGTCTCTTTCTGCAGATTGTGATCAAATACCTGTTTGAACAATCCGTAGTGATAATTTAATCCGACACCGTCACCGTTTAATCCGAGTGTTGCGATGGAATCTACGAAACATGCTGCCAGACGTCCAAGTCCGCCATTTCCGAGTGAAGGCTCAAGTTCGATCTCCTCAATCTCACCGATATTTTTTCCAGATGCTTCAAGTTCGGATTTTACACTGTCATAAATGCCAAGGTTGATCAGGTTGTTGGACAAAAGCTTTCCGATCAAAAACTCTGCAGAGATGTAGTACAGCTTCTTTTTTCCCTCATTGCTGACCTTGTCCTCTGCCATCTGCTTTGTCATGTCAAGAAGTGCATAATAAATTTCTTCATTGGAACACTTCTCAATGGTCTTGTTATACTTCATGGATACTGCTTTTGCTAAAGTCATGTATTTTCCCTCCCACAAGATTTCGTGTTGTTTTGATGTACTCAGTATATGATTTTTTCCTGCTGATTTCTTGTCGTATTCAAGCAAAAACTGATACTATTCTATCATTTTTCATATTCAAATAACGCCCAGCTGTTAAATTCCACCAATTTCGTGCCACCTGTCTTAGTACATTTCCACAGTGCCTGCATATCCTGTGTTTTCGCCTGTTTCATGCGTTTTCTGTCGTTTTTTTCCTTTACAGTCATAGGACAATTCTGCTAAAATAAAGATATGAATATACTTGAATATGAAAATTATCACGAAACCATCACACATGGGGATATCATCTTCCCTTATAATACATATCTATGCTCGATCCCACTGGATTTTCCGCGTGTACCGCTGCACTGGCACGATGAACTGGAACTGATCTACATCAAAAAGGGGATGGGACGCATTACGGTAGATTTCCGGGAATACAAAGTAAAAGGTCCGACTCTGGTTCTTATTCTTCCGGGACAGCTCCACTCCATTGACCAGCTGGAAGATGCCTTCATGGAATATGAAAATATCATCTTTAATCCGAGTATGCTGATTCCACGGCAGAACGATGTGACTGCCACCGATTTTCTTCTTCCTCTTATGAGCGGAAAAGTCACGGTTCCAACCATCTTCACCCCTGTCTATCCTTATTACACAGATGTCATCATGCCAATTGATGCCTGTGACGAAATCAGCAAGACCAAACCACAGGGCTATGAACTGTACATCAAAAGTCAGTTGTACCAGTTTTTCTTTATTTTAGACAACCGCTGCCGAAACTTAACGACAGGCAGTAACCGCAAAACGCTTGATAAAATGAAAATTGTTTTAAAATACATTGAAAATAATTACATGCAAAAAATAACGATTGCCGACATCGCGGCAACCGTTGATTTTTCCGAATCTCATTTTATGCGGTATTTCAAAGAAACTATGGGAACGTCTTTCGTGGACTATCTGCGGGACTACCGCCTGACAATCGCCTCGCGTCTGCTGACAACTTCCGACTCCTCCATTCTGGATATTGCGGCGGAATCCGGTTTTGAAAATCTTTCCTATTTTAACCGGGTGTTCAAACAAAAATACAACATGACACCGCGCCAGTTCCGGAAAGAAAGCCAGTAATTTTTCCGGCATAGCCGGTGAAAACCACACTAAAAAAACAAAGAAAAAAACGCAGCAAAAAGAAATCCCGCCACTACATCACTGATAAAGTGCACTCCGGAAACTACCCGGATCCATGCAATAGCAACTGTCATAAGCAAAAATACAATCCCCACAGCCGGGCACACAAACCAGAACGTAAACGCAATCACTGCCGCGGAAAACACATGCCGGCTCGGCCAGGAATGTCCTTTCGTATCTTTTGGAATCACAGATGGCAGTTCAAATATTTCATACGGCCGTTTCCGGTTGATCCAGGCCCGCACAACCGTCACAATAATAAATCCGTCCAGCGGCACACAGATGGCTTTATATAGCCGCATATCCTTCTGCCACAGCAGCCACAGAAGCAGGCATGGATATGCCACAAAAATCACAACCGTCAATATTTTATTTGCTCTATGTAACGCCCGCGCACGTTTCGGGTCATCCCGAAACGGCTGGGTCATTTTAACGTAAGTTTCTTTTTTCATAGGTAATCCTGTCTAACGTCCGGTATTGGTCTTACCGCCATTGTTTGTGTCTGCATCCGGATCTACCGCGTCAATTGCATCATCCACGCCATCTGCCACAGCATCACCGGCATCTTTCACACCATCCACGACATCTTTTCCCACATCCCCGATATCTTTTCCGACATTGCCATCGTTTTGGGAATTTCCGGCATCCGTATTATTGTCTGTTGTACCATTTCCAGTCGTATTGTCCGTTCCCGGAATATTTTCCTGTGTAGTAACCTGTGTATTGGAAGTATCGTTTACACCATTGTTCGTTCCGTCATCATTTGCTGTACCACAGGCCGCAAACAGACAGATCCCTGCTGCAAGCATTCCGCCCATCATCAGAACTTTTAATTTTTTCATCACACATATCTCCTTTTATTTGATCTACAGAGCTAGTGTGTGCAAAATTCCCATTTATTATACAACAGAATTTTCCAGATTTGCTAGTGCTTTTTCATCTTTGGCTGGCAGAGCAGGGAGGCAATATAAGAAAAAACGAGTGCTGCGGAAAGCCCTGCCGCACAGTTTTTAAAACCGCCCAGAAAAATACCGATAAATCCTTTCTTGTCCACCATCTCTTTGACCCCCTTCCAGAGATTGTTTCCAAATCCCAGAAGCGGCACATTCGCGCCCGCCTGCGCCCATTTGGAAAACGGCTCATAGATCCCCACAAATCCAAGGATGGCCCCAAGGCAGACCAAAAGAACCATGATACGTCCCGGAAGCATTTTTGTTTTTTCCATCAGGATCTGTGACAGTGCACAGATCATTCCCCCTGTTACAAATGCAATTACATACTGCATATCCTTATCCCTCCTTTTTTGCGGATGAAATACAGCTTTCCAGCACAACACCGTGTGCAATCCCCGGTATTGTCTGTCCTTCATTGAAACTGACCGTAGAAAGCAGTGCTCCTGTCGGCACAAAGAGTATTCTTTTCAATTCCCCGCTTGCCAGTTTTGGCAGAAAATGCGCACTCAGCACCGAGGCTGCACATCCGCATCCCGATCCTCCGGAACCGGTTCCCTGTGTCTGTGAATCAAAAATTAACATGCCACAGTCCTCATGCTGCTTTCGGATATCCATGCCTTTTTTCAGCAGCAGATCAAACAGAATCTGCTGACCGACTTCTCCCAGGTCTCCCGTGATAATCCGGTCATAATCTTCGGGTTTTCGTTTAAAATCCGTAAGATTCTGCGCAATCAGCTCAGCGGCAGCCGGTGCCATCACGGCTCCCATATTCATGGAATCCTTGATTCCGTAATCTACAATCTTTCCGGTTGTGACTCCCGCCACCTTTGCCAGCGGCTGCTTCGCATCCTTTGACAGAATAAATGCACCGCCTCCGGTCACTGTCCATGTGGCACTTACCGGACGCTGATTTGCGTATTCCAGCGGAAAACGGAACTGTTTTTCCGCACTGGCAAAATGGCTCGAAGTGACTGCAGCCACGCGATCCGCATATCCGGCCGCTACCGTCATTGCAGAAAGTGCCAGCGCTTCTCCACATGTGGAACATGCCCCGTACAGTCCAAACAGTGGAATTTCAAACGTTTTTAATCCAAATGATGAGGCAATCAGCTGTCCGAGCAGATCTCCGGCAAACAGGTACCTCATATCTTCCGGCTTTTGATCTGCTTTCCCGAGGGCAAGCGTCAATGCTTCTTTCTGCAGACTGCTCTCTGCGGCCTCCCATGTCTGCTGACCAAATTTATCATCCGGTCCGATACAGTCAAATGCATCTGCCAGGGGACCTTCCCCCTCTTTGGTTCCAACCACAGATGCTGTTCCAATAATAAAAGGAGCCTTTGCAAAGCAAAGACTCCCTGATCCAACCTGCTGATCCATACTGTCTCTCCTTACTTTGTTTTTGATACAGTATGTGCAGAATTTTCTTTTTTATTCGATTATTTGCCTTCGAACTGTACGACAGAGTCCACGTCATAGTCCTTTAAAACTTCCCGTCCGTTAAGATCTCTTAACTCTATGAGAAACAGCATCTTTACCACTTCACCGCCAAGTTCCTCTACCAGTTCTGCAGCAGCTTTCATGGTTCCGCCGGTTGCAATCAGATCATCCAAAAGTACAACCTTTTCTCCTTTTTTAACGGCATCTTTATGCATTTCAATCGTTGCCGTACCATACTCCAGATCATATGTTTTTTCAACTGTCTCACACGGCAGTTTTCCTTTTTTACGAATCGGTACAAACGGCTTATGCATGACATAAGCAAGTGGTGCCCCAAAGATAAAACCTCTGGATTCTGCTCCGGCGATCACATCAAAATCAACGCCCTCCAAGCGTTTTGCCAGTTCATCAATGGAAAGCTTCAGTGCATCTGCATCCTGCAGTACACTTGTGACATCACGGAAAATAATTCCCTTCTCCGGGAAATCCGAGATACTGCGAATGTACTCTTTTAACTCTTTCATCCTCTTACCTCACTACTACACGAATTTCTTCGCGTTTTTGACTTTTGACGTTTCTATTATAAGACTTTCCCCTCACAAGCGCAACTCTCACTTGACTTTTTTCCACTCCTGCGTGCGCCTTGTGATCTCTTTTACCGTCAGAATTCCCTCTGCCACCGTAAACCGGATGTCATAATCAGCAAATGCCATCCCGTAGATATAATCCGGCTTTTTGTTGTATGCCGCCCTGGGATCCTGTGCAAGAACCTCAAGAAGCGGTCCCCGCAGATGTTCCGGAATCTGTGCCTGCAATTCCTCCGGAAATACTACCGGTATCTGAAACTCCCGGAATTCTTCCGCAAAACCATTTTTTGCCTCCGGATGGGCATCCACGTACGGCAGATACGGTTTGATATCAAAAAGCGGTGTGTGATCAAGCAGATCCAGCCCGGAAACCGTAAGAACCGGTCCAAGCTTCTGATCGATGCGCACTTTTTCAAGTTTCACGCACGAAAGACCGATCGAATTCGGGCGAAAGGGGGAACGTGTGGCAAACACGCCCCGTTTTTCTTTTCCTCCCAGACGGGGAGGTGCTACCGTTGCATGAAAGGTATCCTGCTTTGCCCTCGAAAACTCCCAGAGAAGCCACAGGTTGGAAAACTCTTCGATTCCACGCACTGCATCCGGATTCCGGAATTTCGGTGTGAAAATGATCTCTCCACAGGTGCTCTCCGCCAGCCCGCTCTGTCTGGGAATTCCAAATTTTTCTTTATACGGGGTCTCTACATAAGCTATATATTCCATATCCGTTCCTACATCTGATAAAACCGCAGATTTTCTTTCAGATCCGGTGTGATCTCTCCGCCGGCTGCTTCATATTTATCGTAAACAGAACGAAACCTCTGCAGTTTCTTTCTGTTTTCCGCATCGAGTCTGTGAAATGCATTCTGATACTGTGGATTGGTGGCCAGTCCCTGGCGGATATCCTTTGCAAACGGACAATACCTTACCAGAATATCTCTTGCCACTTTATTCAGTCGGAAACTTCCCTGTGACTCATACTTCATCCACGCCTGATAATCCTTGACAAATACCTCACGGTAACTGTTGCGCGCACGGGACAGTGCAGTCTTGATCTTTTCCTTTGCATCTGCGGAAAGATCTGAATTTTTGCGATAATACTGAATAAAATCACAGTACTCCGCCGTAAGCGATTTCTCCCGGATATCGTTCCAGTATACACCCTGCACACGTCTGCAGATCTCCCAGCGGTATCGGCCGATACATTCCACCATCTGATCATCGAGATCCACTGCGGAAAAAATCGGAAACAGGAAACGCGCCGGTGTATCAATCTTGGCACCGGATGTCTCCTGCCACATCAGGGTACGGGTTCCGGCATTTGGCATCAGAATCACATCCGGCAGAATCTCCTTTTTGATCCATTCCTGATTGATTCCGCGATCCGGATCGGAAAACATGACATCATGATAGAGTGCAGAATAATCCACACAGCGCACCTTATTGATGGCATCGGCAATTTTTTCTGCGGTAACTGCCATCTTTTCCACGGTATTGATGAAATCCTCTTCCATCAGAACCGGACAGAATGTAGTCACACGGCCATAGGTCACACGGTTTCCGGAGGTAAACATATTGCGGATCTCAAACTGTACTTTCTGCCTGCTGTCATTTTTATACTGTTGCATCTGCTCTTCCGTAATATTCCCAGTTCTCTTTTCTTCCAGCAGAAATGCATTGAAATCCTGGTCAAATTCATTGCGGGACGGTTCTTTCTTTCCCTGATAAATCTGTACCAGCCAGTCATAAACCGTATAGACATTTGCAGAATGAAACAATCCAAGCGAATCCGTCAGATTATACAGTGCATTTGTGTTAGTTTCCCCCAGCACCTCCGCATCCATAAACCCAAAATTGAAAAACATCATCATGATCGGTGACGGCTTGACCAGTTCCTCAACTGATCTCATAAACGCCTTGGTATAAATATCGTAAAAGACCTTTGTGATTTCCCTGCGCAGCTGTCTCGCCTCATTGTCTGTAGACATCATATCCGGCAGCTCCCGGTACTGCTGCACAATGCTGTGGAAATCCCTGATCATATCGCTGCCATATCCTGCATACTCCATAATATGTGCAATACAATCCTCACGCATAATATTGATACGGCCTTCGGACTCCTTGGTAAAGTCGTAATTCTCGCAGAGCTCATGTGCCTCCGCCATCTGCTTTTTGTCGTATACATCAAGCTTTGTCATGACATCCACCATATTTAACAGACGCTTTTTGATCTCGGAAATGTCCTGCTTTTTCTGCGACTGCTGGACTGCCATTGCAAAAAACAGATGAAAAATATCATCTCTGGAATCTGAAAATAAAATATCCCTGTTGTACTGCAGATAATTTACCATCTCGCCGATTCCCTGTGTCACACGGCGCATCTGTGCCGCCGCCTCCATGATTGCTCCCACACACAGACTGTCATCTTTGATCATCAGCTGCATATATTCTTTCAGATAACTCCGGACCAGACTGTTACTGTTTGCAATCTCCCAGTTTTCCGCACGGTGCTGCATTTTTAAAGCTGCAAACTGTTCCATACGTGGAAAATCCTGTTCATCAAGAAGCTTCTCGCTGCACAGATTTTTGTATTCGCTGTACAACGTTTCCGCAGCATTATGTAAAAGCATGCATTTTTTCTGCAGACTGGCATACAGACACAGTGCCTGATGCCGCTGTTCCACTGCCGTACGCAAAAAAATCGGGCGGAAATTCTCATGTTCGGACAAAATCTTCCGCAGATCCTGTGCATTTTTACATGGGATCACAATCAATGTCGTATCTTCATTTGCCACATAATCGCAGGCAAACCATTCGTTCTCGAGAATACCCACAATTGCATTCCGGTGCATAATGATCTCTGCAAATGCAAACTGCCGGATCACCGATCCCTCCTGGATCAGATACCATTCCATCACCTTGTCCTGTTTTCTGGCAAGCGTTTCTCCCTTTTTTACCTTTAAAACATTCATGTCTTACTGCTCCTTGTCTGCGCCGCCGGACATCTGAAACGCTATATGATCTACCGTAAGTCCGGTTGCCCCAAAATATAATTTCATATAATGATGTCCCTCGAATGTATCAAACCGGATCTGCTGTGTCACCCACTGCCCTTTCGATCCCCTAAATGACAGTGTTCCTTTGATGATATTATCCAGATATACTGTTACCGGAAGCTGTGCCAGATCATCCAGATTTGATTTCACTTTCATCTGCAGTTCATAACTTCCGGCTTTCATATCCAGATCCGCAAGTATTTCTTTTCCCTGATGTGTATCCCAGCCGTCACCAGAAATGCGGATATTTCCCTGCTCATCTGCCACAAATTTCATCATCTTTGAGACATCCGGATCATCTTTTGCAGCATTCTTCCGGTCTTTAAGTTCTTCCGGAGAAATCCTATTCATCTCATAAAGCATCGCCGGAGATTTTAGTACAAACTGCAATATATTGATGGCATTTCTCTGCAGCTGTCCTCTCGTAAGATTTCCCTTCTGGAATTCTTCGAGCATATCATCCTGCTGCATATCCTGCGCATCTGCAGTCACCATATATACATCATTCTGTGCCGCTGCCATGACCGCATGTATACGCGGATCCGATGGCTGTCCCTCATGGTTTGCCTTTGCCCACCAGTCAGTCATAACGATGCCGGAAAATCCCCAGTCTTTGCGCAATACAATGGTATTGAGATCATAACTTCCTGCAGTCCACACCCCGTTGACCGGGCCATATGTAGTCATAACAGAGCGGGCCGGTCCTTCTTTTACCGCAATTTCAAATCCCTTCAGATAAATTTCCCGCAGTGCCCGCACGGAAATAATCGAATCTGCCTCATGTCGTTTCGTTTCCTGATTGTTTGCCGCAAAATGTTTGATGGTTCCTGTGGAACCTGCAATATTAAGTCCCTGCAGCTGTGCGGCTCCCATTTTTCCGGTTAAAAACGGATCTTCGGAAATATACTCAAAGTTTCGTCCGTTCAACGGATTTCTGTGAATATTCAATCCCGGTCCGAGCAATGTATCTACACGGTTTAACCGTAGTTCAAGCCCTGTCATTTCATATAATTGACGCACCAGTTCACAGTTAAATGTACATCCGAGCAGCGTTCCGTTCGGAAGGGAAAATGCCTTTGTTCCGCAGTCCATACGTATTCCGGATGGTCCGTCCGATGCACATTCTGCCGGAATTCTAAACTTCCTCAAAGACGAAGTCAGTCCTGCAAATGCCGCTGCAGTACCCGGAGTCACCTTCGGACTGCACATGCCTTCTCCGCGGAACAGCATAATCAGATCCTCGTCCGACAATTGTGCCACAAATGTCTCCATGGAAATCTTTTTGTCATATACATCTTCCAGACGATAGCCTTTATCACCAGTCTGTGAAATCTCTGCCGGTTTTTCCACTCGGTCATACGGACCATAGATCCGTTCCGGTGTATCGGAATATCCGATCACATCACCCGGCTTTCTTGTCATACGGGCAAACGGTTTCTGCGGTGCACAGACTTCCTCAAGCTGTTCAAGTACTGTAAACGTCTGCGGATAACTGCCTGCCTTTTGTGCCGTCCGCACATCGGTTCCCACATAAATGGTATAAGTACCCTCCAGCAGCACAAAACAGTCCCTGTGTCCGGTTACACCACTGTCATCATAGGAGGCAAATGTATTTTTCGGAATCTCCAGAGTAATATGCTCTTCTTCCCCTGCTGCCAGTTCCTTTGTCTTTGCAAATCCACAAAGAACACGCACCGGTGTATCCAGTACCCCCTGTGGGGCTTTGGCATATACTTCAAGCACTTCTTTCCCCGGTTTTGTTCCGGTATTTTTCACTGTTGCCTTCACACAGACCGTATGCTCGTCCTTTTCTTCTGCAGACGCTTGCACGGAAAAAGAAGTATACGACAATCCAAATCCAAACGGATACAAAACTTTATCTTTGGCAAATGTCTCAAAATACCGATATCCCACATAGATATCTTCTTTATAATAGTTTTTCTGTAAATCCCCGAAATTTGACGTGGATGGATAGTCACTGATATCCTCTGCAATCGTATCGGTCAGTTTTCCGCACGGATTCACACGCCCCGTAAGTACATCACAGACACCGTTTCCACCTTCCTGACCTCCCTGCCATGCATAGAGTACCGCTGCCGGATCAAATTCTCTGACCCATTTCATATCAATGATATTTCCCACATTTAAAATAACGGCCGTGCGTGAAAATTGACTGCTCACTTTACGGATCAGGTCTTCTTCTGTCCGTGTCAGCTTATAACTGCCCGGCTTGTCCGTATTGTCCTGGTCTTCCCCCGCCGTACGTCCAAGAATCACCAGTGCCACATCATCCCCGGATGCGGTTTGAAGCATCTCTTCCGTCACGGGCATTTCTTCCTGTGACCACGGAACCAGCCCCCATCCCTCACCTTCGTCATATGGATGGTCTTTAATCCATTTTTCGTAGATCCCAATCAGTTCTTCATCCAGCGCAATATCTTTACAGGCGCGCAGCGCATCAAGGATTCCAACCACATAGCGTGTATTTACCAGTCCGCCCGAGCCAAGTCCGCTTTTGTAATAATGAAACGCCATGCGCCCAAATACAGCAACTTTATCTCCTTTTTTAAGTGGCAGGGTACTGTTGTCATTTTTCAATAACACGCATCCCTCCGCAGATGCAGTCCTTGCCAAATCTGCATATTTTTCCATATCCAATGCATATCTGCCCATTTAAAATTCTCTCCTTTAGTCTGTAACTAATCATACCTTTTATTATACGCCAGACACAAAGAAGATTGCAATTAGAAAATATGGATTTACCAATATTTTGGAAGCCCGTAACCAAAAAAGAAATAATAAAAAGAACCAGCCATTTTCCCCAGTGCCATGGCAATCATAACACCACTGAGTCCACGGTTGATATACAGACGCCGGAACAGGATCGGAAAAGTATTTAATATTTCTGCCAGTGCCACCGCAATACATCCCACAAAAATTCCCGCTGCAGTTCCATAAGCACCCAAAATGACATGCGCCAGCCACGGATACGGCAGCTGTGCCTTCCACTCCACCACAGAAAATACGGCACCGGTCAATACCCCCAGTATAACCGTATTTTCGACCATCAGTATCCGTTCTCCAAAATTGCAGCGTTTGATCATGCGCGGAATGACCCCGATCACCAGAAGAAACGCAAACGTTCCGGCAGAAACCGCAATGCCGCAGGCTGTCGCAAGGCCCGCCATAAAAATGTGTCTAAGAAACATCGTGTTCATGCCCCTTTCTTCCCGCGTTCTCTATAAACGCCATATCGACATCCTGTTCATACTTTCGCATCTCAACCTGAATCGGTGTCGGATCTGAAGTAATTTTTTTCTTTCCGATATGGTTAAAAAATACCAAAATTCCCACTGCCAGTCCCAGACAGTAAAAAATTTCGATTTCTGATACTTTCGGTTTTTCTTTTCCCATCACCTGCTGATAAAACCGGTCGAACACTTCCCCCACGGACACGTCATTGTTAAATGCCATAATCGTAAATGCCGCTCCAAGAAAGATTACTACAACCATCACAACAACTTTAAGCGTCTCCAGCCATTTCGGTGCCATCGGTGCATCTAACAATTGCACCACAAAATCCTGTTCCCCGATACTAACAATTTCCACATCTGGGTAATCCGTCTGTATCCGTTCGATCACATTTAGCATCGAAAATACTTCCATTCGTTTTTTCTTTTTTCCTTCTTTTTTCTGGCCATCGTTTTTCTTAAACGTATACAGTGTTTTATTTTTTATTCCGGCACAGATTGCAGGATCTGCACACTGTACAGACATCACATCCTGTATCTTTATTTTTGGATCATGGCAGACACTGTTGCGGTCTGCCTTCAGATAAACTATTTCCCGTTTTTCTTTCATTCTGCACCTCTTTGATTACTTATTCTCTACGGTAGTATGTGCAAAATTGAAAAGGAGTACACGGAAAAACATAAGTTTTCTCTATGCGACGGGCCACGCAGTTCCCCAGCGAATTTAAAATAGCCAGTAAATAAGTCCCAGCACCCAGCTTGAAAAAATCCCATACAAAATCACCGGACCGGCAATCTTAAAAATCTGGCATCCGATACCAAATACCTGTCCCTCTTTCTGGAATTCCACCGCAGAAGCACACACGCCATTTGCAAATCCGGTAATCGGAACCAATGCCCCTGCACCTCCCCAGTTGGCAAGAATCCCATATACATTACAGCTCGTCAGGATCACCGAAAGAAGAACAAGAAGTAAACTGCACCAAAGAGCGGCATCCTCTGCCTTAAGTCCGAATACCCCGGCTGCAATCTGTAAAATAATCTGTCCCAACAGGCAGATACCTCCCCCCAGCAAAAAGGCTTTTCCCATATTTGCCCACAGATTATGTTTCGGTGTCATCTGTTCGACATACTCATTATACTCCTGATTGCGCACTTCTTCCTGTTCCAGAGTCATCTTACTCATTTCATACATCCTCATCTTTCTTTTAAAATTACTTGTAGTATGTACGAAAATTGCAAAAATATAAGGTAACTATCGCTCATAGTTACCTTATAACCGGATGGAACGATGTCGTGACCTGCCACATGTCAGGTTCCTGTTCTCCCCAGGCAAACAGTTCATCCATCTGTGCATCATGATCCGCTGACGGCTCATAATTCTTTATGATCTGTATCAGATATTTTTCCTGTTCACTCTGCGGAGCCAGATTATCCTGCATCTGCAGAATCGCTTCCAGAATCTGTTCCGGTTCCATATCTGTCCGGATCTCTATGTTGTATAATTTTCTCATCAATCCCGCAGCATAGAAAAATTCGTAGTTTCCAAGCATCACGGATTTTTGCATATTACATTTTAAAATCACACTCTGACGTGCAATGGAAGGTACCATAGCATTCCCTTCTTTCCGACTGTTCCGTAATAGTTTTATTCTTCGTAACTATTCTTCCTTTTTCTTCTGTTCCTCTTTTTCCTTTTCTTCTAAAATTGCTTCATTCAGCTGCAGCATCTTTGCATCGAGGTTTGAAACAATTTCTGCACAGGCACGCAGATCCCGGCTGATATATTCCGGGGCATGCCCCTCAAATTTATAATAAATCTTGTGCTCCAGACTTGCCCAGAAATCCATTGCAATGGTGCGGATCTGGATTTCCACCTTTGTCTCAACCACACGGTCCGATAAAAAGATAGGAACCGTCACGTGCATATGAAAACTCTTGTAACCGCTGACTTTCGGATTTTTGATATAGTCTTTTACACAGATCACGGTCAGGTCATTCTGTTTTCCGATCATCTCTGCAAGACGGTAAATATCCGAAGTAAACGAGCAGACAATACGGATTCCTGCAATATCGTTAATATAATTTCTCATATTCTCGATCGTACTCTCATATCCGTCACGCTTTAATTTTTTTACAATACTTTCCGGTGTTTTAATCCTCGACTTAATATATTCAATCGGATTGTACTTATGTATATGAACAAACTCGTCATTTAAAATCTCAAGTTTTGTTCCCACCTCTTTCAGTGCAGAATTATATAAAAACATCATAGTTTCCCAACTATCAATATCTTCCCCCAGCATCTGCGATGTTCCCATGTCATTCCTCCTCTTTCCTGCCACAATGGCAGACATTCCTTTCATAAATGCGAAAGCAGACCTCACACATGTATTAACGTGCTTTCCCATATGGTATTATCATATCACAAGAAACACGTTCTGTACGCAGAAAGCAACAAATTTAATATTTTTTTAATCTTCGTCTATCACCTGTATCTCCAGATAATCAAATTCTGTTTCCTCCACAAAATTGTCCTTGCCAAACCTCGTTCGCGCATGCCTTTGAAATTCCGCTATATTCGCATCAAACCAGATCGGTTTTCCAAGATCCCACTTCAGACAGACTTCTTCAAGCGCATGAAAAATCTTATGTGTACGTGTATCCTCCGTATCATCTTCTATGGTTTCCGATTTTAATAAGTGTGTGTTTTCCCAGATTTTAAACCATATTTTCATTGTGCTCTCCCCGCTGTCTCTTACATTCATACATCAAAAGTGCTGCAGAAACGGCTGCATTCAGCGACTCCACCTTTCCCTCCATGGGAATCTTCAGATAGCAATCCGCACACTCTGCAATTTCATCAGACAGACCGTTCCCCTCATTTCCAATCAGGAAGCCACATGCCCCGGTAAAATCAAAGGCATCATAATATGTATCTCCTTTTAAATGTGCCGCATACAATCTGATATTCTCCTTATGCAGCTCATCAAGCAGATCCGGCAGATGCTCCGTGATCAGGTACGGAACACGGTAGATACTTCCCATCGTCGAGCGTATGGTTTTCGGGTTAAACAGATCCACCGTCGTTTTATTCATTATAATTCCCGTGATGCCGGCACCCTCTCCGGTGCGCACCATCGTTCCAAGATTTCCCGGATCCTGCACGCTCTCAAGAATTAAAAGATGCGTGTGATCCCCCTGCAAAAGATCGGACAGATCATACTTCGGCATGCGGACAATCGCAAGGATTCCCTGCGGAGTCTGTGTATCCGAAATTTCCCGGAATACCGCATCACTCACGACCTCATACCGGTATCCCTGCAGGCATTTTTCATGTTCCGGTTTTTCCAGAAAACTTTCCGACACGTAGACAGACACCACCGTATCCGCCGGTGCTTCCTGAAACATCTTTATTCCTTCCACAACAAAGACCTGTTCTTTTTTTCGTTCTTTCGCCCTTTTCATCAGCTGTGACAGATGTTTCATCTGCTGATTTGCACTGCTTGTAATCATATCATCCGTACAATCCTTTCCCATTACTTACTGTTTCCTTTTATGAAACAGTGTTTCCGGAATCGAGAAGCCAAAAATAATCCCAAATACAATGGCCAGGGCAATCTCAAAAGTTTCCAGCCCTTTTGCCGAGCATTTTGCCGGCATTCCGGATATCAGATAATATGCCGTATAATAGATACCGGCTCCCGGAACCAGTGGAAAAATCCCGGATACCAGATAAATCGTGGCAGGATTGCATCTTGCTACTGCCAGAATACGACTTAAAATTGTCAAAACAAAGGTTGCCACCAGACTGCCCAAAACCACATTCCCCGACTGCCTGTACAAAATAAAATAAACCAGCCAGGCAAGCCCTCCTGATACGCCACAGAAAACCAGTTCCTTTTTCGGTGCCGCAAACAAAATGGCAAAAGTAACCGTGGCAACCGCTGCAATAAAAAACTGAAGCACATAACTCATACCGGTAAGTTTCCTCCATATCGCAACAACAGAATCGGCAGTGCAATGCCCACTGCAATGCAAAGTGCCGTAAGAAGTGCATCAATCAGATGGATCGTTCCGGACAAATAATCGCCATTATAAAAATCACGAATGGATGTTGTCAGTGCAATTCCAGGTACTAACGGCATAATTGCCCCGATCACCACTTTGTCATGCAAAACAGGTATCACACCCGCGGCCGCTGGCAGACTAAGCAAAGAGATCAGCAGACTGACATATACATTCGTTAAAAATCTGGAAACTTTACGCTTCCGGCACACAAACAATGCCAGCTGCTCTATCAGCCCTACAAAAAATGCATACAGTGCTTCCGGCAGATGCCCTCCAAACATGAAGGTAAACGCTGCACAACCGATTCCACATGCCAGTAACTGTACCGCATTCGCATAAACCGGAATTTTTTTGCACTGTTTCACCCGCTCTGATGCCTCTGCAACCGAACATTTATGATTACAGATATCTCGGGTCAGCTGATTTAAAGCAGCGAGTTTCCCCAGATGGGTTGCCGAAAGAGGAACATACCTTACCACACTGCAGGCATCCTCCCTGCTCTCATTTGCACTTGCAAAAATTCCGTTGGATAAAACATAAGCATCAAAATCATCCAGACCAAAAGCTTCCAATATGCGTATCACAGAATCTTCCACCCGGTAAATTTCTGCTCCGCACCGCAGCATCGCGTCCCCGATTTCTACTGCCAGTGTGAGAATTTCCTTGGTGTTGTCCATTGCCCGTCTCCTTGAAAATCCCATTGATTTCAAACCTAAAAATGCGGCAGAGAGAATTCCCTGCCGCACTATGTTCTCCAATAAAAGGAATAACTATACCAGTGTCTTTGAGATTTCGTACATGTACTCATCGACATCTTTCTTCATAGCCAAAGCTTCATCAATGTCGAAATCTACAAACTTGCCACCTTTATGTCCAATGACACGGTTGCTCTTTCCTTCGCAGAGAAGGTCAACTGCCATTGCACCCATTGTGGTTGCATAGACACGGTCCTTACATGTCGGGCTTCCACCACGCTGCATATGTCCGAGAATCGTTGCGCGTGTCTCAACACCTGTCGCTTCCTCGATACGCTTTGCCATGCTCTGTGAATGACCGATACCCTCAGCATTTACAATAATATAGTGCTGCTTTCCGTTCTTTCTTGCGTTGACTACCTGATCAATCAGACGCTGCTCATCGTAATCATATTTTTCTGGAAGGAGAATCTCCTCAGCACCGTTTGCAAGACCGCACCATAATGCGATATGTCCGGCTCCACGACCCATAACCTCAATAATTGAGCATCTCTCATGGGAAGTAGAAGTATCACGGACCTTGTCAATCGCTTCCATGGCTGTATTAACAGCGGTGTCAAAACCAATGGTATAATCGGTACATGCAATATCCAGATCAATGGTTCCAGGAAGCCCAATGGTATTGATTCCCAGTGCGGCAAGCTTCTGTGCGCCCTTGAAAGAACCATCTCCACCGATAACTACAATTGCATCAATTCCATGCTTCTTACAGATCTCCGCACCTTTCTGCTGTCCTTCCGGTGTGGTGAACTCCATACAACGGGCAGTCTGTAAAATAGTACCACCACGGGAAATTGTATCTGAAACGCTCTGTCCGTTCATATCAATAATTTCTTCGTTCAATAATCCAGCGTATCCACGCTTGATTCCTTTCACTTTCTTTCCTTTGGATAAAGCCTGACGGACAACTGCACGGATTGCAGCGTTCATTCCCGGGGCATCTCCTCCACTGGTCAGTACACCAATTGTGTTAATCTCTTTCGCCATTGTGAAATCCTCCATTTATTAAAATTAAAATGAAATTCTTTAATCTGTTTTATTCTATACTTATTACGCGCGATTTTCAATGCCTTTTTCCACAACTTTTACATTTTTTTCGCCCAGAAATTCCGTCAAACGTGCCAAGAGCACAGAATTTATACCAACCGCACGGTTTCTTGGCAATCTTTTAAATGCTTTGACATCTGATATATAAATTACCACTTCATCATTTCCGTCCGAATCCCGGAGAATATCATACACCTGCTGTTCTTTCTCCGCAAAATCACTCTTTGTCGGAAACTGCAGCCAGAGTTCCTTTCTGGTATCGTCAAACGGAACGATCCGCTCGCAGATCACTTTTCCGTCCTGTTCCTCCTCCACCGTTGCGTGTCCGACTACGAAAATCTTCTCCTCATCATTCAAAAAGCGGTTGTACCTCTCATAATCTTTTGGGAATACAATAATTTCCACAGAACCGGTCAGATCCTCCACTGTCAGAAATGCCATTGCCTGATTATTCCTTGTATATTTAACGGTTTTTGCTGCAATCATGCCACCCACAACCACATGCATATTATCTGTCACACGAATTGTGCCGCTTTCCTCTTCCCTGACAAAATCCGCTGCATTTGCCGTGACATTTTTCTTCATTTTACCAAGGTAATCTTCCAGCGGATGCCCGCTTAAATAAATCCCAAGCACTTCTTTTTCAAAGCCAAGCAGCACTTCCTTCGGGAACTCCTCCACATTCGGATAATGGACTTCGTAGTCCTTTTTATCTTCCTCCCCGACAAAATCAAACAGGCTCATCTGTCCTTCCAGCCCGGTCTTTTTCCGTCGCACGACATCATCTACAATGGACGTATAGACAATGGACATCTGATGCCGGTTACCGTCAAGCCCATCACAGGCACCTGCCTTGATCAGATTCTCGATCGCACGTTTGTTGATGTCCCGCTGCACCGTACGTTCAATGAAATCCTGCAGGGTGCGGTATGAACCACCTTTTTTGCGTTCCCCGATGATGCTGTCAATCACCGGACGTCCCAGGGATTTAATGGCATACAGACCATAGCGCACGGCATTTCCCTCTGCCGTGAATTCTCCCTGTCCCACATTGATATCCGGTGGGAGCACGGAAATACCGAGTTCCTTACAATGCAGCAGATACTCCGCGGCTTTTGCCGAATTGTCAATCACGGACGTCATAAGTGCTGCCATAAATTCCACCGGATAGTAAAACTTCAGCCATGCGGTCTGTACACTGATGACCGCATAGGCTGCCGCATGGGATTTGTTAAACGCATACTTTGCAAAATCCACCATGGAATCGTAAATACTGTTTGCCGCTTTCTCATCAATGCCGTTTGCCACGCAGCCCCTGATGCCGCGCTCTGAATCTCCGTAGACGAAACTCTGCCGCTCCGCATCGATGACATACTGCTTTTTTTTGCTCATGGCGCGGCGGATGTTGTCCGCCTGTCCCATCGTATACCCCGCAAGCTGCTGTACGATCTGCATCACCTGTTCCTGATAAACGATACATCCATACGTTGGCTCAAGGATCGGCTGCAATTCCGGCGTCACGTAAGTAACGGTGTCTGCATTATTCTTTCCCCTGATGTAGTTTGGAATAAAATCCATAGGTCCCGGACGGTACAGGGAAATTCCGGCAACGATATCCTCGAAATTCTGTGGTTTTAACTCTTTCATGAAGTTCTGCATGCCCGCAGATTCCAGCTGGAACACACCCTCGGTGCGCCCGGTTCCGATAAAATCAAGCACCTTTTTATCATTCAAATCGATATGATCGATGTCAATGTCGATGCCTTGGGATGCCTTTACATTTTTGACGGCATCTTTTAATACGGTAAGCGTGCGGAGTCCTAAGAAATCCATCTTTAAAAGACCAAGTTCCTCAAGCTGTACCATATTGTACTCTGCCGTCGGTGTTCCGTCACTGGCACGCCCCAGCGGCACATAATTGCTCGCCTCTCCCGGATAGATCACAACCCCTGCCGCATGTACGGATGTGTGGTTCGGCAGCCCTTCGAGACGCTTTGCCATGTCAATCAGTTCGTGCATACGTGCATCCCCATCATAGAGGCTGCGGAATTCCGGGTTGACCTGCAGGGCACGGTCAATCGTAATGTTCAGTTCCATCGGCACCATTTTTGCCACACGGTCCATCTCCGCATACGGAAAATCAAGTGCTTTTCCAACTGCCTTGATGACACCGCGGGCTGCCATCGTACCAAAGGTCGTAATCTGTGTCACAGAATCCTTTCCATATTTTTCTGTGACGTACTCGATCACGCGGGAACGCTCCGCATACTCAAAATCCACATCAATATCCGGCATGGACACACGCTCCGGATTTAAAAAACGCTCAAAAAGGAGGTTATATTTGACCGGATCAATGTTTGTGATGCCGGTACAATAGCACACGCGGCTGCCCGCGCCGGAACCACGCCCCGGTCCGACCCAGCAGTCATGTGTTTTCGCCCAGTTGATGTAATCCCACACAATTAAGATATACTCGACAAATCCCATCTTCTGGATAATGCCAAGCTCGTATTCCATATCGTCATGGATCTTTGCACACTGCGTCTCATCGTACGCCGGATTGTCCGTATATTTTTCCTTAAATCCCTTCTCACACAGCGCATCCAGAAATGCCCATGCGCTGTCATAGCCTTCCGGCGGTGCATATTTTGGAATCTGGTAATTGCCAAATTCGAGTGTGACATGGCAGCGGTCTGCGATTTTCTGCGTGTTGTCTGCGGCTTCTTTTGCATACGGAAACAGACTCCGCATCTGCTCCTCGCTTTTTACGAAAAACTGTCCGCCCTCGTAACGCATACGGTCTTCATCCGTAATCTTTTTACCGGTCTGGATACAGAGAAGGACATCGTGTGCCTCCACATCCGTTTCATAGGTATAGTGGATATCGTTCGTGCAGACAAGGGGAATGTCCAGTTCCTGACTGATCCGAAGAAGCCCCTGGTTGACCGTCTTCTGATCCGGGATGCCATGATCCTGTAATTCCAGGAAATAGTTGTCTTTTCCAAAACAGTCCTGGTATTTTTTTGCAATGCCTTTTGCCTCTTCATAAAATCCACGCACAATATAGCGCGGCACTTCTCCCGCCAGACACGCCGACAGGCAGATCAGTCCCTCATGGTATTTCTGCAGCGTCTCAAAATCCACACGCGGCCGGTAATAATACCCTTCCGTAAACCCGATGGAGACGATCTTCATAAGGTTCGCATAACCGGTATTGTTTTCCGCAAGCAGGATCAGATGGTAATACCGGTCCTCGCCATGGCTGGTCTCGCGATCAAACCGGGAATTCGGTGCCACATAGATCTCACAGCCAATCACCGGATTAATATCTGCTGCCTTTGCGGTCTTGTAAAATTCCACCACACCATACATATTGCCATGGTCAGTGATCGCGGCACTGTTCATCCCCAGTTCTTTCACACGGCTTACATATTCTTTTATTTTGTTGGAACCATCGAGTAATGAATATTCCGTATGTGTATGCAGATGTACAAATGCCATGATTGTTTCCTCGCCTTTTTCGTTCATTGTGGTATCCCACATGTGTAACTATTATATCTATTTTCGGCTGTTATGACAAGTTTTCTCTTTCTCAGGAAACACCACAACTTTTTCTACATCGCTTTACATAATTATCCTTTTTCGATATTCTCTAGGTGTGATTTTATATTTTTCCTTAAACACGCGGTTAAAAGTTCTTTGACTTTCAAATCCACAATCAAGACATATATTTGTAATGGAATCCATTGTGTTTTCCAGTGCCGCAACTGCATAATTTAACCGGACTCCATTCACATATTTACTAAAATTACAGTGAAAGGTTTTTGCAAACATTCTTGACAACACATATTTACTTACACACAATTCATATGCCATTTTTTCAAGGCTGATGTTTTCCCTAAAATTTTTGGCCACGTATTCTACCGCATTATAAATCAGGTCACCACTCCCTACCGCACTTTTATCCATCATTGGCATTGTTGTGAAAACATGTGCAAGGATCATCTGTGCATATGCCTGTATCATCCGGGGATCCCCCTCTGTTATTCCGGTCAGATATTTTATGGCATTTACCACATCCGGATGCACCTGCTCTTTTTTTACAACCGGATTCTTCGGGCTGTATATCTGCAATTCCCTGTAATAGGAAGGAAACAGTGTTGGTTCAAGGTACAGGAATATTACCTTGTTTTCTTTTTCCCCAAACACCTGATAATGATGTATTACATTTGGAAACACAACTGCAAAATCCCCTTCATCCATATGGAACAATTCCTGTCCCACTCCAAGTTCTATTTCTCCATCCGTTACATACACTACTTCTATTGCCTCATGTAGATGCGGCGGCACATGTACTGGCTTCTTCCACTCCGCGGATACTCCTGTATTTCTGTTTTCATATACCAATAGCACTTACAAGCAACTCCTTTTATTTATACTCCCTGTTTCTCCACTCCCCTTCCTGTTTTCATTATTCGTCCGACCAAATCCACTGCAGGTCCCAGCAAAATCACCATCAATATCGTTATCACAACAATTTCACCTCCGGCTATAACACCGATACACACATTCCCATAACGATAACCACAATCAGCATATGGTAAATGAATAATCTATATTATCTTCTGCACTGATACGATATTCCTCTTCCACATCAGTTCCCCAGCTGTCGATGCCTCCAACACCTCTTACTGCACCATATACACATAAAACGGTTCTTCTTGCCGGTGGTAGTTCTTCGTGGTGAAGGGCATTTTCAATCTCAGATGCTGTATAAGGCAGACAGGAAAATGCAAATTTTTCGCCATTCTTTTCAATGCGCAGTATCTGTGATGAACTGTCTGTCCTGCTGTTATCAAGAGCCGTATGTCTTGTAATCTCAAGCCACTCTGTATCCATTCTCATACCACATTCCTGCGGAACGAGATATTGTGTAAGACTCAGGTCTTCAATCTCATAGATTCCTTCTTTTGCCCCCGCTTTTCTGTCAGGATATGTTTCCCCGGAGAGTCCCTTATATAAATATTTGTCTGCCAGTGTCGGCATAATAAATCTCATTCCAAATACAGGTAATTCTGGAAGTCCCTGTACCCCATGATAATGTACATCCACGCGAATCTTTCCAGATACATCAACGGTATAGCTTACAAGAACCGTTGTCTCCGGAGTGGTTATGGTCTCGTATGTGTATGTTACGACAATTTCATCCGCATAAACATCACCACCATAGCTATTATTATCAGGGGCATATGGGGTCTGCTCCTTGCCATCCATGATGACCTTTATTCCCTTACAGTCAATGAACATATCTGCGGAAAGCCAGCTTCCGCTTTTAATGTGAAACCTGCTTCCCCTGTCATTATCTGTCAATGCTCTCCAGAAAGTAGGTTTTGGACAACGGTACAGCCACTCATATCCATTTTTAACGATAGATTCCAGTCCACCCTGTGCATAAGAAAAAATATAATCAAATTTCTCCCCATGTACACCAAGTGTATAGTCACCATAGACCACTCTTAATTTATCTGTATAAGCCATAGTAATACCTCACTTCCTGCATTGCCGGTTTCTCTTTCCTGTCAGCAAATACGATTCCATTTGCTGAAAATTCATAGTCTGCCGGTTTATCATCAAAATCCCCTCCATAGCGTAAAACATCTTTTCCTGTCACCGGATCTTTTACCATAATTGCCTGATCAATAAAATCCCATATAAATCCGCCATGATACCTATCATATTTGTCAATCAGCTTCATATAAGAACCAAGTCCTCCCATGGAATTTCCCATATCATGCATAAATTCACATAAAATATATGGTTTCTTCGGACTATTAATCAGGTATTCCTCTACATCCTCCGGTTTTGCATACATTCTTGTCTCTAAATCAGAAATAGTATCCTCATATGCCCTATTATAATAAGAACTTTCATAATGAACCAGTCTTCCATCCTGCTTTTCCGCAAAATAAACATTCATTGCCTCAATGTCATCTCCTGCATAGGATTCATTTCCTAATGACCAGAAAAGGATGGACGTATGATTTTTAAAAGTTTCAAAATTGTTTTTTGCACGATCAAGCACAGCATCTCTCCACTGTGGAAAAGACCCCGGTACATTACACGATGGCTCGATTGCCCCCAGCTTCTGGAATGAACCATGGCTTTCCAGATTTGTTTCTGCCATCACATAAATACCTGCATTGTCGCACATATAGTACCATGGTATCTGGTCAGGATAGTGGCAGGTACGAACAGAATTAATATTGTTCCTGAGCATACAGGATATGTCTGCTTTCATATCTTCCACACCAATGCATCTTCCTGTTTTTGCATTCCACTCATGACGGTTTACTCCTGTGATAACAAGTCGTTTTCCATTCAGATAAATTACTTTATCTATAATCTCTATTCTTCTGAAACCGATATCATAAGGAATTACCTCTGCCAGAGAACCATCCTCTGCTTTAAGCTCAACATAAGCATGATATAAATATGGATTATGATTATCCCACAGTTTGACATTTTCCAAATCAACACAAATCGTGCCTTCCATATGGCCGTTTTCTTTCGTTAACTGTATGGATTTCTCTACTAATACATTTTCTTCCCTGTCTTTTAAAATAAAGCATGCAGTTACATGCTGACTGTCAGGTGCAGATACCTTCATGCTAGTCGATACCCTTCCGCTTACATTATCCTGATTTAACACAGGTTTAAACCATACATCCTCCAGATGAACATCCGGTAATGCCTTCAACGTAACATTTCTGAAAATTCCAAAAAATCTGAAAAAGTCCTGATCCTCCAAAAATGCCGCTGTGCTCATCTTATGTACCTGCACTGCCAGTACATTTCCTTTTTCCTTAATATATGGTGTCAGATCAAACTCAGAAGGTGTAAAGCTGTCTTCGGCATACCCTATAAACTGGCCATTCAGCCACAGATACATAGCTTCTTCTACACCTTCGAAGCAGATATGGATTCTTTTTCCACACATACTCCTGTCCAAATCAAAGTATTTGATATAAGAGCCTACCGGATTGTACTGTGCCTCTGAAAACATTCCTTCTTCTGCTCCGGTTGCCTCCATGCTATAGGCTCCTCTGTGGTACTCTTTTCCTTCCCACGGATACATCGTGTTGATGTAACGGATTTTATCATATCCAGCCAGTTCGATATGTCCTGGAACCATAATTTTATCAAATCCTGATGCATCAAATGTTTCCTTATAAAAATCAACAGGTCTTTCCATCACATTTTTGCTGTAAGCAAACTCCCATTGACCATTTAATGACTGTAATAATGGATTTTTTTCTTTTTTCATGTCTGAATAATCCAGATAATAACAATGATCACTATGTGCTTCCAATTGATTTACCTTAAACACTTCCGGATTGTCCAGCCATTTCATATCAGCGTTCATATTTTCCCTCTCTTTCCATACACCCCATACAATTTCTTTCATTCCACTATATTCCACGTCAACACTCCTCCATCTGTTCTCTAAGTCGCCGGTTCGCTGCTTCCACATTCATTTCTGACATAATAAATGTAATGACCAATGACAGGATCATTGGAATCCATAAATACATAATGTGAAGCATATTCATGCAGGATGCAGGCTGCACGGCCGCTTCCTTGACAAATCCGCTTGCATCAAGCAGCCATCCGCAGAGGGCAACTCCGATTCCACCCCCGATTTTGGTTCCAAAGGATGTACAGGAATACATGGTTCCATCAATGTGTTTATGTTTTGTCAGGTATGTGTATTCTGAACAGCTTGCCACAACAGCTCCCATATCTCCCTGCCATGGTGCCATTCCAAGTGCTGCGATTGCGGTAAAAGCAAGCATCAGCGGAACACTTCCCATATAGCCTGCAAAAATAACACCGACACGTCCGGCTGTTCCAAGAATGTATCCTGCAAGATTCATTCGATATAATCCCTTCATCTTTTCCACAAGCATAGGTGTAATACACATTGCAATGATGACAGGGATATTAATTGCCCAGGAAAAGACCGAATATAAATCTTCATTTTTCAAAACATAAATCATATAGTAAATACCCATATTTAACATAGCCGAATAGATCTGCTGACAAATATAAGTAACACAAATCATAAGATAATATTTATTGGAAAATAAAAGTTTTGCGGCTTCAATCAAACCATATTTTTCTTCTGTCTGTTCTCTGCCTGCCTTTAATTCTTCCTCCGGAAGTTCTTTGATTGAGAATACGGAAATTGTGTTTACAATCAGTCCGATTACTGCGTATATGATTGCTACGGTTCTCCATGCAGCAGCTCCACCGCCTGCCATTCTTACAAACTGAACGGTGATAGATTGAATGATCAGACTTGTTAAAAACGCAAAAATAAAACGGAACGACCCCATTTCTACCCGTTCTTTGCTATTTTTTGTACAAAACGTAACCAGTGATGCATAGGCAATATTGTTTGCAGTAAAAAATACTGCATTCAGCAAAGTATATGCAATAAAAAACCATGCATACTGTGCTGTTTTTCCAAGACTTTCCGGTATTGCAAAGTTCGCCACAAGCGTTACTGCACAGCCAATATATGCATAAAGCATCCACGGTCTTGCTTTTCCAAGTCTGCTCTTTGTTTTGTCAATCAATGTACCAAAAAACATATCACTGACACCGTCGAATAATTTTGATACCATGATCAATGTTCCAACAACTCCCGGATTTAACCCTACCGTATTTGTCAGATACAACATTACAAACGAGGAAAGAAATGCATACACGACATTTCCTGCCAGATCTCCGGTTCCATACCCCACCTTGTTATACCATTTCAGGTATTTCTTTTCTTCCATGTGAAACTGCTCCTTTCGATGATCCCTATTTTTGTTCCCACAACTTTGTTATAGATAGTATATAAAAACCGATGTCAAAAAACCATATCATAAATTACACAAAACATGCACAAAACAGTATAATTAACAAAAACCATTTTCTTTATTCCTTTCTTTTGTTATTTTTGACATGTACTTTTATTGACTTTCATTTTCCAGCACGTTAATTTATACAAAAAATACCATTATTTCAAACGTTTAAAATCCAAATGGACAAGACATGCATAAAATGATAAAATTGCATCATGAGCCAAACAGAAATTTATGTATTTCAGATTATTATTTCATGAACATTTTTCAATTATCATATGGGGGTCTCAAATGTATACCAATAATGCATATCTGAATAACTCAACAATTGACAGAAAAGATAAATCCAAGCCACTTGTCGTAACCATGTGTGGGACTTACAAGTTATATACGCACCCTAAACTTCCCACCTGGAGACCACGTGGCAGAGTTGATTTTCAGTTGATCTTTATTGCTGCCGGGAAAGCTCATTTTCATTTTGACAACGATGAGGAAGAAACGATTGTTCATGCTGGTCATATGGTTTTATACCGCCCAAGAGAACCCCAGAAATATGAATACTATGCCAAAGACCAGACGGAGGTTTACTGGGTTCATTTTACAGGAAACAATGTCACCAATCTGCTCCGTTCCTATGGATTGACAAATGATAAAAGGGTGTTCCACTGTGGTTCCGGTTCGGAATATCAGTATCTTTTCCGTGCCATGATAAAAGAATTACAAATGTGTCAGGATAGCTATTCTGAAATGCTTGAAATGTATTTAAGACAAATTTTTATAAAACTACAACGCCACTTTAAATTTTCTGTCAACACAGTGAACTCCCATGCTGCTGAGAAAATAGACAAAGCAATTTCTTATTTCAGTGAGCATTACAATGAACCAATCAGCATTGATGACTATGCCGAACAAAATCATGTCAGTGCCAGTTGGTTTATCCGTAATTTCAGATTATATGCCGGAATCACGCCAAAGCAATTCATTCTGCAAAAAAGAATATATAATGCCGAAGCACTGCTTCAAAATACACAATACAATATCAATGAGATCGCACAAATTGTCGGATATGATAATCCACTGTATTTCAGCCGCATTTTTCAAAAGGCAAAAGGACTGTCACCTTCTGAATATCGTAAAAACATATAAGAAAAATTGCAAAAAGCAGAGAAGCGGTATCTCTGCTTTTTGCAATTTTTGTCCAATTATTTTTTTATTTTGGCAAGTAATATACCCCTTCGTGTTTTATAATGACAGCGTAAACAGAAAGGAGATGAACTTCCATGAGAAACAAATTCCACAACTTTATTGAAAACTTTCTTAGCTTTTATGAAACTTTCTTTACGAAAGGATATTATCATTTTTAAATATTATCCCATACCTTCCTCAATCTGCCCATTCGTCAAATCATATCTCATATCAAGAAAATCCAATATCTCTGCCTTCCGGGCTGTCCCATTCTAAGGAATTGTCAGCCAATCACTTTTTTTCAAATGTCCCGGTACCACTTAAACGGTTGCAGAAAAACAAACACATATTGTTAAAAATTTGACAAAAAGAAAAAAAGTGCTACAATAATGCTAATTTCAGGCAAAAGGAGTATCCCAGACATGAAGACAGGACTTGTAGTAGAAGGCGGCGGTATGAAATGTGCCTACAGCGCAGGCATTCTTGACCGCTTTTTAGATGAACACATTACATTCGATTACTGCATCGGCGTATCGGCCGGATCTGCAAACACAGCAAGCTATCTCGCCGGACAACGCGGGCGCAATCTTCGTTTTTATGTAGACCATCTGAACGAACCTGGTTATATGGGCGTCAAAAATCTGCTGCGCACCGGACAGTTTTTCGGTCTTCAGTATATTTATCAGACACTGACCAACTCCGATGGAGCTGACCCGATCGATTATCCTGCCATCGTGGAAAATCCGGCCGAGTTCGAGCTTGTTGCAACCGATGCTGCAACCGGAAAACCGGTGTATTTTACCAAAGATGATATGAAACAGGATGACTACCGTGCCATCATGGCAAGCTGTGCCCTGCCGGTAATGTGCCGTCCGATTTCTTTCCATAATGAGACGTATTTTGATGGTGGATTATCGGATTCCGTTCCGATCGAGCGCGCGTTTGCCAAGGGATGTGACCGTGTGGTTGTAATCTTAAGCAAACCCCGCAGTTTTGTAAAGCAGCCGGAAGGCTTCCGGCACATTTACCGGCATGCCCTGCGCAAATATCCACAGACCATAAAAGCCCTCGACAACCGGCATCTGATGTACCGTCAGAATATTGCCGATGTAAAAAAACAGGAATCCGCTGGAAAAGCGCTTGTCTTTGCACCTTCGAAAGAATTAAAGATGAGTACCTACGCGCGTGATGAAAAGTTAGAACAGGAGTTGTATGATCTGGGGATTTCCGACTTTGATGCACGCCTGAACGAACTGCATACATTTCTTTCCTAAAAAACAGATAGCGGATATTTATCATCCGCTATCTGTTTTTAGTTCTATTTTCCTATTGTATATATGCCTTCCACATACTATATTTTCTTTACACATATCGAATGTGCAGTCTTTTTATATTTGACTGCATTTCATTGGATATTTCATCCATTTTTCCATGTGTACTAATTAGATATTGGAGAGAAATTTCGTGCAGAACAAAGATTCAGTTGTTATTTTATTATTGTTTTGTAACTATTCAGATATTGAAAGCTGGAGACTTCCATGTAACAATTCTGATAGAAAAACAGCCTCTATATGACACCTTTTCCTCTCCACCACTACAAAGGAGAAGAAGATGCATATGAGCAAAAAGTTCGAAGTTCTTACCATTAGTGATGATTTTATGTTTGGCATTATCATGCGCAATCCAAAGTACTGCAAACCGTTTTGGGAAACAATACTGAATATTAAGATTTCGCGCATTGAGTACCCACAAGACCAGAAAACGATCAATCTTTCTCTCGATGCCAAAAGCATCCGACTAGATGTCTATGTTGAGGACGATTCCAATACAGTTTACAACATTGAACACACAGTTAAAACAGAGTTTTGTAATCTTTGTCTGCACCTTTGATCCGTTCCATATCGGCAGACATGTCTATACTGTCGAAAACCGCTGTGTGGAAGATACAAATCTGTTGCTTAACGATGCTACACAGAAAATCATTTTAAATACAAAGGGAATTTTTGACCAGACAACAATTAATGTATCCGTTAATTATTATTGATGATGATGTACTATCATTTCCCACAGAAAGGCTTTAAAACTTCCATAAATCAAGTATGCGGCTCTAACCACGGTTAATTAGTTGCTCTCTCATTCCATACACGGCATTCCTTAGTTTTCACAAACTATCAGATAATGGGAATCGCACTAACTTAGTTAATACAATTCCCATTATTTTCTCCGCAATGTTATATTTTTTGTCTCACAAGCTGCGCAAGTTTCATAGAAACAGAGCATAATATAATTGCCAATGATATCATTATAGAAATTTCTTCAAAATTTCTAATTTGCATTCCAACTATAATCATTAACAATTCTATTATACATACCATTCTGGCACATTTTTTACTTGCCAACAATTCTATTTTATCCATATCTATATTAGGATGATTCATCGTACCTACAATCAAAAGATAACTAGCCGCTATACAGGTAAAAACAAGCAACAATTTTGAATATGTATACATAATATTTTTCACAAGCAAAACACCTATAAATGTCCCGATGGTTGCCACGTAGCATGCTTTAAACGTCTTCATATGAAAACCACCAGTTCTTCTTCGTAAAGCCAAAAATGAAATAAGAAAAATCACCCCATTCACAAATTCCTGCATACATATAATTACCACAAGTATTGTTCCAACTGTCAAACTTTCTTCTACCAATAGTTCCATAGCATACTGATAATATTCCCTGTTGTCTTCCATAATCAGATTTTTTTCCTGCATTTGATCCAGACAATTTTTAATTATTTGATCTAACATTATCTCCACTTCCACCAACTCAATATTCAAACAAACCAATAGACTATAAAACTAATAACTACAAATATTGGCAGCAAAAACAAAATCCACCCTGTAATCAAACCAAATTTTTTTGGCGTTTCTCCCCGGACTTTAGCCCTGTGCCGTCGAATCAACGATATAATCAAGACAATAAGACCTATCGTGCTGATTGTCCCGGCAATCACCATTGCAATTACTCCAGCTATTACCATGTATGCAAAAATCATTGTCACAAACGCCATAACTTTTTCTCCTACTGTTCCTTTGTCTACCACTCCCAATAAACATCATCATAGCCCACGCTTTTCTGCGCATCAGAAAGATCTATGTCTTTATCTTCCATATTTGCCTTTTCTTGTTTTTTGGTATCAATTACAAGTAAATCTGTCACCCCTTCATATTCTGGATGATCCCTTACTGTAGCATACACCCCATAAACAATCTCATATGTTTTCCCTGTATCGGTTTTTACATTATCAATTTCTATACTTCCTCCCCATATAATATATCCATCTTCATCCCATGTTGCATCCCCAAAATCACGAACAGGTTCACCATAGGATATAATTTCTCCGTCTAAAAAACCCATCCATTTTTTGATATCATTTTCTAATTCCGGATGTTTTTCTTTCGCAATCGGACTAAACTGATCTGCTATTTTCTCTGCATCACCGGATTTTATCCCCTGTAGTATTGTTTTTGCCTGCTCAATTGCTTTTTCACTTTTGGATTTTACATGCGGTTCCCCACCTGCCGAAACTGTGCATGCACTCAATACGATTGCCAGCATGATTACCAGCATTACTACTATCGTGACACTTCTATTTTTTTCTAACCGCTTTATTTCATTTTCCATATTCTATCGTCCATATATCATCATATTCCACTCTAACTTGCGAATCCTCTTTGTTTTCTTTTTCTGCATCCAAATCACGAATTAATAAATCTGTCACTCCTACGCAATCTGAATGATTTTTAAATACAGAATATGACCCCATACCTATGCAGTAAGTTTTTCCGGTATCCGTCTTCACATTATCAATATCAGCTTCCATAACCAACATTTCCACTCCTGATTCCCCGGTATTTAACGATCCTCTTTCTGTTGTTGGCGGATCATAAGATATAATATTGCCATCAATATATTTCATCCATGCTTTTATATCTGTTTGCAGCTCCGGATGATTTTTTTTGATATAAGTGCAAAAAATATCTGCTATTTCTTCGCAATTTTCTGACTGAATGCCATCCATAATGATGTCAGCCTGTTGCAGAGCTGTTTGGCTATAAGAATCAACGTATACCTTTGTATTATCTTCTTTAATTGCATTACATCCCATCAAAAAAAAACAACTGAATAAACATAAAATGTCATTTACGATCATTTTTTTTTTCATCATTTTCCTACCATCCTTCCATTATCCAGAGCAGTACATAGTTCCATTACCAGTATTATTATAAATGTTTTTTGGGCATTATTTATTTAATTCCTTCGTACCAATATATCCAAATCAAATAATTTTTATCATCAAAAATCAAATACTTATTATTCGCGGTCTTTCTATCCCCTTTATAATTTCTGCCAGCATTCCTAATCCCTTTATATATATCTATATGTTTTGATAAATCAACATACCCAATAGCTGCCCCCGCCTCCGTTGCTTTCTTTCTAAACTATTATTTAAACTTTATATTCTACCTCCATTTTTACATTATAAGAATAATTTTCTCCAAGCAAGCCTATGAACAAAAAACAGCATTACTGGTACAAAATTCGACCATTTATCACAACAAAAAAGAGAACCCTTACATAATATCTGTAAAAGTTCTCTTTTCAGCTGCTTGAATCTCTATTCTTCCATCCAGAATAAAATAGTCACAATAAATTTTCCCTGTATTTTTTTTATACTGTAATTTCCACCATAAGATGTGATCACATGTTCTACATTTTTTAATCCTATTCCGTGTAGTCCCTCTTTCTTTTTCCTATTCATTTCGCAATATGTATTTTTTACGGATAAAATAATTTTTCCCGATTCCTGAACACATTTAAACCAGATATGCTTTTTGTCTTCGCATAATTTGCAGGCTTCAATTGCATTATCAAGCAAATTTGCAAGCAATATCGTCACATCATTGTAAGCCATCCTCCAGCCAGATAAATCATTAATCTTTATCGTAACTCCAATTCCACTTTCCTGTGCTTCCTGATATTTTGCGTTGAGAACCGCATTTACGATCATATGATTCGTATCAATAACATTCCATACATCCGCACCCACATTACACATCTGCTCCAAATACTGCTCTGCCTCCTTGTAATTTTTTTTCATCAGCAATGTTCTGACACACTGCATCTGATTCTGGTAATCATGTATAAAAGCCGTCTGCTTTTGATATAATTGTATTTTTCCCTCTGCTTTCGCCATGGACACCATATATTCTCTTGTCCTGACTTCTTTCTGAAGGATATCATAGAGCAATCCATAAATAAAAACATTGAGTCCTACCAGTGAAAATGCCAACACTATAGGGATTTTTCCAGATCCCGCCTGTGAACTCTGAACGACCACCAGCATCCATGCGATCATAAAAATGGTGAATATCGGAAATACCAGAAACTTTATCCATTCTCTCTTCGAGAGTGTTTCTACTGCCGATTTCCCGAATATTCGTCTTACCAAAAGAATAATTATAAATAAGAACATTTTCCCAAGCAATGCAATCAGCCATGCTTTCCACCCATACACTTTTGTTTCCCCTCCCATACGAAATTGCAAAATGTCATTACAGGCATATGCCAATACATCCACAACCAGAAGAAGGGCATAGTACAAAGCTCCCATTCCCAATGCTTCGAAAAATTTCATTTGAAACATTCCATACATCGATACCGCAAATAAAAACCAGACTGTTGGCATTTTCCAAAAAGGAATTGTTGCAAAAAGATAGATTACCGCTGTCATACACCCTGTCAGCCCAATAAATTGCAAGATTTGTATTTTCTTTGTAAACCGAAATTTTGAAAACGTTTGAAAATACAGACAGCAACATATCGTCTCAATTAAAATAAAAAACAGATTTTCCACAAAATCAATCATTTCTGTTTTTCCACTCCTCATACTGCATTTCCACCACTGCATAACGCTCTCGCGGAATCGGCAGCTGTTTTCCCGAAAATAACTGAACCTGATAACGTTTGAGCGTACTGATGTCGTTCATATTCACCAAAAAACTTTTATGGATACGCAAAAATCTTCCTTCATCCTCCGTCAGTTCTCTCTGCATTTCATCAAGTGTCCGTTTTCCCATACATCGACAGGTATTATCGCACAAATAAAAAAACAGCTGATGAGCTTTGCTTTCAATATACATAATCTGATCCAGTAAAAGCGTTACGGTCTCCCCCCGAAACCGAAATGTTTTTTTCTTTTGTCTCTGCGTATACACGGAAAGAACGGTATCCATGCTTTCTTCTATTTCTTTCTGCAAATCTTTTGCATTTTTCAAAAGATAACGTAGCGCATTTACGCGATATCCTTCTACGGAATATTTAATAAATGCCGACACAAATACAATCGGAAGCATTGCATTTCTCTGATGCACCTCTCTTGCAATTTTCATTCCCTGCGCTTTTCCACCAAATTCCACATCTAGAAACAAAGCATCAAATTCCGCCAGCATACCTCTTTCTAACAAGGCATTTCCATCCATAAAAATTTCTGTTTTCCCGTATATATGATGCTTGTCCAAATATATTTCCACACATTCCTGTATCTGTTTGCAGTAATGTTTTTCATCATCACATATTGCAATTTTCATCGATATTCTCCTCCATTTTTATTTTACCATTTCTTTTATCTACGTCAAACTGATCCTGAAAATGTTACCACAAAGGAAATTTTTGACCAGTATTTCTACGCGAAAAAGGCGGAAACCGCAACCAGGTTCCCGCCTTTTTTACTGCCATCCAAGCGATTAACAGCCTTCCGTATTCACTTCAATCTTATCCAGTTTCCAGATATCATCGACATATTCCTGAATGGTTCTGTCAGAAGAGAATTTACCACTGTGTGCAATATTTAAAATTGCAGATTTTGCCCACGCACTCTTGTTGGTGTAATAAACACCGATCTTCTTCTGTGCATTTGCATATGCACGGAAATCTGCAAGGATAAAGTAGCGGTCTGCTACCTGTCCCTGCTGTGGATTGAGCAGTGAGTTGTACAGCTCGCGGAACAACTCACGGTCATTATGAGAATACGTTCCATCTACCAGCTGGTTGACAACCTTCTTGATATCCTCATCATTATTGTAAATATCATATGGATTGTAATCATGATGCTGCTCATGTGCAATGACTTCGTCTGCGCTCATACCAAAGATAAAGATATTGTCTGCGCCAACTTCCTCGTACATCTCAACATTCGCTCCGTCCATGGTTCCAAGTGTAATCGCACCATTTAACATAAACTTCATGTTTCCGGTTCCGGATGCCTCTTTACTTGCTGTGGAAATCTGTTCGCTGACATCTGCTGCCGCAAAAATCCACTCTGCAATGGATACACGGTAGTCCTCAATGAACACAACCTTGATCTTTCCGTTGATGGATGGATCATTATTGATTACATCCGCAACAGTGTTAATCAGCTTGATGGTCTTCTTTGCCGTACGATATCCGGCTGCAGCCTTTGCTCCGAAGATAAAAGTTCTCGGATAGAAATCCATGCCCGGATTTTCCTTGATCTGGTTGTACAGATACATCACATGCAGGATATTCATAAGCTGTCTCTTATACTCATGCAGTCTCTTAACCTGTACATCAAAGATAGAATCCGGATCGACTTCGATACCATTGTGCTCCTTGATATATTTTGCCAGACGGATCTTATTCTGCTTTTTGATCTCCAGAAATTCCTGCTGTGCTTTCGGATCGGTTGCATATTTTGTCAGATCCTCGACCTTCGCAAGACTTGTGATCCAGTCTTTTCCGACATGCTTTGTTACCCAGTCTGCAAGCAGTGGATTTCCATGTGCAAGGAAACGTCTCTGTGTGATACCGTTGGTTTTATTGTTAAATTTCTCCGGAAACAGTTCATAGAAATCACGAAGTTCCTGCTTCTCAAGAATCTCTGTATGCAGTCTTGCCACACCGTTGACAGAATATCCGGCAACAATTGCAAGATTTGCCATCTTCACCTGTCCGTCGTAGAGAATTGCCATCTTGCGCACCTTCTCCTCATTATCCGGATATTTTGCACGGATCTCTTCTACAAAACGGCGGTTGATCTCATCCACGATCTGATATACACGCGGAAGCAGTCTCTGGAAGATGTCGATCGGCCACTTTTCAAGTGCCTCTGCCATGATGGTATGGTTGGTATAAGCTACACAGTGTGTTGTGATCTCCCATGCCTCATCCCATGACATGCCTTCCTCATCCAGAAGGATTCGCATCAGTTCTGCAACAGCAACCGTCGGATGGGTATCATTCATCTGGAACGTTACCTTCTTTGGCAGATCATGCAGATCATTGTGATGTTTCTTAAAACGCTCTAGCGCACGCTGGATACTTGCGGAAACAAAGAAATACTGCTGTTTTAAGCGCAGTTCCTTTCCTTTTACGTGATTATCGTTCGGATACAGCACCTCTACCAGGTTGCGGGCAAGATTTTCCTGCTCCACTGCCTGATCGTAATCTCCACGGTCAAAGGAATCCAGTGAAAACTCTTCCTTCGGCTGTGCATCCCAGATCATCAGGGAATCTACCACATGGTTGCCGTAGCCAACGATCGGCATATCATAAGGAATTGCAAGAACAGACTGATACCCTACCTGCTCAAAGTGCAGATTTCCGTCCTCCCCTGCGGTTTCTTCCACATGACCACCAAACTTGATCTCGTAGCAGTATTCCGGTCTGCGAAGTTCAAACGGATATCCATCCTTTAACCAGTTATCCGGTACTTCGACCTGAAATCCATCAATAATCTGCTGCTTGAACATACCGTAGCGGTAACGGATTCCACATCCATATGCGGCATAGCCCAGAGTAGCAAGAGAATCCATAAAACATGCTGCCAGCCGGCCAAGTCCGCCATTTCCAAGAGCCGGATCCGGCTCCTGGTCTTCAATGACACTTAAATCCAGTCCAATCTCTTCAAGTGCTTCTTTTACTTCCCCATAAGCCCCCAGATTAATCAGATTATTCCCCAGTGCCCTGCCCATCAGAAACTCCATGGACATATAATACAATATCTTAGGGTCATCTTTTTCAATGACCTGCTGTGTTGCCATCCATTCATCCATGACAACATCCTTGACAGCCAGTGAAACAGCCTGATAAATTTCCTGCTGTGTCGCTTCTTTCAATGTCTTACGATACATCGTCTTGACATTTTCTGTCACGGAAGCAATAAACTCCTTTTTACTAAACACTTTGTCTCGCATCAAAAGTCCTCCTCTGTGCTTGGTTTGCGTGACACTATTGTTTTTCCACTGCCAGCGTAACCTTCTCACCGTTAATGCTCCATTCTTTCTGATATCCGGCAAGTGTGCCTGCAGTGATAGCATTTGCAAGTACCTCTGTCTGGATCTTTTCTCCGTATTTATTGAAAATACCAGTTACCTTCTCGTCTGCTGTATAGGAAACAGCAATATGATCCATAACTTCAAAACCAGCCTCTTTACGCATGGTCTGAATCTTACTGATCAGTTCACGTACAAAACCTTCTTCGATCAATTCCGGTGTCAGTCTTGTATCCATAACAACTGTCACATTGTTATCCCCCTCGGTCACAAAGCCTTCGGCCTGTGTCATGGTAATCAGAAGATCCTCCTCCAATAATACAACCTCGGAACTTACACTGTCAAGTTTCAGACATCCGTTCTCTTTTAATTCTTTCATTGCAGCATTTCCGTCAAGTTCTGACAGGGCAGCCTGAATCTGTTTTAAATACTTACCATATTTCGGACCAACCGTACGAAGCTGCGGCTTGAACTGATAATCTGTATAAGAAGAAACATCATCGGTAAATGCCACATTTTTGACATTCAACTCATCGGCAATAATCTCTTTATAAAAATCACCCAGTGCTTCCGGTGCCTTGATATACATCTGTCCGATCGGCTGACGGTTCTTGATATTAGCACTGTTACGGCACGCACGTCCCATAACAACAATCTTTAATACCTCATCCATTGCGGTTTCGAGATCTTTGTCGATCAGCTTTTCATCCACAACCGGGAAGTCACACAGATGAATACTTTCCGGTGCTGACGGATCGATGGAACATACCAGATTGCGATAAATATCTTCTGTCATAAATGGAATCATCGGTGCTGCCGCTTTGCTGATTGTAACAAGTGCGGTATACAATGTCATATAAGCATTGATCTTATCCTGCTCCATGCCTTTTGCCCAGAAACGCTCACGGGAGCGGCGGACATACCAGTTACTCATATCATCGACAAACTCCTGCAGATATTTTGCAGCTTCCGGAATCTTATAATTAGAAAGACTTTCATCCACACCAGCTACTGCAGAATTGAGCTTAGAAAGCAGCCACTTATCCATAACCGATAATTTGTCATACTCCAGCTTGTATTTTGTAGCGTCAAACTGGTCAATATTTGCATAAAGTACGAAGAACGCATAGGTATTCCAGAGCGTTCCCATAAACTTACGCTGACCCTCAAGCACAAGCTTGCCGGAGAATCTCTTTGGAATCCATGGTGCGGATGCCGTATAGAAATACCAGCGGATAGCGTCTGCGCCGTATGTCTGCAGGGCATCAAACGGATCTACGGCATTTCCCTTGGACTTGGACATCTTCTGTCCGTTTTCATCCTGTACATGTCCAAGTACGATAACATTCTCATATGGTGCTTTGTTGAAAAGCAGTGTAGACTCTGCCATCAGGGAATGGAACCATCCTCTGGTCTGATCCACAGCCTCGGAGATAAACTTTGCAGGGAACTGCTGCTCAAACACTTCTTTGTTTTCAAATGGATAATGATGCTGTGCAAACGGCATCGCTCCGGAATCAAACCAGCAGTCTAATACTTCCGGTACACGATGCATATCCTTACCACACTCCGGACACTTGATCGTAACGGCGTCAATGTATGGTCTGTGAAGTTCTACCTCTGCCGCCTTTGGATCACCAGCCTTTTCTGCCAGTTCGGCACGGCTTCCGATGCACTCCCTGTGTCCGCACGCGCACTCCCAGATATTAAGTGGGGTACCCCAGTAACGGTTACGGGAAATTGCCCAGTCCTGAATGTTCTCCAGCCAGTTTCCGAAACGGCCGGAACCGATAGATTCCGGAATCCAGTTGACCGTATTATTATTTCGGATCAGATCATCCTTTACCGCGGTCTCCTTGATGTACCAGGACTCTCTTGCATAGTAGATCAGAGGCTTGTCACATCTCCAGCAGTGTGGATACTCATGTTCAAACTTCGGTGCATCAAAAAGCTGCTTTCTTGCACTCAAATCCTTTAATACTTCCGGATCGGCATCTTTTACCCACATACCGGCAAACGGTGTCTCCTCGGTCAGCTCTCCTTTTCCGTTTACAAACTGTACGAACGGAAGGTCATAGTTTCTTCCGACATTGGCATCATCCTCACCAAATGCCGGTGCGATATGAACGATTCCGGTACCATCGGACATGGTGACATAAGTATCACAGGTGACAAAGAATCCTTTCTTTCCCTGCTTATCTGCCAGTTCCTTTGCACAGGCATAAAGCGGCTCATATTCTTTGTACTCAAGATCCTTTCCCTTGCAGGTTTCCAGCACTTCGTAAGCTTTCTTTCCTGCCTCTTTGTCCTCTTTGGATAACAGTGGAGAAAGTACCTTGTCTGCCAGTGCCTCTGCCAGATAATATGTGTAGCCGTCCACAGCTTTTACCTTAATATAAGTATCATTCGGGTTTACACAGAGTGCCACGTTACTTGGCAGTGTCCACGGAGTTGTGGTCCATGCCAGAAAATACGCATCCTCTCCGGCAACCTTAAAACGGACGACTGCAGATTTTTCTTTTACTAATTTATATCCCTGTGCAACTTCCTGTGCGGAAAGCGGAGTCCCACACCGAGGACAGTAAGGCACGATCTTGAATCCCTTGTAGAGAAGTCCTTTGTTCCAGATCTCTTTTAATGCCCACCACTCGGATTCAATGAAATTGTCATCATAGGTAACGTATGGATTGTCCATATCAGCCCAGAAACCTACCGTATTTGAGAAATCTTCCCACATACCCTTGTATTTCCAGACGGATTCTTTACACTTTTTGATGAATGGCTCAAGACCATATGCTTCGATCTGATCCTTTCCATCCAGTCCAAGAAGTTTCTCCACTTCGATTTCTACCGGAAGACCGTGGGTATCCCATCCGGCTTTCCGTGGAACGTACTTTCCTTTCATGGTCTGGAATCTTGGAATCATATCCTTGATGGTACGTGTCTCTACATGTCCGATATGTGGTTTTCCGTTTGCCGTAGGCGGTCCGTCATAAAATGTGTAAGTCTCGCCTTCCTTACGGTTCTCCATGGATTTTTTGAAGATATCATTTTCGCGCCAGAATTTTTCCGTTTCTTTTTCGCGATCGACAAAGTTCATATTGGTATCTACTTTGTTGTACATATTTTCCTCCTGCATTTATGATTCTGAAATAAAAAATCCCCACGTCCAGTAATTAGGACGCGGGGTCACGTTATACCACCTGATTACCATGTACTTAAATCCCTTATTCAAAAAGGATTTGCATACTTCGTTCCCATAACGCTGGAAATACGTCGAACTCTACTCTCCTGGGATTTCGATCCGCAACTCGGAAGTGATTTTCACTGTCATATTACTCGTATTGGCTCTCACCTGTTCCAACTCTCTTTGACTTTCCTATCACAGTTACTGTCTTCGTCTTCGTTTTTCACCTTTGGTTTTAAGTATAGTAATGATTCTTTCAGATGTCAAGTAAAATCCTTGTTCAGCCAGGCTTTCCATGCACAGTAATTTTCCAGTTCCCCGGATACCTGTTTCCGGTAAGCAAATCTCAGCATCTCATAATAACAGTCATTCTCATAAATCGGATACTTCAGTTCCCAGTCATTGTCCGGATTTGTTCCATCCATATACACAAGTCCCTCTTCCGTAAACAGCACGATCCCATGTCTGCTTCGGATGCACTGCCCTGCGGCTTCCTCCTTTGCCAGTCTGCGTGCCAGTTCATCCGAATCTACCAGATTCGGGTAATCCATACTGTAAATTGTTGCAAGCATCCGCAATTTCTTCACCTGGCTTTCACTCTGCAGAAGCAGCCAGGTACCGGCATATCCATTACTGCGCATCTTCAATCCGTCAATCCCTGTCACCGTTCCTGTCCATATATAGTAGTCCGGGTTGACCGGAAGAAAGCAAAGTTCTTCTATCCCTGTAAATGCACGCAGACACTCAAGCAGCAGAGCTCCCGCTTCAATAACATCAATCAGCCCGCGTTCCTTGTCTTCACAGACTACCAGCACACGGTTTCGCTTCTCATCTTTTTGCAATGTCGTAATTGCCGGGTCAAACGCAAAAAATGTGTTCAGTTTTTTATCATAAACGGCCCATGCATTATTTAATTCTTCGATCTCTTCCAACCGGTAATTATCATTTTCCACGGGGGACAGCATCCCCTGCGCCATCTTAAACAAACTATGCTCTGTGACATCCGAAACTGTGTGTTTGTCCTTCCAGTAATACCATTCAACCAGTGGGTTTTTGGGCTTTATCTCCCTAAGGATTCCCTGATTGATCCTTGACATAAGCTGCTGTCCCCTATCCATATCCTGATGAATGGTTTCCTGATTTACCAATGGTGCCAGATGAATGGTTGTATGACACCGAAATGAAATAATCGACATGTGAATACTCCTTTAATCTTTGTGTTTCCAGTTATACAGAAAATTTCCCAGTGAAGCCAGAATGATCAATCCATATCCTATCAGACTGTATCGATCCGGAATCTCCGCGAATAAAAGAAATCCAAGTAATGTTGCAAAAATAATCTGTGAATAATCAAAAATAGAAATTTTTCCAGCGGGTGCATAGGTATATGCTGCGGTGATCGTAAACTGTCCTCCCGCTGCAAAAAGTCCCGCAAGAAGCAGCGTCAACAACTGCCGCAGTGACATCGGCTGATAATGAAATACGATCCACGGTATCACAATAATACAGGAAAAGCAGGAAAAATAAAACACAATGACCGGTCCCTTTACTCCGTGTGTACCCATCTTCCGCACCATTGTATATGCGATTCCTGCACCCAGTCCTCCGCATACGCCAATAAGCGCAGGGATCAGATGTGCATTTTCAAACCCCGGTTTTACCACAAACAAACAGCCGACAAATGCCAGTATAACGCACATTGCCTGAGCTGGTTTTATCTTTTCTTTTAATAACAGGAAGGAAAAAATAATTGCAAAAAAGGGAGATAATTTATTTAAAATAGAAGCATCTGCCACCAGCAGGTGATCAATCGCGTAGAAATTACAAAGAATTCCAAGTGTCCCAAATGCACAGCGTAAAAACAGTGAACCCCACTGTGTTTTTTCCACCTTAGGTGCTGTATGATTTTTGATAAGAATAATTGCCGCAAAAAATGCAGCTACCAGATTCCGAAAAAAACTTTTCTGTACGGACGACAGATCTCCCGCCAGCCGCACACTCACATTCATACACGCAAAAAAGAAGATCGGAAGAGCACACGT
>ERZ506563.161-NODE-161-length-11324-cov-7.09983_pt1 | contig 11324 bp, 9 predicted proteins | sample MGYA00512567_ERZ506563 | MGnify/ENA metagenome assembly ERZ506563
ACGTGTGCTCTTCCGATCTCTTATGCACTTATTGCACTGCAGAACTTTTGATATTCTGTGTATAGTATTCTTGGCATTCTTGTCCTTCCTTATCTGTATACAGCACATCTCTTTAAATCCATTTTTCTACATATGTTAATAGATATATGCGCAAAGGCTCAGATTTCTTATACAGAAACCTGAGCCTATTGCTTTTGTAACAGCTTAGCACATCAGCTCCTGCTATAAACATATTTCATTTTTTAGATCTAAAACAAAGAAAACTCTCTTTTTTCATTATATATTCCTCTTTCAATCAACTCCCTAATAACACTAATGCGTGGTCTGCATCCCCGTCTATCATATATGTACCTTCCAAAGCGCTCCGATTCCTCAAATATCATTTGAATATCAATATCATAAACCTCAAAATAGCAGTCTTCAGGTGATTCATTATAAAATTTCACGAAATTCAATCTATCCCATTTGATTTCCGGTGAAAAGCTAGAAAAATCCATTCGTCCTGTTGCATATTTTATTTCAATACGATTTTTTCCTTTTGGTGCGTTTGGGTCAAAACAGTCAAAACCGACACTCATATTATCAATTCTCCAATATCCCATTTTATACGCAACTAAAGCTTCTACAAACTCTGATGGCAAACTACTAGGTCTTCCGCCGATTTGCTTTATTTTTTCATTCAAGTTCATCCAATCAGAATATAATTTCTGTAATAAAAACATATCCTCTTCTTCATATTGTATTATGTTTATAGGTGTTTCTCTCTCCAAAATATCTAAATAATTCTCTTTTCTTATCATTATAATTCCTCCTGATTGAAAGATATAAATAATAAAATACATAATAATTCTAAGTATCTCTGAATAACATCTTGATACTTATTGAATGTTTCTTGTAAACAATTTATTTTTGTACATGTTATTACTAATACAAACTCTGTCGTATCGTCTACACTCAATGGTATAGCCAATATAGATTGATACTGTCTATCATCATCTAAATCTAAAAATGGTACATCGGCCTTTCTATTATCAATATCCCCACAATAGATTATTCTTTTTTCCTTAAAAGCAGTCCCAACCAAAGAACCCTTATCTAAACGCAATTTATCTATTGTTCCAGGTGAATGTTTAGTTGATACTAAAATTTTACACTGTCCTTTATCATCTTGTAAAAAGATACTTGTATTCATTTTTGCATTCTTTGAAAAAACATCATCCCGAAAAATATATTCTATCTCTGCGATTAGAGCTTGTAGTTCTATATTTTCATATTTCTTTCTATTTTTTAAAGAATAAAGTATTTTTCTATTAACTGAAGCTGTATTTATGTAATATTCGCACTTATTCTTTAGTAATTCTATTTCTTGCTCTAAGCTATCAATTTCTTGATTTATATCATCTCTTTCACGTTCCACATCATTTATTCTATTATTTAAAGAAGCTATTGATTCTAGTAGTTCATCTTTTTCTTTTTTCAGACTATCAATTCCTAAATTTTCAATCTGTTTATCGAAATACTCTTCTTGAACCCTTAGTTTTCTTCTTAGACCAATAATAATTACAATAAAAATAGATATAATTACTGCAAATATTATTCCAATAGTTAAAAATATTTTATTTTTTTGAAAAGCATACCATATTCCATTCGCAATCATTTGGATTGTGAAGACACCTATGCCGCTAAAAACATCTGTCTTTTTTATATCCATCATTTTCTCCTTACGTAATATTTACTAGAAATTTGCTAATGCAATAATATCATCTGAAAATGCCTCAACGCATCCTCAATCGCCTTTTCCTTCTCCTTTGGGCATTTTGGCTGTCTTGCATCCTCCGATTTTGAAAGATTATAATTCTCCCTCTTCTCCAATCCATGCTTATCTTTTACCTGCGCAATATACAGATTAGATACCTTAAGTCCTGTCTCCTCCAACACATATTTCTTAATTTCCTCATACGTAGCCTTACTCTCAGCAGAAGTAATATCCATCTCATCCATATCAAGTTTCACATTCACATGATGCTTCGCTTCATGAAGTTTGGACAATAAGCATACCGTTTCCACATGTTTCGTAAACGGAAAAAGATCAAACGGCGTACACTCTTTCATCCGGTATCCATGCTTTGTCAGATACTTCAGATCCCGCACCAGCGTTTCCGGTCCACAGGATACATACACGACTTTATCCGGAGCCAGTCGCACTACAGAGGAAAGAAACGCCTCGTCGCTTCCCGTACGCGGTGGGTCCATAATGACCACATCCGCGCGTTTTCCTTTTTCTGCCATCTCTACCATAAATTTTCCGGCATCTTCATTATAAAACGTAACATTGTGAATATGATTGCGCTTTGCATTGGAGACAGCATCCTTTATCGCATCACGGTTTAACTCCACTCCGATCACATGCTTTGCGCGGCTGCTAGCAATCAGCCCGATCGTGCCCGTACCGCAGTACGCATCGATCACAGTTTCTTTTCCCGTCAGTTTGGCACAGGAAATGGCTTTCCGGTAGAGTTTTTCTGTCTGCTGCGGATTTACCTGATAAAATGAAGTCGGTGAAATACGAAATGTGCATCCGCACAGTTCATCCTCAATAAATCCTTTTCCATAAACCGTAATATTGCGCTCCCCGAGCACCATGCTGGTCTTGCGGTCATTGACATTGATCACTACTGTACTGATCTCCGGGAACTTCTTCCGCAGTGCCTTGACAAAATTATTTTTGGATGGAAGGATCGGAGATACCAGTACAAGCACCACCATAATCTGTCCGCTGTGATAGCCCTTTCGCACCAGCACATGACGCAGCAGCCCATATCCGGTATCCTCATCATATGCACGAATCCGGAAAGAACGCATCATATTTTTGATTTCACGGATAATGGCATCTGCCTGTGCATCCTCGATCTGGCACTGCTCTACATCCACGATGTCATGCGAATGTTTCTCATATACGCCTGCCACAATATGTCCGCGTTTATTGCAGGAAAAAGCCGCCTGTACTTTATGCCGATAGTGGTATGGATCGTCCATCCCGATGATTGGATTGATCTTTCCAAACGGTTCCATGAGTTTGCGCATGTAACTCTGCTTTTTGGAAAGCTGCTGACTGTACAAAATTCCCTGATAGTCACATCCTCCGCATCTTTTTGCGTAAATGCAGTGTTCGCCTGTTTTTTGTATCTGGCTTATGTTCGGTTTTCTATCCGTTTCTCTTCCCCTGTTCCTCTCTTTTTTCATCTTCTGTCCCGTTGTTTTTTTCTGTCCTATTTGCATATTTTCCAACTTCCTGTACTTGATTTTTAAAGTTCTTTCTCGTAGCACCACCAGTCCTCGTCAAATAAATCGCTCTCTCCCACTACGTCAAAATGCAGTTTTTCATAAGAACGGAGCGCTTTTTTATTTGTTTTACACACGAGAAAATGCACACTCTTTTTTCCCTGTTTTTTCAATTCTTCCATGCCATGCTGCAGAAGCCGCCGGGCAATTCCCTGATTCTGCATATCGGTGCGCACCCCGAGTCTGGAAAGCTCCGCAGACGGCTGCAGTGTTTTGGACCAGCAGGTGAGTGCTTCCACCTGCGGATCTTCATCCACTGTGATCGTGCCAATGATTTCTCCATCTTCATTTTCCATACAAAAAAGAGCATTTCTTTTCATATCATAATCAAATTCCTGTTCTCCCGGATACCCGTTGCCCCATGCGCAGTATGGAGTACCGATCAGTGACTGATACAGCGCAAGAATTTCTTCCTTATCGTCCTGCTTAGCTTTTCGAAACTTCATTTTTCTTCTTTTCATCCTTCGCTTTCGATTTTCTTTCTCAACTATGCCATAATGCTCTCTAAAATGCAAGTATACTGCCCTTTTCATTTTTTACCCAAAACACCCCGGCAGCCGTTTTTATAACGGATACCGGGGTGTCTGTTTTCTATAGCCGGGTGTATTCATACCTGAATACGATCTGCAATCTCATTTCCCATGGCAAACCGTTCTCCATTGGCACCGATGATCAGCCCATTGGATAATTTCTGAATCACCTGTACGCTGCCACCTTCTTCTACATGATGGCGGTGCAGGAATTCTACAACTTCCGGTAATCCGAATAACCACTGAATGGTATAATTTCCACCAACTTTTGCTTTTGATAATGCCTGCATAATGCTCCCTCCTTCTATAGCTCCTCCATTCGGTTACCACTATTATATGGAGTTTATACCCGGTTAGTCAATTGAGAGCTTTCTCCTTTTATTATAACCGAAATAAGTCATCACTGATCTGAAAACATGACATGTTATAAATTATGAACCGTTTTACACTTTTCCTTGCATCAACTCATAAGACATGTTATATTATGCGTAGAAAAAGGGAAAGCCAGAGAAGCGGCTTACCCGAATATATTAAGTAACTGTTTTATCAACAGCCGTCATTATTCGCAGTAATGGCGGCTATTTTCGTTTTCCCTTGAAAATCGTGTAGCACAATCCAACAAGGGCGCAAATGAACTAAGAGGATTTGCTTATTTCGAGATATTTTTCTATAAAAGTGTGTCAAAAGGTGTGTCAGTCTTTTATTTCATATCAGAGAATTGTTCCGGAACCCCTATAAATAAGCATTCTTCGGATTATTTCTCATCCACCACCTGAAAAATAAAAAATTTAAGATAATAGCTCTCCGGCACATTCGCAGAATTTGCCCACAAAATCGGATGATCCGGTGCCTGCGTACGGAATTCCACCTGACGCAGCCGTTTGTGTGCCGCCTTTGCAGCTTCCTTCACCGTCTTTGCCAGCAGTTCCTGTGTCATAAAATGGGAACAGGAACAGGTTGCCAGGTATCCGCCGTCTTTTACCAGCTTTAACCCTTTCATATTGATCTCCCGATAACCTTTGATGGCATTCTTCGTGGCCTCACGGGATTTCGTAAATGCCGGCGGGTCGAGAATGACTACATCATACTTTTCTCCGGCTTCTGCCAGTTTCGGAAGCTCGTCCAGTACATTTGCACAGCGAAAATGTACCGTATCTTCCAGATGATTACGCACGGCATTGGCATTTGCCTGCTGCACCGCATATTCCGAAATATCAAGTCCCGTCACATCGGAAGCACCTGCGATTCCTGCATTCAGTGCAAACGTTCCCATATGTGTAAAACAGTCCAAAACTCTCTTTCCTTTACAGATCCGCTGCATTGCCAGCCGGTTATACTTCTGGTCCAGGAAAAAGCCCGTCTTCTGACCATTTACCACATCGACCAGATAGTGCACGCCATTTTCCGTGATCTCCACCTCTGTATCAAATGTTTCCCCAATAAATCCTTTCACCTTCGGAAGTCCTTCTTTCCTGCGCTCATTGGCGTCACTTCTCTCATAGACTCCACGGATAGAAATACCGTCCTCTTTCAGTACCCCTTTTAATAATGAAACGATTGTTTCCTTGAACTGCTCCATACCGAGTGCCAGACATTCCACCACCAGCACATCCTCATACTTGTCAACCACCAGTCCCGGCAAAAAATCCGCTTCCCCGAAAATCACACGACAGGAAGATGTATCCACCGTTGTCTTCCGGTATTCCCAGGCATTCTTTACACGCATACGAAGAAAATTCTCGTTAATCTCCTGATCCGCATGACGGGTCAGCATGCGGATACGGATCTTCGAATTCTGATTGATAAATCCCTTTCCCATCGGATATCCGTCAAAATCATGTACCGTCACCACATCTCCATTGGTAAATGTCCCCACAATCGTATCAATCTCATTATCAAAAATCCATGCGCCACCCGCCTTGATCGTGCGGCCTTCTCCCTTTTTTAAAGTAACAATTGTATGATTCTCCATCTTCTTTTCCTTCCTGTAAATATTTTCTTCATAGAGATACCATGTGCGATGTCGAACATTTGAGGACATATACACAATATCTTCTTTTCGCTGTCCCAGCTTCGTTTTCGTTTGGGACATATACACAATATTTCTTCTTTTATGTCCCGGTTTCGTTTTCGTTTGGGACATATGCACAATATTTCTTCTTTTATGTCCCACTTTTATTTTCGTTCGGGACATATACATAATATCTGCACTTCTATATCCCATTTTTAACGCTTTCCGGGACATATCAGTGGAAACTTTTTCTATATATCCCACTCTGACTCTTCTTCGGGACTTTTCAACTTAAAAATCTTCCATATATCCCTGCCCTGTCTATCTTAGAATTTTTTCTCTCAAATATCTTCTATATGCCCTCTCCCTGTCTACCTCAGGACTTTTTCCCTTAAAGTGTACCACAGAATAATTACGTTTTCCAGCACTCCCCATTGTTTTTGAAATCCATAAATGTTATAATGTTGTTAATAAATTAACGAAGTTGTTGCATTTCTGTTCACAACTTCACGCTAAGACATACAAGGAGGTCTTATACGAATGGATTTTTCAGAAGAATACAGACAGAAGCTCGTTTCAGCAGACGAAGCCGTAAAAGTAATCAAATCCGGTGACTGGGTAGACTATGGCTGGTGTACCAACACCGTAGATACACTGGACAAAGCACTTGCCAAGCGTACCGATGAACTGAAGGATATCAACCTGCGTGGCGGAATCCTCTTAAAACCGCTTGCCGTATTTGAGCGCGAAGACGCCGGCGAGCATTTTACATGGAATTCCTGGCATATGTCCGGAATCGAACGTCATATGATCGCACGTGGCTGTGCATTCTACAGCCCGATCCGTTATTCCGAGCTCCCTCGTTATTACCGTGAGCTGGATTGTCCGGATGATGTGGCAATGTTCCAGGTTGCTCCAATGGACAAGCATGGATACTTCAACTTCGGACCAAGTGCTTCCCATCTTGGTGCGATGTGTGAGACAGCCAGACATATCATCGTAGAAGTCAACGAAAATATGCCGCGCTGCCTTGGCGGAACAGAAAACGGTATACATATTTCCAAAGTCAATGCAATCGTAGAAGGCTCCAATCCTCCAATCGGAGAACTCGGTGCCGGCGGTCCTGCTACCGAAGTAGACCAGAAAGTTGCACAGCTGATCGTAGACCAGATTCCAAACGGTGCCTGCTTGCAGCTTGGTATCGGTGGTATGCCAAACGCAGTCGGTTCCCTGATCGCACAGTCCGACTTAAAGGATCTTGGTGTTCACACAGAAATGTATGTAGATGCATTCGTAGACATTGCCAAAGCCGGAAAGATTACCGGTGCCTGCAAAAACATTGACCGCTACCGTCAGGTATATGGTTTCGGTGCCGGAACCAAGAAGATGTATGATTATCTGGATGAAAATCCAGAACTGATGAGCGCACCTGTCAGTTACACCAACGATATCCGCTCCATCGCAGCACTGGACAACTTCATCTCCATCAACAACTGTGTAGATATCGACCTGTTCGGACAGATCAGTGCCGAGTCTTCCGGAACCAAACACATCAGTGGTGCCGGCGGACAGCTTGACTTCGTTCTCGGTGCTTATATGTCCAAAGGTGGAAAGAGCTTTATCTGCTGTTCTTCCACATTCACGGATAAGAAAGGTGTTATGCATTCCCGCATCCGCCCGACCCTGGCAGAAGGTTCCATTGTCACAGACACCCGTGCAAATACCCACTATGTCGTTACCGAATATGGCATGGTCAATGTAAAGGGATTATCTACCTGGCAGAAGGCAGAGGCTCTGATTTCCATTGCACATCCGGACTTCCGTGATGATCTGATCAAAGAGGCAGACCAGATGCACATCTGGAGACGTTCCAACCGATAAGAACACCGTTTGTTCACAATTTATTCATATTGCAAAAAAACCTCGTTTTTAACGGGGTTTTTTTATAAATTTTACCTCTTGTCTTTACTATCCTTTTTTAGTAATCTATAGTTCGAGTAAAGGAGAGGTAAAGATGAAGAAATTTTTTAGTATTATCAAAGAAAAACTATTCACCAGAGTTGAAAAACAACATTCCGAAGCTTACCTGCGTCGGATCTCATTTCTGAATAAATATTCCCTGCTGTTCCACATGTTGATATCCTGTGGGATCGTATTTATGGTGGAGGTTCTTTCCCGAAGGAGTTTTCTCTCGGCATGTTCCTTCGTTGGGATGCATACCGGTGCATTTTTTTATAATGCCTTTATTGTATTTGCATCCTTAAGCTTTGTTTATCTGTTCCGCAGACGTGCATTCTGGCGGATCATTATCAGCGGTTTCTGGGTGCTCCTTGGAATCATTAACGGATGCATCCTTTCAAACCGTGTAACACCGTTTGGCTTTACAGACCTTAAATGTATCAATGATCTGTTTGCCATGAACAATACCAACTATTTCACGGCAGAAGAAGCTACCATCGTAGTCATCGGGCTCGGTCTGTTCCTTCTGTTTTGTGTTGCGCTCTTCATTAAAGGACCGCGCTATCAGGGCAAGACCCATAAAATTGTTGTAGTAGGTGCCATTGTATCGGTACTGTTTGTCGGTCTTCCTGTTACAACCTCTGCTGCACAGAATGCCAATGTTGTTGCAAGTTACTTCTCCAACATTGCACAGGGATATGAAAACTACGGTTTTATCTATGGATTCTCTTCGAGTGTGGTAGACCGTGGAATGAGCAAGCCGGATGACTACTCCGAGCAGAAAATTGCTTCGATTGAAAAAAATGTAAATGACACAAAAAAAGAAACAACTGTCACCAAAAAGAATGCACCAAATATTATCTGTATTCTTCTTGAATCATTCTGTGATCCGGATGAGATCAAGTTTCTGAATTATAATCAGGATCCGATTCCTACCTTCCACAATCTCGAGAAGAACTACACGAGTGGTTACCTGACAGTTCCGGTTGTTGGCGCAGGAACCGCAAACACTGAGTTTGAAGTTCTCTCCGGTATGAGTATGCAGTACTTCGGAACCGGCGAGTATCCGTATAAAACAATCCTGAAAAAGACAGACTGCGAGAGCACTGCTGCTGATCTGGCTTCCATCGGATATGGAACCCATGCCGTACATAACAATGGCGGTAACTTTTACAGCCGTGTCAATGCCTTTTCCATGATGGGATTTGATACTTTTACCAGCAAGGAACTGATGAACATTCAGAGTTATACGCCAAACGGAAGCTGGGCTACCGATGATATTCTTGTTCCTGAAACAATCAAAACCTTAGATTCCACTCCGAATCAGCCGGACTTTACCTACACCATTACCGTAGGTACACATGGTGATTATCCAAAGACTCCGGTTATCGCAAGTCCGGTATATACCGTCAGCGGTGTGGATGATGAAGAAAAGAAAAACCAGTGGACTTATTACGTCAACCAGTTAAATGAAGTAGATACATTCCTGAATGATCTGATTACAGAGCTCTCCAAGAGAGATGAAGATACCATCGTGGTAGCGTTCGGCGATCATCTTCCAACCATGGGTCTGGAAGACTCCGATATGAAATCCGGTGATATCTACAAGACAAAATATGTTACATGGAATAATATGGGATTAAAGAAACAGGATGCAGATCTGTATGCATATCAGCTGATGGCAAGCATTACGGATTCCGTAGGTATTCATGAGGGAACCATCTTAAATTACCATCAGACCCAGATGAACAACGCAGACCACACTGCATATCTGGACGGACTGGATAATCTGCAGTATGACATTCTTTACGGAAACCGTTACTGCTATGATGGCAAAGACAAATACCCTGCAACCGACATTGTAATGGGAATTGACGATGTAACTGTATCGGAGACGTCGGATTCCATCGGCGGATCGGAAGTGTTTGTCTATGGAAACAACTTCACCAAGTGGAGTAAGGTATTTGTAAATGACGAGAAAGTCAATACAACCTTCAGCAATTCCGGTTGTCTGATTATTCCAAAAGACAGTGTCAAAGACGGTGATACCATTAAAGTGTGCCAGATGGGTTCCAACAGTACGATTTTCCGTGAATCCAACACGTACACATACAAAGATCCTGCTGTGGAAGAAACCGTTACGGGAACAGAGTCGGACAGCAATACCGAATCTACAGTTTCAGAAAGCCAGAAATAAGCAAAAAAGACCTGCCAGTGATTTATTTTCACTGACAGGTCTTTTCTTGTCTTAAATTGTCTTTAACGCATCCACAGCGGCATCCAGATACGGATTTTCCATCTCATAGAATGCACCGGCATCCGCAGCTTTCGCATATGCCGGGTCCAATGGCAGTTTGCCTAAAACTCGGGTTCCTTCTTTTGCGGCAACTTCGTCAATGTTGCTCTCTCCAAACAGTGCGATCTTCTTTCCACAATCCGGGCATTTCAGATAACTGAAATTTTCCACCAGTCCAAGCACCGGTATATGCATCATATTTGCCATGTGGAAAGCTTTCTTTACGATCATCTGTACCAGTTCCTGTGGAGATGTAACAATAACGATACCGTCCACCGGAAGGGACTGGAACACGGTAAGCGGTACATCACCTGTTCCCGGTGGCATGTCCACAAACAGATAGTCCACATCGCCCCAGACCGCCTCATTCCAGAACTGTTTCACAGCCCCTGCAATCACAGGTCCTCTCCAGACAACCGGTGCCTCTTCATCTTCCATCAGAAGATTGATGGAAACGATTTTGATTCCTTCTTTTGTCTCATACGGATACATTCCTTTTTCGTCACCGACCAGCTGACCGTGTGCTCCAAACATCTTTGGAATGGACGGTCCGGTAATATCGGCATCCAGAATTCCCACTTTATATCCTGCTTTCGCCATCTGTACCGCCAGGGAAGAAGTAACAAATGATTTACCGACACCTCCCTTTCCGCTGACCACTCCAATCACATGTTTGATATTGGAATATGCATTCATCGCTTCGAGCATACTCTGCGGATTCTGAGAATTATGGGAACATCCCTCACAGCTTTCTTTGGAACAGGATGATGCTCCGCTGCAACTTGAATTTTCTGGCATAATGATAGCCTCCTTGTTAATTATTTAATGATTTATTTATATAGACTGCCCAGTCTTTGGAATGGGTAGTATATGAAATAAGCTTTTCCGATAATTTTATCTTTGCTGACATAGGTATGATCCCAATATCTGGCATCATAGGAATCATTCCGGTTGTCTCCAAGCACCAGATAACTGTCTTTGGGAACCTCAAACTCAAACGGTCCGGTTGCCTCTGTCCATGTCTCTTTCAGGTAATCCTCCTTCAAAGGAGTCTCAGAGTCATTGATATAGATTTTCGCATCCTCAATGGTAACCTTTTCTCCGGGCAGACCAATCACACGCTTGACGTATTTTTGCGTTTCGTCATCCGGGAACCGGAAAATCACGATATCTCCTCTCTTCGGTT
>ERZ506563.291-NODE-291-length-3502-cov-5.78445_pt1 | contig 3502 bp, 4 predicted proteins | sample MGYA00512567_ERZ506563 | MGnify/ENA metagenome assembly ERZ506563
AGACACGGAGGAGACCCTCGGGCACGCGGCGGCGCGTGCTACGGCAAGGACGAATCAGCCGCCTGATTCGGACGCGCAGAGAGCGACCGAGGACGTGAGCCGCTGAGGCGAACGGTCGAGGGATGCGAGCGGAGTTCCCAGAGTGGTACACTCTGGGCAGGTGGTAAGACGGTAGTCTTACTAACCTGCTACTAAGAAAAATCCTAGGAGGTGCCGCCGCCGATGCATTTGGCAACTTACAGCAAGGGTGACGCGGGTAGGCTGCTCGCGCATTACGACCGCTCGATTGGCGAGCGCGACCACATCGACAGGGACGGGGAGGTCTACAACCTCGCGCCCGATTTCAAGGGAGGGTGCCACGCCCGCTTCGCTGGGCTGTGCCGAGGGCTCGACATCGGGGCCAAGACGCGCCCTCTGGCCGATTTGGTGGTCACTCAGCCAGAGGGCTTCGCTGGGGACACGAGAGCCTTCTTCGAGGCCGTGTACGGCTTCCTATGCGATGTGGTGGGAGAGGGGCGTGTCGTGTCCGCCTACGTCCATCTGGACGAGCCTGGGGCGCGCCCGCACATGCATTTCGCCTTCGTGCCCGTGGTCGAGGTGCCAGTGATGACCAATGACAAGACGCGCCCGCTGCGGTGGACGAGGGAGGACGAGAAGAAGAACCCAGCGCACAGGGCGGGCGATGAGAAGAGGGATTCGAAGGGCACCGTGCGCTATGAGCGCGTGCCGCTCGTGGGCGAGGACGGAAAACCCGTGATGCGCCGCACAGCCACGGCATCCAAGCTCATATCGCGCAAGGACATGAGGGAGCTGCACCCGAAGATGGAGAGGCACCTGTGCGAGGCGCTGGGGGTGCCGCACGTCGGAATCAAGCTCGACGAGGGGGACAGGAGGAGTAGGGACGCGAAGAAGCTCTCAACCCTAGACCATGAGGACTACGTGAGGGTGACGGCTGAGATTGAGCGTGCGCGGAATGAAGCCGAGGCCGCGCGATCGGAGCTGGTCGAGGTGCGCGGTCAGCTTGAGGACGCGGAAATCGAGCGCGATGCCGTGCGCAATGAGAGGGACTTCTACCGCGATAAGTTGCGTGACATCGAGAGGAAGATGCGCGAGTTCGAGAGCAGGCGCAGGGAGATAGTCGATGAGTTGGCGAAGATTGCGGAGGCGTTGTTGTTGCGTGGGTTCCTCGACAGATTCAGGGACAAGCTGGTCGAGTTCGCCTCCAGCAAGATTTGCCGGGACGCTCTGGATGCTGGCGGTGCTTTCGAGCGGAAGAGCGATGGCAGGAGGGCCGAGAAGGTCTTGGAGAAGGGGGCGAGGAAGAAGAACGAGGAACGCGAGGAGCTGGAAGAGGAGATTAGGGCGTGGGACCCGTTCGACGAAATCGACGAGTTGCGGCAGACCTCGAAAGACAGGGGTTACGAGAAGGCGAACGGCATCTACAATCCAGATTTGCCGTCTGGCGGCGCGAATCGCGAGCAGCGCGGATGATTGGGGTATACTGTATTACGTGTTATACATGTAATACAGAGGAGGTACGAACATGGGGACCGCTGCTACGGCGCTGAGGCTTCCCGAGGGCCTGACGAGCCGTTACGACAATCTCGCGAAGGCCACGGGGAGGACGCGGACTTTCTACATGACCGAGGCCCTTGAGGATTCGATAGACCGCTTGGAATACGAGTACGGCATCCTCAAGGACGTGGAGGACTACCGCGCTGGTCGGCTTGAGACGTACAGCCTTGAAGAGGTGAGGGCGCACTGTGGCTTGGCGAATTGACTTCACGAAGGCCGCCGACAAGGCGCTCCGCAAGCTCGACAGGCCGACGGCTGGGAGGGTCTTGGACGAGCTTGAGGAGATAGCCAAGCTCGATGACCCTAGGAGTCGTGGAAAGGCGCTTACGGGCAATCTGGCGGGTCTGTGGCGGTATCGCGTTGGCGATTACCGTGTGGTGTGCGACATCGAGGACGGCGTGCTGGTGATTCTCGTTGTCGATGTGGCGCACAGGAGAGAGGTCTACAGGCGGCGTTGATAGGTTGATAGCAATGTAGTTTGCTACATTATCGCAGGTAGACATAGGAAAACCCCGCCCGACTTTATGCCGAGCGGGGTTATAATGATCGTTGCTGGCTGTGGTTGCCGCCTCAACCAGCAGAAGTAAATTGGAGATAGTGGCTCCAACTCAACAGGACAATTATACCCGTTTTGCAGGGTAAATGCGAACCTCAGAGCCACCATCTCCACGAGAGAAAGGTGGCTTTTCTCATGCCATACAAAGACCCAGAGAAGGCCAGAGAAGCAAAGCGGAAGTGGGAGCAGGAGAATCGTGGGCGCGGCAAGCGTCATCGCGTCTGGATGTTCATCTTCTACGAGAACACCGCCGCCGAGGGCTGGCGCGATGAGGCGGAGGAGCTTGGTCTGCCGTTTTGCGTCTCGCCGCTGCACGACATGGACGTTTGGACGAAGGCGGACGAGCGCAAGAACCCCAAGCACAAGGCTGGCGAGAAAAAGGAAGCCCATTATCACGGTCTTGTGGAGTACCCCCAGCCCGTGGATTACGAGACCGTGAAGGCCGACTTCGCGTTCCTCGGCACCCATTCCATCAAGTACGCCAAGAGCAAAGCTTCCATGGCTCTCTACCTCACCCATGAGAAGTGCAAGGACAAGGCGCAGTACGACTCATCAGGCGTGTTGGAGTTCGGCGGGGCAGATTGGCGCGATTGGTGCTCGGAGCTTGAGGACGTTCACGCGATGATGCTTGAGATGCGCGACTTCATCCGCGAGAACAACTTCACCGAGTTCGCCGACTTCCAAGACTGGTGCGATGCCAACAACGACATATGGTCTCGTGCGCTCGACCTCCGTTGCGCGTGGGCAATCGGAAACTACATCGATCGATACCGCAAGCGCGAGGAGCAGCACGCCAAGGCCATGGAGCAGGCGCGTGCGCGTGCTGAGTGGGAGGAGAAGAACCGCAAGGAGTGCGCGGAGGATGACGGGGACTGGGAGGATGTCGGCGGCGGGCGCGTGAAGCGTCCTGCGGACACGGGTTATTAGGGTGCTCGCACCCTAATCCTTGACCTCAATCGGGTCTCTCGTGCATGAGGGGTGACCGCTCTGGCGGTAGCCCCTTTTCTTGTGGCGGGCGGCTCCGCGCGTTCCTCCTTGCCTGAATCTGCAATGGAAGGCTTTCGGGGATGTCCCCTGTGGGTGGGCTTTCTGCGACCCACCCACAGGGGGGTGCCGAACCCCGAACCCCGAACCCTAAAGAAAACCGCAGGTAAACCGCTCGGTGAGATTTGGGGTTCCCGAACCCGAACCCGAACCCGAACCCGAACCCGAACCATGAAGCAGATAGGGGGCTTACTACGACAGCCCCCTATGAGTGCCATGTGCCATGTGCCAATCGCAGGTCGAAAAGAGGGGGGTGTTTGAGGGGGCGAAGCCCCCTCGGGCACGCGGCGGCGCGTGCTACGGCAAGGACGAATCAGCCGCCTGATT
>ERZ506563.305-NODE-305-length-3216-cov-19.0357_pt1 | contig 3216 bp, 4 predicted proteins | sample MGYA00512567_ERZ506563 | MGnify/ENA metagenome assembly ERZ506563
GTTCCGGAAACTTTGGGTGAACTTCTAGGCTCAACAAAACAACTGTCTACAACTGAATCAGAAATCTGTAAGGACATTTCGCATGGTGTGAAGTGTCCTTATTTTTATGGAGGTAATCACGATGAATACACAGATCATCGCCATCGCCAACCAAAAGGGCGGCGTTGGCAAGACAACGACCTGCGCCAATCTCGGCATCGGACTGGCACAGGAAGGAAAGAAGGTTCTGCTGGTTGACGGCGATCCCCAGGGCAGCTTGTCTATCAGCCTAGTACAGCATTGCCAAAATAATAATGAATAGACGTTGCTTTTTTATTGTAGTCGGTGCATAATAATTCTATCACTAAAGAATGGATGTGTTATTATGCGAAGGAAAACAATTGATACTATCCCGGTTTTATCTGATGCCATGAAAAACATATTATCTGCTTTTTCAAAAAGCCGCTCCCTTCCGTCAGGACTGGTCAAAAGAGCCAGCATTGTCCTGCTTGCGTCACAGGGGGAACTCAACCAGAATATTGCACCACAGGTCGGGCTTCATTATAATAATGTTGCCACCTGGCGCAGTCGGTTCCTCGCGGCGCTCCCAGCCTTGCGGAGGATTGAAATGGACGACCCGGAAAAGCTTGAAGATGAGATACGGGCAGTCCTGTCCGATAAAAAACGCCCCGGTGCCCCGTCTGTTTTTACGCCGGACCAGATCATGCGGATCATCGACCTTGCCTGCAGCAACCCAAATGATTTTGGGTACGAAGTAAGCCAGTGGAGTCTCCCGCTGTTAGTGGCAGAAATTAAAAAGCAGGGGATCGCTGAACAGATTTCTGAGAAATCTGTCAGCCGTTTTTTAAAAATGAGGTAGATTTACATCCCCACAAAATCCGTTACTGGCTTCATTCTTCGGAAAAGACGGAAGCCCCGGAATCTTTTGCGCGGAAAGTAAACGAAATCTGCGGCCTGTACCAGAGTGCCCAGGAACAAAGCCGGGAAGGTGCACACATTGTTTCCACGGATGAAATGACCGGGGTACAAGCGCTGGAACATAAATATCCTGACAAGCTCCCATTACCCGGCCAGTGCGCCAAAATGGAGTTTGAGTATATCCGCCATGGCACGACCAGCCTCATCGGGTTCTTTGATGTTGCAACGGGCCGTATGGAAATGCCGTATTTAAACTCCACACGCACAGAAGAGGATTTTGTGGAAGCCGTGAAAGCATTGGTAGGGACAGACCCGCAAGCCCCATGGACATTTATATGCGATGGCCTAAACACCCATAAATCGGAAGCCCTTGTCCGCTTTGTGGCAGAAGCCTGTGCCCTTGGCGTGGAACTGGGCAAAAAAGGGAAAACAGGGATCCTTAAAAGTATGGAAAGCCGGGCGGATTTCCTGCATGACCCTTCCCACCGGATCCGCTTTGTCTATACTCCGAAACACAGTTCCTGGATGAACCAGATTGAGATATGGTTTGGCATCATTAACCGGAAGCTGCTGAAGCGGAAAAGCTACCTATCAATAGAAGAACTGGAAGCAAGCATCCTGCGCTTTATTGAACAATACAATCTTACAGCACACCCATTTAAGTGGACATATGCCGGGATACCATTAGTAATTTAATCACTGATATTTAAGCAATGCTGTACTAGTATGACTCTATTTTAATAAGTTTACATTATTATCCTGAAATGGTATAATACTTATAGACCATTTCAGGAGGTAAAATGATGCCAAAGAGTGCTACGCCTATTTTTCTTTCCAATGATGATAAGTCATATTTAAAGTCCATTCTACAGAAGGGGACTGTTGAAGCCAGAGTCCACAGGAGAGCCAAAATCCTCTTATTAAAATCAGATGGCATGGCAGATGAAGCCATTGCTGACAAACTCGATATTTCGAGACCGACGGTAAAGCTCTGCCTGAAAAAATATATGGAATCAGGCGTGAAAGCTGCCATGGAAGACAGTAAAGGCCGTGGCCGCAGGATTGAAATTACCGATGATGCAAAGGCATGGGTAATCAATATTGCCTGCCAAAAGCCTTCCGCATTCGGCCTCCCGGCAGAGTTATGGTATCCATTGAGCCTTACCCGCTACATCAATTCCGTTGCTGAACAGGAAGGATATCCCCGTATGGCGACAGCATCTGAGTTTTCTATCCGGAAGATACTTAGGAAAGCAATGCTTAATCCCCATAAGGTCACCTATTATTGTGAAAAACGGGATCCTGACTTTGAAAAGAAGATGCATGATGTGCTGGTCATTTACAAACAGGTTGAACTCCGCTTTGATGAAAATGGAAGTTTGATTCCGTTTGCCGGTGATGAAGAGCCGGTACATACATTATCCTATGATGAAAAGCCCGGGATCCAAGCGATTGCCACCACAACCGGGGACAGGCCCCCGGCTGCCAGTACGGAAAAAATGTCCACCGTACAGCGTGATTATGAGTATAAACGTCTGGGGACGCTCTCCCTATTGGCAGCGATTGACCTGTTGACCGGGGAAGCTATCCCACTGGTAAGCAATACTCATAAAAGCAGCGATTTTGTAACATTCCTTAAAATATTGGATGAGAAATACCCAAAAGGGGACAAAATACGGCTTATACTGGATAACCACTCCGCCCATACATCCAGGGAGACACAGGAATATCTGAATACAGTTCCTGGAAGGTTTGAATTTGTGTTCACACCCACACATGGCTCCTGGCTGAATATGGTGGAAGGCTTTTTCAGCAAAATGACCCGCCAGATGTTGTCCGGGATTCGTGTAGGCTCGAAAGAGGAACTAAAGGAACGGATTTTGAAATACTTTGAAGAAATCAATGAGGTTCCCGTCCCCTACAAATGGAAATACCGCTTGGACACGATTGATCTTTCGGAAGAGGATGTGGGCACAATCGTCTATGAAGTTGTAAATGCGAAAGCAGCAAGTCCTGAAAACCAAGGGAAACGTGCGCCCAAAGCACGGACACGTAAGCCAAGAAATCAGATTACTACCAATGCTTAAATTGTAAGCTTATTTAAATCGAGTTATACTAGGAATAAAACGAGGTGTATAATATGAGGAATACATCTCGTTTTTACTGTTTGTGAAGTTCTTTTTTGTTCCATAGTTATAGCGATTTTTTGTAAGGGTATCCGTGATGTGTTAAACCAGATAGGGATAAAAATAGATATGTACTGGCAGGAGCATAGATTTTCTCCTGCCTTTTCCTGTA
>ERZ506563.334-NODE-334-length-2935-cov-1.95764_pt1 | contig 2935 bp, 1 predicted proteins | sample MGYA00512567_ERZ506563 | MGnify/ENA metagenome assembly ERZ506563
ACCCCGTCTCCGGGGCGAAGGTGCCCGTGTGGGTGGCCGACTACGTCATCTCCGACTACGGCACCGGCGCCGTCATGGCTGTTCCCTGTGGCGACCAGCGCGACTTCGAGTTCGCCAAGAAGTACGACCTTCCCATCGTTCCGATCATCCTCACCGAGGACGACCCGCTGTACGGGGACCTCAAGGACGAGCGCGCCACGCGCGTGACCTCCGTCGACTGGGACGAGGCGCTCACCTGCGAGGGTAAGCTCGTCCAGTCCGGCAAGTACACCGGCATGACGGGCGGCAAGCATTCCGAGGGCGAGGCTGCCATCGTTGCCGACCTTGAGGCTGCCGGCACCGGACGCCGCTCCGTGCAGTACCGTCTGCGCGACTGGCTCATCTCCCGCCAGCGCTACTGGGGCAACCCCATTCCCGCCGTCCACTGCGAGCACTGCGGCATCGTTCCCGTGCCCGAGGACCAGCTGCCGGTGACCCTGCCCGAGAACCTCGACCTCGGCGCAGGTGAGACGCTCGCCGAGTGCCGCGAGTTTTACGAGACCACCTGCCCCGTGTGCGGAGCTCCGGCCCGCCGCGAGACTGACACCATGGACACCTTCACGTGCTCCAGCTGGTACTACCTGCGTTACACCGACCCGCATAACACCGAGCTCCCGTTCTCCCGCGATGCCGCCAACCGCTTCATGCCGGTCGATAACTACATCGGTGGCATCGAGCATGCTATCCTGCACCTGCTCTACAGCCGCTTCTTTACCAAGGCTCTGCGCGACATGGGGCTGCTCGACGTCGATGAGCCCTTCACCAACCTGCTGTGCCAGGGCATGGTGAAGGACGAGAGCGGCGACACCATGTCCAAGTCGAAGGGCAACGTCGTCCCGCCGAGCTCGGTCATCGAGCCCTTTGGCGCCGACACCATGCGCCTGGCGATTCTGTTCATCGCCCCGCCCGAGAAGGACTTCGACTGGGACCCCAACGCCGTCGAGGGTGCGAACCGCTTCATCAAGCGCGCGTGGCGCACCGTGTGGCAGCTCGCCGAAACCGCCGGCGAGGCGACTGCTCTCGACAAGTCGACGCTTTCCAAGCCCGCTCTCGAGCTCTACCGTGAACGTCATCGCACCCTTGCCAAGTGCACCGAGGACTTCGACCGCGGCCAGTTCAACACCGCGATCTCGGCGATGATGGAGCTCGTGAACGCCGCGAACGCCTACCTCAACGCTGTGCCTGCGGCCGAGCGCGACGCCGCCCTCACCGCGCTCGTCGCCTGCGACATCGTCTCGGTCCTGGCCCCGATCTGCCCGTTTGCCTGCGAGGAGCTCTGGCACGCCGCACTCGGTCGCGAGGGGAGTGTCTACACCGCCCCTTGGCCTGAGTTCGATGCGGCCGAGGCCGCCGCCGACGAGATCGAGATCGCCGTTCAGGTGCTCGGCAAGATGCGCGCTCGCGTGATGGTGCCCGCCGGTGCCGACGCCGCGACGATGCAGGCAGCCGCGGAGGTAGCCGCTGCCAAGCACATAGAGGGCAAAACAGTTGTCAAGGCCATCTGCGTGCCGGGCAAACTTGTAAATCTTGTGGTGAAGTAGACGCCAAAAGAGCTCTCCGGCGATGCAAAATTGCCCCATACGCTGGGAATGTGCTATAGTTCGCCTAAATGAAGTTGTCACGTGAAGGGAGTGCGGGTTCGCCCGCGCTCCCTTTTCATGAAGGAGAGGTGTTGCATGGTCAAGAGCAAGGTCGAGCAGGACATCATCGACGCCCTGGAGGCCCGCGCAGCCGAGCACGGCATCGATGTGGTTGACGTCGAGATCGTGGGAGCTACCAAGGCCCCGTGCGTCCGCGTACGTCTGGACAAGCTCGAGGGGGACCCCATCAACCTTGACGAGGTCACCGCGCAGACTGCATGGGTGTCCGATACCGTCGAGGCCCTCGACCCCATCTCGGGCTCCTACACGCTTGAGGTGAGCTCCCCGGGCATGAAGCGCCCCTTGCGCCGTCCCAGCGACTTCGTCCGCTTCCAGGGCGAGGAGGTCGAGCTCACCACCACCTCGATGGAGGGCCGCCGCTCGTACAAGGGCGTCATCGCCGCCGCCGACGATTCGTCCGTGACCATCCAACCCGAGGGCGAGGACGCCGCCACTATCTCCTACGACGATGTAAAGAAGTGCACTTTGAAGCCCGTTTACGACTTCAAGGGCGTTAAGGAAGGGAAGTAAGATGGCAGACGCCGATATGACCATGATGGAAGCACTTATGCTTCTGTGCCAGGAAAAGCACATCGACCAGCTCTACCTGCTTGATCGTCTCGAGGCGGCCCTGGCCGAGACCTATGCCAAGGTCCTCAAGCTCGACTGGGGCGCCAAGGTCACCATCGACCGCGCCACGGGCAAGATCTACGTGTATCGTCTCGAGCCCATCGACGACTCCATGGATGAGGAGGGCAACTTCACCGAGTACGAGGAGATCGACGTCACACCCAAGGACGTCAGCCGCCTTGCCGCCCAGACCGCCAAGGCCGAGATCAACGCCATCGTGCGCAACGCTGCCCGCGAGCAGATCTACGAGGAGTTCTCCGGCCGCGTCGGCGACCTCATCAACGGCACCGTGTTGCAGTCCACGCCCGACTTCACCATCGTCAAGATTCGCGATGGCGTTGAGGCCGAGCTGCCCCACTTTGACCAGCGCCGTTACCCGGATGAGCGCAACGAGCGCCCCAACGGCGAGCGTTATCTGCACAACCAGCACCTCAAGGCCGTCATCGTCGACGTCCGTGACCCCAACTCCACGCTGCCTCCGGTGCGCGGTGAGCATTCCCGCCCGCCGATCGTGATCTCGCGCACCCATGCCGAGCTCATGCGTCGCCTGTTCGAGCAAGAGGTTCCCGAGGTGTACGAGGGCACCGTCGAGCTCAAGTCCATCGCTCGTGAGCCTGGCCAGCGTT
>ERZ506563.340-NODE-340-length-2899-cov-3.41737_pt1 | contig 2899 bp, 3 predicted proteins | sample MGYA00512567_ERZ506563 | MGnify/ENA metagenome assembly ERZ506563
AAATACCTCCTTGAATGAAAATAGCTGCAGGAGGCTTTCCAATACGGCATCTTTCTCTCAAACCTCTCTGCTGTTTTAGATTGAAATCAAAGCATAGAGATCTTCCGATATGCTATAAGAATAAAAGATGCGGTATCGTTCCGCTTAGAAAACCAGAATTTTATGCTTTTCTGCATTATAGCACGATTATCAGAAAAGAGAAAGGTAAAACTCTCTTTCGCACATTTTAAATTATACGTCCAGCTCCATCACGACATGCAGGATCCCCTCTTCATAGAAATCATCGGATATCGTTTTAAACCCGAATTTTTCATAAAACCCGACTGCATATTTCTGTGCATCCATGACAATTTTCTTACATTTCATATTTTCTTTGATCGCCTTTAAACTTTGTTCTAATAAGTCTCTTCCTGTGCCGTTTCCGTGTTGTAAAGTCAATACTCTCCCAATCCTGACAATATCCCCATCGTTTTCCTGATAAAACGCACGAAGATATGCAATCACTTTCTTATCTTCTGTAAAAAAGCAGTGCAGACTTTTATAATCAATGTCATCCATGTCCTGATAATTGATCTCTTGCTCCATAATAAAAATTTCTGCTCTTGCTTTTAATATTTCATATAATTCAGTTGTTGTTAATTCCTGAAACTTTTTCACCGTTAATTTCATTTTTTCACCTGTTTCCTATAGAGTCTTTTCTATTATCTGTTTTTTTGTTCACAATCGCAATCTTTATTTTTGTAATTGTTCTACGTAGAAAAAGCAGCTGACCTTCCATCAACTGCTTTCTTCTCCAATCATCATTCTTCTGTTGTTCTTACAGAAGCTCAATCACTCCACTCTTGGACAATGCACCGATATGCTTGTTCGCAATTTCTCCGTTTTTGATCACAAGCAGTGTCGGAATTGTCATGACTCCATATTTCTGTGCCAGTTCCATCTGCTCGTCCACATTAATCTTTCCGACTTTGATGTCATCTCTTTCCTCAGCCACTTCGTCCACGATCGGAGAAAGCATCTGGCATGGTCTGCACCAGTCTGCATAAAAATCTACCAGTACCGGTTTCTCTGATTTTAATACTTCCTGTTCAAAATTATCTTTTGTTAATTTTATAATTGCCATTTTATAAATCCTCCTTCAACTTTCATATGTTCTTAGTATACCACTTTTTTGTGTTTCTTCCGTGACAAAATCACATTTCTCATATTTTTTTCAGAGCTTTTGCATCCAGTACTTCTATATAGCCGCGGGATAATCTCACATACCCTTCTGTCTGAAACTGCTTGAGCAGTCTTGTGACGACTTCTCTTGCCGTTCCCATATCTCTTGCAAGTACATCGTGAGTAATAGAAAATTTCTCCTCTCCCGCCAGTGCCATATGTTCCAGGATTGCCCCGGCCAGACGAGACGCTGCATTAGAAAATACATACTGATTGAACAGCCACATCACATCGGAAAAGCGCTCAGATACCATCTCCATCGTGTAATCTTTCACTGCAGTGTTTGTATCATTCAGTTTCTTGTAAATTTCTTTCGGAATCGTATACAGTACCGTGTCCGATTCCATCATCATATCCAACGAAATATCCATTCCCTTTATCATACAGGACGCACTCAGGATACTGACATCTCCCTCCACCAGACGATACAATGTAATCTCTCCACCGCTCGGTGACGTAATATAGACACGGACCTGCCCTTCCTTTACAATCTGTACACCTGCGCAGTCCCCGCCATCGATGTGAAGCAGGACTCCTTTTTCATATTCTTCCAGTGCTGTATGGGTGAGCAGCATCTGTTTTTCCATTTCTGTCAGGTCTTTCCAGAATGGCAGCACCTGACCGATCCATTCGTTCATAATTCCTCCGTTCATTTACTGCAGATAAGACACTGCAATATTGCGCACCTTCTGTGTCACATAACTGCTGCCGCCTTTTGTCTTTACATCTTCCACCATGCCGACCACTGCGATCTGGTTTGGCATATCTTCTGTTGTCTCACAGATAAACCAGCCTCGCTCCACTCCTGTCGTATCATCCTGGCTTTCCTTAATCTCTGCAGTTCCTGTTTTTCCAAGCATCGTCACTCCATCGATCTTCGCACTGGCTCCTGTTCCACTCGGATTTTCAATTACCGAGAGCAGATTCTGTTTCACAGTCTGTGCTGTCTGTGCACTGACTGCCTGCTCTTTCCAGATTTTTGCAGCAGCGTTTTCTTCATATTTCAAAACTGGCTGAATCATGTTTCCATCATTAACAAACATGGAATACATAGACAGCAGATGGAGCGGATTAACCAGCACCTGTCCCTGCCCGTATCCGGTATCGGCAAGCTGAATTTCCGAATCAATCTTTCCGTCATCATCAAACGTAGATGCCTGCATGGTAAGATCAAATGGAAGTTCTTCTTCAAATCCAAAGGATTTTAATTTTTCTTCCATCGTATCCGCCCCGATTTTCAATGCTTCCCGTGCAAAATAGATATTGTCCGAATATGTCATGGCATTGACCAGATTGACCGTTTCACCGTAATCTGTCAGCGTAGTTACATGATAATCTCCCCAGCTTGCATCTTTCTGCCAGGAAAGCCCTACATATCCTAGATTCTCATCCGGATTGATAATTCCTGCATCCACTCCGACCGCTGCTGTGATTCCCTTAAATGTAGATCCCGGAACCCAGGTGTTGACAAACCGGTTCATCAATGGATTGGATGCATCTTCATTCAGCGCATTCCATCTTGCATCTGACATCCCCAGCACAAATTCATTTGGATCATATCCCGGTGTGCTCACCAATGCCAGCACCTCTCCGGTTTTAGGATTCATGGCTGCCGCCGTTCCCGGATCCTGTGCAAACTGATCATATGCCGTCTTCTGCACCTCGGCATCAATGGTCA
>ERZ506563.391-NODE-391-length-2483-cov-3.18863_pt1 | contig 2483 bp, 2 predicted proteins | sample MGYA00512567_ERZ506563 | MGnify/ENA metagenome assembly ERZ506563
TGAAGACGAATTGAAACAATCGGAAAAAGCAGTGTCTCTTCTTGGTGGAAAAATTGAGAAAACAGTAAAGTTTCAGCTGCCGGATACCGAGATTGGACGTTCTTTTGTGAAAATAAAAAAGATTTCTGAGACACGAAAAAAATACCCGAGAAAAGCAGGACTTCCAGCAAAAGAACCACTGTCATAAAACAAGAGAGAAATAAAAAAATTATTCTTTAAAAATCAAGAAGTAAACAAAAAGGATGTAAAGTATTTTAATTGTACAACAATTTAAAAGTTTACATCTTTTTTTTACGTTATTCACAGTTTATCCACCAAAAAAGAAGAGTTATCCACATTATTTTGTGGATAACTCTTCTCCGTTGTTGATATCAAATAAAATTTCAACCTGTTCTAAAAACGTTTCAGGGTCTTCCAGATGTGGAAAACGTTTGGTATGATCAATTTCTTGAATTTCAATAGAAGGCATATAATTTTGATATTGGTTTGCAATTAGTGCATATTCTGGATTTGCATTCCCTACAATAATAAACACGCTGTTGTTAATTCGATTTAAAGAATACATCACATTTGCATTTGTAAAGCGAGATTTGATGCTGGAATACAGATATTTTCCGGCAGTATTGTCTGTATGTGCAGCTTCAAAAAAGGTCTTTACTGTATTTGTATCAATTTTCTTGAAATCATAGTATCCATTTAAGTGTAAATCTTTTTCGATGGTTCGTTTATTAAAGCGTAAATTGTAAAGAAATGTTCCTACAACAGGCATGTTAATACAATGCTGTTTTAACTTTGTACGCTTTGTCGGTATTTTTGAAAGTTCAATCAAATCACCAGGATTAATTAAAAGAACTTTGTCAATAATTGAGTGATCATTAGCACATGCCATTAAGACAAAAGAACCGGATTCCCCCATTGCGATAATATCAGTTTTTTCACCAATGATATGTTTAATAAAATCAGTGATTAACTGGACATAAAGATAATTTGTATAGGTCAAATAGGGTTTGTCCGAGCGTCCACAGCCTAATAAATCAATTGTGTATACAGTATTTGTTTTAGATAATTGATCTACAATCTGGTTCCATTCATAGGAAGAACTGCAGACGTTTAGATCATGGATCAAGAGAAGAGGAGATCCACTTCCTGTTTTGTGGTAGCAAATGCGTCCAAAACGCCAGTCATAATATTCTGCATTTTTGTCAGACAGCATTTCATCTATTGTAGACATATAGTAAACGAAACGATTAACGATATGCATAGAAGCAACGGTTAATCCTGTCAGGATCGTACAAGTTTTCAAATTTTTCTTCCAGTTCAAAATGATACCCTCCTTTATAATTCCATTTATACTTTCTTATTATACTACAGGAGAGGTGTCAAATAAAGAAAATTTGAAAAATTCTGTGAGACAAACAGTAAACAGCCAATGTTTCACGTGAAACATTTTGGATTAATGAAAAATCTATCTGAAAAGTAGTTTTTATGATACACTGAGAAATAGTTTAAATTTAATAGAGGAGAGGAAAAGCTGAATTAGGTCTATGCGGGAAATGAAGAAGAAATTGTGCCGGAAACAAATATTTGGACAAACTTGGCACAAAAATAAATGGAACGGTAGATGTATGCTGAATCACAAAATGATTATAAGAATTATAGTCAAAAATGTTTCACGTGAAACATTTTAAAAAGTAGAGAGAAAGTATTGAATACGAAATATCTAGTGTAAACAGTAACATTTCATAAAAATCACAATGTTTCACGTGAAACATTGTATAGATAATAAAAGTAAAAGGTGATATAATAAGAACGTGTTCAATGAAAGGAGTACGAATATGGGAAGAATTATAGCGATTGCAAATCAAAAAGGTGGAGTAGGTAAAACTACAACAGCTATCAATTTATCAGCTTCACTTGCAAGTCTTGGACAAAAAGTTCTGGCACTTGATATGGATCCACAGGGAAATATGACAAGTGGACTGAGTGTAAATAAAGATGAAGTTGAAAATACAGTATATGATTTAATTATTGGGAATATTGGGATTGAAGAATGTATTTGCAAAGAAGTCTATGAAAACCTGGATGTACTTCCGTCTAATGTTAATTTGTCGGCAGCAGAAATTGAATTGATTGGTGTTGATAATAAAGAATACATTATTAAAAATGAAGTTGAAAAAGTGAAGGACAGATATGATTATATTATCATAGATTGTCCACCGGCATTGAGTATGCTAACGATCAATGCAATGACCACAGCAAATTCAGTACTTGTCCCGATTCAGTGTGAGTATTATGCATTGGAAGGATTAAGCCAGTTGATCCACACAATAGAGCTTGTTCAGGAGAGATTAAATCCAAAATTAGAAATAGAAGGCGTTGTGTTCACAATGTATGATGCCAGAACGAACCTCTCACTCCAGGTTGTAGAAAATGTAAAAGACAATTTAAATCAAAACATCTAGATCGGAAGAGCACACGTCTGA
>ERZ506563.466-NODE-466-length-2198-cov-2.30751_pt1 | contig 2198 bp, 1 predicted proteins | sample MGYA00512567_ERZ506563 | MGnify/ENA metagenome assembly ERZ506563
AAAGCGCTTCTTAACAGCCAGAATGCAGATTTTACAGATGTTGTCAAAACAACCTGCTTCCTTGCAGATATGAAAGACTTTACTGCATTCAATGAAATCTATGCAAAATATTTTACAGGCAAACCGGCGCGATCCTGCGTTGCTGTAAAAGATCTGCCAAAAGGAGTTTTATGTGAGGTAGAAACAATCGCATCAATCAGGGAGGAATAGATATGACAAGGAAGAAACGAATTGTCATCGCCCTGGGCGGAAACGCCCTGGGCAATACCCTTCCGGAACAGATGGCAGCTGTCAAGATCACAGCGCACGCCATCGTTGATCTGATCGAGGAAGGATGTGAAGTTGTGATTGCTCATGGAAATGGCCCTCAGGTAGGAATGGTCAACAACGCAATGCTCGCCCTGACTCACGAAGATGCACACCAGCCCAATACCCCTCTTTCTGTCTGTGTTGCCATGAGCCAAGCTTATATCGGCTATGATCTGCAGAACGCTCTCCGTGAAGAGCTCTTAAATCGCAATATCACCGATATTCCTGTCGCAACTATGATCACACAAGTACGTGTGGATGAACATGATCCAGCTTTTGCCTGTCCGTCCAAACCGATCGGACGTTTTCTTACAAAAGAACAGGCAGACGAAATGTCGCAGAAATATGACTACATTATGAAAGAAGATGCCGGAAGAGGCTACCGTCGTGTCGTAGCTTCTCCAAAACCACAGGAGATCATTGAAATCGGCACAATCCGGACGATGGTGGATTCCGGTGACCTTGTCATTGCCTGTGGCGGCGGAGGAATTCCGGTCATTCGTCAGGGCAATCATCTAAAAGGTGCCAGTGCAGTCATAGACAAAGATTTTGCCAGTGCGCTTCTCGCAAAAGAACTGGATGCAGATGTTCTGATCATCCTCACTGCTATAGAAAAAGCAGCCATTCATTTCGGGACACCAGAACAGACATGGCTGGATGATATCACAGTAGCTGAAGCAAAACAGTATATTGCAGAAGGTCATTTTGCTCCCGGCTCCATGCTTCCGAAGATGCAGGCGGCCGTAGAATTTGCAGAATCTGCACCCGGATGGCAATCTTTGATCACATTACTAGAAAAAGCCAGAGAAGGAATTCAGGGGCTTACAGGAACCCGGATCCATCTCGAATAAAGGGGGACACCTTATTTATGAAACATCAGACAACCCGCTCTACCATTTTTGAACTAAGCGGAGTGCCTGCCCTTAATCAGGCATTTCCACTTGCACTGCAGCATGTTGTCGCAATGATCGTCGGCTGTGTAACGCCTGCTATCATTGTATCCGGTGTAGCCGGACTTTCGGAAGCTGACTCTGTTATTTTAATTCAGGCTGCCTTGGTCACTTCCGCACTTGCCACATTGTTACAACTGTTTCCATTTATCAAGACCCGGTATCTTACAATCGGATCCGGCCTTCCGGTCATCATGGGCATCAGCTTTGCCTATGTTCCGAGTATGCAGTCCATTGCCGAAGAGTATGATGTCGCCACCATTTTAGGTGCTATGATCGCAGGTGGTATCGTGGCTGTTTTTGTGGGACTTTTTATCCGGAAGATCCGCAAATTTTTCCCGCCTCTGATCACTGGAACCGTTGTATTTACAATTGGACTTTCTCTGTATCCGACTGCCATTAACTATATGGCCGGAGGGGTAGGCAGCGAAGATTATGGTTCCTGGCAAAATTGGCTGGTCGCTATTTTGACATTGACTATTGTAACGGTATTGAATCATTTTGGAAAAGGAATCTGGAAACTGGCATCCATTCTGATCGGTATCATCGGTGGATATATCATCGCACTGTTCTTCGGAATGGTAGACTTTTCTCCTATCCATGATGCTGCCCTCTTCCAGGTGCCAAGCCCGCTTCATTTCGGAATTCGCTTCGAACCTTCCGCCTGTGTCGCAATCGGTCTTCTGTTTGCAATCAACTCCATTCAGGCAATCGGCGACTTTTCCGCCACAACCAGCGGAGGAATGAATCGTATGCCAACAGATCAGGAACTGCAGGGAGGAATCGTAGGATATGGAATCTCCAATATTCTATTTTCTCTTCTCGGCGGACTCCCGACTGCTACATACAGCCAGAACGTGGGAATCGTTGCAACGACAAAAGTTATCAACCGCTGTGTACTCGGCGGTGCGGCACTGATTCTGTTGATAGCCGGAGTGA
>ERZ506563.506-NODE-506-length-2095-cov-2.44314_pt1 | contig 2095 bp, 4 predicted proteins | sample MGYA00512567_ERZ506563 | MGnify/ENA metagenome assembly ERZ506563
TCTTGTCGATATGGGGAGACCCGGGCCCTCGCGGCGCTCCGATTGCGCCGTTGGTGCCCGGGCCTTCAAATCCCGCAGCCTGCCAGGGTGCGATTCCCCGCAGGGGCGGGCCGCCGCGCCTGTCCGTGCGCCCATTGCACGGGGGCTACGGCCAGCCCGCGCCTGCCGAGCTACGCTTGCTCGGGGGCCACGGGCCTCGGCCTCATTCTATCCTCTGGCACTCGACCACGTTCTCGACCCAATCGAGCGAGAAGGCGCAATCGACGGCCTCGGCCATCGACTCCGCCTCGACCTCCACGGGCACCCAGCTCCCGTCCTCGACCAGCGCGGTCACGACCCATCTGGACACGCTCACCGCCCGGTCGGGAGGCGGTGCGGGGCGTAGCGGCGCAGCACGTCGAGGTAGTCGATTTCGTCCGTGTCGTCCTCGAACGCGGTGATGGACCCGACGGTGCGCATGAACCAATCCGCCCTCGACAGGAGGGACAGCGAGAGGCACTGGGACTCTACCTCGTCGCCCTCCGCCGCCATCCACGTCCCACGGGCGGCGCGGACGCACCCGTAGCGGGAGACGTTCCTGTCCGTGCAGTCGTACAGCTCCTCGACGTCGTACCCGGCGGACTCCGCCCTGCCCTCGTCGAACTCGATGGTGAAACTCCACGGCACCGGCCTAATCCCCATATCCGCTCAACCTCCTGCTTCCCATGCGGGCCACCACGGCCCCGTCCTCTCGCGTCAGGACGAGCGCCCTGCTCTGCCCCGCGCACTCGCATCTCCAGCGCACCGCCTCGGCCCGCTCCCTCGCCGCCGCGTCCGACCGCGCCGACAGGCTCAGGCGCTCGACGCGCTCGGAGAGCGCGGCGTCCCTGAACACGTCCAAGCGGTACCTCACCGGAAATCGTCCATCGCCGCGTCGATTTCCGCCCGGTCAAACCCTCCGCACCCGTCGCATGCGCATTCACAGTGCATGAAGTAACTGTCGCCGTCGGGAGCATCGAGGCGCACGCACGGGCCTTCGAGCGGCCCGCCGCAGTGGTAGCACATCGCATCATGGACCTCCGCTCGCAACACGGTGCAGCGCTCGGGCAAGCCATCCTCCGTCCAGCTGTACAGGACCGCCATACTTGGAACCGCCAATTCTGAAACCAATCAACACTGAATACAGAATACAGCTATGGCTGTCAGACGACGCTGACCGTGAGCACCCTTCAACGGCAGTAGGCCGGAGATCCGCCCCACATCTCCGGCCTTCTGACAATCGTCCTTTCAGATCAAATCGTCATCAATGATTGTCGCAGCGATGCACCTTCCCGATGTCTCCTATTTCCCCACGGCGTCGCTCAAATCAGGGTGCAGCTCAATCGCCAAGCGTATTGCCTCATCCCGGCTCATCCCTTTACTCCCCGGGATGAGGCCAGCGTGCTCCGAAGGTTCCCGTATGAACCACGCTCCCTCATTCTTGTCGCCGCCGCGCGTGCTTGTGATGCAAGAAATATTGAGTCGCCTGCGCCCGTCCCCACCGTTCCCAGCGTCTGCGGATTGCGCTTTCTCGGGGAAACGACCTTCGCGCCGGTTCCAAGCGTGGAGCTTGGATCGCCAGTCGCGTATCGGCCTGCCGTTCGTATCGCGCCATCCATTGGCGCTGTAATAGTCGAAAAACCTTTCGGGAGGGACAATCAGGTCGCAATGCCTGCAATAAGCAATCACCTCGTCGAGGGTTGGTGCGCGCATTCCCGCGCTCTCCCTCGAATCGTCTCCAGACCCAGTCCTAGCTCTAGTTCCTTTTTTATCGTTACCATTACTATTAGCCAATGGCAGCTGCACAGCTTCAATGACGTCGCAGCAGGCAGAAGGCATTTCCGCGTGAAGTTTTTTCTCAGGTTCCCTGAAGGGACTTACAAACGACTTATCTGAAACCTCGGAAATGTCTTCGAAACCACTCTCAGAAACTTCCTCGCTCCCATCACGACGACCCAGGGCGTTGATGGCTTGGCCGCGCTTATAGTCGATCTGGTTCTTTATCCCAGCGAAATAAAGTTTGGCGGGTGCCGGGAGCCTGTCTGGCTCCTTGCCGTCGAAGAAATATGATGCCATT
>ERZ506563.613-NODE-613-length-1849-cov-3.12821_pt1 | contig 1849 bp, 3 predicted proteins | sample MGYA00512567_ERZ506563 | MGnify/ENA metagenome assembly ERZ506563
TTCCAGAAGTTCCTTTGACGGCTTCATTTTTCCGCTTTCTATCTTGTTGAGATATGTTGTGGTCAAGCATTTTTGTAACACTTATGGCTAATAAAATCGGTGGATTGCAGTTTGGAATCTATCGGAACTGTCAGATTTCATCAAGGGTGTTTCACACCGCTGTCGCAGCTTTGCCCTTGACAAAAGCTAACCGTTCCGATTTTGAGTAATCAAGCAATCTGCTCGGGCAGCCCTTTTTTATCCTGCGATTCGTGCCTGATATGGCGTACGGTAACCGTTGGAGCTATGCGGGCGTACATGATTGTAGTGGACATAGGAAAATTCCTCCACTGCTTGGTAGAGTTCTTCCTCTGTTTTGAACTCATACAGATTTGTGCATTCATTCTTCAGTGTATTGAAGTAACGCTCCATCGGTGCATTGTCATAGGGATAACCTGCTTTGCTCATACTCTGCGTCACATTCACTGACTTGCAAAAATCAGTAAATGCCTTAGATGTATACTGTGAGCCCTGATCGGAATGCAGGATCAATTCTCCTTTGATAGCTGGCTGAGAATCCAATGCTTTCTGTAGAGTGCGGATGGCAAGATCACTGGTGATGTGCCGATCCGTTATGCTGGCAATGACACTTCTATCATGAAGATCAATAATACTGCAATTGTATCTCACATCATGGTTCTTCAAAAATAAGTATGTGAAATCTGTGCACCATTTTTGATTGATTTTATCCGACATAAAATTCTGCTGAAGTTTGTTTTCAAACACCTTGTGTGGTTTTCCCTGTTCATAATCTGTTTTTTGGGGACGAACGATGGATCTCAGTCCCAACTCCGCATTCATGTACTTATGTATGGTTGCAGGGCTGTAGTGATATCCCTTACGTGCCAGATAGACTGTCATGCTCCTGTAACCATCGACACCATTGTGTTCATGATAGATTTCATGAATCTGTGCCTGGACTTCTGCTTTATGGGCGTGATAATCCGCCTTCCGGTGTTTCCGGTAGTTATAGTAAGCGTTCGGATAAATTTTCAGCCGTCTAAGCAGCCAGCGGATACCGAATGTCTCATGATATTGGTCAATAAATCGATAAGCCTCTAATCGATTTCCTTTGCGAAGAATGCCGCTGCTTTTTTTAAGAAGAGATTCTCCTTTTTTGCTTCTTCCAATTCCTTACGGAGACGGAGGTTTTCTTTCATAAGTTCCAGATCATTAGGAGCATCTGGATTCTGCTGGGCTTTTGTATGGCATTCTTCGCTAAATTCAGCACACCATTTGGAGATACTGGCTTTTGATACACCATACTCTGCAGTGATGCTTTTGTAAGTACGTCCCTCTTCGATATGAAGGCGAACGATTTTCTTTTTAAATTCAGGTGTGTAACTTTGTGACATAATACTTCCTCTTTTCTCTGTAAGATGATTATATCTTATTAGCCACTTCTGTTACAACTTTATTATAGCACTTCAAATGATGGAGCTTCCCGTCGGGTCCCATCAGGCCTTTTGCAGAGATTTCCGTGTAAAAAGCGGTCTTGCTTGGATAACGTTCATCAAGTCCTGCAATAATCGGTGCGATGGCGCCATAGCGCATCAGTGCGATTTCCTGTTGTTTTTCTTGTTTCATAGATTTCATCTGCTTCCTTTTTCTAAAGGATAAGGGATAAAACCAGACCTGTCGTGTAAGGTTATGTTGGCAGGATAAAAAGTTTATTGGAGGTTGATTTAATCTGCATGAACTGTCTGGAAAAGAGGGAAAAGCATCCTGAAATCAGGCTGGGGATATCGGGGAGGTAAAGCCTCATGGAGAGCAGCCGCTGCTTCCAGTGTAAGCGGTAGTTCCGGATGAT
>ERZ506563.920-NODE-920-length-1453-cov-2.19099_pt1 | contig 1453 bp, 1 predicted proteins | sample MGYA00512567_ERZ506563 | MGnify/ENA metagenome assembly ERZ506563
GGATATTTCAATATGATGATGGTTGTAGATATTTCAGAAATCGAAAAAGATTTTAAAGTGATCTGTGATGAGATGGAGCAGATGGGCGAAGAGATCGGGGTAAAGATCCAGTGCCAGAAAGAAGAGATTTTTGAAAAGATGCACAGATTATAAGAATAAGCAGAGACGAGGATAAAGACCATGATTAATATGTATGAAGTTTCCGAAACCAATAAGATGATCGAGCAGGAAAATCTGGATGTTCGTACCATCACACTGGGAATCAGCCTGATGGACTGTATTGATTCGGATTTGAATGAATTGAACAGAAAGATTTATGAAAAAATCACAGTAACTGCAAAAGACCTTGTGTCAACAGGAAAACATATTGAAAGAGAATTTGGAATTCCGATCGTAAACAAACGAATTTCTATTACACCGATCGCTCTGATCGGCGGTGCTGCATGTAAGTGTCCGGAAGATTTTGTGACCATCGCAGAAACACTGGATAAAGCGGCTAAGGAAGTTGGAGTTAATTTTATCGGAGGATACTCTGCGCTGGTTTCCAAGGGAATGACAAAAAGTGATGAGAATCTGATCCGTTCGATCCCGCAGGCACTGGCAAGAACGGAGAGAGTGTGCAGTTCTGTCAATGTAGGTTCCACCAGAACCGGAATCAACATGGATGCAGTACGTCTTTGTGGAGAAATGGTAAAAGAAACAGCAGAAGCGACAAAAGAGCGTGATTCTTTCGGATGTGCAAAACTTGTTATCTTTTGTAATGCGCCGGATGACAATCCGTTTATGGCGGGTGCATTCCTTGGAGTGACAGAAGCGGATGCGGTGATCAATGTCGGCGTCAGCGGTCCCGGAGTTGTGAAAAAAGCATTGGAAAAGGTGCGCGGCAAAGGATTTGAAGAGCTTTGCGAGACAATCAAAAAGACGGCATTTAAGGTGACACGAGTAGGACAGCTGGTAGCCGGAGAGGCATCCAGACGTCTGGGAATTCCGTTTGGAATCATTGACTTGTCACTGGCACCGACTCCGGCAATCGGAGACAGCGTGGCAGAGATCTTAGAAGAGATTGGTCTGGAGCGGGTAGGTGCGCCGGGAACGACGGCGGCACTGGCACTTCTCAACGATCAGGTGAAAAAAGGCGGTGTGATGGCATCCTCTTATGTAGGAGGACTCAGTGGTGCGTTTATTCCGGTCAGTGAAGATCAGGGAATGATCGATGCAGTGAATGCAGGTTCACTGACACTGGAAAAATTAGAAGCCATGACTTGTGTCTGCTCAGTTGGTCTTGATATGATCGCGGTTCCGGGAAAGACATCTGCAGCGACAATTTCCGGAATCATTGCAGATGAGATGGCGATCGGTATGGTCAACCAGAAGACGACAGCAGTCCGTCTCATTCCGGTGATCGGAAAAGTTATTTGAATAATACAGGGAAACATTCTTATTATCATTAAGA
>ERZ506563.1019-NODE-1019-length-1372-cov-2.46925_pt1 | contig 1372 bp, 2 predicted proteins | sample MGYA00512567_ERZ506563 | MGnify/ENA metagenome assembly ERZ506563
GAGGCGTACGCCCTCCTGGATTGACCTAGTGGGGTAAAACCCGCACGAACAGCCGCTCCGGCCAGGGCGGCTGTTCCCTTAAATGGCGAGTTTCACCCCTTGGCCGCTAGAAAACGGCAAGATAAAGAAGCGCGATCGATAGAACGAGCACGGAAGCTGCGAGCAGCAACGCGGTGAACTTCGCCATGGGAACCCTCCTAACCCCCTGCAAGGACTCGGAGGGCACCGCCCATGTCGCTGTCTCTATGATATCATAAAGCACGAACATCTGTTCTATACTATGGCACGCTTGTTCGCCGGCGCCGCCAACAATTGCATCCCCTATTTCCAGATGTAAAGCAATCCTAAAGCTTCGCCTTCTACCATGAGGTCATGGAGATCTCCAATCCTAGCCGTGCGTCATGGACGCTGTATGTTTGGAGGGTGAAGATGAAGAATATGGGCAAGCTGACACTGGCTGCTACGGGTTTGGCCGTGGCGGTGTTTGCGGCTCTCGGGATGCTCTTGCCCGCGTCTGCCGTTGCCGATGAAGAGGCGCCTGGGACCCGCGGAATCGTGATCGGCTTGGGCGAGGCGACGCCGCGTTCCGATGGGGGCATGGAGTTCGATGTTGTTCGCTGGGTCGAGGACGGCACCGAGGTGGCGCCCGTGCCCGATGTGCGGGTATTCGCCGACGTCGCGGAATAGGCGCGACGGACTGTTGCGGCGGCGCGGGCCGAGGTGGTTCGCGCCGCCCTTGTAAAAGGGGGCTGGTATGAGGCTTTTGCTGGTAGAGGATGCCCGGCTCATCCGGGAGCCGCTTTCTCGGGCGCTCGAGCTCACCGGGTGGGAGGTGGAGGCAGTGCCAGATGGCGAGGCGGCGCTCGCGCGTCTTGCCGTGGCTCCTGTAGATGCCGTGGTGCTCGACATCATGCTGCCCGGCAAGGACGGCCTTTCCGTTCTGTCGGAGTTGCGCGCACGTGGTGACGCCACGCCCGTCATCCTGCTCACGGCCCGCGGTGACGTGCGCGATCGCGTGCGCGGCCTGGACCTCGGCGCGGACGACTATCTTGCCAAGCCCTTCCATGTCGAGGAGCTTCTGGCGAGGCTGCGCGCCGTTCTCAGACGGCGCGGCGGCGCGGATCCGTCCACAGTGATTGAGGCGCTCGGCATGTTCTACGCACCCGATTCCCGCGAGTTGACGTATGGTGAGGGATCTTGCGTTCTTACGCCCAAGGAGGGCCTGGTGCTCGAAGCATTGATGCGCCATGCGGGGACTCCGGTGCATCGGGAGCGAATCATGGCCTCTGCGTGGGGCGCCGATGGCGGGTCGAGTGCCGGTAGGATCGAGACGCAGGTCTCGCTGCTTCGTTCCAAGATCGCCGTCCTCGGC
>ERZ506563.1369-NODE-1369-length-1155-cov-2.09182_pt1 | contig 1155 bp, 1 predicted proteins | sample MGYA00512567_ERZ506563 | MGnify/ENA metagenome assembly ERZ506563
CCTCGATACGCATTTTTTGGAAGGGCTGGAAGCCAAGCGCAAGGAGGCCGAGAGGTCAATCGCAAACCTGCTCAAGGTGATTGAGGGCGGCGTATTGAGCGATGCGGTGATGGGACGGCTGGCTAAGCTCGAAGAGCAGAAGAGCGCATTGTCCGAGGCGATTGAGGCGGAGAACGTGAAGGCTGCGCTCCTTGAAGACGAGCACAGCATCAGGGTGTACTTCGAGAAGTTCATGAACGCCGACTTCGGCAATCCCGAAACGCGGAACATGGTCATGGAGTACTTCGTGGACAAGCTCTACTTGTACGATGACAAGCTTGTGGCCACGTTCTTCTATTCCGAGGATAAGACGGAACTCGCATGGGATGAGCAGGGAAGGTTGTCGATTTCCCCTTTTGTTGACGGGGAGGCGGCGAAGTTTGGCCGTTTCCCCTTTGGTTCTACCAGCGCGATATCGGTCCCGGCGACGGGGCCGTTGCGGTTTTACCAGACGCCGAGGACCATGCTCATCGTCTCGGTCATGGCGTCTTCGTTGATGGCCCATTCGCCGTCTTTTCGGACGAGCTCGCTCCCAAAGAACGTCTCCTGCTCGGCGTCGATGTCCGCCATTCCCTCGGTGAACATGTCTCCGACCTTAGTTTTCTCTGCATCGCTCAGTGGGCGGAGGTTCCATTCTTCGTCCCAGGCGTCAATGTCCTTGAGGTAGCGGTCGATTTCATCGTAAATATCCTGGAGCTCAAAAATGCCGCCGGCCGTCGTGTAGCTCACATAGACCGTGGCGGTGTTGTCCTCGGTATACACAAAGCAGGAGTCGATCGTATACGAGAGATGGCTCATCTCCCAGTCCGCCCACGCTTGGGCATCGATGCCAAGCTCTTCACAGGTGCCGAGGAGGGCGCTATCGCAATCTGCGTTGAGTGTTTTCACTAGCAGGTCGCGTGTGTGGTCGCTGACGAGCTCGGCACTTAGGTATTCGTCTACGAGGGCGATGCATTCCTGCTCATCGAGCTCGTAGCCGGACGCATCGCCGGAGCTGTCGCCATCTTGCGGCGCATCCGGGCCAATGGGGTCCGAGTCGAAATCGATCTCGGGCTCGGGTTCAAGGAGGGATGCCAACGGTGCCGTAACGTCTCTAACGAGGTCAAATGCCGTGCT
>ERZ506563.1432-NODE-1432-length-1129-cov-3.08659_pt1 | contig 1129 bp, 2 predicted proteins | sample MGYA00512567_ERZ506563 | MGnify/ENA metagenome assembly ERZ506563
TAAGTCCTTTAAAAGCATTCCGGCATCTTTTAGTTTTTTAATACAGCAAAAGAGTTGTATATCATCTTCGGTATAATATCGATGTCCCATTTCTGTGCGTCCGATGACAAGCTCAAGCTCTTCCTCCCAGTAACGCAGAACGTGAGATTCTACATGAACCTGTTTTGCCGCTTCAGAAATCATAAATCTGACCTCGCCCATTAAAATATACCTCCTATGATCTGTTTTCGGTATTATTATAGCATGAGGGGGTGTAAAACGCCTTAGAAACCGTTCGTCAAATTGTGTCAGGAAGTGACTTGAGATTACTGGGAACAGCAGCGATTTTAAGGATATGAAAAAGAGCATCCTGAATCTGAGATTCAAAATGCTCTTTTCATGCTTGTGATCACTCGCAAATATTAAAAATTACTCTGCTGAAATAGCACCTGTAGGACAGGCAGCTTCACATGCTCCGCAGTCAACGCAAGCATCAGCATCGATTTCGTATTTGCCATCGCCTTCGGAGATAGCTCCTACTGGACATTCGCCTTCGCAAGAACCACAGCTTACACATTCATCACTAATTACGTGTGCCATAATATGTATCCTCCTTCTTTGGAATTACGATAAAGGATTACCGTTACCGTTACCAACATTCTAATACAAATGAGGAAAATATACAAGCATTATCATTGTGAATTTATGGTTAAAATCAAATGCAATTTAAAGAGTAAAAATATAAAATTTTTCGAAAATTAAGAAAATATTTCTTTTTTTTTCACAGAAATCGTGTATAGTATACCTTATCGGACGAAGTCCGCCCGCCGAAAGCATGTATTACGGGATGCATAAGGGGGATAAGCTATTGTGAAAAGACAGTTTATACTGGAGGTTTTGATATGACAAGAAAATTAAGAGCAGTGATACCGGCGATCTTGTGTGTTGCCCTGGCAGCCAGTGCCTGCAGCAAAAAGGAGGAGACTCCGACTTTTACAGGAGATAAGACTGAGGAGCCTTCGTATCAGGCTAATCTGGATTTTGTGACACCGGCAGCTTACAGCAATATACAGGGGCTTAATCTGGAGCCGGGTACTTATATAGCCCCTGGCCAATGGCTTTTAAACCTTTGTGCAGGATGTTAACTGCC